>PDWI01001021.1_pt1 | contig 66725 bp, 66 predicted proteins | sample 1430891 | NCBI WGS metagenome assembly PDWI01 (sample SAMN01162508, study PRJNA174530) | Oral metagenome, whole genome shotgun sequencing project. | biome: Marine environment; feature: Marine mammal; material: Swab sample of the gingival sulcus; isolation source: swab sample of gingival sulcus...
GATCACGGCCGCGCTCGAGCGAGGCATCGCCCCCGGGGTCGTCTGTGCCGATGCCGGCTACGGTCACGACGGCAGCTTCCGTGAGGCGCTGACGACGCTTGGGCTCGAATACCTGCTCGGCATCCAGTCGACAACGCGCGTGGTGAGAGCCGGGGCTCGCCGAGCCGTCGTCATTCGCGCTCTCGACGCTCCCGGCGTCGAGTCCACGCCCGAAGGCTACATCCCGCGGGGCTCCCCGGCGCATGCAGAGACACGTTGAAGAGTCGCTGGAAACGCTGCGCTGGCACATCGCTCGGGCGATCGCCGAGTGACACAGTAGTGGTAGAGAGCTCGGCTACCGGTTTTTCTGCTTTGCCGTAGTTCGCGCAGGACAAGGCCAGAACGACTCGCCATTCAAGCGACTACTGGATTGGCTTCGACAATCCGGTTCGCCCCATGCCAGAAGAGGAGCTCAATGCTGAATGAGTTTGCGCTTGGCCTCTGTATTATTGGCGAAGGTCAATACGTGAATATTCACCAGGCAGGGTAGGTGATTTTAGTGGTAGAAGAGACATAGTGCGTTGCTATAAAATATATTCAATGGAGCTTACGTGAAAATTCTCATTTGGCTGGTTGCTCTTGCTGCGGCTACAGGCGTTGTTGTGCTCGTCGAGGAGGCCTCGAACCGTCCCGGGGCCGAATTCGCAAAGACAGTGCCGGTAGAGTTGCCAAAGGCGACGATAGTAGACGTTCAGCTAACTGACCAGCCGGTAATGTTGACGGTGCTTGCTCGTCTCGGACCGCGCTACAAGAGCGAGATCAGCAGCATTGTTGAAGGGCGAGTCAGCTCGCTCGGCGAGAATTTCTTTGTCGGAGCTGTGGTCAGAAAGGGCGAGGTTCTCGCACGTATCGAGTCGTCTGCCTACGTAGCCAAACAAGCGGAAGCCGAGTACGCGCTATCGCAGGCAATAGTGACGAAAAGTGAAGAGCGTCGGGAAGCCGAACAGGCGAAGCGTGAGTGGCGGCAGTATAATGAACAGGGGCGTGCCGAACCTTCCCCGCTCTTTCTACGCGCGCCACATGTCAGAGCGGCAGAACTGGCTGTGAAAGCAGCGGAGAAGAACCTCCTGCATGCTGAAGGACTGGTCGCCGCCACTTCCATCAAGGCCCCTTTCGATGCAACGGTGGTAACGAGAAATCTCAGTCCCGGTGAATTCGTCAGCGCGGGGCAGGTCATTGCGGAGCTTGTTTCAAGCCATACATTCGAGGTCGCCGCACAATTGACAGCGAAGCAGTGGGAACTGCTTGATCCGGAACGCATGCAGGATACCGTTAACGTCAAGGAAGTTGGTGGTGACCGGTTCTGGGGTGCACGAGTACGTTCGCTGGGCAGGCTGTTCGATGAAAGAACCCAGTTGCGAAGTGTTTTCCTGACGCTTCAGGACGACTCGCCGGTTCCTGAATTGATTGGGGGGCAGCTTGTCGAGGTGAAACTGCCCGGTCGTATCTTCGAAGACGTGCTTGTCGTGCCGGAGTCAGCGTACACTCGTGATTCCGCCATATGGGTTCTGGATGAAGAGGACAGGTTGGAGAAACTGCCCGTGGAGCTGTTGGCCACTCAGGATTCTCAGGTGATCGTCGAGCGTCCATTGTCCGATGTCAGGACATTCCGGATAGTTCGTAATCCTCAGTCGAGATTTACCGTGGGTATGAGAGTCAAGCCGATCGATAGTGATTCCAACCTGATGAGAACTCACTACTGATGCGTGCTCTTCTGTACTGGTTCCTGCGGAACCCCGTGGCCGCCAACATGCTGATGGTGGTCATCCTGGTAACGGGAGCGTTGAGTCTGTGGAACGTCCGGATCGAAGGGTTTCCGAAGATTCCCTCCGATACCGTCAGCATCACGATAGACGATGGAAGTCTCAGTGCAGTAGATATCGATAGATCAATAACGCGACTGATAGAGCGGAAGCTCGAGAGTCTGCAGGGCGTTGAAAGCGTGTCGAGCTTCTCTGTTGATGGGCGGGCAGTCATATCCGTCAGGAAAACCGATGAAACAGATCTCCAGAGACTGCTTGATGACGTGAAAGTGCGTGTAGAGGGTCTTGCGGATTTGCCAACGACAGCTGAGAAGCCGCGGGTAGCGAAGGCCGATGCAAGTTATTCCGCTCTGATCGTACAGGTTTTTGGTGATGTCGGGCAGAAAGAGTTGCAGAGATCAGCCCGCATCATCAAGGAGCGGTTGCTCGCGCACCCGAAGATTGCCGAAATAAAGCAGTGGGGAGAACGGCCGGTCGAAATATCGATCGAGGTCGAAAACGAAACCTTGCGAGCCTTCGACATGACGCTTGAAGATGTTTCGGAAAAGGTGACAAGCGGATCTTCCGGTCAGCGCGTGGGCAAGCTGTCGACAACAGGTGGTTCCATTCAGATTCGTACCGATCAGATATCCCGCGATGTCAGTGAATTTGCGGCAATACCGGTGGCAACCGGTGAAACAGGCGCTGTCGTCAGGCTCTCCGATATCGCAACGATTACCGAAACCTTCGGCGACGAAGATGTGCATGTAAGGTTCAACGGAGAGCCTGCCATAGGCTTTGAGGTGTCGATAGATCGCAAAGGCAACCTGCTTGAAATTGATCAAGCGGTCAAGTCTGTTATTGAAAAATCGGGAGATGTGCTGTCGGATCGGATCCGGGCAGACGTGTGGGCCAATCAGACCGAATTCGTGACCGAGAGACTCGCGACGCTGCGCCAGAGTGCCTGGCAGGGCTTGTTGCTGGTCTTCGTGATTCTCGCCTGCTTCCTGAATTTCAAGTTGGCGTTCTGGGTTGCCCTGGGCATACCAATCAGCCTCGCCGGTACAGTCGCCGTCATGACCGGTTTCGGGTTCGAGTATTCGCTGAATGACATCACCACTTTTGGAATGATCATCGTATTGGGCATCCTCGTCGACGACGCGGTGGTGGTGGGTGAGAGCGTGTTCACCACTCGGGCAGAACACGAAGATCCGGTCGTTGGCACCGGGCGAGGTGTGGAACGTGTGGCGACTGCAACGGTGTTTGGTGTCCTGACAACGATGGCAGCGTTCCTTCCCATGACCTTGTTGCAGGATCCCATGGGCAAGGTGTTCGGCAGTTTCGCCGTGGTCGTGATCATTGCACTCGCTTTTTCGCTCATCGAAAGCAAATTCATACTGCCCAGCCACCTCGCGCACGTCCGTATCAAGCATCGTGGCAGACAGGACGAGAGTGAAGGGCGTCGTTTTTCGCCCAGCGCCATACCTCGGTACCTGGACAGCCAGTTGCAACGCTTCGTGGACAGGATTTATCGCCCGGCGCTGACGTTCAGCCTGAAATACAAATGGCAGAGTCTCATACTGTTTTTGGCAGTGATCTACGCAGCGTATGGCCTTTTTTCTCTCGGTTACATACGTACAGTGTTCTTTCCGGCGATTCCCGGTAATGTCGTAAGCGTAACCATGGAGCTTGACAGCCGTATGCGTCAGAAAGCCACCCTGGAAAACGCACAGCGACTCGTTGCAATCGCTGAAGAACTGAATGCCGAACTCGTTGAAGAACACCCCCTGAAATCGCCGCCCATCAGCAAGATAATGACGGCCGTGATTGGATCCTCGAACGCCGAGATCTACGCGGAACTCGATGCGTCGGATGACATGCCAATCAACGCAGTGGACTTGGCCGAGCTCTGGAGACAGCGTGCGGGAATGCCGGAGGGTGCGATCAAGATGGAGTTTCTTGGTAGTGAAGAAACAGCCGATGGTTTCGAGATAGAGATGTATGCTGAGAACTACGAACAACTGGAGGAGGCGGTTGCCACTGCCATGCAAGGCTTGCGTGGAATTGGCGGGGTGTCAAACGTATATAGCAATTTCGATGCAGGACAAGCCGATCTGTCGATCAAGCTCAATGCAATGGGTATTGCGCTGGGGCTTGATGCCGACACTCTTGCGCGGCAGGTCAGTAATGTCTACGGTGGAATCGAGATTCAGCGCCATCAGACGGAAGAGGATGAAGTGAAGGTATTCGTCAGACAGCCCAAGGCGCAGCGCGACAGCCTGGCAGATCTGTCAGAGCAATACATCAAGTTGCCGAATGGTGATTGGGTACCACTCGGATCTGTTGCGACGGTGGATTCCCGCTATGTAGCTCGCTGGCTATGGCGCAAGAACATGAAACATGCGGCTTCCGTCTTTGCCAATGTAGACAAGGCCGTCGTTTCGCCTAGGGAGGTTTACGAACTCTTGAGCAAGAGTGAATTGAGACCTCTTCTCGACGATACAAGCGGGGTGGAGGTCGTACCTGCCGGTGAGATCAGACAGGAAGGGGAAGTGTCAAAAAAACTATGGCGGGCGTTTGTTCTGTCGTGTCTGCTCATATATGTCCTGCTTGCCATACCGCTGAAGTCCTACTACCAGCCATTGATAATACTGTCAGTTGTGCCATTCGGGTTCATAGGTGCAGCATTTGGTCATTTTCTGATGGACATACCGTTCAGCGTGCTTTCCTTTTTTGGCATGCTGGCCTTGTCAGGCGTAGTCGTCAACGACAGTCTGATCGTTGTCACGAGCTACAATGAAGCTGTACGACGAAAGGCTGAAAACCCGATTGTGACTGCTGCAACCGGAAGGTTCCGGGCAGTGTTTCTGACTACGGTCACGACCGTGGCAGGATTGACGCCCATTCTCATGCAGACATCCGAACAGGCTCAGTACTTGATTCCGGCTGCCGTTTCGCTTGTATTCGGAGAGCTTTTCGCAACGATGATAACGCTGATACTCGTGCCTGTGCTGATGGCCATTTTTCACCCACTGGTTCGAGTGTCGAAGATCGGGTATGCAGCAGAAAGAGCGATTCCCTGAGGCTGGATGTGCACGTGGTGTCTGGCTGGGGTGCGGTATCTTGTACAATAAATACAGGGGAAACTACACATGAAATTCAAGTCAAGAATAACAACAATGACGGTCCTGCTTGTCACTGCTGCGATGAGTCAGACAGGAGCAGGCCAGCAGCTATGTGAGGATCGCATGGATAGTTCAGCGACCGATGCTGCATCCAATGCCTGTCTGTTGATTGGTGGTGGTCTGTTGGCAGGGGAGTCCGAATACCTGTCGGAAGACCTGTCGACCGGCATCCCGATGATCCATCTGAACTACGGCGGGTTCTTCTGGGAAACCACTGAAATCGGATTCTTCCTGCTGGGTGGGGTGCAGGAAAACCTGTACTGGGGTATGGCTGCGTTGCTCGAGCTACCCCCCAATGGCTTCGAGGCCAAGGGCGAGGCTCACCTCGCCGGTCTCGACGATCGCGATGCGACGCTGGAAGCAGGTTTGATGCTCGCTGGCGGCGGGAACTGGGGTGATGTCGAGATCGAGATCAATGTCGATGTAGAGAATGAGCACGAAGGCTCCGAGGTGTCCGCCGGCTACAGCTTCCCCTTGAATTTCGGCAACTTCACCGTGGCGCCGGGAGTCACGATGCGCCTTCGGGACGAGAAAAACAGCAACTACTACTATGGCGTGAAAGACTCTGAAGCCAATGACACGGGTCGCCCTGCCTACAAGGTGGATGAAGCAACCCTGAGCATCGGCTTCGGGTACTCGATGGAATATGTACTCGGCAGCAAATGGATGCTGTTCCATTCACTGGATGTCATCAGTCTGGATGATGCCATCGCCGACAGTCCGCTGACGGTCAATGATGAATCAGAGTTGCTGAGCTTCGGTGTCGCTTATCGCGTCTTCTAGACCGGGTCGGCGAGAGCAGTCGAAATGGTGAACGGAGGATCGAATGAGAACGACAAGGTGTTCGCTGTGACGGCATCGCGAACGAAACGTGGGTGGAGGATATCCTTCATCCTGCTGGCGATCGTCTCGGTTGTTCTTCTGGTGCTGCTGGTCGATGTTCGGGACATCTTTCCGGAATACTCGAAGACGCGATCGACATTCATGTCAGCAGGCAATGAGCTGCACGGCACGTTGGTGCTTCCGCGAGAGCGGCAGGGCCCTTTCCCGGTCGTGATGTTCGTTCACGGCGACGGCCCGCTCGAACACGATGCCTTCGGTTACTACGAGGCGATGTGGGGCGCACTGGCGGCGCGAGGCATCGCCTCGTTTGCGTGGGACAAGCCCGGGGCAGGCGAGTCCGAGGGCAACTGGCTTGAACAGGACATGCAGGCACGCGCGGATGAAGTCGACGCCGCGTATCGACACTTGAACAGCCTTGAAAACGTTGCGAGTGACAAGGTGGGGCTCATCGGCTTCAGCCAGGCCGGGTGGGTGCTGCCACGCTTGGCCGGCAATTCCTGGGTCAGGTACATGGTATTCGTTTCCACGGCGATCAACTGGATCGAACAGGGCGATTACATGCATCGCAGGCGCCTGGCGTCGAAAAACGCCGCGAAATCCGTTGTCGAAGCCGAACTGGCGCTGGACCGGTTCTTCAACCAGCTGTTGTCCAGTGACGACACGGATTACGCTGACTATGTGCGGGAGATCGAGCGTGTCAACGCTCAGGGCGAGCGTTTAGGTCAGATGAGTCGGGACAGGTTCGAGTTCGTCAGATTGAACATCAGGGAGGACGCAAGGCGGCACCTTGCCGACATCAGGGTGCCGGTGCTTGCTCTGTTCGGTGAAGACGACCTGAACGTGGATGTGAATGACTCGATCGAGCATTACCGGCGTGTTTTCGATGGCAACCCGCAGGTGGATTTCACCTACCGGGTGTTTCCTGACGCGACGCACCAACTGTCGAAGACTCGCTACTTCAACGATCAGTCGCCGGGTTTGCTTGCCGTGCTGTTGATCAACGTTCTGGGTGACGATGTGTTTGCAGCCGGGGTGCTGGACGACATCGGCAATTTTGTCGAGAAACACAGCCTTCCCGACACAGACGAGGTGCGAGCAGATCATGACTGATTCGATGCAGTTTTCACGGCACGAAGCAGCGTTGAATGGCCTGGTGCGTATGGTCGTTGAGCTGGCCATATTGTTCTCCGTGTATTTTTTTCTTGCCGGCAGTAGCAGTAATCCGGACTCTTCCGCTGTCTTCTTCACCGTTTTCTATCTCGTTGCAATCGTATATGTGCCAGCGGGAGTCTTTCTGGAGTACGAAGGCAAGGTGCTCGATCGAAAGCCGACAGCCGTTCCTGCTACCAGCGACGTACAATTTGCCATGCCCAATCCATGGACTCAGACTCTGCCCTGTGTGATGCCCTTCGCCGTGGCTGGTGCGCCGCTGATTTTCCTTTTCATGTCGAACATGAGGGAATCACTCTTGACGGCATTGATTGGCTGTGTTCTGGTAACAGCACTGGTAGTGATGGCCGTCGTGTGGATGACGTTCGATCGCTTCCTGAAGCGGGTTGTGCGAGCGAGTTCCAGTGAGCGTTCATCGGATGGCACAACGACGCTTCTTCCCGGATCAGTTGCGCCACTCGATAACGATTCCTACTATGTCATGCGACACTTTCTTCCCTGGGCGGTGGTCGTGTCTCTGGTCGGTTTTCTGATGGTCGACAAGCATGTTCGCGAATCGATTTTCGATACCGGCGGCGTTGAAGCCCTGTCGGCGGCATTTTCTCTGGGCAGTACCTGCTTCGTGTTGTGCATCTGGTGCTGGTACGAGTCCGCAGAACAGATGAAGAACGACATGCGACACGGTATTGTTCAGGAAGACAGTGATCATGAGCTTTCTTCGGGGGATCTGTTTTTCCTGTTCAGCCTGGTTGGTGGCCTGGTCGTCGCTGGAGCGGCGACACTGAGCTGGCTATTGCCCGGCGTGTTTTCCACGGCCTTTGCCTGGCAGGTTCTCGGAGTGTTGCTGTGCGTTTGCAGTGGTGTTGCCGGCAATATTCTGGGTATTGTCTGGAGCAGCAGACGAGAGTAGGCGATGGCAACGAATCACGATTGAAACCCATCATGCAAGCGAACGGTCTGCCGCTTCGGCAAGGTCATTCCCGCCGGGTGCCGGGGATCCTGTCGTACTGCTGTGCGGCATCGGGTCTTGTCATGAGATTGCTGCTCGACAACGTCGGCGCAACCTGCATGAAAGAGGTTCGGGTGAAAGGCCGTGACCTCCTCTGCACGTTCTCGCCAGGCGCATCACCTGGGTCGCGAGGTCAGAACCATAGAGTGTATGCTTGAGAGGTAGTCAACCCACGCCAAAGGAAACCGTGATGTCATCCACTTTCACACCCCTTGATCCGTTTCTGCTTGACGATCAACTCAGCGAGGAAGAACGCATGTTCGCCGAGTCGGCGCGCGCGTTCTGTGCCGATCGTCTCGCGCCGCGCGTCAGCGACGCTTTCGAAGAGCAGCACACGGACCCCGCAATCTTCACCGAAATGGGCGAGCAGGGTCTGCTCGGTGCTACTGTTCCGGAAACCTACGGCGGACTTGGCGCGAACTACGTGACCTATGGTCTGATTGCCCGTGAAGTCGAGCGTGTCGACAGCGGTTATCGCTCGATGATGTCGGTTCAGTCGTCGCTGGTGATGTATCCGATCATGGCCTACGGCAGCGAGGAACAGCGACAGAAGTATCTGCCGAAACTCGCTACCGGCGAATGGATCGGTTGCTTCGGTCTGACCGAGCCGGATGCCGGCAGTGACCCGTCCAGCATGAAGACACGCGCCGAGAAGACCGACGGCGGTTACCGCCTGAACGGCTCGAAGATGTGGATCACCAACAGCCCGATTGCCGATGTCTTCGTCGTCTGGGCCAAGTCCGACGCCCACGATGGCAAGATTCGCGGCTTCGTTCTCGACAAGGATACGAAGGGTCTCAGTGCGCCCAAGATCGCCAACAAGCTGTCGCTGCGCGCCTCGATCACGGGCGAGATCGTCATGGACGATGTCGAAGTGGGCGAAGATGCGCTGCTGCCCGGTGTCGAAGGGCTGAAGGGGCCGTTCGGCTGCCTGAACCGCGCGCGCTACGGCATCGCCTGGGGGGTCATGGGCGCAGCCGAGGACTGCTGGCAGCGTACCCTGCAGTATGGTCTGGATCGTCAGCAGTTCGGCAAGCCGCTGGCACAGACCCAGCTCTATCAGAAGAAGCTTGCCGACATGCAGACCGAGATCACCCTCGGCCTGCAGGCAGCACTCCGGGTCGGGCGTCTGTTCGACGAGGATCGCTTCGCGCCCGAGATGATCAGCCTGATCAAACGCAACAACTGCGGCAAGTCGCTCGACATCGCGCGACAGGCGCGAGACATGCACGGTGGCAACGGCATTTCCGGTGACTTTCATGTGATCCGCCACATGATCAACCTCGAAACCGTCAACACCTACGAAGGCACTCATGACGTGCACGCGCTGATTCTCGGCCGTGCCCAGACAGGTCTGCAGGCATTCTTCTGAGGTTCACCTCGTGGACCGCGTAAGCATCGTTCACGAGAACTTCCGGCGCCGCGTGGCAACAGGCGACCTGCCCGCAGGCGCGGCGCCGGAAGCGTCTCTGGCACCCGAACTGGCCATCTCGATTTACCGTTCAGCCTGCCTGACACGTGCGCTGGACCGAGAAAGCCGCGCGATGCAGGCGGCCGGCGAAGGCTTCTACACCATCGGTTCCTCGGGGCACGAAGGGCTTGCTGCCGTGGCCGCAGCCCTGCGCCCGACGGATCCGGCCTTCCTGCACTACCGCGATGCTGCCTTCCAGATCCAGCGAGGCGAGCAGGTGCCCGGGCAGTCGATGATCCGGGACATGCTGCTGAGCTTCGCCTGTTCGGCCGATGATCCGATCTCCGGTGGGCGCCACAAGGTGCTCGGATCGAAAGCGTTGAACATTCCGCCGCAGACGTCGACCATTGCCAGCCACCTGCCGAAGGCGCTTGGTGCGGCCTGTGCCATCGCGGCGGCAAGACGGCAGCGGCCCGAGCACGCCCTGTTTCCCGACGATGCCATCGTGTTCTGCAGTTTCGGTGACGCCTCGGCCAACCATGCCACGGCCCAGGGCACCTTCAACGCCGCAAGCTGGACAAGATATCAGTCGTTGCCATTGCCGCTGCTCTTCTGCTGCGAGGACAACGGCATCGGTATTTCGACGAAGACGCCTGAGGGGTGGATCGCCACGAGTTTTCAGGAGCGCCCCGGGCTGCGTTACTTCGCCTGCGACGGTCTCGACATCCATGACACCTATGCCACGGCGCTGGCGGCGTCGGAGTATGTGCGCAGCAGACATGCGCCGGCGTTTCTGCATGTTCGCACCGTTCGACTCTACGGTCATGCCGGAGCGGACGTTGCGACAAGCTATCTACCGCTGGCCGAGGTCGAGGCCGACGAGGCGAACGACCCGCTGCTGCACTCGGTACGCCTTCTGGCCGATGCCGGAATACTCGAACCGGTCGAAGCCCTGTCGATCTACGACGACATCTGCGAGCAGGTGGCGCGTGTCCGCAGCGAGGTGGTGACACGGCCCCGTCTGGAGACCGCAGGGGAGGTGATGGCAAGCATCATCCCGCCGGCACGGCAATGCCAGGCGGTGGCAGCGCCGACCGAACAGTTGCGGGCAAGCACTTTCGGCACCGATCTCAAGGCCATGCAGGAGCCGCAGCCGATGTCGCGGCTCATCAACTGGGCGCTGACCGACCTCATGCTGACTCACACCGAGATCGTCATGATGGGAGAAGACATCGCGCGCAAGGGCGGTGTCTACGGCGTGACGCAGAAGCTGCATCGCCGCTTCGGCACGGCTCGTGTCATCGATACGTTGCTCGACGAACAGACGATTCTCGGCCTCGCCCAGGGCATGGCACTCAACGGTTTCATTCCCGTCCCCGAAATCCAGTTCCTGGCCTACCTGCACAACGCCGAGGATCAGATTCGCGGTGAAGCGGCCACCCTGAGCTATTTCTCGAAGGGCCAGTTCACCAGTCCGATGGTGGTGCGCATCGCGGGGCTCGGTTATCAGAAAGGTTTCGGCGGGCATTTCCACAACGACAACTCGGTGGCGGTCCTGCGCGACATACCGGGCGTGATTCTCGCCTGCCCGTCGAATGGTGCCGATGCGGCAATGATGCTGCGCGAGTGCGTGCGGCTCGCGCGCGAGGAGCAGCGCGTGGTCGTCTTTCTCGAACCGATTGCACTGTACCCGATGCGCGATCTGCTCGAGGCGAAGGACGGTGGCTGGTTGCGCTCGTATCCCGAGCCTTCGAAAACCATCGCATGCGGAGAAGTGGCTGTGGATGGTACGGGTGAGGATCTGGCGATCGTCACCTTCGGCAATGGTGTGTACCTGTCGCACCAGGCCTTGCCCCGGCTCCGGCAGGCCGACATCAAGGTACGCATCGTCGATCTGCGCTGGTTGTCGCCGCTACCTGTCGAAGCCCTGAACAGGGCCGTGGACGGTTGCCGCCATATCCTGATCGTCGATGAAACCCGTCGCTCGGGTGGCGTCGCCGAAGCCTTGATGGCGCACTTTCACGAGACGACGAGTGCAGGGCTTGCGCGCCTGGTCGCGGAGGACAGCTTCATTGCTACCGGTCCGGCCTATGCGGCGACCATGCCTTCGGTGGACGGTATCGTGGCTGCCGCGAGCGAATTGCTCGAATTACCGATGCCGGGCGTTTACTGAAGCACGTTCATCGCTCGGAGGATATCCCGCCGGCTGATCTGTCCGACGAGGCGATTGTCCTGCGTGACGGGAAAACGCCGAAAGCGCTCCTTGATGAAGCGCTCGGCGAGGGCGAGAATGCTGGTGTCGGCATCGACGGTAACGACGTTTTCCGTCATGTACTGGCTGACCGGCCCGCCGAAGGACTTGTGGTAGCCAGCCTCGAGTGCAACTTCAAGACAGTCTCGTTCGGAAAGGAGACCAACGAGGTTACCGCGTTTGTCGACCACCGGCGCGCCGGAAATGCGCTTCTCGATCAGTTGCCTGACCGCCTCGAGGATTTCCATGTCGGGCGAGAAGGTGACGAGGTTCGCGGCCATGTAGTCACTGACCTTGACGGATTTCAGCATGATGATTCATTCCTCGATGGAACGGCGCAGCAGTGGCAGTGGCGCGGAACGAGCTGCGGAGACATCGCCCGCGCCATGACTGGTGCGGGCAGAATCTGCCGCACGGGCGGCAGACCGGGCCTTTGCCTTGTCTCTTTCCTTTGCCTTTTCCTCGTCGCGCGATCTGCAGGGGCGCGAGCAAGTGGTGCAGCCGTCGGGGTTGTTGAGGCCACCGCAACTGCCGGCAATGGGCCGGCGGCCCAGCATCACACCCACGGCCATGCCGAGGATGGCAAGGCCGAATAGCGAGAAGGTGGCAATGAAGGTAAGCATGGTTCCGGTTCGCTCCTGGATTCGGTCAGTCGTTTGTCAGTGTTCGTGTGGTGTGATACGGGGGGGGTGAATCGCTGCCGTATCAGGCGCTGACGTAGGCTTCGAAGGCCGGTGTCCACTGCTCTTCGAGCGCCTTGCCGGATTTCAGGATGAAGTGGGCGGCAATGCCGTGCTTGCGGGCGAGGGCGTCGGCCGCATCGGGGCCCATGACCATCATCGCGGTGGAGAGTGCATCGGCTTCGAGCGTGGTGTCGGCGATGACGCTGACCGAGGCAAGCTCGTGCGCTACCGGCCGGCCCGTGCGCGGGTCGATGGTGTGCGAGAAGCGAACGCCGCCGTCGATGAAGAAGTTGCGGTAGTCGCCCGAGGTGGCGATGGCCTTGTCGGCAAGCTCGACCACACGAAACACCGAGCGCTTCGCGACATCCGGGCGTTCGATGGCCACCCGCCAGGCCTCGCCGTTCGGCTTGAGACCGCGACCGCGCAACTCTCCGCCAACCTCGACGAGGTAGTTGTCGATGCCCGCTGCGTCGAGAACGCTTGCAACGCGATCGACACCGTAGCCCTTGGCGATACCTGACAGATCAAGCTGTGTTTCGGCATGGCTGCGGCGGAGTTGCCGTGAATGCGTGTCGAGTTCGAAAGCGCCGACGCCGGCGAGTTCGCGGCTGATGTCGCGCTCGGCGGGGGCTGTCGAGGCATTGCCTTTGGCGCCGAAGCCCCAGAGGTTCACGAGTGCACCGACCGATGGGTCGAAGGAGCCGTTGCTCATGTCGCGTACGCGCTCGGCAGTGGCAAGGACTTCGAAGCTCTCGTCGGAGAGCGTCTGCCATTCGCCACGAGCGGCCGTGTTCAGTTGCATGAGTTCGGACGCGGGCTTGTACGTCGACATGCGCGCGTCGGTGTCGGCGAGTGCGCCGGCCACACCTTCGCGGAGCGCGTTGTCGGCCGCGTCAGCCACGCGCAGGCGGTAGTTCGTGCCCATGGTGTCACCGCCGAAATCGACGAGGGCGTCACCGGTGGGCAGTGTCGAGTTGCTGTCGGAACAGCCGGCGAGGGCGAGGACGCCGGGCGGCAGCATCAGTGCACCGCCAAGGCCCAGCGTGCTCTTGAGGTAGTTGCGTCGGTTCATGTGTCTTGTCTCGAAAATCGTGTTCTGTGTCGGGTGCGCCGGGAATGTCCTGTCTGGCGCCCCTGGGAATCTGGTTCGTTACCGCAAGGGGGTGGCCGCGGGACGAAGCTGTCGGCCACCGGAGAAATCGTCAGCCGCCGAAGTCGTCAAGCAGGATGTTCTCGTGTTCGACACCGAGATCTTCCAGCATGCCGATCACGGCCGCGTTCATCATCGGCGGCCCGCACATGTAGTACTCGCAGTCTTCGGGGGCCGGGTGATCCTTGAGGTAGTTTTCGTAGAGCACGTTGTGGATGAAGCCCGTGTAGCCTTCCCAGTTGTCTTCTTCCTGCGGGTCGGAAAGGGCGATGTGCCACTCGAAGTTGTCGTTCTCTGCGGCGAGCTTGTCGAAGTGATCCACGTAGAAGCACTCCTTCTTGCTGCGTGCGCCGTACCAGAAGCTGATCTTGCGGTCGCTGTGCAGGCGCTTCAACTGGTCGAAGATGTGCGAGCGCATCGGCGCCATGCCGGCACCACCACCGATGAAGATCATTTCGGCCTTGGTGTCCTTGGCGAAGAATTCGCCGAAGGGGCCGGAGATCGTGGCTTCATCGCCTGGCTTGAGGTTGAAGATCCAGGATGACATCTTGCCCGCGGGGATGTCCGCTTCCTTGCCGGGAGGCGGTGACGCGATACGCACGTTCAGCATGATGATGCCTTCCTCTTCGGGATAGTTGGCCATCGAGTAGGCGCGCATCACGGGCTCGTCGACCTTCGAGCGGATCTTCCAGAAATTGAAGCGGTCCCAGTCTTCGTGATACTCCTCGGCCACGTCGAATTCGTCGTAGCCGAGATCGTAGGGGGGGCATTCGATCTGGATGTAGCCGCCGGCGCGAAAGGGCACGCTCTCGCCGGCCGGAAGTTCGAGCACGAGTTCCTTGATGAAGGTGGCGACGTTGTTGTTCGAACGCACCTTGCAGGTCCACTTGCGGACACCGAAGACTTCCTCCGGCACCTCGATCTTCATGTCCTGCTTGACCGTGACCTGGCAGGAAAGACGATCACCTTCCGCCGCTTCACGCTTGTTGATGTGGCTGGTTTCGGTGGGGAGGATGGCGCCACCACCTTCGAAGACCTTCACGCGGCACTGCGCACAGGTACCACCACCGCCGCAGGCCGAAGCGACGAACAGGCCGTTTTCGGCCAGTGCGCCGAGGAGCTTGCCACCGACCGGGGCCTGCACCGTCTTTTCGCCGTTGATCAGAATGTCGACGTTGCCGCTGGCAACGAGTTTCGACCGTGCCCCGAGAATGAGGTACACCAGCGCGACCACCACCACGGTGAACAACAGGACGCCAAGTATGATTTCCATGATCTCTTGTTACCTCGTATTCAGAGCTGGATGCCGGAGAAGGCCATGAAGCCGAGAGACATCAGGCCGGCGGTGATGAAGGTGATGCCGAGGCCCTGAAGGCCTGCCGGTACGTCGCTGTACTTGAGCTTCTCGCGAATGCCTGCAAGCGAGATGATGGCGAGTGCCCATCCGGCGCCACTGCCGACACCGTAGACGACGCTTTCACCGAAGTTGTAGTTGCGTTCCACCATGAACAGTGAACCGCCGAGGATGGCGCAGTTCACGGTGATCAGTGGCAGGAAGATGCCAAGCGCGTTGTAGAGTGCGGGAAAGTAGCGGTCGAGCAGCATCTCGAGAATCTGCACCATCGCGGCGATGATGCCGATGTAGCAGATCAGGCCGAGGAAGCTCAGATCGACGTTGCCGAGCCCGATCCAGGAGAGCGCGCCCGCCTTCAGGAAGCCCTGGTACATGACGTTGTTGATCGGCACCGTGATGGCCTGCACCACGATGACGGCAATGCCGAGGCCGATCGCGGTCTCGATCTTCTTCGAGATCGCGAGGAAGGTGCACATGCCGAGAAAGAACGCCAGTGCAAGGTTTTCGATGAAGATCGCCTTGATGAAAAGGCTCAGATAGGCTTCCACGTCAGACTCCTTCGGTGCGGTGCACGTGAATGCTGAAATCGGACTTCTCGACCTGCGTGGGTTTCCAGGTGCGCACAGCCCAGATGAGCAGGCCGATGATGAAGAAGGCACTCGGTGGCAGCAGCATCAGACCGTTGGTGTAGTACCAGCCACCTTCGTTGACCGTCGGCAGGATCTGCACGCCGAGGAGGCTGCCCGAACCGAAGAGTTCACGCAGCGTGCCGACGATGATCAGCACCAGTGAGTAGCCGAGGCCATTGCCGATGCCATCGAGAAAGCTGATGCCGGGCGGGTTCTTCATGGCGAAGGCCTCGGCACGGCCAAGTACGATGCAGTTGGTGATGATGAGGCCGACGAACACCGAGAGGGTTTTCGACAGATCGTAGGCGAAGGCCTTCAGGAGCTGATCCACGACGATGACCAGCGAGGCGATGATCGTCATCTGCACGATGATGCGGATACTCGACGGGATATGGTGTCGTATCGCCGAGATCGACGCGTTCGAAAAGGCCGTGACCAGTGTCAGCGCAAGGCACATCAGGAGAGCGGCCGCGAGCGTCGTGGTTACGGCGAGTGCCGAGCAGACGCCGAGGATCTGCTTGGTGATGGGGTTGTTGTCGACAAGTGGATCCGTCACCACCTGCCGGCCGATCGATGCGGAAGCCATCAGGCGTCACCTCCAGCGTTGAGATTCCTGAGAAAGGGACCGAAGCCGTTCTGACCGAGCCAGAAACGCACCAGGTTGTTGACGCCACGCGTGGTGAGCGAGGCGCCGGCAAGACCGTCGACCTGATGCTCGGCAGCGGCGGAGTTGCGGTCGACCGTGCCCTTGATGACTTCGAGGGCGACATCGCCGTTGTCGTCATAGGCAACCTTGTCGTGCCACAGGGCGCGCCAGTTCGGGTTGTCGACTTCACCACCGAGGCCCGGTGTTTCGGCGTGTTCGTAGAACTGCAGTCCGGCGATGGTGTTGAGATCCGACTTGAGCGACATGTAGCCGTAGAGCGTGGACCAGAGGCCCTTGCCGTAGACCGGAATGATGATCTGGTCGATGGCATCGCCTTCGCGAAGGAGGTAGACCTCGGCGTAGTTGTTGCGACTGCCGATGCCGGCGGAGTCCTCGTCGCTGCCGAGTTCGTGGCTCAGGGTGGGGTCGCCCATGGCGGCTCTCTGTTTGAACTCGTCGAGGCTGATCTCGTCGGTGAACTCGCCGGTGTCGAGGTTCACGAGGCGGGGCTCGAAGGCTTCGAATGCCTTTTCGACATCGATGCCCGGTTTCATCAGGCCGGCAACGGCAAGGATGTTGCTGCGTCGGTCGAGTTCGGCGTTGCGTTCCTGAAGCGGTCGGAGTGCCACCGCCGCGGCCGACACCAGCACCGAGCAGACGAGGCACAGCGCCACTGCGACGAACAGGATCTTGTCCTTGTCATCGTTCGGAAGATTCAGGCGCGAGGCGATGAAGCCCTTGAAACCGCCTGCAGCTTCCATGGCTTCGAGGCGACTCATCTCGGCCGGGGCTGAATTGTCTTCGGGTTTGTCTTGCACGCTCATGAGGTTGCTCCCGTGCGCTGCATGCGGCGGCGAATGTTCGCCTGCATCACGCCGTAGTCAATGAGTGGTGCCATGAGGTTGGCAAACAGGATTGCAAGCATGATGCCTTCGGGATAGGCGGGATTGACCACGCGGATGATCACCGTCATGAAGCCGATGAGCAGTCCGAACAGCCAGCGCCCGGTGTTGGTCATGGCGGCGCTCACCGGATCGGTGGCCATGAACACCATGCCGAAGGCGAAGCCGCCGAGTACGAGGTGCCAGTGCGGCGGCAGCGAGAACATCGGGTTGGTGTCGCTGCCGATCATGTTGAACACGAGTGCCGTGACCACCATGCCGAGAAAGACGCCGGTGACGATGCGCCAGTTGACCACACCGACGTAGATGAGGAAGACGGCACCGAGCAGGCAGGCGAAGGTGGAGGTAGCGCCGATCGAGCCCTGGATACCGCCGAAGAAGGCGCTCATCCAGCTGATGCCCGATTCCGTGATGGCCTCGACGCCGCCGACATTGCCGAGGCTCAGGGCGGTGGCGCCGCTGAATCCGTCGACGGCCGTCCAGACGGTATCGCCCGAGATCTGCGCGGGGTAGGCGAAGAACAGGAAGGCGCGGCCGGCGAGAGCGGGGTTCAGGAAGTTCTTGCCCGTGCCGCCGAAGACTTCCTTGCCGATGACCACGCCGAAGGAAATGCCGAGCGCGACCTGCCACAGGGGAATGCTCGGTGGCAGGATCAGTGCGTAGAGCATCGATGTGACGAGAAAGCCTTCGTTGACTTCGTGGTTCCTGACCGCGGCGAAGAGCACTTCCCAGAAACCGCCGACGGCGAGGGTCACGACGTAGATCGGCAGGAAGTACATGAGCCCGTGCATGAAGTTGTCCCAGACACCGCCCGGGCTGTAGTCCACGAACAGAAGCCCGAGCACCGCGCCGCGCCAGCCGGGGGCAGACTCGACACCCATGTCGGCCATGGCGGTGTTGGCCTGGTAGCCGACGTTCCAGAGCCCGATCAGGATGCAGGGGATGGTGGCGAGCACGACATAGGTCATGACCCGCTTCAGGTCGATGGCGTCACGGACGTGGGGTGAGCCCCCGGTGACGTCGCCGGGCGTGTACAGAAAGGTGTCGACCATTTCGTACACGGCATAGAATTTCTCGAAACGACCACCCTTCGCAAACAGCGGATGGATGTCGTCGAGCCAGCGTCGTAGTCCGCTCATCAGCCTTCCTTTTCAATCTGTTCGAGATTGGCGCGCAGCGCCGGACCGAAGTCGTACTTGCCGTGGCACACGAAGGAGCACAGGGCGAGATCTTCTTCATCGAGTTCGAGACAACCGAGCTTCTGCGCGTTGTCGGTGTCGCGAACGAGCAGCGAGCGCAGCAGCTGCGTGGCGAGCATGTCGAGCGGCATCACGCGTTCGTAACTGCCGATCGGCACCATGGCTCGCGGGCTGCCGTGGGTCGAGGTGTGGAAGTCGTACTCGGCTTCCTTGCGCCTGAAACTCGAGAGGAACACGTTGAGCAGCGAGAATTTCCTGCCGCGTGGATCGACCCAGCCAAAGGGTTGACGTGAACGACCTTCGGCGATGATCGACACCTGAGTGTGGAAGCGGCCGAGATAGTTTGCCCAGTTGTTGGCACGGCGCCCCGAGAGTACCGAACCCGAAATGATGCGCACTTCCACATCGTCCTGGTATTCGCCTGCCACGAGATCGTCGATGCAGGCGCCAAGGCGCGTACGCAGCAGCCGCGGTTGGTTTACCACGGGACCACCGAGCGCCACCACGCGCTCGAGCCAGAGCGTGCCGGTCAGGAACAGCTTGCCGATGGCGATGACGTCCTGGTAACCGATGCTCCATACGGTGCGCTCGGCGCTGACCGGATCGAGAAAATGGATGTGGGTGCCGGCAAGGCCGGCGGGATGCGGACCATCGAAGCCGGTGAAGGACACCTGGCCGTCACTGTTGCCGTTGGCGCCGTCGGAGCCCCTGGCGTACTTGACGAGACCGTTGCCGTTGTTGCGGAGGGTGATGTCCTGCAGCTCGTTTTCGAGTTGGCCCGAGACGGAGTCGCCGTGGGCGTGGCAGACATGCACGGTGCCCGCCGTCAGGCGCGTCAGCAGGCGCACACCGGCGGCGAAGGCCTCGGGCTGCTCGGCGATGATCACAGCGGCGTCGGCGGCGAGCGGGTTCGAGTCCATGGCCGTGACGAAGATCGCTTCGGGCGTGCTGTCCGACTTCGGTATCTGGCTGTAGGGGCGGGAGCGGAACGCGGTCCACAGTCCGCTGCTGCAGAGCGCCTCCCGGAGTTCGTCGGCGGTGACCGCGCCGATGTCGTCCGCGCTTCGTGGCGAGACGATTTCCGGCGGCGATTCGTCATCGTCGAGTTCGATGACCACCGACTGCAGCACACGTCTGGCACCGCGGTTGATGGCACTGATGGTGCCACTGCCGGGTGCCGTGAACTGCACTGCCGGGTCGCGCTTGTGGTGGAAGAGGGTCTGGCCGATGCTGACCCTGTCGCCCTCGGCGATTGCCATTTTCGGTTTGAGGCCGAGGTAATCAAGGCCGATGACGGCAACGCTTCCTGTCTTGGGACCATCCTCGATGGTCTGTTTCGGGCTTCCTGCTATGGGAAGGTCAAGCCCGCGTGGAATCCTGATTGTGCTGGTCATGAAACAACCACCGCTTCACCTGTACCTGTCGCTTGTTACGGGAACTTTCTGAACTGTTCATGGTACCGGCAAGGCAAGTATGGACGCAAGCATGCGGCGGCTCTGTCAGGCCGTTTTGCGAGCGACCGAACGGTGTTTTCGACAGCTTGTGTGAACATGGATGCGAATGCGAATGAATACGCACCGGTTGATGGTGTCCGTGCCCGTGATGGTGGCTCAATCCTGTCGGATCGTTTCGGCCTTCTGCTCGCGCACGTGCCGGACAATCAGCGCGTGATAGAGCTCGCGAATGCGTCCTGTCACGATGTGTTCACCGTTCCCGATCGGTTTTCCGTCGATACTCGCCACGGGGGTCTGCGCACCGAAGGTGCCCGTCAGAAAGGCTTCGTCGGCGCTGATCGCATCCACCAGGGAATAGTTCCTTTCGAACACCGGAATACCGTTCGCCCGGCAGAGGTCGATGACCTTCTGGCGCGTCACGCCATTCATGCAATAGTCGCCGGTCGAGGTCCAGACATCGCCACGGCGTACGATGAAGAAGTTGCAGGCGTTGGTGGTGTTGACGAATCCGTGCGGGTCGAGCATCAGGGCTTCGTCGGCACCGGCCTGTTCGGCCTGCAGGCAGGCGATCACGCAGTTGAGTTTCGAGTGACTGTTGTATTTTGCGTCCTGACTCATCGGCAGACCGCGCACCTGCGGTACCGTGGCGAGCGTGATGCCGCGATCCTGCAGAGCATCGCGAGGTTTCGAATGCTCCATGATGATGACCAGCGTCGGCCCCGAGCGGCTCAGTGACGGATGCTGGAACGGCCGGGTCTTGATGCCGCGCGTCAGCATCAGACGGCAGTGCACGTCATTTTCCATGTGATTTGCTGCGCGTGTCCTTTCGAGCGCGTCGAAAATGCCTCGGCGATCCATGCCCACATCCAGTGAGACAGCCTTGCAGGCACCGAAGAAACGATCCATGTGTTCATCGAAGAAGGCCCATACGCCGTCGTGGAGGCGCATGCCTTCCCACATGCCGTCGCCCAGCATGAAACCGCTGTCGTAGACGGACACCTTCGCGTCTTCGCGTGGCACGAGTTCGCCGTTGATGTAGATCAGGATGTTGCGGTTGCGAGCGTCTTCCTCGGCATCGTGCGTGGTGAGTTCCGCTGATGCTTCCGGTCGTTTCTGGATCGTCATTGCCTTCACTCCACCTGGCGACCGGTCGATACTGTCGGCGCCGCGATTTGTGGCACGCGTCACGTTATGATGCGTGCAAGGTTGCTGGCCTGTTGCGAATTCGGACGTCGCCGATGTGGCTCGAATCCCGGCCCTGCGATCAACCGGAGTATGCACCAGGGCAGACTCCTGACGACGTGTCGATTTCTGTGACGGCAGGCGGATGAACATGACACCGGCAGGCGGTATTCACGACGAGCGCTTGCGTCTGCTCAATCGCCGTGGTGTGCGTGAGAACGGACAGTACGTTCTCTACTGGATGCAGCAGTCGCAGCGCGCGCATGGCAACCATGCGCTCGAGATGGCGATTCTCGAGGCCAATCGTCTCGGCAGGCCGCTGCTGGTCGCCTTCGGTCTGATGACGGACTGCCCCGAGGCCAGCGCGCGTCACTACGCCTTCATGCTCGAAGGTCTTGCCGAAGTGCAGCAGTCGCTGCAGGAGCGCGGCATCGCCTTCGTGATGCGTGCAGGTTCGCCCGACGAGGTCGCGATCGAACTCGCCCGCGAAGCCGCGGTCGTGGTCTGTGATCGTGGCTATCTGCGTCAGCAACGCCGCTGGCGCAGGCATCTTGCCAGGGCGGCGACGTGCCGCGTGATCGAGGTCGAGGGCGACGTGGTGGTGCCGCTGGCCGTAGCGAGCAACAAGGCCGAATATGCCGCGCGCACGATCCGCCCGAAAATCGAACGTCAGATCGACAACTTTCTGGTCCATCCCGAGGAGCAGCAGCTCGGCATCGATTCACGCGCTCTCGATGTGAGAGGCGATCTTGACCCTGCCGATCCCGAGGCCCTGCTCGCCAGCCTTGAACTGGATCGATCGGTCATGCCGGTCACGAACTGGCGTGGTGGCTTGTCGGAAGCGCGGCGCCGCCTCGCGGTCTTTGTCGATGAACGGCTCGCGGACTACGACGAGGGTCGCAGTGAACCGGCTGCCATGACGGTATCGATGCTTTCTCCCTACCTGCACTTCGGCCAGATTTCCCCGATCGAGGTGGCGCTGGCGGTGCGTCGCGAGAAGGCCGTCGGAGAGCGCCACCGGAAGACCTTTGTCGAAGAACTCGTCGTTCGCCGTGAGCTGTCCTGCAACTTCGTGTACCACCACCCGCACTACGACAGCTATCGGGGCTTGCCGCAGTGGGCGCGCGCTACCCTGGACAGGCATCGCGGCGATGCACGCGAGCACCGCTACACGCGCCGGGAACTCGAGGCGGCTGCCACACATGATCGCTACTGGAACGCCGCCATGCGCGACATGAAGGCCACGGGCTACCTCCACAACACGCTGCGCATGTACTGGGGCAAGCAGATCATCAAGTGGTGCAACACGCCCGAGTACGCGTGGCAGACGGCCATCCATCTCAACAACCGGTATTTCCTTGACGGGCGCGACCCGAATTCCTGGACCGGCATCTCGTGGCTGTTCGGTCTGCACGACCGGCCCTGGCAGGAGCGTGAAGTACTCGGCACCGTGCGCACCATGACATCCGGTGGGCTGGATCGGAAATACGACATGCAGGCCTACCTGGACTACGTGGATGGACTCGATCAATGAGCATCCGCAGTTGTGATCCGGTCCCGTGGTGAAAGCCGGTATGAAGTCAGTGCGGAGCCGCTGTGACAAGGACGCTGCAGGCCGGTTCAGCCGATGGTGCCCGACGAGGCCAACTCGTCACCCGCGGTGAAGCGGAAATCGAGTCGCCGGGTGTCGGCGCGGAAACTCAGCGACAGGAGGACGCTGTTGCCCGGCCTGATCACGCGGTTGAACTTCATGCGATTGACATCGAAGCTCGCGGGTTGCACCCCCCAGAGTTCCTCGGCAAGGCGCGTGGCCATGTGTACCTGACTGACGCCGGGGAGAATCGGGTTTCCCGGAAAGTGACCATCGAACCAGGGCAGATCTGCCGCGGCCGTGAAACGCAGCTCTGCACGAAAGGGCGACACGATCGTGATGGCCGCACCGAGGCGCTCGATGAGACGAGGTTCCTCGAACACGCGCGCCAGCGCCTGGCGGTCTCGCTTGCCTTGTGAACTCACCGGCACGTGGCCGAGAAAGCGCCAGCGGCGTGGGCGCTCGATGGGTTCGATGGCGTTGCCGATGTCCCGCATGAGCTTTCGGGCCAGGCGAAAGGCACCGCTGTCGGCAAGCGTGAGCTGGCCTGCCTCGTGCAGCTCGACAATGGCGCCAAGCCGTTCCCGTGCGCCATTCCGCGTGACGAGCACGGCCGCATCGCGCACTTCGGGCAGGGCCTTGAGGCTGGCTTCCACGCGTGCGAGCGATACCCGCTTGCCCTCGAGCTTGACGATGTCGTCCAGACGGCCCGTCAGGCGAAAGCGTCCATCGGATTCGAAGTCGACGCCATCGCCCATGGCGAAGAAGCCGCTGTCGGGAACATAGGGTGAGTCGACGAGCAGCGCACCGTCGTCGCCCCTGGCGACGCTCACGGTATCGAGTGCCGTCCACGGGTCGTCCTGCTGCCGTCGCTGTCGCCAGGCAACGCCGCCGGTTTCGGTGCTGCCGAGAATCTCCATCGGCGGGCTGCCCAGTACCGCATGGGCACGCGTGATGTCTTCGAAGGCCAGCGGTCCGCCGGATGACAGAACCAGCGCCGGTGGAAGCGGCCAGGGATCCTCTGCCAGCAGCCGGCTGAGGTGCGCCGGACCCGAAACGAGGAGCGTGCGATGGCCGAGCTGCTCGCGAATGCCGTCCCAGCTCAGCGTCGCCCGCTCGCGCGCGGCGATGCCCGTCAGCAGTGGCATGGCGAAGCGAAACAGGAAGCCGTAGATGTGCTGGTGGCTGACGGTGCCGAGCACGCTGTCGATGTCGCCCTTGAGGCGTGCTGCCCAGTAGCGTGATTCTTCCTCGAAACAGGCGAAGGGTTTGGCGACGAGTTTCGGTGTGCCGGTGGAGCCCGAGGTGTAGAAACCGACGACGGGCACCTGCCGTTCAGTGCCGGCGAAGAAGCCCTCGGGGGCATCGCTGATGCCTGCCGGCAAGGTGGCCATGATGGTGTTCACGTCGGTGACATGCCCGAAATCGCCGAAGTCACCGGCACAGTGCCGGGGAGAGGCGCCGATCGATGCGCAGTAGCGCTCCCCGGTCTGCGGCAGCATCATGAGCGGTCGGCCGAGATGGCTTGCGGCAAGGAGCGCGACGGCCGTGCCCGAGAGGGTTCGCGAGTAGTGGTAGACAGCTTCGCTGTCTGCCGGCGAGGCAGGTATTGAACTGTCACCAATGGATGCCGGAATCTCACCGGGCGCACGGGCCTCGTCCGGCAATTCTGCTTCGAGCACGTCGGCAAGTGCCGCTGCCGCGGCGCGAACACGGCCTGCAGTGACCGTGACGTCATCCTGACGAAAGAGCACGCGATCGGTTGGTGCCGTGATGAGGCTGGCAAGAATCGATGCAGCGAGGTCGGCTTCGGCGACAGCAGCGGTCATTTTCCGGTTTTCATGGCCTGGAAAGGCGCCGCACGAGGAATTCGCCGGCGAAGAGCAATCCCATGAGAAGGTAGCTGATCAGCCCGTTGTAGAGCGACCAGGTTTCGATCGAGGTGAAGTACACCGTGTAGCAGGATATCAGCAGATTGAGGGCGAGAAAGACGCACCACACCATCGTGACCTTCCTCGTGTAACGTATGCCGTCAGGCGACAGTTCGGGTTCGACGATGCGGGCGAAGCGCTCGATCATGCTCGGCGGATGCAGCAGCGAATGCGTGAACACCGCGAGCATCGTCGCCGTCATCAGCACCGGGTAGAGACGCATGCCGAGTTCCGGATCGAGGAAGGACAGCAGCAGGATGCCACCGGCGGCAGCGAGTGCGGCCCGGATCATCGGCAAGGGGGTGGCGGCCCGCGCGGACACGAGTCGCAGCAGCAGCAACGCGACGATGAGCAGCGAGATCACGGCGGGGGAGAGGTGCTTCAGCGCCGGTGGAACCAGCAGCGGGTAGATGGCGAGAAGGAGTGTTGCGCCGCGCGAGAGCACTGGATCATACCGTGGTGACCACACGGCGGAACGTGGGCGGTGGTCGCTTCTGCGAGACGTTTTCAGGAAGCAAGCCGCGCCATCAGATCGACGAGGTCGTCGATGGTTCTGATGTTGACGAACTGCTCGGCCGACACCTTCCTGCCGGTACGCTCCTGCATGCGCACCATCATGTCGACGCCGTCGATGCTGTCGAGATCGAGGTCATCGACGAGCTGTGCATCGAGGGTGATGCTCTCCGGTTCGATCTCGAAGTGCTTGACGAGGTCGTCGCGGATGATGTCGAGGGCTTCTTCCCGGGTCATGCGGGTTGCCGCTCCCCACCATGTTCGGCGATCAGGCGGGCTATGGACCTGATGTTCCGGAAGTGTTCGGGCAGTTTCTCGTCGCGCGAGTCGATCCTGACGCCGTAGTGTTTCTGCAGCGCAACACCGATTTCGAGCGCATCGATCGAATCGAGGCCAAGGCCGTTGTCGTCGAAGAGGGCCTCTTCGGGCGCGATGTCATCGGCGGCGATGTCTTCGAGGTTGATGGCCTCGACGATCATGTGGCGGATTTCGGATTCGAGTTCTGTGGCTGTGTCGCTCACGCTTGCTTGACTCCTTCGAGCTCGGTTTGAATGATGCGCTGTACATTTCGCGTCAGCGAACGGGCCGTGATCGATCCCTGCTCGATGGCCGCTGCATCCGGTTTGATGGGGTCGAGTACGCGGATTTTCCAGTGCGAGCGTGTTGGCGGCACCGCGTACCAGGGTTCTCCCTTTCTCAGAAAGGGTGGGTCGACCGTGATGGTCAGGGGAAGTATATCGGCACCCGAAGCAAGTGCGACATGGGCGAAGCCTCGCTGGTAACTCGAGCGGTCTTCCGCCGGACGGCGCGAGCCCTGCGGGAAGATGCACAGGTTCGAGCCCTCCCGGAGTGCGTCGGTGCAGCTGTCGATCAGTCGTTCGGGGTCGGCGTGGTTCGGGATGAAATCGCAAGCACGGGCGGTCGCTGCCATGAAGGGGTTCTGCCACACGCCTTTCTTGACCACGGCACGCGTGTGACGCATGTGCCCCATGATCAGTACCACGTCGATGAGCGAGGGGTGATTGGCGACAACCAGGGTACCGTGCAGGTTGCGGAGCGTGCTGATGTCGTCGATCTCGAAACTGATCGCGCCGAGCCACTGCATGATGTGCGAAAAAAGCCACAGCATGCGGTGCATGCCGGCCTGGGCAAGCTCTGAGCGCCGCCTCCTGTTGCGCACGCAGAGCAGGAGCAAGGGGAACCAGGTCAGCGCCAGCAGCACGCCGCCCAGACCGAAGAGTGCGAAGGAGAGCCCCGTGGCAAACAATCGCCAGATGCGTTCGGGGTTCATCCGGAACGACGTGTCGGCCTTTCCTGCCCGATCGGCGACGTCTGCGGGGCCGTCGATGAGTGTGTGAACGTCGACGTCTTCCCTGCGGCTGCCGATCTTCTCGTGGCTGTCGATGTGACCGTTCATGCGAGAGCGTCCGCGTCGACCAGTCCGCGTGCGGCGGCATGGTCAAGCAACTGTTCGAGCCTCATGTCCGCGAAACCGGATGCGGGCAGGGCGGGTTCGTCGGCCCCGGCGAGGCGCAGCAGACAGGCAACGTGCATGCTGGTGCCTGCCGGGTCGAAGTGTGCGTATTCGCCGTTGAGCGCGCAGTGCGAATACACCAGCGCGACTTCGGGCTTGCCGTCGAGCAGGAGGCCAAGGCATTCCTCAAGCGCCGCAGACAGCGTCGATTCGCCCGCGGCAATGGCCACGTGATCGCCCCGATTGCCGAACAGCAGACTCGTCAGCCCGATCGGCGCGTTGTGCACCGACATCGAGAAGCGGGTGGGCGAGAGGATCTCGCCATCGATGAGCGACTTCAGCAGCGCAAGCGTGGCGGTCATGCTGCCGTAGCGCGAGGCGAACACCATGGGGACGTTGCCGGTATCGAGGCCAAGGCCGATGACCGCGGCCACGATGCCGCGTTCGTCGGTGCCGAGGCGCCTGAGCTTGCGGTGCGGCAGCTCATCCGCGACCGGCAGGCTGCCGAGCGATCGCTGCCGGCCGTCCGCACGGCCCGGTACGACGAGGCCCGAAAGGCGCACGAGCGCAACTGCCGCATTCCCGTGAGAAGCGGTATGGGTAGTGGCATCGGATTGTCGGGCGACCTGGACTTCCATCGTAGGGCTGGAATCGGACAAACAGCGCAGTTTACTATGTTAAACGTACGCGGTCTCGATACCAGCGCAGCGGCATGCGGACGGGCATCTGCAGCGCAAGCCGCGTATGCATGAGTGTAATGCGCACGTTGTCACGAAACATGCGGAAGTTCGAGACGTTCTCGCTCGGGTAGGTGACGCCCACGGGGTGCTCGACGACATCGAGTCCCTGCCAGTAGAGCCGCACGATGATATCGGTGTCGAAATCCATGCGCGCACCGATCGGAGAATGCAGGATGAGTTCGGTGGTGGTCGCGAGCGGATACACGCGAAAGCCGCACATCGAGTCGCTGATGGCATTGCCCAGCGTGTGGATCCGCACCCAGAAGTGGGTCAGTTCGCGCCCGGCCTTGCGTATCGCCGGAATGGTGTCGTCGTATTGCGGGATGCCGGAGATCACGGCCGCGGGGTGTTCGCGCGACAGTGCGGCGAGCGCTGCAATCGATTCGAGATCGTGCTGGCCATCGGCATCGATCTGCAGTGCGTGCGTCCAGCCCCTGTCGAAGGCCCGCAGCATGCCGTCGGTGACGGCCTTGCCCTTGCCGCCGTTGGTCTCGCGGTGCAGCACCTCGACGTTCGCGTGCCGCCCGCCGAGTTCGGCGATGGTCCGGCGGAGTGCGGGCGTGTTGCCGTCATCGACGATCAGTACCGGGCGGCTGGCCACGGCACGGTGCGCGAGAATCTCCGGCAGGGCCCTTACCTGGCGATAGCTCGGGATGATGATGCCGAGGACATGGTCTGGTGTGTCGATAGCCATCCCGCCGAATCGCTCATCCGGCGTAGTTTTCGAAAACCAGCGAGGTATTGATGCCCCCGAAGGCGAAGTTGTTGCACGCAAAGGCTGCCTGCGACACCGTGCGGCTGCTGCCGGCGACATAGTCGAGCTCTGCACAGGCAGGATCGATGTCGACGAGATTGGCCGTGGCCGGGATGCACCCTTCCCTGAGCATCTCGATGCCGAGCCAGGTCTCGATCGCGGCGCAGGCGCCAAGGGTGTGCCCGAAATGCCCCTTGAGCGAATGAAATGGCACCCTGCCACCGTACACGGCATGGCTGGCATGGCTTTCCTCGGTGTCGCCCTGTGGCGTCGCCGTGCCATGCGCCGATATGAAGGACAGCGCCGAGGCGTCCAGTCCGGACTTCTCCAGTGCCTCGCGCATGACGCGCTCCTGGGTCACGCGGTTCGGTTGCGAGATGTGGTTGCCATCACAATTGGTGGCATAACCTGTTATTTCAACCAGTGGTGTTGCACCTCTCGCGAGTGCATGATCGAGGTCTTCGAGGATGAGCATGCCGGCCGCTTCGCCGATCACGAGTCCGTCGCGTGCAGCATCGAAGGGGCGCACGGCGCGTTCCGGGTGCTCGCGCTCCGACGAGGTGGCATAGAGGCGGTCGAATACCATCGTCATGGTCACGCAGAATTCATCGGCGCCACCCGCAAGCATCACGTCCTGTTCGCCATGCCTGATGGCCTCGTAGGCGTAGCCGATGCCCTGCGAGCCCGAAGTGCAGGCCGACGAGGTGGTGTACACGCGCCCCTGCAGACCGAAATGAATGGCGAGGTTCACGGGCCCCGTGTGGCTCATCATGCGGATGTAGCTCGTTGCATCGACGCGGCCGGATTTTCCCGTTTCCACGAAGTGCACGAAGTCGTGGCAGGGCGGGGTGGAGCCGAAGGACGAGCCGGCGGCAACACCGGCTCGGCCGGAACTCAGCACCGGGTCATCGGTGAGTCCGGCGATGGCGAGCGCGCGTTCGGCCGCATCGACGAACAGCACTGCCACGCGCCCCATCGAGCGGGATTGCTTTCTCGGATAGCGTTTCTCGTGCCGGAAGCCGTCGGCGGGGCCGCCGAGCCGAGCCGAGAGGTTGTCCATCCAGTCCCACTCGTGCATGTAGCGGATGCCGGTCCTGCCGGCGTGCAGCGCCGGGCCGATCTCGTCCCAGGTGCTGCCGAGCGAGGTGGTGCCGGCGGCGGCGGTGATGACGACGCGGCGCGTCACGCCAGCCCTCCGTTCACGCCGATGACCTGACGCGTGATGTAGGCGGCGGGATCACTGAACAGGAAGGCCACGGTGGCGGCGACTTCTTCGGGCATGCCGACGCGGCCCATCGGGATGGCCTGGAGAACCTCCGGGCGCAGGTCTTCGGCGAGGCGAGTGCCGATCAGTCCGGGTGCCACGGCGTTGACCGTGATCCTGCGGCTGGCGAGTTCCATGGCGAGTGCCTTCACCGCACCGTTGAGTCCGGCCTTGGCGGCCGAGTAGTTGACCTGCCCGCGGTTGCCCATGACACCGGACACGGAGGAGATGGCGATGATGCGTCCACCCTTGCGGGCGCGGATCATGGGCAGCAGGAGCGGATGCACCACGTTGTAGAAGCCGTCGAGACTGGTGCGGGTGACGTCGCGCCAGTCGTCGGGTTCGATGGCGGCGAAGGTGTTGTCGCGCGTGATGCCCGCGTTCGACACCACGCCCCAGTAGGCGCCACCTGATTCGAGTTCGGCCTTCAGTACCGCGCTGGCCGCATCCGTGTCGCGCACGTCGAAGCTGACGATGTTGCCCGTGCCGCCGTCGGCACGAATGGCATCGAGGGTGTCTTCGGCGCCGGCCCTGTCGCTGTTGCAGTGCACGGTCATGTCGAAACCCGCGCGCCCGAGCCACCGGGATATCTCGCGGCCGATACCCTTGGAAGCGCCGCTGACGAACACGCGACGGCGTGGCTCTGCGGCAGTATCGTGGGTGTCGCTGGCGGCGTTCATGGCTCGTTTCGTGTCTGCAGCGTGGATGGGTCGTCGGGTCGGAACACGTTGATGGTACCGCTTGCCACGACATCACCTTGTGAATCTTCGAGAACGCAGTCGAAGCAGCGCATCTCGCCCTCGGCGATCACGGCGGTGGCCTCGATCACGTAGACCTCGCCAGCCGGAAGCCAGTCGCGCGCGCAGCGGTAACGGCGGCAGCCGAGGAGCAGTCCGATGACCGGTGGCTCACCACTGTGCGCACGCATCAGGGAATCGTGCGCCGAGATCGTCTGTGCCATGAGTTCGAAGCCGACGTAACCCGGCAGGCCACGGCCGGCGACGTGAAAGGGATTGTGCTCGCGCACGGTGAGTTCACTGCGGATGCGCGCGGGCTCGACCTCGAGGATGACATCGATCAGCCGCATGGTGCTGTCGTGCGGAATCCACGGTGCGGCGGCGCCCGGTATGCCGTCGATGGCCTTCATGAAGTCACGCGCCTCACGAGCAGGGCGGCGTTGCTGCCACCGAAGGCGTAGTTCGCGCACATCGTGACGTTGATCGGTGAGGCCGCCCGCATCGACGGTGTCGTGAGTGCCAGCGCTGGCAGTGATTCATCGTAGTGACCATCGAACACATGCGGTGGATAGATGCCCTCGCGCATGGCGATGAGGTTGAAGGCGAGTTGCAGCGCACCCGCGGCACCAAGGGTGTGTCCGGTCATGCCCTTGGTGGACGCAAGTGGCGTGGCGGCTCCGAACAGGCGTTTCATGAGGGCTGCTTCGGTGGCGTCGTTCATGGGCGTGGCCGTGCCATGCAGGTGCACGAAATCCACGTCGTGCGGTTCACAGCCGGCACCGTCCAGCGCCTCGCGCAGCGCGCGTTCGGCCTGCTCGCCGGAAGGGAGAGGCGAAGACATGTGGTAGGCGTCGGTCGTCGCACCCCAGCCTGCCAGTTCGAACTCGGCAGGCTCGGCAGAGAGCAGAAACAGCCCGCCCCCCTCGCCGATGTTGATGCCGCTGCGGTTGGCGCTGAAGGGCAGGCAGGCGGTTTCCGCGACGAGATCCAGGGCATCGAATCCGTTCACGGTAAGGTCGGCAATGGCGTCGGCCCCACCCGATATCGCGGTATCGACGCGACCGTGCGCGATGAGCCGTGCCGCGCTGATCAGTGCCCGTGTGGACGAGGTGCAGGCGGTGGAGACGGTGTAGACGGGGCCTTTCGCTCCCAGTCGTCTTGCAGTACGGATGGCCGGATCGCCGAGTTCCTGAATGGAAAAGTCGTAGTCATCGTTCCATGTGCCGGTGTCGAGACGTTCGCCGAGAGCCTGCTGGCCTTCCTGGATACCGGTGGTACTGGTGCCGATGATGACGGCAAGGCGCTTGCGGTCACCTTTCAGGAAGGCATCGAGCGTCGATGAGCGGTCGAGTTCCTCGACAAGGTAGGCGAGGATCGCCTCGGTGCGCGAGCGATGGTCGCCGGTGTCGAAATCGGGAAGGCCTGCCACCAGCGTCTGCCTGCCGTCGACGAGTGTGAAGGGTATGTCAGGCTTCGGTGGCTTGCTGCTGCCGAGCGCCGTGAGTGTCGCTTCCCGGGTCAGGCCGAGACGCGAGGCCACGGCAAAGTCATGTAGATAAACCTTTCGCATTGTTGTTACCGACGGTGGATCGACAGCTCGTAGCTGCGCTCGAGATGACGGAAACGCACCCGCTCGCGATTTCTGTCGTCGCGGTCCCGGTAGTTGATGACGACGAGCGGCTCGGTGCCTGCGAGTATCTCGCGCAGCCCATCACGCTCGCGCAGTTCGAGGCCTTCGGGCAACGCACGCTCGAGCGCCTCGGTACTGGCCATCACGAGGTAGATGTCACCCAGAACGGCGCGCCCCGAGACGGCATCGGGCGCGAGCGCGTGGCGGGTTTCGCTGACCTTGCCGTCGTGCCAGGTCACGTCGATGATGCGTGGGCCGCTGCTGCTCAGCAGTGTCACGGCGAGTTCGCGGGCGCTGCCGCGGAGTTTCGCCACGAGGACGGCACTGCGCTCGCCGAACTGCGCGACGATGGTCTGGGTTTCATCGATCGGATCGGTGAATCCGGGTTCGACGGGGAGCTGCCAGTCGTGGCCTCGGGCGAGGCTCAGACGACGGCTGGCCGCCTGTGCGTCGAGCCCATCGGGTGCTGTTCCTGCACGATCGGCCGACGGTTGCCCTGCCGAACCATCGGCCGAGACAGGTGGCGCCTTGCCGGTGGCGGGCGACCCTGCTGCAGTGTTGCCGCCCGGCAGCACGTCCCGATCTGCCTTTGGCGCGGGGTTCTGACAGGCAGCAAGGTACAGCGCGGCAACGAGGACTGGCGCGGCGGCAAGGACCGATGCCGCGGCAATACGGCGCTCAGGCAACGGCCAGAGCGTCCATGAGGTCGAAGAATCGCTTCGGGTTCCTGACGATGGGATTCTGCCTGTCCCAGGCGTAGCCCGCGAGTACCGAAATGAAATGCCGGGTGATGTCCTCATTGCGGTCTGCGGACAGGATGAGTTTCTGAAGCAGTCCGTCGTACCATGCATTCACGAAGCAGCGGAAGGTTTCGACACCGAGCATGAGTTCTTCGTCGTACTCGACGTGCCAGTCGACGGTGTCGCCAGCGAGCTGTCGGTCGACAAGCGGTGCGGCAAGCGAGGCGGATTTCATGGCGATGGTCACGCCCGAGGAGAACACGGGGTCGAGGAACTCGGCGGCGTTGCCGAGAAGCGCAAAGCGCTGGCCGTGCAACTGGCTGACGTTGCAGGAATAGCCACGGTTCTCGCCCACTTCACGCTCGAGCGTTGCCTCAGCGAGCCATTCGCCGGCGAGCCCTGCACTCCCGAGCCAGTGATGGAAGCGGGCTTCGGGGGTTTCGCCCGTGGCGGCGATCTCTTCGTCGGGGCCGACGATACCCACCGAGAAGAGGTCGTCACCGAGCGGGATCAGCCACAGCCACACCTGATCGTGATCCGGATGCACGGTGATGAGAATCTTCTTCATGTCGAAACGCGGATCGTCGATCGGCTTGCGCACGTGCGTGAAGACGGCGCGACGTGGCGGCTGATCGGAGGGGCGGTCGAGATCGAGCAGCCGTGGCAGCACGCGCCCGTAACCCGAGGCATCCAGCACGAAGCGCGCGGCAAGGCTGCTCCCGGTTTCGCCCTTGTGGTTCGCGAACGTGAGCGTGACGCCGTCGTTGTTCTCGGCGTAGGCCGTGACGCTGATGCCGTAGTGGATGTCCGCACCGGCTTTCGCGGCACCATCGGCCAGCACCTTGTCGAAGGCGGCACGCGGTACCTGGTAGACATCGGATGGCCCTGCGGTCGACTTGTTGCTGAAATCGAAGGGTACGAGCCGATCGCCGATCGAGAAACAGGCACCGTTCTTCTGCTGAAAGCCGGCCGCGGCCACATCATCGTGAAGACGCGCTTCTTCCATGAGCCCGATGGACTGTGCCAGGAGGCTCTCGCCGATCGAGAAACGCGGGAAATGCTGCCGTTCGATGATCGTGACGGAACGCCCGAGTTTACGGAGCCTGGCCGCGGCGACGGCACCCGCAGGGCCTGCGCCGATGATGGCGACATCGACTGGTGGCAGGTTACCGCTTACCGAAGCTGTCTCGTGGTTGTCGGGCCTGGTTGCGTCGAGATCGGATCGCGCAACGGCATCGTCGAGAGTCATTGGAACTCCGTGATTTTCCTGTCTTCGGAATGAAAACGAATGCACAGCGAAAAAATAACACAGTCCACCTTGCCGAGCACTACGCCGGCCGCGGGTCACTGGCGCCATGACGATGACCGCTCGGCGAGTCCGGCCACCCGGTCGGTCAGTCAGGCCGGGTGAGATTCCGGCGCAGGCCAGCGGAGGATGGAGACCTCGCATTCGGAATGAAGGCGAAGGCGTAGACAAAGGCGCAGATCACGCCACAGGCTACCGTTGCCCCGAAACTGCGGATCGGAAAGGTACTGCTCAGCATCAGAAGCCCCATCGACAGAAGGCTGGTGGTGGCACCGAGCAGTATCGACAGAGCGGTCCAGTTCTCGTCGCTGTCTTCCCGGTTCCAGAGGAAAATGGCATAGTCGACACCGATCCCGAACAGCACGAGTGCCGCGGCGTAGGCGAAGAAGGACAGGGGGATGCCCGCAAGCGCCGGCAGCACGAGACCGCTGAACATCGCCAGTGCCGGACACAGGGCGATCAGTACGGCCGCGGTCTGTCGATAGCGCAGGAAGACGACGACGCAGGCGACCAGCACCGCAATGAGGGGTGGCCAGAGGGCCAGTTCGCGGTAGGTCTTGAAGGCACGCGTGAACGTGGCAGCAAGGTCCACCATGTCGGCACCGGGCGTCGTGATCTCGAGATGCGTCGGCGGTGGCGAAAGCTGGGCAAGGAGGTAGTGCTGACCACTGCTGCTGGTGTAGTGCAGTGCATCGAGCCATTGCGGCCGGCCGGCCTCCGGTTCGTCTGTCGAACTGGTTGCGCTGATCGCGCCGTCCGGGCTGTCCGTTCTGCCCGAACTGCCCGAACTGCCCGAACTGCCATCGGACGAACGCGATGCGAGGCCCAGTCGTGTCGTCAGCTCCTTACCGTAGCGGGAGAACAGCCGCGATTCGAGAACTGCACGATTGGCGCTGCGCCGCTCGAGCGAGGGATCGAAACGGGTGTAGGCCATCTGCACGTCGATGTCGTCGGGCAGTTCGGCAAGCGCGGCCTCTTCGGTGAGGCGCGCGGCTTCGAGTGTGCTGCCCTGCGAGATCAGCACGGCACGGTTGCCATCACCACTGAGTTGCTCCGCAATGGCGTCTTCTTCCCCGAGCAGGGTCGTGCTCAGTGGCTGGAAGGCGCGTACATCGTCAAGGTTGGTGTGAATGGCCGCACCCACGGCGCTCGCCGCGAGAAGACCTGCGCTCAGCAGACGAAACAGGCCCTGCTGTCGGGTCACGGCATCGACGCGCCGGCACAGCGTGCGCCAGCGGGCGGTGGCACGTGCCCTGTCGGCAGGTGGCCGGTCGAGTGGAATCAGGAAGTACGACACCATGAACCAGGCGGTGGCGATTGCCGCGGCCGAAAACACGGCCAGCTGGTTGAAGAGATCGGTGCGCAGCAACAGGAGTGAGACGAAACCGGCGCAGGTCGTCAGCATGGACATGCGCAGCGGCGAACGAATGAGCGCAAGGCTGGCCTCGCGCGATGGCCAGGCCGTGTCGGCCCGCGCCGACAAGGCGTGAATGGCGTAATCGGCGGCAAGTCCGATCAGCATCGTTGCAAACACGAGTACCAGCACATGAATCTCGGAAAACACGAGCAGTGACACGGCAAGGCCGCTCGCGAGTGAACCGCCGACGAGCGCGGTCACGAGCAGCACGCTCGAGAAGCGCCTGAATGTCACGCTCAGCAGGAAGATGATGCCGAGAAGGCCCGTGCCGCCGACGAAGAGCATCTCGCGGCGTGCCTCGCTGGCTGCGTACGCGGCGTGAAAGACCGTGCCCGCGCGCAGTACCCGGATGCCCTCGTTGGCGAGTTCGGCTTCCGCCGCGTTCACGATGGCAACGATGCGATCCTGTACTTCGACGCGAAAGGCGGGCTGGGTGAGTCGCCCGGTAACGAGGCCGGCCGCATTGGTACCACTGGTCAGGCACTCGGCGAGGCGGAAGGTCAGCAGGAAAGGATCTTCGTGGAGCAGATCGCCGGATACGGGCGCTCCGACACCGTAGATGCGCGCCAGCGCCGTGCGATAGGTCGTCTTCGCGACTTCGGCGTCGAAGGCAGCGGCACTCCGCTCGCAGAGGAGTTCCTCGCGGTTGGCGAACAGCCACTGGCCACTCGCTTCACTGTCGCTTCTGTCGTCCTCGTAGAGGCCGCTCCGTTCGAGCGCGGCCACCAGCGAGGCACGAGCGGATGCCAGCTTCGGTCGATCGACCTCCCCCGTCAGCATCAGAACCAGTCGGTCGGCGACAAGCGCACTCGCCACGCGCAGCGCGTCGTTGTCGTGTTGCAGACGCTCTTCGGTGGGCAGGATACTGGCGATGTCGGTGTCGAACAGCGAGTGGTCGCGGGCATTGAGCGCGATGATGACGATGCAGATGCTCAACCACGCACCGAACAACGCCAGTGCGGCGCGCCCGTTCATTGGCTCAGTCCTCGAACTCGATCAGGAGTCTGTCGCCACCTGCCTGTTCGACACGAATCTCGAGCAGGCGCTCGCAGTGCCGCAGTTCGATGCGTTCGGGTTGCACCGACGCGCTGCTCGTGTCTTCGCGAGGGGTCAGCGTGATGCGCCAGTGGCCCTTGTCGGTGCGCTCTCGGGACAGCGTGTAGAACCGGTCGAGCGAGCGTGTGTCGCCCCGCAGCAGTGCTTCGATGCCGGCGCGGCCGAGGAGTGCGTTGCCGCTGGCGCCGAGGTCCGGGAGCGGCTCGGGTTCACCGCCGTCGATGGACTGGAAGTTGCCGTTCTTGCCGAGGATGATCGCGACTTCGATCGGGTCGAATACGCGCCAGACGATTTCCCTGTCGTTGAGTTCGAGTACGCCGTGCGAGACAAGCGCTTCGTCGAAGTCCGCGAGGAAGCGGCTCTGCACAAAGCGCTGACGCGAGGGTACGACGAGACCGTCCTCGGCGCGCGGGCACACGCTTTCTGCGGTGCTTGTCGCGGATGCGCGGGCTGCGGTTTCGCCATCGGGCTCGTCTCCGATTTCACTCCCGACTTCACTCTTGCCTGCGTCAGGACTGCGGCCTGGCTCGCTGTTGCCAATGTCTCGGTCATCGGCAAATGCGGGCGGCATCGCCATCGCGAACATCGTCAGAAGGAGCGGCAACACTCCCGGTACGGAGCGATGCGGGGCTTTCGGAAATGGCAGTTGCAGATTCACAGGTACGGCTTCAGCTTGTCACGAAACACGGCCGGAGTTTCCCACAGGAGTTCTTCCTCATGCACGGCGACGGCGGCCTGAATCGTATAGCCGGAGCAGATCTTCTTGCCGCTTTCCTTGTCGGTGATGAGGAAGTTGATCTTCATGCGGTGTTCCCACTCGACGAGATGCGCCTTGACGACGATGCGCTGGCGAAACCTCACCGGGCGTGCATAGCGCAGCTTCATCTCCACCACGGGCCAGCCGTAACCCGAGGCTTTCATGGCGTCGTAGCTGTAGTCGATCCTGTCGAGCAGGGCCACGCGCGCGAGCTCGAAAAAACGCGCGTAGTTACCATGCCAGACGATGTTCATCGGGTCGAGGTCGTGGAATTGCGCTTCGGTTTCGACGCTTGCCTCGAGGCGTGTGCTCATTCGCTTGCCGGCTCTTGCAGGGTGGCGGCTTCGTGCCAGAAATCGTAGAAGTTGAACCAGGCCATCGGTGCTTCCGCGAGTACCGCCTCGAGTGCCTGCGCGTAGTCATCAAGGAAGACACGAATGGCCGCTTCGCGTTTCCCCCGTGGCAACTCCAGACGTTCGCGCAGTGTACTGAAGTGAAGACGGAAACACGGGGAACCGCTCTGTCGGGTGCAGGCGAGAAAGTGCACCGGGCACTTCAGCGCGGCGGCCAGTATCGCCGGCCCTGTCGGGAAAGGTGCCTTGCTGCCGAGAAAGTCGATCGGCATGCCCTCGCCGGGCGCGGCGCCGGGACGCAGGCGATCGGCCGCCATTACCACCCATTCGCCTCGGGCAATGGTTTCGGAGAGTGTCATGGCAGTGCCGATGTTGATTTCGCCCACCTGCAGTACACGCACATCGTGCTCGGGAGAGAAATGGGCCATGACGCGGTTGAACTGTTCCGCGTGCGCGGTGTGCATCAGCACGGTAACCGCGAAGCGCTTGCTGACCGTGGCCACGGCACGAAGAAGCTCGGGGTTGCCGACGTGGCTCGTGAGCACGATGCCACCCTTGCCGTTGAACTTGGCATTGTAGAAGGATGCGTCGTCAGCCCCCTCGATGTCGGTGCTCGTGAATTCCCCGCTCCAGGCACCGATGCGATCGAGGATCGAGCCGGTGAACACCATGAAATGGCGGAACACGGTGAAGGCCGAAGGTTTCCTGTCCAGCAGCCCCTGTTGCCAGGCACGTTCGAGGTAGCGGCGCGAGGCCTCGCGCTGGCTGCGACCGGTCAGCAGAAAGAAGAGGACGGCCGGCGCAATGAGTGCCAGCGTGAGGCGCCGCCCGAGCAGTCTGTAGAGACGCACGGCCAGCACGAGCCAGAAAGAAGAACCGCGCTCCTGCTGGCCGGACCAGTTGCTGTTGACCTCCTTGGTGCCCATGGCCACATGTTAGCCGTGGACAACACGCTCTGCAGCCGTATCCCTGCGCGTGATCGCAGGACTGCCATGGCTTGACGTGCGCATCGCCGCAGAGGCGGCGCGCCGTCTCGCGAGCGACGGTGACACCGGGCGAGAGCCAGGCTTCATGACCGGCTTCGGCAGTGTGACCGTGTTCGCAGGAACGGGCACTTTGCGGTTCACGTGAACCGTTTTTCGGCTCGGAAGCGTGAACGGCATCACAGAAATCGGCCTTTGACGGTTCACGTGAACCGTTTTCGTGGGAATCGTTTTCCTTGGCGTGGCGCTGTGGAGCTTCCAGTCATGGGTGCGATCGAAGGCAGCGAGAGCCATCTGGAAGCCGTGAAAATGTTGGCCGATATTGGCGGTGTGATGGCGAAGGGTGGTGGCGAGGCCGTCGATGACGCTTTGAGTTGCGTCGTCGGTGGAGTGATGTGGAACGGCGATTTCGGTAGATCCGGCAGGCTTGCGGTGGAGCTTCATCGCTTGTAGGGGATCGCGTCTTTTCGCGTCAATTGTCTGGTTTCCCAGCGTCATCCACCCTCACGCCACGTGCTACTCGACCACGATCGGCTCGCGTTTGCCATGATAGCTCGCGCGAATCGCGAATATGAAACGTCGTCCGCTCTCACCGATGAAAATGCAATCCGCGAAATCAAAGTGTGTGAGTGCCGATAGTGACACTTCGTTTCCTCGGAACAGCACGAGCAGTTCTTCAGGAATGCTTGTTTCGTCCTCGATGCTGGCGATTGGCTCGGGGAGCGTAATGCGCCGCTCGTGCAGCACGCGCAAATGAACGAGGATCGGTTTCGTGCCGGAACGCACCGTTTTCACATCGTTCCACACGCCCGAGGGGACCACTCCCTCGGGTAGCTGTTGGGCGAGGGCGGCTGTCGAGAAGAGCGCCGTACTGCAAGAGAATGTCAGCAGTAGCAATGCCGCGGTAGTGTCCGCGATCAACCGGACATGTATCAAACTGCACCTCTTTTCGTAACATGGTTGCCGGGGGAGAAAACTATCACGCATACTGTCCGTTGTCAGAGTTCAAGGAGTGCATTGATCGTGCACGTTCAGTATCGTGTCGTCTCGGGAAACATGAGGGAGTATGTGATTTGTTGGGTTGCCGTGGCCATTGCCATGATGGCAGTGGCCGGCTGTGGGAGCAATGACACGCGTCCCGATCTCAATGGCTGGTACGGGCGTCTCGCGGCCGCCGAGCTTGTCCAGTCACTTTCAAATACACCCGAATATGGGCCGGATGACGGCGCCATTAACATCGTCCGAGATGGCGAGCAGCATAAGGTCTTTTTCAGTCACCTTAAATACGCCTTGCGACGTGCTGGCTATACTCTTCGGAACGTCGAGGGTAGTACTGGTTTTCGAGATCTGTCCACTGAGGTCTATCTCCGTCCGGGATTGAACAGTCAAGACATACTGTACGAATTGAGGGTGGAAAATCTGCTGTTCCGACGACAGTTCCGTCATCAGGGCCGCTCGTTGACACCGGTTGGTGCAGTGAGCATTGGGCGCTCGGAGGAAATGCCAGCTGTGGCAGACACTGATTTTCTGGGCGGTTCGTCGGCGGTGAATCCGGTTGCGTCATCCGTGTTTGAGCATCGCGAGCGCGGATCTGTTGCCGAGAGCGCTCATGTGGCCGGCGATCGGATGCCAAGCCATGACGCCGCGCTCTTGAATACTTCCCGAGTGGTGGAGGAGTTGAACAATCTCTCACTCCAGGCCGGGTCGTCATTCGATACGGTGTTTGCCAAACACGCGAATATTACTGAACAGATTGTCTTGTTTCCGGACGAGTCGGTGGATCTCGGCGAGTATAATCGCATTCTGGTTTCGAAATTCATTGACCGATTCGATGCCGAGAGTGGCGATGTGGTTCACCTCGTAGGTTGTTCCAACGGTGAGTTCGATTCGGTGTACGACGGCGAACAGCTCGTCGCTGATCGAAGCGCGCGCGTCGAGGCCGAACTCGTGCTCGGTGGGATACCGCAGGAACGCATCATCAGTGAAGGTTGCTGGTCAACGTCGTTAGCCGATCGACGTTATCCAACACGCGCAGTGGTGATGACGTTGAAGCGGCCTGTTGATGGTGGATAATCTGCTTCAAGTACAGGTTTCGTTGGTTTCGCGGTGGCATCATGCGGTGGATCAGCACCCTGTACACGATTCCGAAAGAAGAGAACGCCCCGATTGCAGAATGCAAGGGGGCGTTCGTTGTGGTACGACTCTCGACAGAGAATTATGCGGTGTTTACCGAACCAGTGTCTGTCGATGAATCAGTGGATCGCCGTTTCAGTCCTGCATTGTTATAATACAGGCCAAGTACGAACAGTCCACTACAGATTACGGTGATCGTAGTGATCAACCTCATCCAGAGCACGCCTGGTCATCTTTATCGTTCTCTTCTGCCTTGTGCATGTCGCCGATGGCAATGCCCAGTACAATCAAACCGATAACGATGAACGCAATGACTGCTATGGAGATATACACATAGATGCCTTTTCCAAGGAATATCTGTGCACCAATAAGCCCAAGCAGCATGCCTTTTGCCAGGTCGAAGAAGACCTTTCTTAGTTCTTCTCCGTTGTGAACTACGATTGCCTCGTACAATCGTTCTGATAATTTATATTTCATATAGAACTCCATTGTTTTGATGGAGCTCTACCCCAATGGGGCAAGAATCCCCATCGGGTTGACAAAGCAGTGATATGTCAATATCACTGTATATTAAAATTGAGCCGATAGTCGGTGACATATCGGCACTCCTGCACAACTCATGGCAAGAAAGAAAAACACAGCCTTTGCCATCTACCAGACACTGCTGTACAGCAGTGTCTTGCATCTGATATAGGAGGGTGACGAAAAACGTCACCCAGCGTTGCCGGGCGCCTTGGCACCCATTCCCGCCAATGACAACATGCGAGAATCGTCGGGCTGAACACGCAGCCTTCACGTTTGACTCATGATTGATGAATACCAACCGTTCAGTTGAAAGCTACCCCATCAACGACCATCTGTCAACCTCAGGCATTGTTCAACGACACAATATTGTACAACGACACAATGTTGAACCTTATTGCTTTGCCGAACGTACGGCCGGAGGCTGAACGGTTACAGGTTGTCCATGCAAAGTCTGATGATGAACAGGAAGCACTACCAGTATTTCTTGTAGTTCGATGCCGTCATGTACACCAGTACGCCCACTGCGAGTGCGATCGGCGCCAGCACCAGGCCCGGGTGCGTCGGAAAAGGGCTTGCAAGATAGAAAATGAAGGGCGCAAAGAGCCCGATGTAAAGGAGCCAGGTGGAGAATCGGAACTTCGTTGCCGATTCCCGACCTCCACCGTCCTTACGAAGCTCGCGCTGACAGAGTCCGTCCATTAGGCCGGTAAAGGCGGTCAGCATGATCAGCGGTACCGAAAACGTGATGATCATCAGCCGAACCATGTAGAGAACGGTGATGTCGTGCGCTGACGAGATGAATGGCTCCAGTACCCCATAGGCGCGTTTCGCATATTCGACAATCGTGTTGTCGGAGCGCACCACGGGATCGGACAGCCACGAGAATCGCGAAAACCACCCGTCGTGTGCGTTCAGCCAGTTTGAGGTGGCGGCTGCCACCTCTTCGGCCGCAACGCGTGGCGTGGCGTTGTAGAGCCGTCGCGCGAAATCGGCTTCAAGGTACCCAAGCTCCTGTTGCAGCATGTTGGCCGCGTGTGCCGCACCCTGGTCTTTCCAGAACGTGAACATCCCGACCCACTCCACGATCACGGAGAAGACGAGTCCGGCAAGAAGAGCGGCGGCGGAGGAAAACATGAACCTGACCAGCCTGCCGAGCGTGAATCCGACACGTTCGATTGCATTCGGCTCGAGCGAATCACTCCGTGTGCGACTGGCCATGAGACTACCGTCCCCCTGTGCTGACGGCAGGCAACAACGTTCGTTGATCGATTTCGCCCGTACCGATCGTCACCGGCACTTCTCGTGGCCGATACGTCGCCCCCGCCTGTTCCTCCCGGATGTGCTGCATGAGTTGGCCGATACTGTCGTACTCGGGTGTCTCGAGTTCGGTCAGAAGCGGCACCTTGATCTTGTACAGTTTTCCTCCGTCAATCAGCGCAAAGGCTTCGCCGGGAGGAAGCTGGGCGAGGTGCGCCGGTTCGAGCATCTTGATTCGTTCCCGATTCAGTCGCTGTTCGCTTGAACTCGTGAACGTGTCGGTGGAACGCTCGGATGACAGCACGGTCTTGGAGTGAATGGTCGTCGTCGGGAGCTGGTCGATCAGCATCTCTGCCGTTCCGGTATTGCGGGCACGGAACATGATGACGCTGTTGTAGTTGCCCAGAGCCTGCTCCGCCTTGTCTCGATCGCCGAATCCGACAGGAAGATCTTCCCGGGTCTGTGCGCCAGTGGTGACGCGAAGACCGGCATCACGGCCCTTGTTCAACAGCTGAATGAACTGATCACCGACCAGCTCCGAAAACTCGTCGGCGTACACACAGATCTTCTTCGTTGCGTCACGGCTTTCCCGGTGTTTGTAGATCTCTCCCAGCGTGCTCGTGAGGTCGGCGAACATGGAATTACCGACCGCACTCGAGACGTCGGGATCGGTCAGCGAATCAAAGCCTACGTAGACGATGCCGCCCGATCGGATGACCTCGGGCCAGGTGAACACCGGTTGCAGGCCGGTGTCGACGCCGTAGTCCGGTGCAAGAAGATCGGCGGTCTTCCCGGTTGTCAGCTTGTCGATCAACGGTAGGAGTGATCCCGTGAGCTTTTCGAAATGCTGGCGATCATACTGGACGATGTAGATGAGGCTGTCGGCGAGAGGGTCCTCGATCCGGTGCTCCTGAAAGTAGCGACTCAACGCCGCAGCCCGGCGCCGGTAGCGTTTCTGCCGGATCATCCGTTCGATATCACCGCGCCAGGCACCGTCACGGTGATGGATCGTCTCGAGGCGATACTCGAGGTAACGCACGGCAAGGGGGTCGATGTCCTGGCCGTACTTTCCGATTGCGGCGACATCCACCCGTCCGCCAAGTTCGGTCATGGCGCGTGCGATCACGTTGACCAGACGCCAGACGAATTCCCGAAACGCAAGGCTCTGTCCTTCACCCGGCAGAAGGCTCGAGATACGAGAGGCGACCTCGGTCACACGACTGAATGTACCAACAGGGCTGTAGCCGGATGAAAACTCGGGAAAGCCGAGATGAAAGCAGTGGAACCCGTCGAGCCGTCCTGCCCGTTTCGCCTCCTGGTAACAGGCATTCAGGAGAGAGATATCGCCCTTCGGATCCAGCACGATCGTGATGTGTCCGGCGGCAATGTCCTGTCGAATCTGCGTGATGAAGGCGATGGTCTTGCCGACACCGGTCGAGCCGAAGATTGCCACATGGCCGGTGCGTTGCGCGTCGGCGAGATACACTGCGCGATCGCCTTCGCTGGAGCCTACGCCGTGGAGCGCGACGTTACCGCTGTCGTTCGGCGGGTTCGAAAGACGGAGCGGGTTCCAAGAGGAAGGCCATTGGCGAAGCGCGACGAGTGGTTGGACCCACAACCGCATTTCATGGCTGTCGATGAAGCTGTGAATGCGCCTGTGCCATTCGGGCCGGACACCGAAATAGGACTGAGTGGTGACATCGGCCAGGCGCTGGGTGTGTTCCGAGGTCCATTCGAATCCGTGGCCGAGATACAGCCGCCTGGTCGACACCGGTAACTTCCGACGCTTCATGCGTATCGGCACGTAGCGCCAGAGCAGCTTCTGGTACTTCTGAATCCGCCGCCCCTGTCGAAACCGGACGACGAGCCGCCAGAAGCAGACGGCGGCGAAGAGGTAGCCGATGTCGTCGGCGAGCATCAGATACTCTGGTATCAGGAGAAAGAGGATTGTTGCGATCAGATAGACGAACGCCACATGATACTCGTGGATCGGCCGAAGCCGGGCATCGATCGGATAATCGGCCATGGGCCTCCTGTGTCGCTCAGATGGATTCGGCTGTCGGCGCCGTGTCGGCGGGCTCGGCGGCCCCCTTCTTCGATGCGATCATCTGTAGTTCAGATCGTGAGCTGTCGTTCACGTGCTCGGAATGTCATTCAGCGGCGTCTTTCGTGAAGACGCTCATCTTCACGCCGCTGCTCTTCTTTCAATCGCCGCGATTCGAACCTGCGACGTCGATCGTCCTCGTTGTGGCGTTCACGGTCTTCACGCTCGCGCCTGCGTTGCTCGTCGATTCGCTGCTGCTCTTCGCGCTGCTGATCGGCCTTGCGTAGCCGTTCCCGCTTTGCCAACTCGGTCTCGTGTTGATCGCGCTTCGCCTGGCGGCGCTGGTTGTCGCGTTGCCGAGCGGTGAATCGTCCGCGGCTGCGCCCCTTGTCGCGTTCGGTGTCGCGTGCTGCGCGACGGCCGCTGGTACCGGCAAAAAAGGAACTGAAGAATCCCATGATGCTGACTCACTTCCTGAGATCGTCCTGGTATCGACTTGCTGCACCTCAACGATAACAGAGCATTTGCGGGCTTGATGTCCGAAAGCGCCAGCGGATCGCAGGTCTTTTCATTACAAGCCGGTAGTTCGCCCGGATCCGATGAAAAGGAGAGCCGCCAGTCTCACGCCTCCAGGGTCTCGGGTGTATCTGCGCGTACTGGGCGACGACCACGGCGACCGGACTGTACTTCCAAGAGCAGAAGTTCGAATTCCGGATCCATTACCTCCTCGGTGACCGGACCGAATTTCTCGACAGCGCCCTGTGCCTGTGCGTTGGCTTCCCGGAAATCATCACGTGTCGTTCCGCTTTGCTTGAACGTCACGAGTTTCGACGTGAGCTGCCGAAATGCCTTTCGGTTCTTCATGATGGTCAGCTGTTTCGATCGGATCAGGCCGAGGTTGCGCACCTGGTGTGCGAGGAGCACGGTGCGATCATAGCGTCCCACCAGCTGGGTCGCGAAAAACGCGTAGCCATTCCGTGGTGAAACAGCGAAGGTCATGGGTGTGTAGTGATATTTCGAGGGGCGATTGAATGTCAAGCCATCCATCTCACTGGCACGCAACAACTGTTCGGCGGTTCTGATGTGTGTGTTCAAGGTGTCGCGAAATTCAGTCATGTGTTCTTCCATGTCCCGAAGCAGCATTAGCGCATAGGGATCATCATCGCGCACGGCGTGGCACACCACCAGACCGATCCGATGCGTGTACCACTCGATGCCGGGGAATCCGTGATGCTCCTTCGTCATTGGCCTTCCCAACCACGCGCCTTGTGCGTCGTTGGATTGCAACTCGAGATTGAATGACGCCTGGGTCAGAGGGTCGACAAACGTGTCTTCTTCCTCCTCTTTGTATTCTTCCCTGGTCAGCTTCTCGTCGATTGCTGCAAGAATTGCGTGGGCATCCGTGGGTGTTGCATTCACATTGACCTGCGGATTGCTGTGCTCGTTCCGATTCTTCATCGTGATACTCCCTGTTGTCCTGTTGTCCTGTTGTCCTGTTGTCCTGTTGTCCTGTTGTCCTGTTGTCCTGTTGTCCTGTTGTCCTGTTGTCCTGTTGTCCTGTTGTCCTGTTGTCCTGTTGTCCTGTTGTCCTGTTGATGTTATACCGCTATCCGGAGATTCGGACCCCGGACTCTCCATGACGACTGCGCGTTCTGCATCGGACGTTCGGCAGGTCGAGAAATGCAAGCATACAGGTGATTGCTGTCGCAACCGGCGTCGTCAGCAATCATTTCCATGTTTCCGCCACCGACATGCACATACCGACCGACGAGCATCGCGGACCCGAGAAGGTGACCAGGAAGAAAGGTAGTGTGTGATGCTATGCCCAGCGGAGAACGCCAAGGAACACCAGTGCCAACACGAACGCGACACCGATCAGTTCCCTTTCGTAGCGGCACATTGCGAAACCGACTGCCCATCGAATCGGCTTCGCAAGCACCGCGTGGTACTCGCGGCGAACGGTTTCGAGAGTGTGCTCGGCTGACTGCCGATCCCTGATTTCACGCTCGATGAAATGCGTGACGGGATGTGCTTCGATGTTCTCTTTCCACGTCGTCACGACTTTCAGTGACGAGACCTGGATCGGTCGCGAAGTGCCGTAGCGATGCTCGTGGTCTCCATGGCTGAACACCAGCCCGACCTGCTCCCACATGCGATTGCGCCGCGTCTTGTTGTCGCCACAGCCGTGTCCGAGTGAGTGTAGACAGTATGCTGGTTCACAAAGATGGGCGCGTGGGAAAATGACATGACAACTACACCTCGTCGGTACCGTTGCGGCCGGTATCGGGCACGGGTGTCGAGGTTGGTGAAGGTAATTCTGTGACGGCAGCCATATCGGACGATGGTGCCGCGGAGGTGGTCGGAGTGCCGAGGATGTATTTCGGCTTTTCGATCTTCTTCTTGCCGCGCTTTGGTTTCGGGAGCGGGGGAGGGACGTCCTCCACGGGTGGTGGGTTGGCGGCATCAGGTGTGACGAGCTCTTCGAATTCGGGCGGGAGAAAGGCGTCGGCGTCAGTTGGCGGCGTGGCATCGATGTGTGCCGGCACATTGTCGGTGCTGGTCTGATCATCGGTTCGTGCCGCGGCCGGCGCCGTTTCTCCGGTGTGTTCGGGTGGATTCTCTCCGTTCGCCAGTACAGCATGGTGTCGATCGAGTTCGGTGCGGGTGATCGGGATGATCTCGCCGGCAAAGGGAGCGATCTGACGGGAGGGGTGCAGGGCGCGCTGGCGCTCGAAGCAGAGCACCGTCAGCGCGTGATCGTAGTCGTCGCCTACGATACGCACGTGCCAGGTTGCACGACCGCCCGGTGTGGGGATGAGATAGCCGTGATCGAGGAGGATGTCGGGGAGTCGATCATCCTCGAAAGGGATGTTGCCTGAACCATCGGTCTGAAGGCGTTCGCGCGCAAGTGTCATGGCGCGCTTGCAGACAAGCCACAATCGATCCTCGGTGACCCAGCCGGCGCCGCCGTTCTGGTTAAGGGGAAGGCTCGGGCGTACAAGCTCGCCACGGATTGCATGCATCAGACGCTGGCCGAGGCTGATCGTCGGCGCACCGACCACCTGACTGCGCGGTTGCCCGGGCCCGAGGTTTCGGCTCACCGAGTGCTGATCGGCCCGCTGACAGAGTCGACCGATCGTGCCCCATTCGAAGGGGCGGTTCGAGAGCCACGCAGAGACTTCTTCGAGGAGGCGCAGGTTCACATCGAGAAGCAGCCTTCCCTCCGGCGGTACCATGCACAGCAGGATGATCGAGCTTCGCAACTGAAACTCATGGTTTCGGTTCATCCGCGACGGGTCTCCGAATTCGATACGGTAGTGTGTTGCCCCGGTCTCGGTGATCGAGCCTGCGAGCGGAGAGTAGCGCTCACCGTTCGTGGGCACAAGGCGCGTCATGGTGAGACATTTTCCGGCATCATGAAGGATGCTTGCGACGAAGACGCCATAGGTCCACGCAAGCTCTTCGCGTCGGATCCGTTCGGGATCGGAGTTCGTTGGCAGAAGATATCCCCGGCGAAGTGACATTGCTGTCTCGACCACCTCGAGCGTATGGACCACCAGTCCTCCGAGCCCGGCATGATGGTCGGCGATCGATGCAGGCTGAAGTTGTGCCGCTTCGATGAAGCGATCAAGAAGCGGTTGATACAGCCGCTGGAATTCATCGGGGGTGATCGCCGCAAGGCGTGCGATCGCGGTGATCTTGCCGCCGACATTCAGGAGCCTGACAAGTGCCTTCGCGTCGAGCACGGGATATTCGGACACCGTGGCCAGGCTTTCAAGGGTCAGCGGTGCCCGACGCTTCTCTCGCCGACCAAGCAGGGAGGTGAACATGGATTCCATTCTTGCAGTCTACCTGCACGATGCTCCGCATTCGTTTGCCTGAAGCAACCGATTCACTTGTGCCTGCACAGTGTTGCCACTTGAACAGGCACCCATCGATACACTCCTGTCATCTGTTCGCCGTGAACGGCTGCGTATGCATTGAGTTGCGTATGCATTGATTGCAGACGGAGTGTGTGTGTGTTTCGTCTGTCACCACGGCCTTTCCGTTTTGCAACTTATTTCAGGTGGTGTCGTGATTGTTCTCGTCGTGCGGCACCGGCGTGCCCGATAAATCAGCGCTTCCGGTCAATCGACGACCACCCGGCAGCCTCGAGATGATGTCATTGGAACTTCACGAGTCACGTAAAATATTGCATAAGCGATTATAAATACAGTAACATACCGAAGATTTCGCCTGACTCGCTCCCGCCTTTGCGGTACGTTTGGCCCAGATTGTCATATGGACACGACTAGCAGCACATGACAGAACCGTCATTCATTTCACTCGCTCGTGGCGTGATCGCATTGTCCGTGATGATTGCCAGTGGATCTGCATTCGCTGATGCGCTCGCTGGCGACGCGCCCTGGCAGCAGAGCTTTCCGCTGACCATTCTCGAGTCTCCGCCGAACGCCGGCCTCAAGCGCCCGAACTCCATGCGGCCGCTGACGCACGTCGACACGGCGGCCTCGGCTTCGCAGATCGATCCGCTGTCGAAGACAGCGACGGTCGTCTTCGGCCCTGATGTGCGCAGCGTTGGCGATGCCGCACGCATGATCCTCGCACCGGTCGGGTATGAACTCCTCGAGGAAGGGCCGAACGTCTCGGCGTTGCTGCCCGAATTCCTCGCCGAATCGCTTCCCGACGCGCAGCGTGAGTTTCGTCATCTGCAGGTACGCGAAATGCTCCGCGCGCTCGCTGGCAAGGGACATGTTGTGGTCTTCGATCACGTGCACCGAAAGGCGACCTTCGATCCGATACCGCGTTACCGCAGTATCGGGCAGGCAACGCAGAGCGACAGTCCGGCAACGAATGATCTCCTGCTCCCGATCGTGCCGGCAACACCCGTACCCGGCGACAAGATGTCGGACCTGGCGTTGAGTGAAGACGCGATCAGCAACGACATGGACAACGACGGCTGGGTCAGGGCCGGGAACAGTAATCCGCTCGAGCGGCGTGCACGCGAGGACGGCTGGACCGTCGCCGGGAACCCGATGACAGTGGTCTCGATCGCTGCGCCGACAGCGCGTGACACGGCGGAAAGGCAGGCAAGCCAGAATATGCGAACAGGGGCACGAGACCAGTGAGATGCTCGATTGCCTTTTTCGTGCTGACGCTCGCTGCTGCCCTTGGTGGCGGCTGCAAGGCAAACGCAGAGCGCCCGACCGGTGTGCACGGTGATTGCAACGGTGAGCCCGTGCTCGAGCGCGATCTTTCCGACACTGGCACCTACCAGGGCGAGAAGCAGATCTACCTGACCGAAGAGAACACGAGTTGTCGCTTCCGCCCATGAGAACCGTTGCTGTCATGGTCGTGTTCATCGGTGCCATCGGAACGTCACTTGCAGATGAGTCCGAACTCGGAAACCCGAAGACCATCGGTCACGGTGACGTCTACGCTCCCGCGACCTATTCACGGGGAACCATCGCCGAGGCCTGGGGGCTCACCGAGGAAGAATACAAGCGTTACGAACGCCTGATGATCACCGATCGGCATTTCACGGCGCAGAACGTTACCCCGTACGAAATCCTTGGCAAGCATGCCGAGACCGAGGAGGAGGCGAAGCACTACGCGCAGATGCTCATCGATCGACAGCTCGAGGAGTACATCAAGACCATGGAGTGGATCATGACACTCAGAGATACGATGCCTGCTCGCGAAGAGATGACCACGACCATCCTCACGAACGCACCGGGCGTCAGGGAGGCATTGAGTGACGCAGGTGTCGATGTGAACAGGTATTTCGAGCGCGGCGCTCAGAGTGTCTTGGAGGACGGGGAATCAACGGCCGCAGAGGCGCTGCCACAGACGGAGCCAGGTACTCCTCGGGCTTGTCTCTATATCGATCACACGAACTGTGACCGGTCCTGCAACGCACTCTGGCGCGAAGCGAGGGCGCTTCAGGAGAAAGGCTCGGTCAGCGGTATCGATGTCGTCTTCATCGGGCAGGGAGAGGAGAAGCCGTCACGTGCTGACGTCTCCGGCTGGGCGAAGGCACACGACGTGACGATGGCAGAGGTGCGGAACCGTGCGATCACGCTCAACCACGAAACTCCGCATTACCTTGAACTCCGCAAACAGCGCGAGATCCCGCTTCTGATCGACAGCAACGGAGAGCCGATCCCGTGAAGCTACAGCGGTCAAGGAAGTTTGCAACCGTCATTCCCGGTACGCTGGCACTGCTGGCGGCCGCGATGTCTGCCGCGAATGAAGAGAACGCGAACGAAGAGAACACGATTCCCTTCGAGTATCGTTACGCGGCCATCAATGCAGGAGTGCCCTACAAGCTCCTCTATGCCATCGCCATCGCCGAGTCCGACAACCCCCGTGACCCGAACATCGCGCCCTGGCCCTGGGTACTGAACATCGGAGGCGAGCCGCACTGGTTCGAAACCAGACAGGAGGCGCAGACCGCTCTCGCGAGTGCCCTCGCGGCCGGCAGAACCAACATCGACATCTGCGCTTCCCAGGTGAACTTCCGCTACAACGGACACCTGATGCCGGATCTCGCGAATGCGTTCGATACCGAATCCTGCCTTCTGGCTGCCTCCGCCGTGCTGCTGCGGGAACTCGACTACTGTGAACACCAGCTCGACACCCTCGATTGGTGGTGCGCGGTCGAGCGCTACCACTCGCCGGGACAGAGTGAAGCGCAGCGCGAGCGTGCGGTTGCATACGCCGACCGGGTGAGACAGATCTACGCGAGGCTTACGCCATGATGCGGATCCTCGTGCTGATACTGATCATGACGGCGGCGACGATGACGAGCGCAGGCGACGCAACCGGTGAAGCCGAACGTCTCGGCGGCATTGCTCGCGAACTCGCCACCGTCCGGGCGCGCGTGGCAGCAAGCAACACCGGCAAGGCCGATCAGCGCCTCCGATTCGATTACGCCCATGTCGTCGATGTGCTCTCGCGTCTCGAGCGCCAGGTACTCGAACACATTGCGCTGCTCGAAAGCGGGGTCGATCGGGAGCTCTGGAACCTCAACACGCGTCAGCGCGTGGACCTCGGGAGCGACACCGACGTACAGGCTCATCAGGTACCCGAGTACACACTTGCAGAGAGTGAGACCGAACGCCTGACGACCGTCGCGGGAGAACTTCAGCTGCTGCGTGGCCTGATTCAGCGCTCGGCGGCACACGATGAGCCGGAAGCGTCGCGGGTGCACTTCGACTACGGCGCGCTCCTCGGACACATCGACTATCTGGAATTCGCGGTGCGCGCGCACCTCAGTCTGCTCAACAGTCAGCCGAGGACGCAGTGGGATGCGCACCGGCAGGCCCTGATGGATCGCACGCAGGGGCTCAAGCCATGAGACGCCTGCCTGTCAACCGAACTCGATGGGCGGTCACGATCGTCATCACCATCCTGATGGTTCCGGAGCTGCTTCCGGCTGCCACCACGGCCACCACTCTCGAGAATTTCAAGGCCGGATCCGGTTTGCATGCCGTGGAAAAGTGGACCGAATTGATCAAGACGCTGGCGAGTGTGCTCGCTCTTGTCTTTGCCGCCTGGATCGTCATTGCCGAGTTTCGCGCGTGGGGTGCCGAACAGAGCGACGCCGGCAATCTCGTCATGACGATCATCAGAGCAGGAATCATGACTCTGATGATCGGTTTTGTAATCACGTTGATCAAATGAAGGTAATGAAGATGAAAGCAAGAAACTGCATGAAATACATGATCGACCGATTCGGTGCGGCTGCCGCATCGGGGTTCGCAACCTTTGCCTGTGTATCGGAGGTGCTTGCGCAGGAGGGTCAGCAGACAACCGGTTCGACCGATGCGCTTCTGGGTGAAATCGGTAAATTCTTTTCGCAAGGAGCCACTCTTCTCGTTGCCCTGCTTGCGTTCGGTGTCGTTGCCGTGGCGGGTTACGTGATCGTCAGTTCGCTGATTCAGGTTTCTCGCGAGCGCCGCACGTGGGGCGAAGTGATGGGCAATGTCATCGGCGCTGGTGTTGTCGCGCTGATTGTTGCCGTCATTGCGAGTTACGCAAACGAACTGATTCCCGCCATCGGAAGCCTGGATGGTGCCAATGGCGGTACGCCCGGAAACTGATCCAGGACCGACAGGCGAGGCGTTCCCCGTCGAACGGCCGGGAACGCCTCGTTTCACGATGAGTGATCTTCGCCATGGACTTTGAATACGAGCGTGACCTGACGTACGAGGATCCGCGCATTCTCCCGAGGCGGGTGAACGAACCCGCGGCCGTGTTTTCCGGCTGCACGCTGAACGAGACCACCGCCATTGTCATCGTCTCCTTTCTGTTCTGGATCACCATGGCATTGGTGCTCGGGCCGCTTTTCGGCGTCACGGCCCTGTTCTTCGGCGCATCGATCGTTCTGACGATCCTGTCGACCTACGCGCTCGCCAATTATCTTCGTGCACTGAAGCACGGCAGGCCATCGGGGTACTACCAGCAGATGATGATGCTGAAGCTCGAAGCACTGGGAGTCGGAGAGAGCCACCTGTACCGGGCCAGCGGCGATCTCGAAATCGGCCGGAGCGAGCAGTACCTGAGTGCCCGTCGGCGCTATCGCTATCGCTACGTGTCGGAAGAAGAATACCAGCAAGGTGTCGAAGGACGGGCTGAAGACGCCGAAGCGGAAGTCCACTACACATCGGTGTTCGCGGATTTCTCGGAACCGAAGACGGAACGCGACATTCTTGCCGGAGAGCATCATGAGCAGGCGTAGCGACTTCATCGTCCAGCAGAAGACCACGATCAACGTGCTGATCTTCGCGCTTCTGGTGATGACGACTCTCCTCGTCTACGCGATGTACATCATTGCGACGACTCGGGACAACTTCACGATCACCATCCCACCGAACATGTCTTCGGGGGCGATCGTCAACGTGGACGAGTTCAACAAGAGCACCGTTCACGCGTTTGCCATCAACACCTTCCGGGAACTGAATCGCTGGGAAGACGATGGCTATGTGGATTACGGCAGGAAGATCGAGGCACTGGCACCTCGTTTCACGGCAGAGTTCTACGAGTGGCTCAAGGAGGACATGAACCGGCGAAACGAAGAGGGCGAGCTTGCCGATCGTACTCGCTACACCCTGGAACTCGATGGTGCCCATCATCGGGATCTGGACGAGATCGTGGAGGTCGTCGACGACAGCACCTGGATCGTCAACGTCAAGATCACCATCGTCGAGAGCATCGGCGGCTTCGAGATCAAGAATCGCAAGGTGTCGTACCCCCTGCTGGTTCGCCGCGGCAATCTCTCGCCCACGCCCGATGCAGGCAACTGGGGATTGCTGCTGGATGGCTACCCGGAGGGTCGCGTACCCGAAGTCATCGAAGACGAACAGAGCGAATCGGTTCAGAGCAAATCGTTTCAGAACGAAGACGATCAGGACACGAAATGAATCGAGGCATGTTACGAGGATGCGTATGAACAGAGGACACACCGTCATGCTCCTGCTGCTCATGGTTGTCGTGAGCATCGGCGGGTTCTCGCACGATGCCGGCGCCCGGGAGCAGGGCGGGGGTTCGGGCGGATGGAAGACGATGGCATATCAAGGCATTCCCCTGTCGATCACCATCGGCGTCGGACAGGAATCGATCCTGCAGTTTCCGTGGCGTGTGGAGATGGGCAGTTCGAGTGAGACGCTCGGCATGGTCCGCAATGTACCCGTCGGTGACTCGGTGTTTCTCACACCGCTCATGGCCTTCGAATCGCAGCGCTTCTTTGCCGAGTCCACCGTGGATGGGTCGATGTTTCTGATCGACATCACCGCAGTGGACGACGCGGCACCGCAGATGATTCGCTTCATGGATGCCCGAGGTGAAGACGTGCCACCCACCTCGATGGATGAATCGGCTGCCACCACACCCGCAACGACCCGTGACGCCACGACATCAGCTCAGGGTTCGGAGGTCAACTACGCCACCCTGACCCGATACGCCCTGCAACGCATCTACTCACCGGAGCGGCTCGTCACACCGGTGGCCGGCATGAGCGAAAGCCGGCTTCCGGATCGCGACATCATCATCCGGGATCTCGTTCCGGGCGAGGACATCAGCGCGAAGGCGGCAGCCGAATGGTCGACCAGTGACGGGCTGTTCGTCACCGCGCTTCTGGTTCGGAACAACGGCGGGCACAGCGTCACGCTCGACCCGCGCCATCTTCGCCATACACGGACCTGGCTTGCGAGTGCGTACTGGTCGACCGCACTCAGTCCCGCCGGCACGATCGGTGACGAAACAACACTGGTCGTCGTGTCAACCTCACCGTGGCGCGACCTGATCCAGCAGCGGGGAGGTGGGTAATGCCGGCATCGAAACCCCGAAGCAATCCGCTTCTCGTCTACGGTGGTCCGTTCATTCTGGTCGTGACGTTTCTCGCGATCTTCCTCACCGGAAGGAATGCTCCGCCGAGTGGCGAGGATGCGGCGCAGGGAGAGGCCGGGTTGGCACCGAGCACGATCGATGCCGATTCGACCAACGAAAGTATTCTGGCACTTCGGGCCGATGCGCAGCGGCTCAGTGAGCAGAACGAGGCCGTCATGGCCGAGAATGAAACGTTCAGAGCACAGATCAAGGCGCTCGAAGAGGAACGAGCGGCTCAGCTCGAGGAATTCGAGGCGCGCGTGGCTGCCGGGCAGCAGTCCTCGCAGGATGAGACACGTGATCTGATCGAATCGTTTGGTCAGCAGATCGATAGTCTGAACCAGGATTTCGAGGCCGAGATAGATGCTCTGCGCTCGAAGGTCGACGGGAACGTCGCGTCCGAAATCCAGTTGAATGCCGATGAGCTCGCCGGCAACGGCAAGGCGGGATATGCGTCGGGCCAGCGAATCGATGCAACCGAAGGCATCGACGTGGTCTTTGTCAGCTCGCTCGACAAACGCGCGGCCGCAGGCGTCAGCCCGCCCGTGGCAGGCGAAGGCAATTCGTCAACATCCGCCGTATCCAACGGGCTCTCGACACTGTCCGACGGGGGCAGCCTCCTGCGCAAGGACAACGCGGAAACCGCGACTGCGAAGGCCCGGAACGATGGCAGGACCGACCCCAATGTTCGCAGTTCCGTCTCACCGGCGCGCCGCGAAACCGGGGGTGCCGCAAGTTCCGAGTCCGAATCGGCTGAATCGTCCGAATCACCCGGAAAGCAGAAGCAATCCGAACCGTACTACACCATTCCAGATCTCTCGGTGCTTGCTCGGGCCACGGCGCTCACGTCTCTGTACGGTCGTGTGTACACCGACGGCAACATCGTCAATCCGGCACCCGTCAAGGTCATCGTCGGGCGCACGAATCTGACTGCAAACTTTCATGACCTGCCGAGCGAGATCCACGGCATGATCTTCGGCGGCTACGCGGTCGGAGACCTGACCGGCGCCTGTGTCGAAGTGACCCTGACCGCGGCGACCTTCATCTTCGAGGACGGCTCCATTCAGTCGGCCTACATCGGTGACGAGGGTACCCGTCCCGGCAACTCGGCCTATCGGGAAGATTCCCTGGGCTATCTCAGCGACCCCTGGGGCAACCCCTGCATACCCGGTGAATGGATCACGAACGCACCGGAGCAGATCAGCGCCACGATGTTGCTCACCGCCGCCGAAGGCTATGCACGTGCGCTTCGGCAGGAAGAGATCGATACCAGCATCTACAACGACGGTAACGGCGGCAACATCGCCGTCGAAGAATTGACCGGAAGCGCTTCTCGCTATGCTGGCGCAAGCGGCGTGGCCGCAGGCATCAACGCCACCACGGAATGGCTCCGGGAACGCTACGGCAGCATTCTCGACGCCTACTACGTACCGGCCGGTACCGCCGTGTCCGTTCATATCGAACAGGAGTTGCGGCTCGACAAGGCTCCGGACGCCCGGCACATCCGCTACAAGCAGAGAGGAGTGCACAATGCGCATCTCGATTGACCTTCGGCCTCGCCGCGGGGTGGTGTTGCCGCTCGTACTGGCTTTCGGCGTCTGCTCACTTGCCGCGTGCGCGCACTCGCCGAAGCAGGTGATTCGCCAGGGAGAAGGGCCGACCGTGGTCGAGATTCTCCAGGGCACGGGTGGCGATGTGGCCGAGTCGGAGACGGCCCGCCACACGGAACAGGACATCGTCCGCCGGCCGGGTACAACATCGGCAGGTCATGCCGGGTATGCACGTACCGCGCTCAATGAAACCCGTCAACTCTTTCCCGTACTGCCGAATCCGACCATTCTTCTGTACGTGCATCCGCATCTGGCAACGAGTGAACAGATGCCCGTGCCGGGTTACACGACAGCCTACTCGCTCTACGAACGCCAGCAATACGCCCTTCCCGGTGAATTGCCGCCGGCGAACATCCCCGTCACCGATGCCTTTCCGCCGGCTCATGACCGGGATTCGGGGGCACCCTTCATGGACCTCAGGAGCCCTTGATGAACGCACCCGCTGTCGACACAGCCGCGCCCGCACGACGCGGTGACATCACCATCGATGACACGACCGATACCGGCGAGAGTGCCGGACGCGAAGCACGGAAGGGGGATTCGCCGGAGCGAGACCGGCCGGTTCCTCGTACCGCCGCACCGGTGGGGCGTCTTGGTGCGCTGTTGCGAAAACTCCTGCCGAGCCTCGACAAGCAACCCGAATCGCTCGAGCGCTGGCCGATCCGTCATCGCATCTCCCTGACCGACGAGATCCCCTGGGTCGAGTACCTCGACGATGAGCGGCAGTTTGCCTTTGCCGACAACAAGAGCGTCATGGCGGTCTATGACCTGACGCCTGTACCGACCGAGGGGCGATCGATACCGCTGCTGCGAAGGATCGTTCAGGATCTCGTGCCGATTGTTTCCGACGTGATTCCCGAGCACAGCCGGGATCCGTGGGTAATGGGCCTCTACGGGAGTTTCGATGCGCGCATCGATCAGGCCATCGACCGAATGGAAGAGTATGCCTCGCCGCTTGCGAAGGGCTCCCGGTATACCGAGGACTACATTCGGCGCATGCGTGAGCACTACACCGACGTGGTGCGAAAGGGCGGGTATTTCCACGACGACATGGTATCCGACACGAACTGGGGAGGACGGATGCAGCGAGCCCGCCTCGTCATCTATCGCCGTTATGCCCGTTCGAAACCGGACATGGACTCGTCCGAAGAACTCGATACGGTCTGCAACAAGCTCGAGAATTCGTTTCGCACGTTGCGCGTCAAGGCCGAGCGGCTTGACGGGCGGGAGTTCTATCGGTGGATGCGCGACTGGCTCAATCCGAGACCTGCGTTGTGTGACGGAGATCCACGCCGGCTGGATGAGGTTGCCCCCTACCCGGGAGATATCGGTGACGACGAGGATCTGCCCTTCTCGGCCGACCTCGGCGAGATGGTGACGCTCTCGGCGCCGTTCATCGATGACGAGCACGGCATATGGTACCTCGACGGCATGCCGCATGTGGTCCTTCAGACCGAGTCGGTCCAGGCGCCACCACGGCCCGGCGCGATGACCGGTGAAATCGAGCGTGACGAGAAACGCTATACCACCATCGACGAACTGCCCGATGGAACCGTCATCGCGCTGAACGTGATCTTCCGACCGAGAGAGGAGACGATCGGGAACATCGAGAAGGTTCGGGATTCAGCGCGCGGGGACAGCGAGTCGGCCCGCGCGACCCGACTCGAAGCGCAGGATATCGTCGCACACGCCGAGGAAACCGGCGAACCCCTCTATCCCTGCGAACTGGCGTTCTACCTCCGGGCGGACAACCTGCAACGCCTCCACGAAGCGGTGGCAGAAGCAAACACGACCCTTCTCAGGACAGGGATCAGGGTCTACGACCCGTTCATGCAGAAGGATCCGGTGCGCGTCGGGAACTTCATACGCAACCTTCCGGGACTCTATCAGGCCAGCATCGACGAGAAGGCCGCTCGCCGGGCACGGCTCATCCACGCCAACCACATCATGCGTCTTGCGCCCATCTTCGGCCGTTCGCGGGGCACGGGCAATCCGGGAATCTCGCTCTTCAACCGCTCGGGGGAGCCGCTGTTCTTCGATCTGCTGTCCAGCAGGGACAGCCAGCTCAACGGTCATACCTTCATCTACGGCCGCTCCGGTTCCGGCAAGTCCGCCATCAACGTGGCCATGCTCGATTCGCTGATCGCGATGCATCGCCCGCGCATCTTCATCATCGATCTGGGCAACTCCTTCGGCCCCCTGGTCGAACACGCAACGGCGATGGGACTCTCGACGCACATCGCCCGCTTCACGATGTCTGACGATGTCTCGATACCACCCTTCGCCGATGCCGTTAGTCTTGTCGATCAGGAAGTCGATGCAGATGAACTGGCGGGTGAAGAGGCCTTTGCCGAAGACATGGAGACCTTCGAGCGTGGCGACACCGTGACGTCACCGCAGGATGACGAACCGACCGAGACGGGGGGCGATCGCGACGTACTCGGTGAACTCGAGATCATCGCGCGACTGATGATCAGAGGCGGCGGGGGCGGGGACGTGAAGTCGGCCACGCTGCGCATCTCGATTCAGCGCGCGATCAAGATGGCGGCTGAGCGGGCGGTGCGAGGCGAACTCGCCACCGGCTTTCCCCGCCCCGAAGACGTTGCCCGGGCGCTCAGTGACATCGGGCGCCTGCCGGAAAATCAGTCGCGCGAGGCGCAGATCGAAGAGCTTGCCAACGCGATGCTGATCTTCTGTGGCGGCCTCAATGGCCACGTCTTCAATCGTGATGGCGCGGCGCTGCCCGAGGTGGATCTCACGGTGCTCGATGTTGCCGATGCGGGCCAGTCGGGACGAGAGGAAACACTGATCGTCGGGGTTGTCGCGCTGGTCATGCACGTCAACCGTCTGGCCGAGCGGGATCAGTACAAGGGAAGACCGATCCTCTTTCTCGTTGACGAAGCGCATCTCATCACGGCCGAACAGCTTCTGATGACGCTCATGATCAAGATCACCAAGATGTGGCGAAAGCTGGGTGCGCGGCTCTGGCTTTCCACTCAGGAAGTGGCCGATGTCCCTGTCGATGTCAAGCGAATGATCGGCATGATGGAATTCTGGATCGGCATGAGTGTACCGAAGCAGGAAATCGAGCTGACGCGGAGTTTTCGGCCTCTGACCGATGAGCAGGCTTCGATGATGGCGCAGTGCAGGACGAACAAGGGGAAGTACTCCGAGGGGTGCATCATGGCCCGCGACACCGTGATCCAGTTTCGCTCGGTGCCGCCCTCCCTGACGCTCGCCCTCTCGCAGACCGAACCGCACGAAAAGGCCGCGCGCTTTGCCCTGATGCAGGAGAAGGGCATCAGTGAGTTCGACGCGATTCAACGGATCGCCGAAGACATTCGGCGAAAGCGTCTCTCCGGCGGCCCGACCACTACACGCCAGCGGCTGCGCCGGGTGAGAGTGTGATGCGGAGCGAAGTCACCATGATGCCGATCACGCTCTGCATGCAACGGCCTCGTCATTCCCGTCTGCTGGCCGTGGTCACCCTTTTCATGGCCCTGCTCTTCTGCAGCGACCTGTTCGCTCAGAATCGCCTTTTCGTCCTGATCGAGAACGAGGAGCAACTTGCCGACCGGCACGAACTGATCAACGACGTAGTCGTGCCGGTGCACGTGATCGACCTCGGCGAGTTCGACGAGATACGGGCCAGGATGAGCGAACCGCTGTCGTTCATCGACGCACTCAACGAGAAAACAGTGAGCGCCGAACGCGGGAGGATCGAGTCCGTCATGGCCGAGAGCCTTGCCTTGCACGAGGCCGACCTCGTGCAATCGGTGAACGAGAAGATCGTCGCTGGCGAAATCTCGTACCGATACAACGTTGATCATCTTCCTGCGCTGATCGAATTGCAGTCGAATGGAAACTACCGTCTGATCCAGTCAGTTTCGTCCTTCGAAGACGCCATTCTCGAGCTCGATGTTCTGCCGTTTCGCCAGAGCCCGGCACCGATGAGTGAGCTTGCGAGGCAACGAGCGGGAGCCTCGCGCGACGATCCGGGGAGCGGTGGCGATGCCACATGCGATCCGGCCGTTGATGGCACCTGTTCCGAGCCTGCTGATGCCGCAACAGAAACAGCGGATACCTCGACGGTGGTCGAACTCTGCGACATCGCGGACGACGACAACGCGTGCAAGACGGTTGTCATGGAGATTGCCGGTGTCGAGGTGACTGTACTGGTCGATGAAGACGTCCCGCAATCCGCTCTTGACGACCTGCAATCGCACTTCGACCAGGACGAGATCGATCAGGTGATTGCCGATAACCCCGATATCGATCTGAGCACGCCCGAAGCGCAGGCAGAATTCATGCTGCAGAGTCAGCTCGACATTCTCGCGCTTCAGGGGGAAGAGGAAGAGGCCGACGCAGGGGTCGAGGAAGCAACGGAAGACACGACGACCGGGAATGCAACGGGAGACACGACGACCGGGAATGCAACGGGAGACACGACGACCGGGAACGAAAACACCGCTGAGGAAGAGAGCGCGACGACGGAAGCCGTCAGCGGCAACGAAACCGAATACAGCATGCTGGATGCGATTCTCGATGGCCACAAGAGCGATTCGTTCGATTGTCTTGATTTGCGTGTCACCGGCATCTGCCTCTACGCCGTGCTCCGCGTGTATTGCTATGGTTACTACTGCGACTATGATTTCTCGATCGAGGGTTCCCTTCAGCTGACACACTTCAACCCCGATGCGGTGGTGTCCTCGTACAAGCGCCTCGGAGATTCTCCGATCAAGGAGGCGCGCGATCTGTTCGGTAGCATGCAGACCAAGGTCGTCGGCAAGGCCGTGGACAAACTGACCGGCAACGATCTCGCCGACATTCTCGATCGTACCGAGATGTACGCCGCCTGGGCAACAGACTCAGAACACAAAGGGAGTCGCTCGACGCTGAAATACCACGAAGTCGAACTGATCGGTCATCCCGGTACTCTGTACAGCTTCATGAGAGCGGAAAACATGATGCCGTTCTCGCAGTACATGGATCATCTGACCGAAGCCCCTGAAAACCTCGTTGACGGCCTGAGCGAGTCCTTTGCCCAGTTCATGGACAGTCTTGCTCAACAGCTTGAAGAACTGGAGCGCCTCGCAGCACAGCGTCCCGACAGTACCATTTTTTCGGCGAGCGGCAATGGCAATGAGGTCGAAACACGCACCGGAGAGGGTGGGGGTGGTGACACGAGCGTCACACGATTCGAGATGGACAGCGGTGAAGAGATTCTGCGGATGGTCGACGCCATGTTTCTCGATGGAAGACTCGAGGGGCTCGATGACTTTCTCGAACTCTACGGGTACTTCACTCAGCTTCAGGAACTCTGGAACATGGATACCGATACCATCATTGATGGTTTCGCTGACAAGATCATGGAATCGGAAGAAGTGCAGGAAGTCCAGCAGATGGCCGAGGAGTTCCAGCAGATTGCCGACACCGTCAATGAGGTCGCGGAGGTTGCCAGTGAAATCTCGGGGGAAGGAACGGAAACATGGTCGATGTGCCCGCCTGACAGCCAGTTCTTGAAACCCTACTACCTCTCCGGGTTCGACTTCGTTGCATGGAAATTCAACATTCCCGAGATCATCTACGAAGAAACCTATGCACCTCAGACCGCAGAGAACGCGCACCTCTTCGTGGGGCAGCCCGGCGAAGGTGAGAGTGAGGAGAACACCGAGAACGTCTGGGGAAGCATCTACCCGCGGCAGGGTTTCGTCTCGAATGTCGATGAACTGAAGGCGAGCGCCGTTGCCGCCTCGAGGGGTGCGCACCTCATGACCCGACAGTCTCAATCTCACGTGTACGCGATGTTCGAAGAAACCGAACGGGAATTCCTCGACAAGGAACACCCGCAGCCGTTCCTGCCGAACAAGGCCGAAACGGGAAAGTGGCAATCACTTACGCCAGATATTGATGATCAATGCGTGGTTTTCGGAGAGGATGACCCGATGGCCAAACCCTGGACGGCCGAGCGTCGCACCAAAGATCGAGCCAACCTCTTCGCACTCTGGCGAGAGTATTCGTGTTGTCCGGAACCACGGCCCGAAGGCGCAATGATCTTCATTCCGATGAAGATAGGCGTTATCGGCGACTTGGACATTCAGATCATTGACTGAGCCATGCAGCGTTTCAGGTGGACAATCCTGCTGACCCTGGTGTCGATCGTGATTGCGATGGCATTGATGCCGAGCATGCGCAGCGTTCCGGATGTGTTGATCGTCGGTGGATATGCGTTCAAGGCCGCGAGGATCGTGGTTTACCTCCTGTTGCTGTTCGTCTTCTTCGACAGTGTCACGGCGCCGATGATCACACGCCTGACGTCCAGACCCGAGCTTGCGGAATCGGTGATCAAGCCTCACCGGTTGCGCATTCTCTTCTACGTGCTGGCCTTCGAACTGGCCATTACCACGACCTGGTGGTAGACCAGCCGCGGAGCAAGACGGACATGAGCAGGAAACACGGGATACGAAGCATGCTGATGTGCCTTTCCGTTGAAGCTGTGCCGGAAACTCGTTGCGTGGTGACAAGAGCATCTTCCTCCAGTTTCGCTCGACGCCGGTGGCGGCCGCTCGTCGCGTTCTCTTGCGTGACACACCCATCAGGAGAAGCACTCATGCAATGCCGAAAACACCTGTTTCAAGAAACCAGCATGCCGGCACTCATTCGTGTCTCGGTGGTTCTGCTCGCCGCCGCTGCCTTGTCAGCCTGTGGTGGCGGAGGTGGAGGGGGCGTTCCTGCCGGCGTCGCGAACGGCGCATTGCCGAATGATCCCTCTCAGGAGGAGGACACCGAGGAAGGCGGAGTTCCCGACTTCGTCATCACGAGTGTTGCGGCAAGCTCGGATACCAGTGCACAGTTTCACATCAAAGTCACGATTGAAAACAATGGCACGGGAACCGGTCCGATTCCCGGTGCCTGGTTCGTGACCTCGGCAGAACAGCTCCCGAGTGTCAATTATCATCACATTCCGTTGTCCTGGCGCTCTGAAGACGGCGAAGACATCGACAGCCTCGCACCCGGTGAATCAATCGAGCTGTCGGCAGGGGCCTATGGCATGGTCGGAGATGTATATTTCCTCCCTGAACAGGATGGCCTGCACTATGGCCAGGTCTGGCTGAACCCCGACCTGTCACTGCGATACGCCAACCCCGAGGATCGTGTCGAGACGAGTCACGAGATAGAAGAGCTGGACTACACGAACAATCAGTCGGAGGTGTTCACCTATCAGGCCGTGCCTTCTGGAAACTACTTTCACACGTGCGAGCCTGACCGCCATGAACCCAATGACAGCACGGACAGTCCTGCATTCATCGATGTGGGGGTGACTTATTCGGCGGATACCTGCGATGATGACATCGACGTCTTTGCCGTGCAGATGGAGGCGGGACAGTCGTATCAACTCAAGCAGTCTGACGAAGAAGTATATTTCACGGTGATCGGTCCAGACATGCGTTACGTTGCCAGAAGTCTGTCGTCGTACATAGGTGACCTCATGACGGCAGAAACCAGTGGTGTGCATCACATTGTTGTTTCTCGTGAGAATGCATGGGGACGTCTGCTGGATGAATACGACTTCACGGTAATCGAATTGCAGTGAGCATCTTGCGGGAGGAAAATTCATGCAATGTCGAAAATACCTGTTTCGAGAAACCGGCATGCCGGCGCTCATTCGTGCGTCGGCGTTTCTGCTCGCCGCCGTCACCTTGTCAGCCTGCGGTGGCGGAGGAGACGGGCCTGCCGACGTCGTGAACGGCGCATTGCCGAATGATCCCTCTCAGCGAGCTCGGACGTGAACTCGAATTCAGGGCGGTTCCACATCAATGTCACAATTGAAAACAATGGCACAGGGGCAGGTCCGATTCCCCGCGCCTGGTTCGTGACCTCGGCAGAACAACTCCCGAGTGCCAATTATCATCACATTCCATTGTCCTGGCGCTCTAAAGACGGCGAAGACATCGACAATCTTGCACCCGGTGAATCAGTCGTGCTGTCGGCAGTGTCGGACAATGCATTTGGAAAAATAGATTTCTTTCCTGAACAGAGTGGTCTGCACTATGGCCAAGTCTGGCTAAACCCCGATCTGTCACTGCGATACGCAAATCCCGAGGATCGTGTCGAGGCGAGTCACGAGATAGAAGAGCTGGACTACACGAACAATCAGTCGGAGGTATTCACCTATCAGGCCGTGACCTCTAGCCGGTGTCAAGTCGACCGCCATGAACCCAATGACAGCACAGACAGTCCTGCATTCATCGATGTAGGGGTGAATTATTCGGGGAATACCTGTGATGATGACATCGACGTCTTTGCCGTGCAGATGGAGGCGGGGCAGTCGTATCAACTCAAGCAGTCTGACGTTGAAGTATATCGCGAGGACCCATGGGGAACTTTGCTAGAAATATACGATTTCACGGTAATCGAATTGCAATGAACAGCGGCAGAGGATGATCACATGCAATGCCAAATATACCTCAAGACTGTTCATGTGAACTGTATTCGGATTTCGCTGGTTGCACATTCTTTTACACGTGCTGGCCTTCGAGCAGACCAGCACCACGATCTGGCGGTGGCCCCGCCTCGGAGCAAGACGGACATGAGCAGGAAACACGGGATACGACGCATGGTGACGTGCATTGCCGTTTCCGCTGGCCTGATCGCCATGGAGGCGACGGCCCAGAACAGGGATCAATATGCCTCGCCCCTGTCCCCCGCGTTCTACTACGAGATGAATGGCGGGGAAGCGGTACGCGATGCCCTGAACCCCGAGGCCCAGCCACAGGACATTCAGCTCGGGGCGGCGTTTCGCCTGCCAGCCGATCTCGCGGTTGAATCGGCGGTCACGGTTGATTCGGGCAGCTCGAGAACCGTCGAGACACGTCTGAAGGTGCTTTTCCCGAGTTCGGATGACGCTGCCGAGTTCGATAGCGTGTCCAGTCAGACCACGCGGATCACGAAGCAGCTATACAACGCGATACATCCCACATGACACACCCATCAGGAGAAGAACTCATGCAATGCCGAAAACACCTGTTCCAAGAAACCAGCATGCCAGCGCTCATTCGTGCGCCGGCGTTTCTGCTCGCCGCCGTCACCTTGTCAGCCTGCGGTGGCGGAGGAGACGGACCTGCCGACGTCGTGAACGGCGCATTGCCGAATGATCCCTCTCAGGAGGAGGACACCGAGGAAGGCGGAGTTCCCGACTTCATCATCACGAATGTTGCAGCAAGCTCGGAAGCAAACCCAAATGCAGGTCGGTTCCACATCAATGTCACGATTGAAAACAATGGCTCAGGAGCCGGTCCGATTCCCGGTGCCTGGTTCGTGACCTCGGCAGAACAGCTTCCGAGTGCCAATTATCATCACATTCCATTGTCCTGGCGCTCTGAAGACGGCGAAGACATCGACAACCTTGCACCCGGTGAATCAGTCGTGCTGTCGGCAGTGTCGGATTACGCATTTTCATATGTAGATTTCCGCGCTGAACAGGACGGCCTGCACTACGGTCAGGTCTGGCTGAATCCAGACCTGTCACTGCGATACGCCAATCCCGAGGATCGTGTCGAGACGAGTCACGAAATAGAAGAGCTGGACTACACGAACAATCAGTCGGAGGTGTTTACCTATCAGGCCGTGCCCTCCGGAGATGTCTTCTTCACGTGTGAGCCTGACCGCCATGAACCCAATGACAACACAGACAGTCCTGCATTCATCGATGTGGGGGTGACATATTCGGGGAATACCTGTGATGATGACATCGACGTCTTTGCCGTGCAGATGGAGGCGGGGCAGTCGTATCAACTCAAGCAGTCTGACGTTGAAGTATATGTGGCGTGCATTACATCGTTGTTTCTCGCGAGGACCCATGGGGAACTCTGCTAGAAATATACGATTTCACGGTAATCGAATTGCAGTGAGCAGCTTGCAGGAGATGGTCTCATGCAATGCCTAAAACACCTTAAAAATATTCATATGAACTGTATTCAGATATCGCTGGTTGCACATTCTTTTTCACGTGCTGGCCTTCGAGCAGGCCAGCACCACGACCTGGCGGTAACCCCGCCCCGGAGCAAGACGGACATGAGCAGGAAACAAGGGATACGACGCACGGTGACGTGCATTGCCGTTGCCGCTGGCCTGATCGCCATGGAGGCGACGGCCCAGAACAGGGATCAATATGCCTCGCCCCTGTCACCCGCGTTCTACTACCTGCCGACGAGCTGTGACATCTGGGAGAACCGGGAAAACATTGGAAATTACGTCGGTGGTCTGGTCGAAGACTACGTCAAGCGGAAGGTGGTCAACGGACTCATCAGTAAAGTGATTGGGGCAGTCGAAGCTTCCAGCGACATGTTGGAAGTCGCCTCCCTCGAACGAACCATGCCCGGCATGTACGACTGGATGACGAACATGTACGCCTCGATAGAGGAAGAGGCGGCGGTGTCCGTGGCGAGCTGGAGAACGGGCAGTCTGAAGCTACAGACTGGGAAACCACCAACGTCAATGCAGTGGCCGCCGACATGAACGAGACGGCGAAGAACACATCCATCCAGTGGTTCGGTGATCAGCGGGGAGCCGACCGGGACAAGCCGATCAGGGTGACGAGTGATGTCGTGTCCGCGGGCTATGCGGCAGCGGTGTCGTCGGAATACTCGGGGGCTGTCATCGGCCCGCCGGCCGA
>PDWI01000447.1_pt1 | contig 66677 bp, 54 predicted proteins | sample 1430891 | NCBI WGS metagenome assembly PDWI01 (sample SAMN01162508, study PRJNA174530) | Oral metagenome, whole genome shotgun sequencing project. | biome: Marine environment; feature: Marine mammal; material: Swab sample of the gingival sulcus; isolation source: swab sample of gingival sulcus...
GGGGGAGTTATACGCTCTTTAGAGTTTTGGCTAAAAGCTTAAATACATAAGCCTAAATCTGCCAAAAATTGAGAAACCGAATTGTGCAAAGCTCTAAAAAGGAGGAAGGCTGTACGATAAGTACAGCCTTCCTCTTACTATAATATTAAATGAGTAAGCAAGAATTAAATCTTGCCTTAGGGTCTTATCCCTTTACTGGAATATTCTTTAGAACTTCTAGTAGGTGTTGCCACCACAAGTCAACCGTAGGAATTAACATTTTCTCATCAGGAGAGTGAACATCTCTAAGCGTTGGACCAAAAGAAACCATATCGAGACCTGGGAATACATCTAGGATTAGTCCACATTCTAGTCCAGCATGAATTGCTTTCACTGCAGGCTCTTTACCAAATAATTTCTTGTATGTATCTGATGCAACCTTTAAGATTTCAGAATCTGCATTTGGCTTCCACCCTGGATAAGGGTCAATAGCTTCAGCATTAGCCCCAGACAATTCAAAAACTGATTTAACCATTTCTGCAGCCGAAAGGCAGAGACTCAATGTCGAACTTCTCTGACTTGTCTCAACCCAGATTAGGTCGTCTCTCATCTTCACAGAAGCAAGATTATTTGAAGTCTCTACAAGGTCTTCAATCTCATGACTCATACCAAGCACTCCATGTGGGCAAGCATACAACGCTTTAATCAGATTAGTTGTAGTAGCCTTATCAATCAGGTTCTCTGGTTTGTCAGCAGACTCCAATGAAAATTCAACATTCGGATCAACTCGTTTAAGCTCCTCCTTAACATCTTCTCTTAGCTTGATCAAAAGTTCTTCTGCTTTCTCTTTATCTTCTGAACGCAAACCAATAATTGCATACGCCTCACGAGGAATCGCATTGTGAAGGTTACCTCCGTCAATGCGAGCCAAGCGGAATGAAGTGTTGTAGTCAAGAGCATACAAGTAGCGAGTCAGAATCTTATTCGCATTTCCCAATCCTACGTGAATATCTCCCCCAGAGTGTCCTCCTCTTAGACCTGAAATTTTAATCTTATAGAAGTCTAGACCATCTTCAACGGCTTCGAAAGTTGGTTTATAGTTTGCCATAACTCCGATACCTCCAGCACAACCGATGAAAAGTTCGCCTTCGTCCTCACTATCTAAGTTGAGCAAGATCTTTCCTGAGAAGAAACCAGGTTTCAATTCCATAGCCCCTGTCATACCAGTCTCTTCATCAATAGTAAATAGACATTCAATAGGACCATGTTCCAAATCGTTTGAAGCAAGAATAGCTAATTCAGCCGCACAACCAATACCGTTGTCTGCTCCAAGGGTTGTCCCCTTAGCTTTCAACCAATCCCCTTCAATAACTGTTTGGATTGGATCGTTTTCAAAGTCATGCTCTACATCAGCATTCTTTTCACAGACCATATCCACATGACTCTGAAGAACTACAGTTTCTCTATCTTCATAGCCAGCTGTTGCAGGCTTAGAGATTACCATATTTCCGACCTCATCTTTCTTATATTCAAGACGATGCTCTTTAGCGAAATTTTCTAAGTAAGCAATAATCTTTTCTTCTTTTTTTGAAGGACGAGGCACTTGCGTCATCTCATAAAAATACTTCCAAACTATAGTTGGTTTTAATGATAGCATATCCATAAATTATTTTTTTTTGAAAATTATATATAAGTGATAGAAAAGTTTTACCTTTGTTCCGTACAAATATAAGCAAAAAAAGGCTAAAACATGACATTAGTACTCAGTATTCTTATTCTAAGCTTGGCTGTAGGACTTTTATCCATCAAGATCATCGTTCAAAAGGAAGGGAAGTTTCCTTCGGGACATGTGAGTGGAAATAAAGCCATGCAAGAGAAAGACATCTCATGCCATACCTCACAGCACAGGATAGCTCAGCAGAAGCTAAATCTCTCTGAGCGTCTAGAGGCTCGTAAGAAGGCTGGACAGAACTAAGTTCTATAAAAAAAGAAATTAATTATAAGAAATAAAATCACATGAACAAGAAAACAATCCTTAACGGTTTTACATGTATTGCTCTAGCTCTTAGCTGTACTGCAATGACATCTTGCCAAGGAGCAAAAACTTCACAACATGAAGCTCCTGCAACTTCATCTTCAACAGAAAAAATTTCAATTGCTTATGTCCAGATGGATTCAGTAACGGCAAACTACACTTTTGCCAAAGAAATCCAAGCTTCTCTTGAAGGTGATGCAAAAGATAACCGAGCAACACTTGAAAGCAAGGCTGGAGCTTTTCAGAAAGCAGCCCAAGATTACCAAAGACGTGTACAAATAAATGCTTTTGTATCACAAGACGCTGCTCTAGCCGAACAGAAGAAAGTACTCAAAATGCAACAAGAAGCTCAAAACCTTGAACTTCAAATGACTCAGAAGTTTGCCCTTAAACAGCAAATGATGATGCAAGACTTGGCTAAGGATGTCAAAGAAAAACTTAAGGAGTTCAACAACGGACGCTTCCAATTGATCCTATCAAATACAGGAATGGACAATGTCCTTTACGCAGATGATGCCTTAGATATAACAAAAGATTTCATCAATTTCTTGAACGACAACTACAAGGGTAAAGCTTCAAAGGAAGAAAAGAAATAGGTTTAAGTTGTACATTATATATAATAGGGGGAAAGTCTTAGACTTTCCCCCTATTATATATTTAATTTTAGGTTCTAAAGTTAAAACTTAAAGTTTGAAACAATTCCCCTATTCAAAAAGAATAAAAAGGATTAAGCTTTCTTTGGGAAGACCAATACCTTCAACGACTGAGGGATTAGCTTAATCTCAACTTCTCGAGGCATTCTCATCGCTTCTCCATCCAAATGCATATAGCCATCTTTCTCTCGTTTTAGTTTAGCCCATTTAGTCTTATAGTTCAGCGATGAGCTATTTTCTAGAAGCTTCTTAGTGAAAAGCTGACGAGAAATATGAGGTAATTCAATCCGCTTAAACGGTTGAACAATCACAATGTCAAGCAAACCATCAGTCATACTTGCCTCTGGGGCAATATAGGCATTGTTACCATATTGATCAGCATTCGCAGCAACAACGACAAAGGCTTCTACATCTTCTACAGAATCTTGAGAATCAAACTCAACCGTATAGCGTTCGGGCTGATAGTTTGCATACTTCTCCAGTGCAATTTTGCTGTATGAAAAGAAACCTCTGAACGGTGCATTTACAAAAGCTGCACTCACATCTGCATCAAAGCCCATCCCACAAGTACAGAAGAACGGAACATCGTTTGCTTGACAACTATCAATCAACAATTCCTCGCCAAGAGCTAAGACCTGACAAGCCTCAGCGACATTCATCGGAATACCTAGCGAACGAGCCAAACCATTCCCCGACCCTTTTGGAATAATCGCCAAAGCCGTCTGAGTGTGTACTAAGGCACGAGCCACCTCATTTACCGTACCATCTCCTCCTACCGCTACGACGACAGCATAGCCTTCTTCGACAGCTTGCTTAGTCAACTCATAAGCATGTCCCCCATACTTCGTATAGGTTATAAAAAGCTGTGCCTCACACTGCTCTACAGCTTGAGCAAGAAGAGAGGGAATTGCTTCCTTCTCCTTTGTTCCTGAGATAGGATTAATAATAGCTAAAATCTTCTTCATCTGACAGGAAGTTTCGCAAGCCTTTCCTCTGCTAAACGCTCATACTTAGTGTTTGGTCGCCCATAGTTACAGAAAGGTAGAATACTTATTCCGCCTCGTGGGGTAAAGTCTCCTTGCACCTCAATGTAGCGTGGATCCATTAGTTCAATCAAATCGTTCATAATCACGTTCACACAATCTTCATGAAAGCCTCCATGATTTCTAAAGCTAAAGAGATATAATTTCAAGCTCTTGCTCTCAACCATCTTTACGTCAGGAATATAATTTATATATATGGTAGCAAAGTCTGGTTGTGATGTGATGGGGCAAAGACTTGTGAACTCAGGGCAGTCAAATCTTACCCAATAATCACGTTCTTGGTGCTTATTCGTAAAAGCCTCTAAGCATGAAGGGTCATAATCATCTGCATACTTAGTTTGCGTTCCAAGTAAAGTTAATTCTTTTTCATTCTCTCTTGAGATATCCATCTTTATAATGTTTTAGTTTTAATTCCCTATTATATTAATGTATTTGTCCCTCTATACTAAACAATCTACTCTACAGATTTTCATACCTAAAGATTAAATAATCTCCAATAAGTAGGCATTTCAGCAAGCTAACTAAAGGACTGATTACAAAGGTAGTAAAATTCAGAAAAATTTACAGGGAACTTTTCATAAATTCCTTGGGAAGAAATTTTCAATTGTTGCGGAAGAAATTTCAAAATCTTCCCTATGATTTTTTCAAAACTCAGAATTAAAACAGCCCAAGCATCTAGAAATCTGAAATAGAAACTCTAAAGTATAGCAAAAAAGATTGACTCAAACTTCCACAAAACTATATTCAAAAAGCGACAAATCCTATCAATAAAAAACAAAGCTCCATAGGAGCATTTCAAACTTTACAAGCATAAATGATATTTTTTACTTAACTTTGTTGCCAAATAATTTAGGGATAAGCATGTTATTTTTCATATTTGCCAAAACATTATCAACCATAATCAAGGGTGCATTGATTGGGATAAGCCTATCAGCTCCTCTTGGACCTGTCGGTTCTCTCTGCCTCAGAAAGACAATTTTTGAAGGACGCAAAGCAGGGATTCTTACAGGATATGGAGCGACAGTCAGCGATGTCATTTATAGTGCCATAGTCTACGTTTTCTTTGGCTACATGCTTACATTCTTGGATAATAACCCAGACCTTATGACAGGCTTAAAGAGTTTCGGAGGAATACTTGGGGGAATAATCCTTATTATCTTTGCACGTCTTCTTTACAAACGAGCAAGAGCAAAAGTAGAAAAAAAGGAAGGAGAGAAAAAAGCTGAACTAAACCCTAGAAAGGAATTTATCTCATCTTTTTTACTAACGTTCTCAAACTTTTGGATCATCTTCCTTATATGGTCTTTATACATCACCTTTGGCTTCGTCATGCCTGTCGAAACTTTACATGACAACTACTGGATATATAGTTATTTAGCTATCGTTGCATTTGTGAGTATTGGGGCAGGTTGTCTCATTTGGTGGTATTTCTTTACCGATATTATCACTCGCATTTCTCGAAGTCTTGGAGATAAAGGGATTAAATGGTTTGTCTCAGGTGTTTCTCTTGTACTTGGAATCTTTGGTGTTTTCGGAATACTTCTCGGTCTTGATGCCTTTATCAACTGGAAAGAACTTGTAACACCAATCCTTCCATGGTAAAGAAAGAAGCCTCTATCCCAAAACTTGAAGGACTTCAAGCCTCGAGACTTGAAGAGGCTAGGAATCTACTACTCCAAAAAGGCTCGATCCTAAAGATTGATACTATCAATTGGCAGAACTATCCCCATAAAGCTCTGACAGATCTCTACATAGCCTATACAAACGACGGACTATTTCTCAATTATGAGGTAGAAGATATTGGAATCTATTGCTTAGCTCAACAGGACGGAGCAGATGTATATACAGATAGTTGCGTTGAGTTTTTCATGCAGTCGCATGAAGGTGAAGCATACATCAACTTCGAATTTAATGCTTCTGGGGTATGCTACGCTTCTCATCACGCAAATATCCAAGAAAAGCAAGCGTTCTCTCAAGAGGAGTATAGCACAATTAAAAGACGTGCTAAGTATGAATACATTAGAGGTTATGAAAGAGATGATAACTACTCTTGGTATCTTACCGTTTTTATTCCTTGGACGACAATGGGCTATCCTAAAGGGCAATTACCTCCTAGCTTCCGAGCTAACTTCTACAAGTGTGGAGATAATACGACACAAGCTCATTATCTATCATGGTCTCCCATTGAAGAAGATAATCCAGCCTTTCATCGACCTCAGTTTTTCGGCTCCATTAAGTTAGCTTAAAGCTCTTTCTATTTTTTTTTGTATCTTTGTCTAGTATTTTGCATTCTTTCAAACAAATAAGAATGTCTTACACTTATAATAAATATAGTAAAAGAAATGGATAAAGTAAGCTATGCTCTAGGAATGAGCATCGGACAAAATTTTGTATCTTCAGGTTTTGAAAACATCAAGAGTGAGGACTTCCTTTTAGGCTTGAACGCTGTAATGAACGAAGAGGAACTAGCCATGAACTTCGAAGAAGCAAAAGAGGTAATCAATAAATACTTCACAGAAGTACAAGCTAAAGCAGTATCTCGCAATAAGGAAGCTGGAGAAGAATATCTTAAAATCAACAAACACAAAGAAGGAGTGGTAACACTTGAAAGTGGCTTGCAGTATGAAGTAATTACTATGGGCGACGGAGCTAAACCTTCTATTGATGACACAGTAAAATGTCACTATCATGGCACTCTAGTAAATGGTGTCGTTTTTGACAGTTCTATGGACAGAGGCGAACCAGCTCAGTTTCCTCTTAAAGGAGTTATCAAAGGCTGGACAGAAGTTCTACAGCTCATGCCAGTTGGTTCAAAGTGGAAAGTAAGTCTCCCTTCGGATCTAGCTTATGGAGATCGTGGAGCAGGGCAACACATCCAACCAGGAAGTACACTTGTCTTTATCATTGAACTCCTAGATATTGTCTAAATATTCAGAAAGATAAAAGCATGCGTACAAGTATTTATCATAAAGGCTTTGCAATTGCAATCCTCGGACTTGCTCTAGGTTCATGCTCTCTATTGAAGAGATCTGGGACAAAAGACCACAGTAAGTGGACTAAAAGAGATAGTGTAGCCTTTACCTTTGGGAAACTTAATGGTGATGGTTTTAGAAAAAGTATGGTACACCTCCCTGATGACTCTCTAAGTAAGGAGCGTATTCTTGAAGGATTCCGCTATGCGTTTATGCAAAAAAGCAGTGATAGTCTACACTTAGAAGAGGCAAAACTTTTCTTAAACAACTATTTCAAGGAGCTTGAACAAAAACGGAATGAGCAGATCAAACTAAAAAATGACTCTATACTCAAAGTCAATCAAACGCGACAAGGCGTTAAGGTTACAGAGAGCGGTCTACAATACAGAGTCTTACGTCCAAGCAAGGGTGTGCGTCCAACGGTGCAAGACACAGTTGTCGTTCATTACAAAGGGATGACGATTGATGGAAAAGAATTTGATAATTCATATAAACGCAAGCAACCTGCTGTATTTTCGGTACTTGACGTTATCCCAGGTTGGACCGAAGGATTGTGCCTCATGAACAAAGGAGCTAAGTATGAGTTCTACATCCCGGCGAAACTTGCTTATGAAAATCGTGGAGCTGGAGAGAAGATTCCTCCTCACGCAACCTTGATTTTTGAAATAGAGTTGCTTGATGTCAAACCATACATCGAAACGGAAATGGATAAAAAGAACGTTATTGTCCTAGATAAAAACGGACATGAAGTTAAGAAGTAAATAAAGAATAAATAACAGATATACTAATAATTAATCAAACTTATGAAAAAAATCATTTTAGGAGTAGCAACATTTGCTATCGCAATGGGAACATTCTCATGTATCGGTGGAGGAAAAACAAATCCATCAACACAACAAGACAGTATCTCTTATGCTGTAGGTTTACTTGAAGGTAACCGAATGCTTGGAGCTATTGAGCAGAGCCAAGAAGCTGAAGAAGAGGACGCTCGCATCAACAAGGAGGACTTCTTAAAAGGTTACAAGGATGGAATTAAAGATCCTAAGCAATTCTCTTATTTTGCTGGAGCAATCACTGCAACACAAACAGCGACATACATGATCAAAGATTCAATTGATCTAGACCTTCTTTACGCTGCATTCGAATCAGCCCTTAAGGCAGACTCTGCAAATTACAAGATGACTGATGAAAAAGCTCGTGATCTAATGCAAATCTTCCAACAGAAGAAGCAACAAAAAGCTATCGAAGAAGCTCAAAGAAAAGCTCAAGAAGAGAAAGATAAAGGAGCTAAATTCATCGAAGAGTTCAAGAAAGAAGAAGGCGTTCAAGTAACAGAATCTGGTCTTGCTTACAAAGTATTGACTCCAGGTACAGGTGCAACTCCAACAGAAGCTGACAAGGTTAAGGTAAACTACAAGGGTACTCTTATTAATGGTGAAGAGTTCGATGCAAATGAAGGTATCGAACTTGGCGTTAATCAAGTGGTTAAAGGTTGGACAGAAATGCTTCAACTTATGAAAGTTGGTGAAAAAGTTAAAGTAGTTATTCCTTCAGATCTAGCTTATGGTGACCAAGGATCATATAAAATCCCTGGAGGAGCAACTCTAGTATTCGAAATGGAACTTCTTGACATTGTAAAGAAGTAAAGTAATACTAAACAAAGAACAAGGGAACTGTATCAAGGTTTTGACGACCTATACAGTTCCCTTTTCTCAATAATAATGAAAGAACGATTCCATCTATTACTTATAGCTCTACTCTCCCTAGTAAGCATTGGACTTAATGCCCAAAACAATTACTATGGATTAGCAGACACGATTAGTAAACAAAGTCTTGCAAGTTTCCTAATCGCAAGTCCAAGTGAAAAAGAGATTTATACGATTTATGGACATGCAGGGATAAGGATTAATGATCCTGTCCAAGGATTAGACATAACGTTTAACTATGGAATCTTTGACTTTACAGAAGGATTTTTCTTTCGCTTCATAAAAGGGCAGACAGACTACATTGTCATTCCAGAATATACGAGCGACTATCTCAACGAATACTTATCACGAGGGAGTACAATCTCAGAGATTGTACTAAATCTTCAAGGTGAGGAACTGGGACAACTCTGGCAGAATCTCGTTCGCAACTGCGAACCTGAGAATAGAGTCTATCGCTACAATTTTTTCTATGATAACTGCTCTACAAGACTTATTAAGGTCATTGAGCAAGCAATCAAGGATAGCAAGCCTACAGATAAGCTTCGACTTGAAATCAAGGACACTAAAAAGCTAGAAAACGAATTGCTCCCCAAGACTTGGCGTGAGCTAATAAACAAACAAGAGGAGCATAAACCTTGGCTACGTCTTGGGACAGATCTCGCACTGGGCAAGCCTTGTGATGAAGAAATGCAAGTAGAGGAGCTAAGCTTCCTGCCCCAATATCTCAAAATACTAAGCGAAGCCTACCTCATCATCCAAGAAAAAGATGGCGAGACTTTGAGCAGACCTTTAGTTTCTTGGTCGAAAGAGATTAAATCAGAGTTTCCTCATTCTAGAAGTACTGAAGATAATTTTGATTTCCATAGCCCCAACATTATCTTAGGCTTAATCCTAATCTTTTATCTTTTACAAGCAGGATTTATCCTATTCAAAGGAGAAAACTACAGATTCTCAGAGTCTCTTTTATTTTTCCTAACAGGACTAGCAGGACTCATCTTGTCTTATATTTCCTTTTTCTCTGAGCATCCACATACATTCCCCAACTACAACATCTGGGTACTCAACCCTATAAATATTCTTATTGCAGGAATATTACTCTTTACCCCTACCAAGCAAACTTGGGTTTATAGCTCTTATTTATTTACATTAATAAGTACAAGTAGCTTCCTCTTAGCTTCGACAGCTTTAGGACAGAGCTTCAATCCGCTTATTTATTTTATAGCTTTGACAATCATCTCCTATTCTTTTGCACGACTTTATCAAATAAAGTCTCAAGATACTCATCAAGCCAAAAGAAAACACTAAGCAAGTTATGGAACAAAGTTACCTCCGTATCCTCTTTTCCTCCCTCATCGCTATCGTAGCTATGCAAGGAGATCCTGTGCTTGCCCAAAATCTTCCACAAGTTGTCCTCTGCATTACAGTAGATCAACTTAACAATAATATGCTTGATGAACTTAAACCCTTCATAAGCCAAGGAGGATTTAAGGAGATAATGACTAGAGGACTTTTCTTTCCACAGGTACAATTCCCCTATGCACTAGCAAACAACACCAATAGTACTTGCTCTATTCATACAGGACTATTACCTCGTACCCATAGGATTACAGACAATGAATATATTGATCCTAGGACGGGCTTTAAGAGAAAGACCTTTGAAGACAAGCATGTCTCAGGTATCTATACGCAAGCAACTCTCTCTCCAAAGGCTCTCAATGTCCTAACGATTGCCGATCGGCTTAAGTTGGAGCATGGAGATGATTGCCTCGTCTACAGCCTTGCAAACCATAGTTCGGAAGCAATTATTGCTGGGGGGCAAATGGCTGATGCCGTCTTTTGGATTGATAATAAGTATGGAACATGGGCAAGCAGTAGCTACTATCCAGCGACTCCGAACTTCATTTCGGAGTACAACAACTCAACAGAGAGCCTAAATACTCGCTTAATCCGAGGAAGAGAAGAGTGGAAACCTCTTGACCAGAGCCTATTGGCTGGACGAGAGCTAGGACTAAAGCAGAGGACTTTCTCGCACAGGTATAACAGCCAGAACCTAGAAGCATTCAAATATTCAGCTCTAAGCAATCAAGAACAAAGTGAACTTGCTGTGAGGTGTATCCAACACTTCAAAAATTCCCTTGGGAAAAAAAATTTATTCCTAGGCTTAAATTTCTCAAACGTTCCCAACGATTCAGAAAAATGTTCCCTAGAAAATATTGACCTCTTCCTACGCCTTGATTTAGAGTTATCTAAGATACTTAAAACTCTCGACAGAGAAGTTGGTCTAAAGAATTGCTTAATTGTTCTCTCTGGTACGGGCTATATTGAGACTTCAATCGCTCCAGAGTCCAAAGCTTATAATAAGCTTGATACTGATAAGAGCAAAGGTCTACTGAACATGTACCTATCTGCCTACTATGGTTCAGCATCATGGATTCAATCTATGAGCAATGGAGAGGTTCATCTCAATAAGAAATTAATCAACTCTAAGCATTTAGATGAAAAAGAACTTGCTCAAAAGACTGCTCAGTTTCTCCAACAAATCAAAGGAATTGAGCTTGCCACAGATAAAGAGTTACTTCTTACACAGGCAAGTCATGACAAAAAACTTCTAGAGTTAGGCAATAGTATCAATACAAATCAGCTAGCAGATGTTTACTATCTTCCTCTTCCTAATTGGGATATTTTCCCAAAGAGAAAGAACCCCAAGCTAGCCAAACGTACAATTGCAGTACCCACTCCGCTCATTATTTACCAAAAAGGCGTTAAATTTGAGCCAGAGCAATTTCCAATCTATGATGTCAGAGATATTGCTCCAAGCGTCTGCCAAATTCTGCGGATTCGACCACCGAACTAGTTGGTACAATTATTGCTAGAACTATATAGAAAGAAATAAAAACATATTTGAAACGAATAAAAAAATAAAATGGGATTTTTAAATATACTATCCAAAATATTTGGGGATAAGTCTCAGAGAGACCTCAAAGAAATTATGCCTTGGGTCGATAGAGTCAATGCAAAAGGTGGCGAAATTGCAGAGTTAAGTCATGATGAACTTAGAGCTTTAACACAGAGTCTAAAGCAACAGATTCAAGATTACGTTAAGGCTGAAAAGGACGAAGTAACCCAACTTCGCTCTTCAGTTAAGGGTAAAAGCCTTGAAGAAAAAGATGAGATCTGGACGAAGGTTGACAAACTAGAGAAGGAAATCATGGATAAGATGGAAATTATCCTTGATGAAATCCATCCAGTTGCTTTTGCAATTGTCAAAGAAACTGCTCGTCGTTTTGCTGAAAATAGCGAGATTCGAGTTACAGCGACTCAACAAGACCGTGAATTTGCAGCTCAAGGAAAAGACTTCGTTCGCATAGAAGACAATACCGCAATCTATCAAAATCATTGGATTGCTGGAGGGAACGAAGTTACTTGGGACATGATTCACTATGATGTTCAGCTGATCGGTGGAACAGTTCTTCACAAAGGGCGAATTGCAGAGATGGCTACAGGGGAAGGAAAGACCCTTGTCGCTACCCTACCCGTATTCTTAAATGCTTTGACAGGTAACGGAGTACACGTTGTTACGGTCAATGACTATCTATCAAAACGTGATAGTGAATGGATGGGTCCTCTGTACATGTTCCACGGATTAACGGTAGATTGTATCGACAAACACCAACCAAATACTCCTGCTAGACGTAATGCTTATAATTCTGATATTACGTTTGGGACAAATAATGAGTTTGGCTTTGACTATCTGAGAGACAACATGGCGACAAAGCCTGAAGACTTGGTTCAGAGAAAACATAACTATGCGATTGTCGATGAGGTGGACTCGGTATTAATTGACGATGCACGTACTCCTTTGATCATTTCAGGTCCTGTAGATAAAGGCGACGATCAACTATTTGAAGACTTCCTTCCAAATGTAGAACAGGTTGTAACAGCTCAAAAGAAGCTTACACAACAACTACTCATTGATGCAAAAAGACTAATCGCTTCGGATAAGAAAGAAGAACAAGAGGAAGGATTCCTACTACTCTTCCGTTCATTCAAGGGACTTCCTAAGAACAAAGCTCTAATTAAATACCTCAGTGAACCAGGGATTAAGTCTGGAATGCTTAAGACTGAAGAGTACTATCTACAAGACAATAAGCGACAAATGCCGATTGTTACAGATGAACTCTATTTCGTTATTGATGAAAAGCATAACAGTATTGACCTAACAGATAAGGGGATTGACCTATTAACTAAGGGAACTGATGATAGTAATTTCTTTATTCTTCCAGATATTGCATCAGATCTTTCGGAACTAGACAACCTAGGTCTTACTCAAGAAGAAAAGGTCGAGCGTAAGGAAGAAATGCTTGCAGACTACTCAATAAAGAGTGAACGCGTACACACAATCAACCAGTTACTCAAGGCTTACGCCCTCTTTGAAAAAGATGATCAATACGTTGTCATGGACAATAAAGTAATGATCGTTGATGAGCAAACAGGTCGTATTATGGATGGACGACGTTATTCCGACGGACTGCACCAAGCAATTGAAGCTAAAGAAAGAGTTAAGGTTGAAGCCGCGACACAGACCTTTGCAACAATTACACTTCAGAACTACTTCCGCATGTATCATAAGCTCTCGGGGATGACGGGTACAGCAGAAACAGAAGCAGGTGAGCTTTGGGACATTTATAAACTTGACGTCGTTGTAATCCCTACGAACAAGCCTATTGCAAGACTTGACCTAAACGATAGAGTTTATAAGACTATGCGTGAGAAATACAATGCTGTGATCGAAGAGATTGTAAGCCTTGTAGAGCAAGGTCGTCCAGTACTAGTAGGTACAACGTCGGTAGAAATCTCCGAACTTCTAAGTAAGATGCTACGCCTTCGTCGTATTGAGCATAATGTCTTAAATGCTAAACTCCACCAAAAAGAAGCAGAGATTGTCGCACAAGCTGGTAAAGCAGGTGTTGTAACAATCGCTACAAATATGGCAGGTCGTGGTACAGATATTAAGCTTAGTCCAGAAGTAAAAGATGCTGGGGGGCTAGCAATTATTGGTACTGAACGCCACGAGTCAAGACGTGTTGACCGACAGTTGAGAGGTCGTTCAGGACGTCAAGGAGATCCAGGTAGCTCAGTCTTCTATGTTTCATTGGAAGACCATTTGATGCGTTTGTTTGCTTCAGATAGAATCGCTAAGATGATGGATACTCTTGGTATTGAAGAAGGAGAAGTTCTTGAACATAAAATCCTAACTAATGCCGTAGAAAAAGCCCAAAAGAAGGTTGAAGAGAATAACTTCGGTATTCGTAAGCGATTGCTTGAATACGATGACGTGATGAACTCTCAGCGTGAAGTGATTTATGCTCGCCGTAAACATGCTCTAATGGGAGAACGTATCGAAATGGACGTTATGAATATGTTCTACGATACAATCACAAGTCTTGTAGAACGTCACCTTGATGTCTTCGATTATATGAGTTTATCGGAAGACTTAATGAGTATCTTCGCCATTGAGAATCCAATAAAAGAAGATAACTTCAAGAAGAACAAGAAGGACTTCATCCTTGATACTATTTTACACGCAGTGTTAGATTCCTTCGAACATCGCACAAGTACGATTGTAAATAAGGCTCTACCTGTCCTTCAATCAATCTACGAACAGGCAAAAGGGATGGAAGGCTTCGAGCAAGCTGAACCTCGCATTCAAATACCTCTAACGGATGGACGATCTGTTTTCCAAGTAACATGTAACCTAAAGGAAGCTATAAATAGCGAAGGGAAGTCTATCATTAATGAGTTTGAGAAGATCATGCTCTTACACATGATTGATGATGCTTGGAAAGAGCACCTAAGAGAAATGGACGAGCTTCGTAACTCTGTACAAAATGCGAGCTATGAAAACAAAGATCCATTGCTCATCTATAAGCTAGAATCTTACACACTTTTCCGCAACATGTTGGATAAGATGAATCGAAAGACAGCATCAATCCTAATGCGTATTAAGCTCTACGAACAAGAAGCTCAAGAAGAACAAATGACTTCTGTGCAGACAAGAGAAGAGCTTCATCCTCAAAATAAGAATTACACTGAGGGAAGAGCTTATCACGATCCTTCTGCAAAACAAAAGACTCAACCTGTCAAAGCGGAACTTAAAGTGGGACGAAATGAGCCATGTCCTTGTGGTAGTGGTCGAAAGTTCAAGCAATGCCACGGAAAAGGTATCTAAAAGAGTAGAAAAAATCCATATGGAATATAAAAAAGGTCTGTAACAGAAAATTTTCTGTTACAGACCTTTTTTATGTTTTTCTACTAAAACTAAGCGAAATAAAGGCTTAGTCTAAAATTTTCTTAGCAAGAACCTTGGCATTCGCCACCACAAGCTCCACCACAGCCTTCTTCAGTTTTTTCTTCTTGTCCTTCATTTGGACAACCTTCACACTTGCCATCACAACCTTCTTCAGCTTTAACTTCTGGAGTTTCAGCTTGCTGATTAACAACTTGTTCAGTTTCTGTTTTCTTTTCTTCTGCTTTCTTTGTGTTAGAACCACAAGAACTTAAAGCAAGTGTTGCAAATACACCAAGTGCTAATACTTTAACTTTGAAAATTTTGTTCATAGTTTTAATTATTTTTGAAATTGATACTTTATTAACTATCCAAACAAAGTGTTTTGTTTCTTTATTCGAATAAAGCAAAGATACTATATTTTTGATAAATTCAACTAATGAGCTTCTAACCAGTTAGCTCCAAAACCAAGTTCCACATCCAAAGGAACAGCAATATTCAAGGCATTCTGCATAGAATCCTTAAGTAGACCTAAAACTTCATCTAGTTCATCTTTGGCAACGTTTAAGTTCAATTCATCATGAACCTGAAGAATCAAACGACTCTTCAGCCCTCTAGAAATCAAAGCCTCATCTAGTTGAAGCATTGCAATCTTAATAATATCTGCCGCTGTTCCCTGAAGGGGTGCATTAATTGCATTCCTTTCGGCATAAGCTCGCACCACAGCATTTGCATTTTTTAAGTCTGGGAGATAGCGTCTTCGTCCCAACAAAGTGCTGACATAGCCCTGTTCTTTTGCATCAATCAAGACTTGATCCATATAAGTTTTCACCTTTGGATAAGAAGTAAAGTAGCCTTCAATCAAAGCTTTTGCTTCTTTACGGGAAATAGATAGTCGCTCAGCTAAACCAAAAGCTGAGATACCATATATAATTCCAAAGTTAGCCATCTTTGCAGCTCGACGCATCTCTTCTGTAACTAAATTCAAAGGAACATTGTAGATATGGGAAGCTGTCGCACGATGTACGTCTTCACCTGACAAAAAGGCATTAATAAGTTCTTCATCTTGACTGAAGTGTGCCATCAATCTTAGCTCAATCTGAGAATAGTCTGCACTCACAAAAATGTAATCTTCGCTATCTGGTACAAATGCCTCCCTAATGGCTCGTCCCTCTTTCGTACGAATTGGAATATTCTGAATGTTAGGATTACTACTTGAAAGCCTACCTGTAGCAGCTACTGCCTGATTAAATGTCGAATGTAGCTTAGCATCTGAATGTAATAAGTCTGGCAAGGCATCAATGTAGGTACTCAATAGTTTCTTTAAGCCTCGATAAGCTAAAATTTTTGCAACAACAGGGTGTTTGTCTCGTAATTTTTCTAATTTATCTTCACTCGTACTATACGAACCGCTCTTTGTTTTCTTTGCTTTGCTATTAAGGTTCAAATGATCAAAAAGCAACTCTCCAATCTGTTTAGGGCTATTTACATTCAGCGGATAGCCAGCAACCTCTTCAATCTCTCGCTCAAGAGTAAGAAGCTCTGCATTCATTTGGCTACTTAGTTTGGCTAAAATATCTAAATCTAGGCGAACACCTTGTCGCTCCATACGAAGAAGGACATCTAATAAAGGCATCTCTAACTCCTCATAAAGTTTCATTTGCTCACAAACCTCCAAGTCCTTCATCAGCTTCTTGTGAAGAAGAAACGTAGTTAAAGCTCGCTCCGAAGCATAGTGAACTAATTGTTCTTTTTCCACAAGCCTAAGTACCAAATCTTTCTGTTTCTGAGGAGCAATTAAGTTCTCAAAGCTCATCAAATCATAATCCAAATAGCTTTTTGCTAGCTCCTCTAAACCATGACGTTTATCAGCTTCAATAAGGTAATGTGCTAGCATTGTATCATGATAAGGAAGCTGAACCTTAAAATTATAGTTCAGAAGAACCTGTAGAATATACTTTAGGTTATGAGCAATCTTTAAGATATCTGGATCGAGAAATAGCTCTTTTATTTCATCTAACAGGTTCAAAACTTTCACTTTATCCTCTGGAAAAGAAATACTGTACAGATCCTTTGGACTTAAAGCAAAGACCAGCATAACGAGTTCAGCCTTAAAAGGATCTAAGTCTGTCGTTAGAACTGAACAGGCGAAACGCTTAGTATCTTTACATGCTTGGACAAAGTCTTTAATTTCCTCAGAAGAACTAAGTTCTTTAACAGCTAAATTATTCAAATCTATTAGGCTAAAATCATCTAATTCTTCGGTAGTTAATTCTTGTTTGTGAACATGATCTTCATCTACAAAACCAAATAAATCACCAAAATCTTCTTGATCAACACTTGTATCCTTAAGAGAACTGCCCACTTCAAGGCTCGAAACAATCTCTTTGTCTTCAGTTTTTGTTTCCTCAATCTGTTGCTCTAGCGGATTAATTGCTCCTGTTCGCTGTAGCTTTGCCAAACTAGATTTAAACTCTAAGCGTTCATATAAAGTAGTTAATGCTTCTAAATCGGGTTCTTGACGATAAAAATCATCAAGTCCTTGCTCCATTTCTACATCTGTACAGATTCTTACCAAAGCTTGTGTCTGACGAGCAGACTCTTCTCCGAGGATTAAGTTTTCCTTTAGTTTCCCTTTCTCTTTATCAATATTTGCATAAACATTATCCAGAGAACCATAAGTGTTTAAGAGTTTTGAGGCAGTCTTCTTCCCAATTTTAGGACAACCCGGCAGATTATCTGCACTGTCTCCAACGAAAGCGAGGTAATCAATTATCTGAGAACAACTTGAGAGTTCGAAGTTTTCGCAAACTTCCTTTTCTCCCCAGACTTGATAACCTCCTCCCCTGTGATTAGGTCGATACATCTTCACCTGAGCTTGAACAAGCTGTGCGTAATCTTTATCTGGAGTAACCATAAATACTTCAAAGTTCTCCTTTGCGGCCCGACAAGCCAGCGTACCAATAACATCATCCGCCTCATAATTTGCAACCTCGACAGCTGGAATTTTGTAAGCTTGTAGTAAGTCTTTAATAAATGGTAGAGCAAAACGAATAGCATCTGGCGTTTCAGGTCGATGAGCCTTGTAATCAGTAAATTCTTTATGACGGAACGTCCCACCTGGAGGATCGAAGACAACGGCAAGACGATCAGGTTGCTCTCGAGAAATGATGTCTTCCAATATTAAAAGGAATCCATAAATCGCAGTAACATCTTCGCCACGACTATTTACTCTTGGCTCACGAGCCAAAGCAAAGTAGCCTCGATAAATAAGGGCAAAGGCATCTAATAAAAAAACTCTTTTCGTCTGCATAATTTTTCTCTCTCAATAGGGCAAATAAATAGATTAAATAGCAGGGAGATTCATTCCCGTAATACTGCGATAAAGATCTAAAGCATAAACATCTGTCATTCCTGAAATAAAGTCCAAAGCACACTGAATCTTCCCATAATTTGTACTTTGTTTCGTTTCATACTGAGAACTAAAACGCCCAAGCAAAGCCTTACTATAGGCATAATGAGGCTTATGTAGGGCTTCAAGTAAGTGATCTAATAAAGAAGTGAAGATCTTGTGTCCTGCCAGTTCTACGTTCAAGACTTCTTTAGCACAGTAAATTTTAGACCAAGCTGTCTCAGAACAATTAGCAAAGGCACGCTTCTTCCTCGGACTTAGTTCCTTCAAGAGTGAACCTTCAAAGCGATCTCTTAATATATCTTCTTCATGAGCTAAGAAAATCTCTGTACACTCCTCAACCAAAAGATTAATCAACTTACTTCTCAGATAGGCAATATGTTCATTTAGATCCGAAACAGATCTTAGAACTTCATGCAAATTGGCTTGTTCGTCATCACTAAAGAAATCTATTAATAAGGCTTTAGCTTCATCATAGGATAGGATTCTTAATTTATATGCATCCTCAATATCCATAACTTGATAGCAAATATCATCTGCAGCCTCCACTAAATAAACCAATGGATAGCGAGCATAAGATAAATCTTGTCCCTCACGACGAATTAGTCCTAGCTCATCAGCAAGCATCTTCATGTAAGGTTCTTCCGTTTGGAAGAAACCAAACTTCCCCTTCTCTCCACTAATAGCACTACTATAAGGGTACTTAATAATACTTGCCAACGTTGCATAAGTCAAAGCAAAGCCTCCAGATCGGCGACCTTTGAACTGATGAGTCAAGAGACGGAAGGCATTAGCATTCCCTTCAAAGTTAAGAAAATCTGTCCAACGTCCTCCCTCTTGGAGTACTTCATCTTTCCACTTTTTCCCATTCCCTTCACGGAAGTAAGCACCTATTGCACGCTCTCCGCTATGTCCAAAGGGAGGATTACCTAGATCATGGGCAAGACATGCTGCACTGACCACTTCACTTAAACTACTCGTAAAGTTAACCTCCTTATCCTTTGAGTAACGCTCTGAAAGAACAGAACCCACCATCGATCCCAATGATCGCCCAACACAACTAACCTCCAAGCTATGAGTTAGTCTATTATGTACAAATATATTTGTAGGTAAAGGGAAAACCTGTGTTTTATTCTGCAAACGGCGAAAAGGACTTGAGAAGATCAAACGATCATAGTCTCGCTCGAAGCTACTCCTACGAGAGGGTAAATCTTGAACAAGTCGTTCTTCTTGACCGAAGCGTTTATCTGATAATAGTTGTTGCCAGTTCATCAATTTCAATATTTATAAGCTTATAGCATCTAACCTTTTTGCTTATAGCACTCCAAATTAACTCTTTACAGGATGTAAAGCCACTCATTTTTTGAAGAATCATTAGCTGAAAATTGGAAACCCTCGGGACTAAGAGTTTGAAGTTCAGCCTCCGTTGTCAAACGATTTTTGATAATAGATCGGAGACATGTTCCTCGAGCCATTTTGGTATAAATGACAATCTGTTTCAGAGATCCATCACTTTGTCGAACAAGAAACTTAGGAGTAATAACCTCAATCTCTTTAAGAATGTTGCTCCAATGAAATAAAAACTTCATCTCTTCACTTGCAAGAAAAAAAAGCTGAGCTGAGCCAGAAGTCTTTACACGCTTAATAAGAAGCTCTGTCAGTTCATCTCTCCAATATTCAAAGACATTAGTCCCCCTTGTCAAGCCTAAATCTACATCTCCTTCCATACGATAAGGGCGTATGCTATCCATAGGACGAAGTAAACCATAGACAAAGGAACAAATAGACAAATGATCCTGAGCATAGAGCCAGTCCTCTAAAGTAAATGAACTAGCTCCAAGCTTCTTAAAGACCATGCCATTATATGATTCAACTGCAGGGACTAAGGGAGATGATGCCTGCCAAAACGACTGCCAATCACTTTGCACTTTCGGAAGGGTCTTATCTGATATGCGAAACATTTTCTTCATCTCAGAAGATGAAAACTTTGCAAGCTCTTGAACAATCTCTTCACTAGAAGATTCTAACTCAGGACATGTCCACTGCTTACTATTCAGAGAGCTTTTGGCATCCTTCTTAAATGTTTTAGCAGGAGAAATCAAACAATACATAGACTTTTATTTACGAAATAACTGTAACTCTTCTTTAAGCAAAAGAAGATGAGGATTAGCTTTGCATAATGCCTGCTCCTTTTGAGCAGGGTCAATAGGAATACTCTCTTGAAGTTCTGGTGTTATTTCAACAAGGGATAGCTTAATTGAGGTATTACATAGCTTTTCTTGAAGAAACTCTTTCAGACGATTATATACAGAAGCATACTGATCTAGAGCGACATCTCGGCTGTAAACATAGATTTCCACCACATGATTATCTACAAGCTTAGGAAGTGGTACTTTTTCCATTCCAGACTTAATGATTCGATCCTCCTGATTGAGTTCTGTATTCTTAAAAGCAAGCCAATAACGTTGTACGTCTTCTTCGTTAAAAGCTTCATTCATCTCAACGACTTCTTTAGCTTTGATCTCCTCCTTCTCTGGAACAACTTGGCGATTAAGAAGCATTGCTTTCCTCCTCATTGAGCTTAAACGACTAGAAGAGGTCGAAGGGTTTACATGCTTCACTGAAGAGGCTTCAACCTCTTCTTGCTTAGCAACTTGAGAAGAAGTCTGAACATTGGATAAATTCTTCCCAACGTTTTCATCATTTCTTCCTGAACTTTTTTCTAAATCTTCCCTATCTTTTTTTTCTTCTTTAGGAAGAATTTCTATGCTTTCTTGGACAGATTGATTTGATTGAGACTTTTGGATGCCCCCGCCAAAAGCCTCATCTTGAAAAAAAGGTAGCAGAGATAAAAAAGTCATCTCTACAAGAAGTCGCTTATTTGCCGATTGACGGTAGCGAAAGTCAGCATTCGTTAGAGCTTCTAAGCTATCATACAAAGCTTTTGTTGCACAACGTTGAGAAAGAGCAACGTAGACGTCTTGGACACTCTTTGGTTTCTCTAATAATTTCTGAGTATTAGGAAATTGAGCCATGAGAAGATCTCTCAAAAAGTTTGAAAAACCTTGTAAAATAACTTGACCATCAAAACCTCGAGCAAAGAGGCTATCAAGTAATAAAAGCATTGCTCGATAATCATTAGTCAAAAGGTAATCAATAATCTTAACGTAGTCAACATAATCCAAAAGATTCAGACATGCGAGAGCCTTTTGATAGCTCAAGCCTTCATCCGAAAAGCTTGCAATACGATCGAACATCGAGAGAGCATCACGCATTCCTCCATCAGCCTTCTCTGCAATCAAAGCAAGAGCTTCTTCCTCGGCTTGCAAGCCTTCTGACTTAGCGACGAAAGCAAGGTGCTCGACAATGTCCATCAATCCAATACGCTTAAAGTCAAAGATCTGACAACGCGAGAGAATAGTCGGCAAAATCTTATGACGCTCCGTCGTAGCTAATATGAAGATGGCATAACTTGGTGGCTCTTCTAATGTTTTAAGAAAGGCATTAAATGCTTGTTTTGAGAGCATATGTACCTCATCTATGATGTAAACTTTATGCGAGCCAAAGGCAGGAGGCATGGATACTTGCTCTGTCAAGCTACGAATATCCTCAACACTATTATTCGATGCCGCGTCCAGTTCAAAGACATTATACGAACGTTGTTCCTCAAAGGCTCTACAACTTTCACATTCGTTACAGGCCTCTCCATCACTTTGTAGCTCAAGGCAATTAATCGTCTTGGCAAGAACACGAGCAGCCGTGGTTTTACCTACACCTCTAGGTCCACAGAATAGATAAGCATGAGCCACCTTTTTACTGATTACAGCCGTCTTTAAGGTCTCTGATACGGAGCTTTGCCCAACAATTGAGCGAAAACTATCGGGTCTATACTTACGAGCTGATACAATATATTTATCTGACATAGTATTTTCTTTCTACAAGCGTTATATTTTAAGCTTTAAGATGAGTATCTGAGAGCTTTGATTTCAAATCCTTGAGCTTACAATCTGCAAGTCGATAGCCAATATCGAAAATCTCCTTTGCAGAACTAACTTCAAACATTCCAAACTCACTAACCTCTCCTGTCTCTAAAAGGAAATCACAAACGGCACGATCGGGCAAAGTATTCTGACGAAAAACAAATTCCCACGAACGCTCTGCCACACCCTTAATGGTCTTTTGATATTCTTCTGGTTGCCATGCTCCAAGATTTACACCTACAAGTTGCTGACAGGACTCTCGGATTATGGTTGCTGGGAAGTTGCGAAACAAACCTCCATCCACATAAGTTACCCCATCAATCACTACAGGACGGAAAAGAATTGGGATTGTACAAGAAGCAACGATCCGTTCAACTAATAAACCTGAAGTGAAGACTTTTGCCCTTCCTTTATCTAAGTCCGTCGCGACAATCCGAAAAGGGATCTCAAGCTCTTCAAGGTAAGTAGCTTTCAGATGCTGAGCGATAAAACTGGCGAACTTATCAGTTGAGAAGATCCCCCCTGAATTTAATTTAGGTGTCGTTAAACCAAAAAAGTTTTGATCCGAAAAAAGCTCAAAAATCTCTTGAGGCTTATAACCATCGGCATAGAAAACGCCCATCAAAGCTCCCGAACTAGTTCCTGCAATTATCTGAGGTTTTAGTCCATGATCATCTAAATACTGCAACACTCCTAAGTGAGCAAATCCTCGTACGCTTCCTCCACTCAGAGCTAATCCTAACTGATACTCCATGCTTCTATCCTACAAATCAAATAAAAAGAGAGACCGACTTAGCCTAACTAAGCCAATCCCTCTTTTATTATTTTTAATCAACTAAATATCTATTAGTAAGCACGTGCAAAAACGACACGTTGTTTACTTGGTTTGCCTGTAAGCATACATTGCCCTTCTTCCTGCTCTCCATCAAGAGGGATACAACGGATGGTAGCCTTTGTCTCCTGTTTGATACGTTCTTCAGTCTCAGATGTACCATCCCAGTGGCACAAGAAGAAACCTCCCTCGTCAAGTTTTTCCTTAAACTCTTCATAAGAGTCAACCTTTGTAGTCTTCTCTTGGCGGAAGTCTAAGGCCTTTTGGTAAATATTTGCCTGTATTTCATCTAAGAGATTCGCTACATATTCAGCAATGCCTTCAATAGAACGGCTCTCCTTAGTTAAGGTATCTCGACGTGCTAGCTCAATTGTACCATTTTCCAGGTCTCTAGCACCAATAGCTAAGCGAACAGGTACTCCCTTTAACTCATATTCTGAGAATTTCCAACCAGGTTTTTTATTATCGCTATCATCAAACTTAACACTTATACCCTTAGCCTTCAACTCTTCAAGGATCGGAGCGACACGTTCTGAGATAAGAGCTAACTGTTCCTCGCCTTTATAGATTGGAACGATAACAACTTGTATTGGAGCTAAGCGTGGAGGTAAAACCAATCCATGGTCATCTGAATGAGACATAATCAAAGCACCCATCAGACGTGTCGAAACGCCCCAAGATGTTGCCCAAACATATTCTTCCGTTCCTTCCTTTGAAGCGAACTTAACGTCAAAAGCCTTCGCAAAGTTCTGCCCTAAGAAGTGAGAAGTTCCACTCTGCAAAGCCTTACCATCTTGCATAAGAGCTTCAATAGTATAGGTATCTACAGCTCCAGCAAAGCGTTCATTTGCCGATTTCACACCTGTAATTACAGGTACTGCCATGTACTCACGAGCAAAACGTTCGTAAACTCCAAGCATTCTTACTGCTTCCTCTTCAGCTTCTTGCCTTGTAGCATGAGCTGTATGACCTTCTTGCCAAAGGAACTCTGCAGTACGCAAGAAAAGACGTGTCCTCATTTCCCAACGAACAACATTAGCCCACTGATTACACAAGACTGGAAGATCACGATATGATTGAATCCAGTTACGATATGTATTCCAAATAATCGTTTCACTCGTAGGACGAACAATCAATTCCTCTTCAAGACGAGCTTCAGGGTCAACTACAACGCCACTACCATCAGGGTTATTTTTCAAACGATAATGTGTAACAACTGCACACTCCTTTGCAAAGCCTTCCACATGGTCAGCTTCCTTACTTAAGAAGCTTTTGGGAATGAATAGAGGGAAATAGGCATTCGAGTGTCCTGTTTCTTTAAACATATCATCAAGTACTCGTTGCATTTTTTCCCATATAGCATATCCATAAGGTTTTATAACCATACAGCCTCTCACAGCTGAGTTCTCAGCTAAATCAGCCTTCAAGACCAAATCTTGATACCACTGCGAGTAATCCTCAGAGCGAGAGGTCAGTTCTTTTAATGCTTTTGCCATTTATAAATGTATATCTGTTTAATTATTATCTAGTTCATCTTCTGCAAGCAAACCATACAAGTCTCGATAAGCATCAATCTTCGCCTCGAGATCTGTAATTCGTTTCTCTAGTGCAGTCTTTTCAGTCTTTTGTTCAAGAATTTGATTCTTAAGGACTACAGCCTGTGCTTTCAACTCATCAATTCGGTCTAAGTTTGCCTTCATCTCCTTCTTCTTTGGTTCAAAAGACATCCATTCTCTAACGCTACGTAAAGCGAGGGCAAGGCTAGCAATAAACAGCGAACCAATCACACCAATCAAATCAATAGGCATCTGCCCCTCACGAACATCAGGCATCGTCCATCCCAAGAATGTAAAGAGAATAATGGGAACAAGGAATCCTAAGATCATAGTAGCGAATGTCAAGAGACCATAAGTCTTAAAGAGCCTACGCCTAATCATCAAAGGAGCAAAGACATAATAATGTGTATAGAACAGCACAATCAAATACAAATCTACTCCCCAAATAGAATAATAAAGCTCAGGTTGTTCAAGAGCATTGGGAAAACCTCCTTGATACGAGATTGTAATACACTGAAGTACTACGAGCAAAACCCAAAGAAATAGGGTAACTAAAAAGGATACAATCTTATTCATCTTCAAATATTTTGGTCAATAAAATGAGATATAGTTAATCGACACTCAAGACTAAGGACAAAGATAATAAAAACTATTGATCCAAGTAGTCAACTACTTAAACAAAAGCAATCAAATACCAAGATCAATAAATCAAACTACAGAAATAATTTGGAGGAATTATTTCACATAATTCTCCCACTTAACGTTACGCATGTCTCCACTCTTCTTAACTTCTTGATGAAAGGCGAAAGCAGCTTCTAGACAATGAGGAGTCTGTCCATTAGGGTTAAGCTCTAGATAAGAACGTAGTAGCTCACGATAGTCAGGGTGTACACAGTTATTAATAATCTCTTCGGCACGCTGACGAGGACTCTTAGCTCTAAGATCTGCAATTCCATGCTCTGTAATAAGGATATTAACCGAGTGATCATTCTGATCTAAGTGAGAGACCATGGGTACGAAGGCACTAATAGCTCCATCTTTGGCTGTAGACGGCGTAGTGAATATTGAGATATAAGCATTTCGTGTAAAATCACCAGAACCTCCAACCCCATTCATCATACGAATTCCATTGATGTGTGTAGAGTTTACATTCCCAAAGATATCTGCTTCTAAGGCAGTATTAATCGAGATAACCCCTAGACGGCGTATAAGCTCAGGATGATTAGAATACTCTTGAGGACGAAGGATTAGCTTATCTTTGAAAAATTCTAAATTTCCATAAATAGAGTCCAAGACAGCAGGGCTTACAGAAAGCGAACACCCACTAGCAAAGCTAACACGTCCATCCTTCATTAGGTTAATTACTGCATCTTGAATCACTTCTGTGTATACTGTGAAATTTGGAATCTTTGGATTCGAACCTAAAGCTCCAAGTACAGCATTTGCCACATTCCCTACTCCACTTTGAAGAGGTACAAAGTCTTTTGGAATTCGCCCAGCCTCAAGTTCTTTAACAAGAAAGCTCGCAACATTTGCACCAATAGCCTTTGTTACATCATCTAGAGGCGTAAAAACGGTATCATCTATTGCTTCATTTGTCTTAACAACAGCTACAATTTTCTCAGGATCAACCTTAATACACTCTTGTCCGACACGATCAGAAACTTTATATATAGGAAGAGCCTCACGATATGGAGGGTCTTTTGGCTCTGCTAGGTCGTGAATACCTCGTATTTCTTTAGGGTGATAGCTATTGAGTTCTACAATAATTTTATCTGCCATTTGGCAAATAGTTGGCAAAATCCCCACACCTGATGTTGGAACAATCTCTCCATCTTCTGTAACATCAGCAGCCTCCACAATTGCTACATCAACCTTTCCGTAGAAGCCATAGCGTAAATCCTGTGGAAACATTGAGAGGTGAGCATCAACGTATGGGACAGAAGCATCATTAATTGAGCTACGAAGATCTTTATTGGACTGATAAGGTGTACGAAACTTAATAGCTTTAGCTCGTGCCAACACCCCATCAAGTCGAGGACCTGTACTTGCCCCTGTAAACATTCCTATCTTAAAAGGATTACCTGCTTCGTGTTCGCGTTCTGCTCTACGAGCAATAGCTTCAGGGACTACACGCGGACAACCTGCTGGAGTAAAGCCACTAAAACCTACATTATCATCATGATTTACAAACATTGCAGCCTCATCTGCAGTAAGAAATTTCAATGCCATAATAAACTTTAATTAATTATTCATAGTTTCTATAGGCTCAAAGTTAATATATTTTATTTAATAAATTGCAATAATTAGAGAAAAATTTCTCTTTTTCTTTTCTCAAGCTTATCAAAAGGAAGCCCAAAAGCCTATACTTTGCTATCATATAAAAAACAATTATTAGGCTCAAAAAGATTTTAGCTTAGGAGAAAATTACTCTCTCAAAGCAAGAAACTTGTAAAACAACTAAGAAACTCTAAATAAAGACTTCAGAGATACTCAAAATTTTGTGCTTAACTTTTCAAGAAATCGTTGGGAACATTTTTTCAAACGTTGCGGAAGACTTTTTTCCCTCGTTGGGAAGAAATTATAAAGATGTCGCATAGCTTAAATTAAGCTATGCGAAACAGTAAATTAAGCCTTAAAAATAACTAATCGACAGGAACAATTAACTTCTCCAGACCCTCACTCATCAATGATTCATACTGACCATTAGCTCCAGCTAGTATAAGTAAATACTCCACATCTTCGAACTTAGACAGGAAGGAAGGGACAGCTTGAGAGGGCATCGTCATGCAAGCCGTTGCTAAACCATCAGCCAACATACAAGACGGTGCTAGGATCGTAGCACTCAAGACATCAGTTTGTATGGGGTAACCCTTACGAGGATCTATCGTATGGGCATACTTCTTTCCGTCCTTCACTTTGAAGTTTCGATAATTGCCTGAGGTTGCAAGTCCTCCTTTTGGTCGGTCAAGAGAGAGGATTAGTTGCCACTCATTGACACGACCTGTGGAATCTTCAATTGGTTTGTTAATCGCAATTCGCCAAGTTTCACCCAATGGATTCCGTCCCTTAAAAGCAATCTCTCCCCCAATCTCTACGAGGTAATTTCTCGCTCCTTTCTGCTCCAAACAAGATCCGATCAAGTCTGAGCAGTAACCTTTGGATATAGAAGATAAATCAATATTAATCCTAGGATCATCTTTCCGAAGGGTATCGCCAAAGAGATGGATCTTTTGATAGCCAACAAAGGAAAGCAGGCTATCAATCTGCTTAGCCTCCAAATGCTCCAAGCCAGACTTAAAACCAAAACCCCAAGCATTTATAAGCGGAGACACGGTTGGATCATAACTTCCTTCGCTCTTTTGAGCAATCTCTTTGGCTACAGACCAAACCTTTATGAGATGTTCATCAACAAGTTCTACCTCATTTCGATTAATTGCTGAGAGTAAACTCTTCGATTCAAAAGGATTGAGCGACAAACTAAAAGCTGTAAAGACACTATCTATAGCCGAAGCATGATTCGTCTTTTGGTCATATTTGATATGGTAGACGGTATGGAAGACCTTACCCTCTAGGAGTGAATAATTCGTTTGTTCTTGACAAGAAACGAGGCATAAGCTCAAGAAAATGCCAGCTAAGGCTAGCAAACTAAAAACCTTACGCCAAGAAGTTAAGATTTGTGAACTAAAACTCATCTTCAATCTTGTAATGATTACGTTCAGGGTTCTGACGACTAATCAATTCGCCTAGGAAACCTGCAAGGAAGAGTTGCGTCCCAAGAATCATTGCCACCAAAGCAATATAAAAATAGGGACGGTCAGTTACCAAAGGTGCTGGCACAGATCGGTAGAGATATACGAACTTAGTCATCAAGATAATCCCTAAAGCTACAAAGCCCAAGAGGAAGACCACTGAACCACATAGCCCAAAAAAGTGCATAGGCTTACGACCAAACTTCGCAGTAAACCACAAGGTTATAAGATCTAGATAGCCATTAAAAAAGCGATTTAGCCCAAACTTTGACGATCCGTACTTACGTGCTTGATGTTGTACAACCTTCTCTCCTATTCGTACAAAGCCAGCATTCTTTGCAAGGTATGGGATATAGCGGTGCATATCATTGTAGACCTCAATATTTTTGACCACTGAACGGCGGTATGCCTTCAGTCCACAATTAAAATCATGTAGGTTATGAATCCCCGAAAGCTTGCGAGCTGTCGCATTGAACAACTTTGAGGGTAGATTCTTCGTCAGCACAGGGTCAAAGCGTTTCTTCTTCCAACCACTCACAAGGTCATAATCCTCTTCTAGAACCATTCGATAGAGTTCAGGAATCTCCTCGGGACTATCTTGCAAATCCGCATCCATCGTTATAACAACCTCTCCCTTCACTCGGGCAAAAGCACAGTGAAGAGCTGGAGACTTGCCATAATTACGGCGAAACTTGATTGCATGAATATGCTCTGGATCTTCCTCACGTAATTGACTAATCAGCCTCCAAGAGCCATCTATACTCCCATCATCAATAAAAAAGATTTCGTAAGAGAAGTCATGTGCAAGCATGACATTCTTAATCCATGAGTTTAGTTCCCCTAGAGACTCTTCCTCATTATAAAGAGGTATGACTATAGAAATATCCATATTAAGCCCTACGTAAGAAATAAGCGTTGATGATACTCAATAAGCCTCCAACGACGAAATTACGCGTTACACAGCCCAAAAGATTCTCAAATAAGTGATCAGACGATACATATAAGCGAACTTGATCCATGGGATCTCCCTGAAAGAGGCTGAAGACTTGCTCTTTCATCTCGGATTTTAGAGCATAAAGCTCATCAAAATTCTGCTGAAAAACAGGAATTGCCTCGGGTAAAGTCCGTGTATAGAAGTAGTAAACAGGGAGGAGGAGTACGATTGTCGCAAAAAAGTATAACCATGTACCATGCACCCACGCAAGACGAAATGAGAAAGGTTTATCCACAAAGTAGCGTTCTCTATAGGATTTAGTCAAGCGATATGAGATGAAAGGAACTATAAGTGTAGCACCCAAGAAAACAGGGACGAGTAAAGGAAAATCAAGAAAGAAGATAATACATAGAAACTTCAATGCAAAGAATAATCCTAAGTATATGCCTAATCGTGAGGCATCTTTGAATGGACTAGGAATAAGATTCTCAAACTTTGCTTTATTTTCTTCTTGATTTGGATTAGTATTCATTAAAATATTATTCTTATTTAGTACATATATTACGAAACAGCGAGCTTTGATTCGTTGGATTGTTTGACTAGTCTAAAGATTGGACTCCCTCTGGGGCAAAAATACGATTCATAGGAATATCCCAATCTTCAGCAAGAGACTCCTTAATTTCTAGCAAGGCAAGGTGAATCCCCCAGCATGGCGTCTGAGGACATTGGGCAAGGAAACGATCATAGAAAGCCTTACCTCTTCCCAAACGGTAGGCTTTGGGGTCAAAACCCAAGCCTGAGATCAAGATCAAGTCAAGCTCTTTGGGAGCTATAAGCTTGGACGGATCTGCTTGAGGTTCAAGAATACCATAAGGTTCACTAGGACGCAGTTCATCAAAAGCATCAAAGCGATAGAAAGACATCTCCGTATCAGAACAAACTCTCGGCAAGTATAAATTCTTGCCCTTAGCCCAAAGTTTCAAATAGAGAGCCTTAATATCTGCCTCATCATTCAGAGGCATAAAAACAGCTATATGCTGAAAGCTTAAAGAAAGCAAGCTGGCTTCCAACTGATTTACAAGCGAGAGCGAAAGTTCCTGACGCTTAACTTCTGAGAGATTCTTCGCTAATTGTCGATATAGCTTACGATAGTCTTGCTTATTCATCTTTTACATTGCCTCCGTTTGAGCTAGGCTATCTGGACTTTCAGAATTATCTTCATCCTCTACTTGCTCAGGTATTTCAGGTTTCCACGAACCATCTCTTAGAGCTTCGATAGCACTTAAGACAACCTTGCTTCGCTTATTTATAATCTCATAATAAGCTCCCCGATTTGGAGAAACATTATCGGCAATTAATGCCCTCAGCTGACTTAAGATTAGGTTTGAAGAGCGATGAAGTAAGGTTGTACGAATTGGAATCCCTTCCTTCTGTGCATAATATGCGTACTCAAAGAGTAAACCTTTACGCAAAGCTCTAAGATAATTGTACAGATCTTCTACTTTGGTGAAGCGTTCCAAATATTTACGATGTCGGTCAGCATAAGTAAATGCAAACTTGGTTAAAGTCCCTGATTGGATCAAACGTAGGTAGTATGAGTTATAACCTGTACTATCTCTAGGAATAAATACATCAGGCGTGATACCACCTCCGCCATAGACAGGACGACCTCCTAAAGTATAATAGATCAAGCTATCATTTTGTTCTATACTATCAGCATTAAATAGCTCGCCATGTTTGTAACGCTTGCTCAAATCTTGGGCGTAGTCCAAATAACCATGCGAATAGTCCCGCTGAATAGAGCGATCTGATGGGATAAAGTAGCGGGCAACGGTCAGACGAATGACTGAACTATCAGGCAGTATAAATGGACTCTGAACCAAGCCCTTACCAAAGCTTCTCCGACCAATCACCAAAGCTCTATCATGGTCTTGAACCATTCCTGCGAAAATCTCACTAGCACTAGCACTATATTCATTGATGAGTACGACAAGAGGCATCGAAAGGAAGAGACCATCTTGTTCACTTACAAACTCCTCTTTCTCGTATGCTTTGCCTTGAATGTATAAAAGTTGCTTACCCTCTGGCAAGAAATCAGCACCCAAAGCTAGGGCTGTATTCATGTAGCCCCCTGCATTATCCCTTAAGTCAATGATAAAGCCCTTAACTTTATGCTCCTTCGATGCTGTTAAATAAGCATTTAAGAACTCCTGTCTCGTTTTTGCCCCCCAACGATTAAGGCGAACATATAGGATACTATCCGAAACGACATAGTTCGCATCAAGCGAAGAGACGGGAACAGGTCCTCGGACGACCTCTACCTCTGAGACCTTCCCTAGCCTCCTAATCGTCAGCTTGACGACAGAGTCCTTCGGTCCCTTGAGCTTGGACATGATAAAGTCATTGCTCACGTCTGCCCCTTCAAGCGAAATGGTATCTGCTTTTAAGATTCTATCCCCCGACTTCAAGCCAGCACGCTCAGCAGCCCCACCTTCAATGACACGAGAGACTACGATCGTATCAATCAAACGATTGAACAATACCCCAATACCTTGAAAAGAACCTTCTAAACTCTCCTGCTCCTTTTGGTTCAGCTCCTTTGGGAGATAAGCAGAGTGAGGATCAAGTTTCGTCAGCATTAGGGGAATAACCTGCTTCTGTAGGCTATCAAAATCTACAGAATCCACATAATAGCGATCAATCAATCGATTCACCAAGTCAAGTTGACTCATAGAAGACTGATCTTTGAACCATCGATCTTGAATACTCCTAGTAGTCATTCCCAAAAGGAAGACTAGAATGAGCAGAATCGCAATGGCTATTTTCTTATATACTTTCATCAAATTCTTTAATCTATAGCTTGATATAGTCTACCTGTACGCCAGCTCTCAAAAGGAGATCCTTACCATCACTTAGACGATACTCATCACTATACACCACGCGAGTGATACCACTCTGAATAATTAGCTTAGCACATTCAATACAAGGGGAATCCGTGATATACATAGTTGCACCAGTACTATCATTTGTGCTACGAGCCACTTTCGTTAGAGCGTTCGCTTCGGCATGAAGAACGTATTGCTTCGTTCGTCCTGTCTCAGGGTCTTCACAAACGTTTTCAAAGCCTCGAGGCGTACCGTTGTAACCATCTGAAATAATACTCCCATCTTTAACGATCAATGCTCCGACTTGTAGACGCTGACAATAGGAATTTTCAGACCAAATCTTCGCCATTCGCAAGTAACGCCTATCTAAGTTTAACTGTTTATCTTCCATAACTATATAGACTATCTCTAGACAAAGATAAGCATATGATTAAAGTTCTGCAAAAAATCGTAGGGAAGAAACATTAAAATCTTCCCTACGATTCATTAAAACGTTCCCAAGGAATTAAAAATTTCTTCCCTAAGAATAAAAAACTTTGTAGAAGCACTTCATAAGACTTAGCCAATCTTAGACCCTTTAGATGGGAATCCCATTCTCAGTCGTTTCCTAGAAAAGGCTTGCATTTCCTGTTTTTTTTTATTTTCTTTGTCAATATATTAGCAAAATATTATTAATAAATAGAATTACATACCACATATGAACTTTGAGGATAAGCTAAACTACAACAAACCGAAAGCAAATATTTTCAGCTTTCAAGCATTAAACATGCTGGAATACTTCTCTGGCATTGGCGATATTGACCAATGGGAAGACGGCGAAGATCTAGGCAATACGGAAGACTATACAAATTAATAAAAAATGAATAAGAAAACACTATTTATAAGTCTTTGCTTCATTCTTCTATCTACGCTCACAGCTTGTCAGAAAGATGAGATCATAAGCAAAGAAACACTTGAAACAAACGCAAAGAAGAATAAGAAGGGACTTTGCATTGATGAGCTTCACCTTGACATAAGTACAGCTCCATTTGAATGTATTGATCTAGATCAGTCTAACAAAGAGGAGACTATGCTTCGTAGTAGCAACCCAATACGTCTAAGCAATCAAGACAACGACCTCGTACCTTTTGTCAGTATTGCTTCGGAAGATATTGCAGAGAACCTATATGTTCGTGTTGTTGGGGCAGGAGATCAGTACCTCTTTAAGATTAAAGATGAGGCAGATGGTCAAAAGCGTAATGCTTACAAGATTACAACGCAAGCTAATGGTTCACAAAACCTTTCAATCACTTGGTTTCAACAAGGGGCAAGTACTTGGTTTTTCAAAGAGAATCAATATTTAGCTATGTTCTTCAATGGAGATATTTGGGGTACACAAAATATTTATGAGCATGCAAACGACAATCTATGCTTAGTCAAAAAAGGGGAAATCAATAAGCGAGAAATCCCCCTACTTACAGATCTACACAAAGCAATTCTATCTAAGAAAGATAATAATGGAGGGGGTGATCCTTATAACACAGCGAATATATCTGCTTCGTTCAAACCTAGAGGTTCACTGATTGCGATGAAGCTCATTAATGAACTTGGCTCAGACATCACGATTAAGAAGCTAAATATTATCAAACCCTATGCTTTTGCCTACCAAATTCACTATGACATCGGAGACATTACTCACAAGACGGGAGCCGGAGAAAAGTACAACGACACGACTTTTCCTGTACTAGTTTTCCCTCGTCATACTGACTGGACTTATAGTTTTCCAATTCAAGCAAGTCCAGACAGCCAAGAAGCCTTAGAAGTTAAAGCAGGGAAGCCAACCGACGGACGTATCTATCTATGGGGTTATCCCTTAGAGGGCAAAGAGCTTGAACCAGTCCTTGCCGAAATGGAGTTCATCTATAAGAACGACCCTAGAAAGAAAATCCGTCGCTCAAAAGTCCAAGCGATTAGACCTAAGAAACCATGGGCGAATAGTAAGGCTTATCGTTGTAATTTTAGACTCAGTGCCGAACCAGAGTATTTCGATATTTTTGCCGATGACTTGCGAACAGAACTTCTCCCGAATGTAACAGAAGAGGCAATCAATAAGATAAGTGATGAACTTTGGAGGAACATTGCCCTGAAAATGCTCAACGGCACTTACAAGCGTGAGTTCAGAATAAGAGATTACAAACTCTACATGCACCCACATGGTCAGAAGAACACCATGAAAACGAACCCTTGGGGGATTATGGAAAACCCAACAGGTATAGAAGTTCAAGAGGGAGAAAAGGTCGTTGTCTTAGTAGGAGATCTACACGGCATTCCAAACGTTAAGCTACGTATTCAAGATCTTGGAAGAGATGGACGGGGCTTTACGCCAAGTGATCAGAATACATATCGAATCAAGGAGGGCTTAAATAGTTTCACTGCGAGGAAGAAAGGACTTATTTACCTCGAATATCTGAATGAAGATTGGGAGAAAATTGAAAAACCTGAATACGATATAAAAATGCACATTGCAACAGGTACGATAAATGGATTCTTCTCTTCATTAGACCCCAAGATGCAGGGACGCAGTGCTGAGCTTCTAGCCAATGCCCATGGAGCATACTTTGATGTAATCGGTAAGCACATGCTGATGACTTTTCCGACAGAAGCTTATCGCAAAACGCTCAGAGAAGGAGGAGCTTCAAGTCTAAAGGAAATCATTGATATGTATGACAAACTCGTTCGTAGCGAGATGGAACTACTGGGTTGCTACAAGTACGACAATGGTTCGGATCAAAGACGTATTTACCGTAATCGCATTTATATGCATGAAGGCAACGCAGGGAATATGTTTGCGACACATTATCACGTAGTGGCATCAAGAGGAAGTGGTGATCTTCTGCTCAACGTTAAGAAACTGACAGCAAAAGACAGCTATGGTTTGTGGGGACCTGCTCATGAGGTAGGACATATGAGCCAAACCAGTGGGTTCTGCTGGTGGGCTTTAGGCGAAGTAAGTAATAATGTCATGTCTATGTACGTCGGAACTACAGCCTTTGGTCAGCGATCTCGTATGATATATGAATCTATAAATGGGCGAAAAGACAATCGCTTTACACGAGCATTCAACATGCAGTTTGTGAAAAAGCGACCCTTCCCTGCCGCAGAAAATGCAGAACGCTTCATATCGATGTGGCAATTACAACTATTCTTTGGTAATGTTTTAGGCATGAGCCCAGAACAACAAGCTGATAAAGGAGGCTTCTATCCTGATGTTTATGAATATTTACGTACGCACGACAGAGGCAGTTCGAATCATGGTGACAGCAATGATGGAATCGAACAGGCAAACTTCTGCTATATTGCGTCGATTTCTTCAGGCTATAACCTAATTCCATTCTTTGAAAAGTGGGGATACCTCAAAGCTTTTGACGGAATCTCAATGGACAATGATAACAGCCGAGGCAAGGAGTTTAAGATAACTGAAGCTTATCTTAATGAGATTAAGCAGAAGATTGAAGGGGCTAACTTGAAAACATTACCCAATCAGCCCATAGAGTATATCAATGACCTGAACTTCCAATGCTTTAAGGATCAGCTCGCAGTCGTTGAAGGCTTACCTGCTCGCTGGGAAGATAAGAGCATCGTTATAGAAAACTGGCAGAACGTTATTGCTTATGAAATCTGGGATCAGCCTTACGCTTCGGCAGGAGCAAACTTACTCTATGCGAGTAATGGTTTTGACACTCAAAGCTTAAGTCCAAATATTGCTAAGCTTTCTCAACTTGACACGGATATAGATAGGGATAATTACAACAGAATTAGTCCATCTTCAACATTCTATCTTTATGCCGTTGATGTAAATAACCAGCGTATAGCCATAAGTATAAACTAAAGTTCTCAAAAGGATCATGAGACAGAGGCTTGCTCTTATTGGAGCAAGCCTCTTCTTTTTCAAGCAAAACAAAGAATCTAAAAGCTCTTAGGCTTCAAACTTTTGGGAACTTACCACACGGTAAAATATGCTTAGGGAAGAATTTTTAATTTCTTCCCTGAGAATCAAATAAACCTTCCCAACAATCTAGAAATTTGTTCCCAACGATTTTGTCAGCTCTAAGACAAGAACATTTACATCCTGTTCTAAAGCTATTTACAGAACATCAATGGAAAGTTAGTTTTGGAGCTATACATCTAAGGAATCAAAGCTCAAATCAAAAAATATAAGCTCTCACCTTCTCTTAATAAAGGAGATAAAAAAACAGTCCAAAGGGTCTGAGTAAAGGAGGATTAGGAAATCTTTACTATATTTGCTAGATAGAAACTAAAGACTACAGACATGATACAAGAGAACCAAGATCAAGAAGTCATCAAAACCATGCTCATTCCCCTATGGGCTAGAGCTGTGGAACAAACCAAATCTGAGCCAATCATCAAGGACGATTATGCCTTGAAAACGCTCAAGGACTTAGGTTACGACCTCGATTATCTAAGTCCAAAGAAACAAATAATGAGCCAAGTAGGTTGCTGTCTTAGGGGTGCTTGGATTGACCAAGAGCTTCGAGCTTTCGCTACCGAGACTCAAAAAGATATACAGGTCATTCAACTTGGAGCAGGACTTGACGCACGTTATCAGCGAGTTAAAGACATCAGCAATTTAGCCTATTGGTACGACCTTGACCTACCTGAGGCTATGACCATTCGTAGCTCTGTACTACCCAAAGAAGATAAGCAGACAAGCCTATTCATGTCTCTCTTTGATGCAGGCTGGATGAAACTTCTAGCTCAGAATGACTGTCCTACCCTCATTATTATTGAAGGTGTCTTAATGTACTTTTCTCAAGAGCAAATCATCAAACTCTTGGAAGACATTTATAGCTTTCTGCCTCAGGCAACTTTCCTTATTGACAGCATAGGGCAAAAACTTGTAGGACAAGCCAAGCACCATGATGCCTTATCGACACAGAAGCAACAGGTCGAATTCACATGGGCGTCCCAATCGGAAGAAGATATTAAGCAACTACACCCCAAAATCCAAGTAGACACCTATACCTATATTAACAAAATCCCAAAAGCATCTCAGGCTCCCTTAATCATGCGTCTCATGGGGAAATTACCATTTCTGAACAAGGGTTATATGCAGAAGCTTATACGTTTTAGATTTGCTAAGTAGAGAAAGCTTTAATTCTTCAAAAGACTTTTTTTAAGATGAGACCTAAGATCTATCTATTCAAGCTCATGCTCCTACTTTCTTTAGCAATGAAGCTATTCGCTCAAAAACAAAACATTTCAGAGCTTAACCTATCAAGAGATAAAACATACACAGAAGCTGAAAACCCTAAAGCAATAAACCCTCTTGATTGGGAGGGAAGTCAATCTCTTAATATATCTTGGGCTTCAACAGATATTCGCTATAAAAAAGAAGAAAGACCGAATATCCCGATCAAAAGAGAGCTAAGGATACAGGCTTGGAGAGGAGAAAAAGTATCAGCCCAAGCTCTCGTCTGGGGCACAAGAGAGCTTAAAGCCTTAAACTTCAAACTAAGCAAGCTGATACACATCAATAGAGTGAATCAAATCCAAGAAGAGCATCTCAACGTCTCTTTCGTACGCTATGTCCTGACTGATGGACTAAATCAAGATGGCTTAGGAACCTGTGGTTGCCGTAAAGACCAAAGCCGATTTCCTTTAAGCCTAGTAGCTGACCCCATAGACCATATAAGTAAGAGCTTAGAACTCAAGAAATATAGTACTCGCCCCCTATGGCTGAGTATTAAAGTGCCTCAAAATTGCCAAGCTGGCACCTATAAGGGCAGGCTCATAATCCTTGACGGCAAAAAGGTCATTGGAAGTTTGAAGCTGGAACTTGAGGTTATCGACAGAGATCTTCCCCCAGCAAATGAATGGAGCTACCACTTAGACCTCTGGCAGAATCCCTTTGCTATTGCACGTTATCACGACGTTTGCTTATGGTCTAAGGAGCATTTTGAACTTATGAAGCCTTACATGAAAATGTATCAGGAAGCAGGGGGCAAAGTCATCACAACATCGATCATCAACAAGCCTTGGAACGGACAAACCTACGATCCCTTTCTCCCAATGATTACTTGGATCAAAAAGGCTGATGGCTCATGGGACTTTGATTTTACGGTATTCGACATGTGGGTTGAGTTCATGATATCAATGGGTATCAACAAGCAAATCAACTGTTACTCCATGATTCCTTGGAAACTTGAATTTCAGTATTTTGACCAAGCAAGTAATAGTTTACAAAACTTAAAGACCAATCCATCTGAAGCTCTGTATCAAGAGGTTTGGACTAAGATGTTAAATAGTTTTGCTCATCACCTAAAAGAAAAGGGCTGGTTCGACATCACTCATATATCTATGGATGAAAGACCAAAAGATGTTATGCTCAAAACCTTATCTATAATCCAAAAAGCTGGATTTAAGATCTCTTTAGCTGGAGCTTTGCACCCTGAACTCTCAGAACATCTAGACGATTACTCCGTTGCTCTGAGAATGAAATATAGTGAAAAACAGAAAGAAAAACGTGCCAAAGAAGGGAAAACAACTACATTCTACACCTCTTGTGAAGAGCCTTATCCAAACACATTTACCTTCTCTAGCCCTGCAGAGAGCGAATGGCTTGGTTGGTATGCAACAAAGGAAAACTTAGATGGCTATCTCCGTTGGGCATACATAAGCTGGCCGAAGGATCCATTACATGATAGTCGTTTTACAACTTGGGGAGCTGGAGATACGTTCTTGGTCTATCCTTGGGCTAGATCTTCCATACGCTTCGAACGTATGATTGCTGGCATACAAGCTTTTGAAAAAATTCATGTCTTAAAAAAGATTTTCCGTCAAGAAGGGAAAGACTGTCTTTTGGATAAGCTTTATCAAATACTTAAAAACTTCGACGAAAATAAGCTTAAGGATATCTCCGCATCAGTGATCGTTCGAGAAGCCAATAGAGAACTGAATAAGATTTCAAGTATTTAATTTGCCAATTTGTCGAAAGGAGAAAGAGATTTACTTCAAAATATCAGATTACACTGCAAAGAACAAGTCTCACAATTGAGCAATTAAAGAGCAAAAACTAGGCTCAAAAAAACAACTTACACTTCTTATCTTCTTACCCATATGCCTAGCAAATGCTAGGCATATGGGTAAGGTCTGCTAGGTATATGGGTAAGAAATCACAGGCATATGGGTACAAGATTCTAGACATATGCCTAAGAAATTATAGAGTTTCAAGACAGAAATTTGGATAATTCAGTTTTTTTTTTAGATTTGACCAAATTTTAATGCGTTCATACGCAACAAGTCAAATAAACAAAACATTAAGCATATGAAAACAAGCCATTTTCTCTCCTACATTATCCTCTCTTTAGTTCTACTCTTTGGACATACTAGCTTATATGCTCAGGAGGTAAATGATGTCTATATCAAAACAAAGGCTCAAATTCAAAGTATAGAACTCTCACGTTCAGGACGTAGTGTAAAAGAACTTGCAACAATTAAATTCACAACTGAAGCAGGACATGATTGGGAGACCATTATCGAATTAGAAAGGATTCCTTTCCTAGGAAGCATGTCTTCTGTAGGTGACGAAATTAGTATCTATTACAACGAGGGGAATCCATCGATAGCCCAAACATATCTAGGCAGACTTCTCTCCGAGTATGGCTTATACCTACTGATTCTTATTGGAGCAATCCTTTCAATCGGAACTTATCTTAAAGCATTAAAACAAAGTAAAACAGCAAACACTCAAGCATAATGGAACAAATTATTAAAATTGACAGAAAGTATTCAACACTAGAAGAGCTAGAAGCTTTCCTACAACAAGCATCTACGTATGAAATAAAGATTGACTGGGATGGCTGGGAACAACGTATTGATGAGCAAGGACAGCTGGAGAAGTGCCTCATCATTAAGAAAAGTAATATGCACGGAGTCAAACTTTTCTTCGTTGAAGAGGGCAAAATTAAGCTTAACCATATTATTCCTAACAAAATAATGAATGCTTATTTCGGAGTAAGCCAAGAAGCTTACCGAACAATCTTCCAGATTATTACAGGGAAAATAAAAAGTCTTTTACTTGCACCATCTCAAGAAAAAGCCTTCAAAGAAATCATTGATGTCTTCAAGGAAATAAAACTATAAGGGAAGTTCGACAAACTAACGAGATGCTCAAAGCAGAGCTTCGGCTCTAGCGAGAGAAACCTTGGACAATAAAATGATAGGAGGAGGGAAATATCTGTTTCCCTCCTCCTATCATTTCACCATTCTTGAGCTTATTCTGAGTGAAACCATCTCTCAAAAGAAGATCAGACCAAGCATCAAAAGTCTTCACTCAACACTATTTCTTTCTTAGCTCAAAGAGATCTTTTCTTCGGTCTTTAAGGTTCTTCACACTACCGAATTGGTGCAATTCCCTCAAAAGATCGATATCACAATCGGCAATCAAGATCATCTCTGTATTCGGTGTAGCCTCAGCCTTAATACCATTTACAGGAAAGGAGAAGTCACAGGGAGTGAAAACCATAGATTGTGCATACTGAATATCCATATTGCTTACCTTAGGAAGATTACCAACGCTACCAGCAATCGCAACATAACATTCGTTCTCAATAGCACGTGCTTGAGCACAGAGACGAATACGTGAGTAACCATTCTGCGTATCCGTTAGGAAAGGAACAAAAAGAATATCCATGCCCTCATCTGCCAATAAGCGACTAAGCTCTGGGAACTCAGAATCATAGCAAATTAGGACTCCAATCTTTCCACAGTCGGTATCGAAAGTTCTTATATTTGTTCCTCCTTGCAAGCCCCAAACCTTGACCTCATCAGGCGTAACATGGAGCTTCTCATAGTTTTCAATCGAACCATCACGACGGCACAAATACCCTACATTGTACAAGCGATCACCTCGCATTTCAGGCATACTACCCGTAATAATATTGATGTTGTAGGAAATTGCCAGTTCGCTGAATCGCTGAACAATATTGGGTGTATACTTAGCTAATTCACGAATAGCCAAAGCTTCTGGCAAATGGTTGTTCTCTGCCATCAGAGGGGCATTAAAATATTCTGGGAACAAGGCAAAATCCGAACGATAGCTTGATACAGCATCGACAAAAAATTCCGCCTGTTGCATCAAATCGTCGAAGTTTTTATATAAACGCATCTGCCATTGAATCAAACCAAGGCGTACAATTTTCTTTTGTGCGGAAACTTCCTTTGTATCTTTCTCGTAGTAAATATTTTTCCATTCTAACTCACAAGCAAATTCTCCCGAATCACTATCTCCCTCCAAGTAACCTCGTAAAATCTTCGCAGGGTGGAAGTCATTAGACATTTGGAAATTCAAGACAGGGTCGTGGATTTCTTTTCGGCGAACGGCTTCAAGATATTGCTTAGGTGAATGCGTATCTGCAAACTTATGGTAGTTCGGCATGCGACCACCGAAAGCAATCTTTTTCAGATTTAGTTTCTCACACAATTCCTTGCGGTAGTCATAAAGACGACGACCTAGACGTAAGCCTCTAAACTGCTTCTTGATAAAAACATCAATACCGTATAGAACATCTCCGTCATTCGTATGTGTACTAAAAGTGGCATTACCCGTTACTTTCTTGTACGTGTGCCTTGTCGCGAGGAGCTTGTCATCAACAATAATTGATAAAGCACAGCCTGCAATGACTTGGTCAATCTTAATTACAACTTGACCCTCAGGGAACTTATCAATCAACGTTTGGATTTGAGACTTCTTCCAATAAGCATCATCCATGCTTGAGTACGCCTCAATCATTAATTCTTTTAACTCATCATAGTCCTCAATCTTGAGAAACTGTAGTTCAATATTCTCTATATTTTCTTTCATCTTTTCCTTAGTCAAAAAAAACTCCGTCTGCCAAAAAAGGAAGACGGAGTTTCCGTTATATTAATTTAATGCTACTTCTTTGAGCGAGCTTTGTAAACTTCGTAAGCAATCGGAGTTGCAACAAAGAGTGTACAATACGTTCCAAAAATAACTCCTAAGAGAATAACGAATGTAAAGCTACGCATTGATGCTCCACCTAGAGCGAAAACGATTAACATTACAAGCAATGTAGTAAACGATGTATTCAGTGTACGTGAAAGAGTTGCATTCAACGCAGTGTTAATCACGTCCCCACGATCACGATTAGGATATAGGCTAACTTCTTCACGAATACGGTCAAAGACAATCACAACGTCGTTAATCGCGTAACCGATAATTGCAAGCACTGCCGCAATGAAATTCTGATCAACCTCCATTGAGAATGGCATAAACGTCCAAGCCAATGTGTAGATTGAGAAGATTATAAAGGTTGTTACAGTAACTGATGCGAAAGCACCGATTGAAAAGGCAATATCACGGAAACGGATTAATATATACAATGCCATGAAAAGCAAAGCTACAACCACCGCAATCAAAGCTCCACGTGTAATATCCGAAGACATACTTGCACTAACTTTTTGAGAGCTGATGATATGCTCATTCTCAAAAACATCAGCACTGCTTGCTTGATTTTTGAAGAATGGTTTGAGTCCTTCGTATAGCTTAGTTTTAATCTCTAGCTCTACAGCCTCTGTATTTTCCTCCACTCCATAGTTTGTAGAAATACGTAGCTGATCTCCATCTGTTCCAATAGAAGTAAGTACCAACTTATCATCGAAACTTGGAGCAAGAGCTTCTCTGATTTTATCGTTATCAACCTTTTGGTCAAACTTAACGATATAGTTACGTCCACCAGAGAATTCGATACCCTTATTCAATCCAACAGTAAAGAATGCGACAAGTCCAAGAACAAGAATTGCAATTGGAAAAATATAACCTTTCTTACGAGAACCAAGAATATTATAGTTGTTATCTACAAGGATATTTCTTGTAAGAGCCGTATCATAAGTTACATTCTTCAACTTGCCAGCTTTGTCCAAAGCTTCAAAAATCATACGAGTTAAGAATACAGCTGTTATGAACGAAGCTACAAGACCTGTAATCAATGTAGTTGCAAAACCCCTAATAGGACCTGTTCCAAAATAGAACAAAACCACACCAGTTATAATGGTTGTTAGGTTTGAGTCGAAGATAGCACTGAAAGCATTTCCATAACCATCAGCTATAGCTCTAGACATGTCCTTACCTTTTCTAAGCTCTTCCTTGATACGTTCGTTGATCAAAACGTTCGCATCGACAGCCATACCAAGAGTCAAGACAAGCCCTGCAATACCCGAAAGCGTAAGAACCGCATGGAAAGATGCAAGGATTCCAAGTGTAAAGAAACTATTAATAATCAATGCAGTGTTCGCAACCATTCCTGGTATTAAGCCATAAGCTAAACACATATAAAGCATCAAAAGAATTAATGCTATAGCAAATGAAATGATTCCAGCCTTAATTGAAGCAGCTCCAAGGGTTGGACCAACAACGCTTTCCTGTTCAACAACAATTGTTGTCTCCATTTTACCAGAATTTAATACGTTTGCCAAGTCTTGTGCTTCCTCAATTGTAAAGTTACCATTGATACGAGATGTTCCATTCTCAATAGCACTCTGTACACCTGGAGCTGAGTAAACAACACCATCTAGGACAATTGCAATTTGACGCTTCTTAGGAGCTGCTTCTTTTGTCAAGCGAGCCCACTTTTGTGTCCCTTCAGTATTCATAGACATTGAGACACCCACATCAGCATAACCTCTAGAGTTATCCACATCTTGAGAGGCTTTTGTTACAACCTCCCCAGATAAATCTGGTGTATGACTACGATTGCTACGAATTGCATAAAGAGCCCAGCTGTCTAGTTCCTTACCATTCTTATCTTCGATAGGCTTAGCAGACCAAAGAAGTTCTAAGTCATCTCTCAGAAGTTTGCGTTCTTTTGCTTCTTTGATTAGAGCATCAATAGCATCTCTATCCGCAGATTTAGCATAGCCAACGGTAGCACCCGAACCACCAAACTGCAATTTTGAGAATAGGATATTGTTACGTTGAGCCTCTAATTCAGCACGTTTAACTTGAGCTTGAGCTATCTGTACGCTATCCATTCCTGTAGTATCAATTGGTGCAAGCTCTTCTCCTGCATGAATTTCGCTCAGACGATTATTAATCATCTTAATATCCTCTGCAACTTCATCAATTGTATGAGTACGCCAGAACTGAAGGTTTGCCGAACGTGAAAGAAGTTCACGTACACGCTCAGGTTCTTTTACTCCAGGTAATTCAACAAGAATACGACCTTGTCCCTCTAAACGTTGCAAGTTTGGAGCAACAACACCAAATCTATCTATACGAGTACGGAGGACATTAAAGGAAGCATCTATAGCACTATTGTACTCTTTCTTCAGAAGTTTAATGACATCTCCTCTACTTGTACTTGGATTAATTTGATCTCGAAGACTAGCATTACCAAAAAGGACTGCTAAATTTACATTAGGTTCAAGCTCCTCATATTGACGAACGAACTCCTCTATAAATCCTCCTTCAGTTCCACTTTGGCTAGCCTTTTCGATAGCCTTATAAAAGTTAGGGTCTTCTGGGTCATTTGCTAGGGACTTAAGGAGATTTCCTGCGTTCAGTTTAAGAACGACATTCATACCTCCTTTAAGGTCTAGCCCAAGACCTATTTGTTGATTTCGAGCTTGTTTCAACGTGTAACCAAGCCAAACCTTTTGCGTTGCCATAGAATCCAAATAGGCTTTAGCCTCTGTTGGTTCCATCGTCTCAGCCTTTTCATCATATTGTTGAGTAACAAATGAGAAAGACAGGTAATACGCACAAATCACGGCGAGACCCCCCGTGACAAAGCTTACAAATCCTTTGTTTTGCATTCTGTACTAATTATTTATTTGTTCAATTATTTATTTCAATGTACATACGAAGACAAAGTTAATATTTTTTTCTCATTTAATCACTCCTTTGCTAGCAAAAGACTAAATTCAAGCACTAAGAAACAAATATTTAAGTATCAAAACATTTAAGTCTTCAAATAAAAATAGTGATGTATGAGCAAACATACACCACTATTATATAGAGTATTTTTCTTTTAGAACTCAGCGTTACGAGGAGTACGAGGGAAAGGAATCACATCTCTGATGTTGGTCATACCTGTAACGAAGAGAAGTAAACGTTCGAAACCAAGACCAAATCCCGCATGTGGAGCTGTACCATAGCGACGTGAATCCAAATACCACCAAATATCTTTCTGAGGCACGCCCATTTCGTCTGCACGAGCAAGTAACTTATCATAATCAGCTTCTCGTTCTGAGCCTCCAATGATTTCACCAATCTTAGGGAATAGAACATCCATTCCTCGAACGGTTTTATCATCATCGTTCAATTTCATATAAAAACTCTTAATTTCTTTTGGATAATCTGTAACAATTACAGGACGCTTAAAGTACTCTTCCACAAGATAACGCTCATGTTCGCTACTTAGATCCGCACCCCAATAAATAGGGAACTCAAACTTTCGTCCATCCTTAACTGCTTTTTCTAGAATCTCAACACCCTCCGTATAAGTCATACGCTTAAAAGGATTAGCTAGTACGAAGTTCAGACGATCAACAAGCTCCTTATCAAAATGTTGAGCTAAGAAATCAATATCATCTTTACAATGATCCAATGCCCACTGAACACAATATTTTATAAAGTCTTCCGCAAGATCCATATTATCGACAATATCATAGAAGGCTATTTCAGGTTCAATCATCCAAAACTCTGCCAAGTGACGTGGAGTGTTTGAGTTCTCAGCACGAAAAGTTGGTCCAAAAGTATAGATTGCTCCCAAGGCAAGAGCCGCCATCTCCCCTTCTAGCTGACCAGAAACTGTCAAGGATGTAGAGCGAGCGAAGAAGTCTTCATTATAATCAACTGTACCCTCTTTTGTTCTCTTTGGATCGTTAAGATCAAGAGTTGTTACTTGGAACATCTGTCCAGCTCCTTCACAGTCACTTCCCGTAATAATAGGAGCATGGAAATAAACGAAGCCTCGCTCATGAAAATAAGTATGGATGGCTATTGACATTTGATGCCTCATACGATAGATAGCCCCAAAAGTATTTGTGCGAGGGCGAAGGTGAGCGATTTCACGAAGGAACTCAAGAGAATGCCCTTTCTTCTGCAAAGGATAAGTTTCTGGATCTGCAGTTCCGAGCACTTCTAACTCAGAAGCTAAGACTTCAACACTTTGACCTTTTCCCTGCGAAGCGACAAGCTGACCTTTTACACTCAAGCTTGCTCCAGTTGTGATCTGAGCAAGCAAATCAGCTTCAAACTTATCATTATCAGCTACAACCTGAATATTATTAATAGTAGACCCATCATTCAGAGCAATAAAGCTAACTGTCTTATTACCTCGACGAGTACGCACCCAACCTTTGATGCAAACCTCCTGTCCAATCAAGCTACTTGTTGATAGAGCCTCTATAATCTTTGTTCTTGTCATTCTCTTATTATATATTATATGTTAGTATTATTCAAATTGTCCTGTGCGAAGCTTTCTTACTTCCTCTTCATTAAGATAACGCCAGCGTCCTCTAGGCAAATTCTTTTTTGTCAAACCAGCAAAATAAACTCGGTCAAGCTTAATCACACGATAACCAAGGAATTCAAAGATTCGGCGGACGATACGATTACGTCCTGAGTGAATTTCTATTCCGACCTGACTTAAATCATCGTCTTTTATATAGCTAATCGCATCTGCATGAATCTCTCCATCTTCTAGGGTTAAGCCTTGAGCAATACGTTGCATGTCTTCGACGAGAACGGGTTTATCTAACCAAACTTGGTAAACTTTCCTTTTCTCAAATTTTGGGTGCATCAGCTTCACAGCCATATCACCATCATTTGTAAGGAGCAGTACGCCTGTAGTCATACGGTCTAAGCGACCAACAGGATAAATTCTCTCATCAAAAGATGCTCCCGAGCGCTTCAAAATATCCATTACTGTGGTACGACTTTCGGGATCTTCAAGAGTTGTTACACAGTTCTTAGGCTTATTCATCAGCACATAGACCTTCGCTTGCAACTCGACAAGTCGACCATCTACAAAAACTTCATCTTTAATCGAAACATGCTTTCCCAACTCTGCTACGACTTCGCCATTAACAGATATTCGCCCCTTGCGAATCATCTCATCAGCTTCTCGGCGAGAACATACTCCTGCATTCGAAAGGAATTTATTCAATCGAATATCTTGATCTTCTGAAAATCCCGCATCATAACGTACAGGTTCAGGTGCAACAAACTTTTCCTTTGGAGAGAAGCCTTTTGAATTCTTCTTTGGAGTTTTTGTATGCTCAGGGCGAACCTTACGACGCTCTCCTGTATTTGATCTCATCGCATGATAACGTTGCTCATAATCGAGGCGTTCTTTTTTCTCTTCTTGAGTAGGATACTCCCTCTTTGGAGCATCGAATCGGTCGAATCTCTGCTCATCACGTTTATGAAAAGATGGACGTTCTCGACGCTTATATTCCTCAGGTTTTACCGCAATCTTGGTTAGATTACTACCTCCGATACGCGCACGTTTTCTTTTTACTTTCTTAGTATTTTCTGAGCGTAGCACTTCGTCTCCATTTGTTACAGCAACAGGAGATTTACGACGACGTTCTGTTTTCAAATCCAATCCCAATGAGGATTTCAGATCATCCATAAATTTTATATCTTTATTTATATGATTGTACCTAGCACAAGTTATCTTTTCAACTTCACCAAGCAACTTTTAGATTTTTTAATCAGGCTAATCTATTTCAAACCTTGCACTTAGTATTTCTGATACAAATATATAAATAATCAAATGATAATACAAATACACCTAACCTAAGGATAAAGAAAATAGACGTTGAGCATTAGCAGATGTCTGCTGTGCCAAGGTTTCTGGTGGCAGTTTCCACAAGTCTGAAAGAAAGTTCAGTGTATAAATAAGGTGTGCTGGTTCATTCCTCTTTCCTCTTTTGGGAGCGGGGCTTAGATAGGGAGCATCAGTTTCAAGGACTAGACGCTCCAAAGGAATCCGTTTCACGTAATCTTTCAAAGAACTATTCTTGAAGGTAACGACACCATTCAACCCGACATAGAAATTCTCATAAGTCAGCACCTGCTCCAGCTCTTCCTCCGTTCCTGTAAAACTATGGAAAACACCTTTTATATTATAAGAAGAACATTCGTCCAACACTTTGAACGTATCTTCAAAGGCTGAGCGAGTATGAATAATAACGGGAAGGTTCAAATCACGACACCAAAGCAACTGCTCCTTAAAAGCATCCCTCTGCTCCTGCTCGTAGGTGCGATCCCAATAATAGTCCAAACCAACCTCTCCAACAGCTACAAAGCTCTGCTTGTCCAGTAACTCCCTCATCTTTGCCAAGACTGAGCGATAATCTTCCTTGACCGAAGTAGGATGTAAACCCATCGCAAGAGAGAAATCATTCGGATAAGCCTCAAGCAATTTCTTCATTGGCTCATAGCTCTCCCATTCAACACAAGGTAAAACCATGTGCTTGACATTATTTTCTCTAGCCCGAGTGAGCATTTCAGAAAAGTCTTCCTCAAAACACTCATCATAAACGTGCGTATGGCTGTCTATAAGGTACATCAGCTGAGACGTTTCGTTAGCTTATCAAAGAGTTCGTAGAAAGGCTGAAGCAAATCCTCTTCAAAACCAAGACCTTCTAAGGTTTGACGAGCCTCTTCCGTAAGACGATAAATTTCTTTTTTAGCATAATCATCGGCAAAGGTTTGCGTATATAGTTCTCGAACGCCACTGATACGTTCTTCCCTGTGAGCCTCATCTAAACTCATCAATTCCTCCAGACGCTTCAAACCTTCCTCATCTAACTTAGACTTCGTATAAAGTAGTAGTAGAGTCTTCTTAGCATTCATTATATCCCCACCAATAGGCTTACCAAATGTCTGCTCATCACCATAAACATCTAAGTAATCATCTTGAATCTGAAAGGCTAAGCCCAAGCTCTGCCCTACCTGATCCAAAGCTAAAACGACCTCATCACTAGCCCCAACAGACAAAGCACCTAAACGCATTGACGCTCCAAGTAAGACTGCTGTTTTCAAACGAATCATCTCTACGTACTCATCAACCGACACATCACTACGCTCCTCAAAATCCATATCATACTGCTGTCCCTTACAAATGTCTATAGCCATCTGATTGAAGATAGGTAGCACCTTAAACAGCACAGCCGAATCCTTAATTCCTTCTAAGCAACGATAAGCTTCAATGCACATAGCATCTCCAGAAAGGATCGCTGTATTTTCTGACCATTTCAGGTAAACGGTCTGCTGTCCCCTGCGAATGGGCGAATGATCCATCAGATCATCATGAAGCAATGTAAAGTTATGAAAGACTTCTAGAGCCGTAGCTACAGGTAAAACGGAGCTAAGGTCTGAACTAAATAAACGAGCAGACAAGCAAGCCAAGAGTGGGCGTACCCTCTTTCCCCCTAATGAGAGCGTATAAGCGATGGGAACAAATAGTTCTTTTGGCTCAATAGTCTCGAAATTTCGAGCTTTAAGGGCAGTCTCTATCTGCTGGAGTAATTCTTTTTGAAGCGTAGCAGTCATATAATTTATCTTTTAGATGCTTTTCCATTTCTATAAACAAACTGTGGGTTTCAGACTTAGAAACCCACAGTTTACAGTTAGCTATTAAGTAAAGCTTGTTACTAAACAAGCAAAACTTCTCATCAAGTACTAGCGTAGTTGGAAGACTACAGGGAGCATAAAGCTCTGACGTACAGGTTTACCGCGTTGTTTCCCTGGCTTCCATGCTGGCATATTTTTCACCACACGGATAGCTTCTTTATCTAGAGCCGGGTCTACACCACGTACAACCTTAACTGCAGACGGTTTTCCGTTCTTCTCCACGACGAAGTTTACAATAACACGCCCTTGCACCCCATTATCAATAGCGATTTCTGGGTAAACAATTGACTCTGCCAAGTAACGATTCAATGCACTTGGTCCTCCAGGGAAAGAACATGGTTCCTCTACAATTGTAAAGATCTCGTCAGTCTCCTCTTCCTCTTGAGTTACAGGAGGAGGAAGTGGTTTGTTCTCTTCAGGAGCAACGATGGCAATCTTCTTTACCTTCTTGTCATCATCTACAACTTTGATGTCATCAGGGATTGTAATTTCAATCTTCTCCTCAGGTTTTGGTTGCTCTGGTGGAGGTTCTTCTTGCTTCTGGTCTTGAATGATTAAGGCGTCCTCCATATCCTCTACGTTCATAGAAGCTGCTACCACGTTCGCTTTGATTGTAACAGACCTCCATTCGAGAGCGACATAGACTACCGAAACCGCGACCACTAAGCCCAAAAGGAGCGAAAGAGTTATCCCTTTCTCCAAATCGGCTTTTGGTGATTTTTTAATTTCCATAATCTTAAACTTTTTTATTTCAGTGCCAAAACATTTAGCACACTAGTCTATTTTAAGCAAAAGTAAAACTTTTATCTAATAAAAGCAAACCCTTAAACAGAATTTTGCTTCAAAAAGGACTTTTCACTTCGAGAAGAGCAACCTTTCACTTTTCAGGAACAATAATGCTCAAATTAAGGCAACAGATACCCTAACACTCCCATCCAAAAACAAAAAAGCTAAAACACTCTAAATAAAGCATTCCAAAGACTTCAATAATTCCTTGGGAAGAAATTCCAAAATCTTCCCTACAATTTCCTCAAGTCTTCCGCAACAAATAAAAAAATCTTCCCACGATTTTTTGAAGTCCAAGTATAAACCCTGTTAAGCCGAACAAAGAAATAAACATGCTAGACTGAAGAATAGAAAAGTTTCCTATCTTTGTATAGACGTTTTGAGCCGAACAAGTAAAAATTCACACCATATTAATATATAGGTAGGACGGAAAGACATGGATCTTCGCACCAAACTTATCTACCAACACGCCAAGAAGCGCATCAAAGAGATCGCACAATATCAGGACAAGACAGAAGAGATTCAGCTTGCCCAACTGCTCAAGCTGTTCCAATTTTCCGAAGGGACAGACTTTGCTCTTCGTCATGGGCTAACGAGATTCAGCAACTATCAAGATTTCCGTCGAAACGTTCCGCTCAGAAACTACAACCAATACAAGGAAGACATTGAACGAATGATTAAGGGCGAAGAGAACATCCTAATTCCTCAAGCCTGCACTTGGTTTGCTAAAAGTAGTGGCACGACCAATGATAAGAGTAAATTTATCCCTGTACCTTCAAGGCATCTTAAATCTTGTCACTACCAAGGTGGACGAGATAGCCTATGGATCTATCTACGCAACAATCCCGAATCGAAATTTTTCCGAACAAAATCACTGGTTCTAGGAGGAAGTCATCGCCCATCAACGCTCAATAGCAGAAGCCGATCAGGAGATCTCAGTTCGATACTCGTAGAGCATATGCCCTCTCTTGGGAAAATCTTCCGCGTTCCAAGTCGTAAAGTTCTCTTGATGGACGAATGGATTGAGAAACTTAATCTCATCATTGAAGAGATTAGGGAGGCAAACATTGGCAGTCTTTCAGGCGTTCCCTCTTGGATGCTTGTCCTACTGAAGAAAACGCTTGAAGCTACAGGTCGAGAAAATATTTGCGAGCTATGGCCAAACCTTGAGGTATTTTTCCACGGAGGCATTAGCTTCACACCATACAGAGAGAGCTTCAAAGCCCTTATTCCAAAGGCAAACATGCACTACGAAGAAACCTACAACGCCAGCGAAGGCTTCTTCGGAATACAAGATGATCCCAGCATCGATGCCATGCTTTTAATGCTTGACTATGGTGTATTCTTTGAGTTCATTCCTCTAGAAGCTCTACAAGATGGCGAGGACTTATCCTATCAGGACGAAGCAATCAAGCCTCTATGGGAGGTGGAGGTCGGACAGAACTATGCCCTCATTCTCTCAAGTCTTGGCGGACTATACCGCTATGTTATAGGAGACACAGTACGCTTCATTTCAAATAATCCCTACCGCTTCATCATTACTGGGCGAACAAAACAATACATCAATGCCTTCGGAGAAGAAGTTATTGTGGACAATAGTGACAAGGCTCTCAAAGAAGCCTGCCAAAAGACAGGGGCAAGCATTGCGGATTATACTGTTGCACCACAATTCTTCACCAACGAAAGCCAAGGACGACACCAATGGCTTATCGAATTTGAGCAAGAGCCTCAAAATATTGATGCCTTTACCAAGTTTCTGGATCAGGCTCTACAAAGCAAGAATTCAGACTACGAAGCAAAACGTTATCAGGACATGACCCTCCTACCTTTGGAAGTAATTCCCTACCCTAAAGGACTATTCCATGAATGGTTAGCACGGCAGGGCAAACTCGGAGGACAGCACAAAGTCCCTCGTCTGGCAAATAGCAGAGCCTACATGGATCAACTACTCACCCTGCTAGAAGAACATAGAAAAAGACAAGTATGAAGCAAGATAAAGTAAGCCTATACCCCCTTGTCTTCGAACCGATATTTAAGGAGACTATTTGGGGTGGACAAGAGATCCGTCGCTTCAAAGGGCTTAGCCCCTCTGACGAGAAGATTGGAGAGAGTTGGGAGATTTCTCATGTACCAAGCAATTATTCTGTTGTAGCTAACGGATCGCTTGCAGGACTTGATCTCAACGAACTGATGCACCGTTACGAAGCAGAACTTCTAGGCAAGCATGTTTTCGAGCAATTTGCTTACTCATTTCCATTACTGATTAAGTTCATAGACGCCCAAGATAAGCTATCCATTCAAGTACACCCTAACGATGAGCAAGCGAAAGCAAGGCACAATTCGATGGGTAAAACGGAAATGTGGTACGTCATCAAAGGTTCAGAAACGGCAAGTATTTACTGTGGATTCAAAGAAACATCCTCTCCTGAGGATTATCTCCAACGACTGAAAGATAATAGTATTACTGAGATTCTCAAGAATTATCAGGTTCAGGCTGGAGATGTTTTCCACTTACCAGCAGGAAGAGTTCACGCTATTGGAGCTGGTTGCTTGATAGCAGAAATCCAACAGAGTAGTAACATTACTTATCGTATTTGGGACTATGCTCGCAGGGATAAGGATGGCAATCTTCGAGAGCTACACAGCGATCTAGCCAAAGATGTGCTAGACTTCACAGTCCTTGAGGATTACCAGACACATTATACACCTAAAAAAGATAGCCCTGTTCTGCTAGAACGCTGTCCCTATTTTCAAACAAACCTTTTGGAGCTTGAGCAAATAATGACAATTCGTCTTGACGAACGAGATAGTTGCTCTATATATATGGTATTAGAGGGAGGCTTAGATTTCATTGATCATCAAGACTACTCCGTCCATTTAGAGCAGGGACACAGCATTCTCATTCCAGCCAACTGCCCAGAGCTAAGGCTAGTGCCTAAAAACTCCTGCAAGTTAATCGAAACATTCATTCCCTAAATACCATAATAATAAGGATGATAGAAAAACTCTATTACACGAGAAAAGAAGTAGCTCAAGCTGTTGATTGCCCTGACGCTAGCATCAAACACTGGGAAAAGGAGATTAGCCTCTTCAAAAAAATCAAAAGAGATAAGCACAACGCTCGTCTCTACACCAAAGAAAATATCGAACAGTTTAAGGAAGTTAAGCGAATGAGAGAAAAACGCTATGAGGTCGAAGAAATTAACCGCTTCTTCAAAACTGGATTTTTAGAGGAAGGAAGCTCTTCAAACTTAGAGAAAAAGACCGAAGCAATACTTAAGATTCAAACAGTTATTAGCAAACTTGAAGGCTTAAAAGAGCTGATCAATACAAATCTTCAGCCAACAGGTCTATCGAAATCTAAGGGAGAAATTGAGCCGTTTGAAGCAAAAATATAGAAAATTCAAAGCTCTAAGTAGTAAAAAGTAATATATTTTTTGTTTCTTTGTACTTCGATTGAGAAAAAGAACTTACGTGAATTTAGTTATCGATCAAGGGAATACAATCTGCAAACTTGCCCTATATGAAGGTCAAGACCTGCTAACCCTTAAAGAGACAAGAAGGCTAGACCTAGCACTATTAAAGGAAGTTCTGGATGAAAACCATCCAGTGCTTTCGGCTATATATAGCAGTGTTTCATTAATAGACAGCGAAGTAATCAACTACCTAAAAGGCAAACTTCAATTCTGTCTAGAGCTTAAAGAAAGTACTCCTGTCCCAATAGACTGTTCCTACGACCGCAAACAACTAGGAGGTGATCGCTTAGCCGCAGTCGTTGCTGCCCAAGCCTTAGATCCGAGTTCTACAAGTAGTCTCGTCATTGACCTAGGAACTGCGATTACAATTGAGCATATTTTGAATGGACGCTTTGTTGGAGGAAATATTTCCCCAGGCTTTAAGCTACGTCTTCGTTCTCTCCATGAGCACACCTCTCGCCTTCCTCTAACCGAAATATCAAGCACTGAATTGGGTTTTGGTCAGGCAACAACAGATGCTATCTCTCAAGGCGTTTTACAAGGTATCCTATACGAAATCATGGAGTATATCCGTTCTATTAAGGAGAGAGAACCTCAAACACAAATCTTTCTTACAGGAGGATATTCAGATTTATTAGCACAATTCATACCCTCTGACGTTCAGATAAAAAAAGATATGGTGCTATATGGATTAAATTGCATTTTAGAGTATAATAAGAATGTTACAAAATAAATTTTATCACTACGGCATTACTGCCCTAATCAGTTTGCTCGTTTTATTTAGTTCAAACGACATAATTGCTCAGAACAACAGCAACCTTTCGCCCTATAGTCGCTTTGGTTATGGAACTCTTAGGAAGAGCCTCACCGCTGGGACTCGAGCAATGGGTGGAGCGAGTACTGGGATTCGTGATCATTTCATCACAAACCCTGCCAATCCTGCCTCTTACTCTGCTGTTGATTCAGTAACCTTCATTATGGATATTGGCTTGAATGCGGAGGCTTCATTCCTAAAAGAAGGTAAGAACCTTGATCAACGTTGGCTTGGTAATCTCGATTACTTCACACTTCTCTTCCCTGTAGGCAAGAAAATGGGAGTAAGCATGGGGATTATGCCTTGGGCTACGACAGGTTACCGTTTCGGAAGTAAGGTACGCATGCAAGGAGACCAAAGCAAGCAATCTGAGCAAGATGAGAACCTATTTCTACGCTCATACTCAGGAAAAGGGAGCTACCAAAAGATCTATTTAGGCTTCTCTTCTGCTCATATTAAGAATCTAGCCATTGGGATTAATGGGGCATTTCTTTTTGGTCGTACTGAGCTATTACGAAATGTGAACTACGGACACACGACAGCTTTGCAACTACACAGCAAGGAGCAACTCATCCTTCGAGGAGGAAGTGTAGACATCGGTTTGCAGTATAGTCTCAAGCTAGACTCTGTTGGTGCTAGAAACATTGTCTTTGGTACTACATTCACGCCTCAAATGAAGCTATTCTCTAAGCATCAAAGTCTCACAAGCAATAAGAGTGTAGCTGACGGAGTGAGCAAACTTGTCGAATCATCAGATAGCTATAGTCTACCACTTAGTGCAAGCTTTGGCTTCAGCTATAATGTTACAGATAAGTATTCGATCGCCTCAGACCTTACATTTACACAATGGACAGGTGCAAAATTTGAAGACCTTAAGGCAAGTTTCCGCAATCGTTGGGAATATGCTCTTGGATACTCTTGGATTCCTAAAAGTAATTCTCGCAACGTTTTGAAGCGTTCTCGCTATAGTTTTGGGTTGAACATAGCAAACTCTTACATGAAATATCCCGTGCAAGGAATTAAAGAGAAGAAAGGCTTCTACGAACTAGGTGCAAGTATCGGAACAAATATTCCACTTGTAGATTATCGTTCATCCATAAACCTTGGATTAGAGTATAAATTGCTTTATCCTGAATTTAGCTCAATGGTTTCGGAGCATTACCTCGGAATCAATATTGGGATCACATTCAATGAATCGTGGTTTAGGAGACAAAGAGTCGATTAAAATAGAAACATAGAAATAATTAATAGTAATAGACAAATGAATATGAAAAAGGTTTTATTATCACTATTGGTAGCATTTACTGCAAGCTCTGTATTTGCTCAAACAGGTTTAAGTTCAAACACAAAATACGGCCACGGAGAAGATAGTGTACGCTGTATGAAAAATCTAAGTCTTTTTAGTAGCTATGCAAAATCATCCAACTATCAAGATGCTTATGAGTTCTGGACAAAAGCAATCAAAGAATGCCCAGCTTCAAGTAAAAACATCTATGTATATGGTGCTAAAATCCTACGCTGGAAAATTACCAACGAAAAAGATGGAGCAAAGCGTCAGCAACTCCTCAAAGATTTGATGGAAATGTACGATTTAAGGCTTAAGTATTTTGGAAATAGTCGTAAGTATGGACCTGATTATATTATGGCAAAAAAACTTGCAGACTACGTAAGTTTAGCTGGAGATCAAATCAACTATTCAGAATTATATGACTGGGCGAATCCAATTGTTAAGGAAGCAGGGAGTAGTGCAAACCCTGAATTGCTTTACTACTTTGTAAGTGCTTCGTGCAATATTGCGAAAAAAGACGAAACTAAACAGGAAGTTTATATCAATGATTACCTTAAAGCTGTAGAAGCAATGGAGGCACAGACAGAAGCGGTTGCTGGCAATGAAAGAGCTCTTAAGTTAATTGAAGCGTACAAAACGCCAATGAGTGCAGAGTTTGCAGCAAGTGGTCTTGCGACTTGTGAGATGCTTCAGAAGATTTATACCATTGAAAAGATAGAGCAAAACAAAGAGAATAAAAACTTCCTTTCTCAAATCTGTGCAATCTTTGCCCAGACTGGATGTGATGCTCCAGCATACTTTACAGCTAGTCGTTACTTATTTGCTATTGAGCCATCTGCACGAGCTGCTATGGGTCTTGCAGGAAATGCAATCCAAGAGAAGAAATATTCAGAAGGAAAAGACTTTCTACTTAAAGCAATTGACCTAACGGACAAAAACAATGAGAAGGTACTCTGCTATGAACTTTTGGCAAGCATTTCTTCATTGCAAGGCAACTGTTCATGTGCTATGAACTACTGTCGCAAAGCTCTTGAGCTAAACCCTAAGAGTGGTAAGAGTCTAATCACGATAGCTACAGTATGTGCTTCACAAACTGAAAAGTTATTCCCAGACGATAAGACCAAGCAACGTGCGGTTTACTACCTAGTAATCGACAAACTTCGTCATGCAGCAGCAACAGATCCTAGCGTATCTGCACAAGCACAGAAGCTGATCAGACAATACACTCAATACTTACCTTCACAGGCTGATATCTTCATGCATCCAGAGTTGGAGACTGGAAAAAGTTTCACTGTCCCTGGTTATGGTACAACGACTATCAAGTAGGCAAGAGAATTTCAGCTAGAAACTAAGTAAAAGCTCCAATGTAGTCCTCTTTTTTGAGGTATTACATTGGAGCTTTCTACATCAAAAATCAAAAACTCAAACCTTGAAGATCCATACAGATAAGCTTAAAGGGAAGATTAAGTACCTAGTCCTCCTTGGATTTACTCTAGGGCTTTGCTTCTTTATTTTCGATGGTTGTCATAAGCGTAAGGTTAATCTTGAGAATCTGGGGCTAAACCTTGACTCAACCTATTCAATCAAAACTTTAGGTGTCAACATGCTTATATCTGATTCTGGACTTGTACGCTATCGTTTATTAAGTCCAGAATGGCTCATCTATGACAACGAAACCCGAAAAGAATGGTTCTTCCCCAAAGGTATTCGTATTGAAACCTTTGACACCGTACAAACAAGTCGCACGCTTGTCCAAGCGGATACGGCAATCCAATACCTTGATTCTGAAAAATGGGAGCTAATAGGGAATGTCAAAGTAAGAGGATTAAAAGGAGAATTCCTAGCGAGTCCACATCTCTTTTGGAATCGAAGACAAAAGAATATGTATTCAAACGACACAATTTACTTTCAGAATGAAGCGGGTGAAGTGCTAAGAGGTACACGTTTTGAAGCACAAGAGGATTTAAGCAAGTATCGAGTTTACCAAGGCTCAGCTAATTATAAAATCAAAGAAGAAGAAAGTAGTCCAAACACTAGGACAAGTGATTCTATCCAAAGGTTAAAGAAAACAAAAGCACTCTTAAAGGCAAGAAAGCCTAGCTCAAAGCTCAAGGAATATAGTGATAGGCAAAAGAAAGCAAACCTTGAAGAGAATACCCCTAACGAAGAAACTTCACAAACAGAAGATAAGTCTACTACAAACAAGCTTCAATCAAGTAAACAGACAGCACTGAAATAATAATATATGACCTATTTATACATTCTTATAGCTTTAATATTCTCAGGTTTTTTCTCAGGAACTGAGATTGCCTTCCTGTCATCAGACAAGCTCCGCCTAGAAATTGACCGAAGCAAAGGAGGTATACGAGCTAAGATCCTAAGCCATTTCTATGCTAGTCCAGACCGCTTCATTACAACCATGCTTCTAGGTAATAATGTGGCACTTGTCATCTATGGACTTCTTATAGCAGAAGTCCTTGACCCTGTCCTCGGACAGATAAACAGTGATGTATTAATCCTATTCCTTCAATCCCTAATTGGAACAATCTTCATCCTATTCATGGGTGAATTTATCCCAAAAACAATTTTTAAGAGTAACGCCAACGAAGCTCTTGAATTGCTAAGCATTCCACTACTTCTCACCTACTTAATCCTCTTTCCATTCGTCTATGTGATTGGCTTCTTGACTAAAGGAGTTCTTTTGCTCTTTGGACAGAAAGATCTTGCTCCGATTGTTCAACCTCTATCAACACTAGACCTTGAGCATTACCTTGAGTCAAACCAGCCCGTTGGTAAGGATGGAGAAGTAGAAACCGAGGTTAAGATTATCCAAAAGGCAATTAGCTTCCCAAGTCTTCAAGTCAGAGAATGCCTCATCCCTCGTAATGAAATCGTCGCAGTTGACATAAACACCGAAAAGTCTAAACTAGAAGAACTCTTTACCCAAACGGGTTACTCTAAAATCATTGTCTATAAAGAAAGCATCGATGATATCATCGGTTATATCCATTCAAGCGAAATGTTCAAAGATAATGATTGGCAAAAGCAAATTGTTCCTGCGGTCTTTGTCCCTGGGAGTATGTTTGCAAGCAAACTAATGACCCAATTGATGCAAAAGAAGAAGAGCATTGCTGTAGTTATTGATGAGCTTGGCGGTACGGCAGGTATGGCAACTCTAGAGGATATTGTTGAAGAAATCTTTGGAAATATTGAGGACGAGCATGACAAACAAGAGTTAACATGTGAACAGCTTGACGAACGAAGCTTCCTCTTCAGTGGACGACTTGAGATTGATGATGTGAACGAAGAGTACAATCTTAACTTACCTGAAGATGAAGATTTCATGACTATTGCAGGCTATATCCTCAATTCTTATCCAAGTATCCCAGAACAGGGTGAAACGATCGAAATCGACCAATTCAAGTTTGAGATTGTTAGTTCGACTGCCACTAAAATTGTCCTTGTAAAAATGACAGTAATGGAGCAAGAGAACTAAAGGAAACAAACATATAAATCCCTAAACATAAGAGAAGCGGAGCTAATTAGCTCCGCTTCTCTTGTTTGTATTATCCGAAAAGAACCTTTAAGCCTTTTTACTCTTAGCCATATAAGGTTTGATTACATAGACAAAAATCAAGAATATCAAGACACAAGCTGTAATTACTAAGCCTATTGTTTTACTATATTTAAGTACAGTAGGTACAAGCTCATCCTCTGGAACAAGGCGTCCGAAGTAATAGCCTAAACTAGCCAACACGATATTCCAAGCACCTGCCCCCAATGTGGTAAACAAAAGGAAGCGAGAGAGTGACATTTTCGCAAGTCCCGCAGGAATAGATATAAGCTGACGAATACCTGGGATTAGGCGTCCAATGAAGGTAGAGAGCGAACCTTTTTTTGTAAAGTACTCTTCTGCTTCCACAACCTTTGCCTTCGAAAGAAGGCACAACTGACCTAACTTACTCTCAGCGAATCGATAGACCAGTATTCTTCCAAGAGAACGAGCTAAAAAGTAATTAACTAAAGCTCCAATATCTGAACCAAGTGTCGAAAATAAGACAACCAAGTAGATATTCAAATCTCCATTAGCAGCTCGATAAGCGGCAGGAGGAACAACAACCTCACTTGGAAAGGGAATAAAGGAGCTTTCCACCGCCATCAGCACTGTTACCCAAAAGTAATCCAACTGATGGAGAATCTCCTTCACAAAGTCAAATGACTCGAACATCGTTCTACCTAGTTCTTATTCTGCTTCTTCCAACTATCACGCAAGCCAACAACACGATTAAAGACAAGCTTCTCATCAGTTGTATCAGGGTCTAGTGCGAAGTAACCGATGCGTTGGAACTGATATGGTTCTCCAAGCTTAGCCCCCTTTAGGAATGGCTCAACTCGTGCATCTTTGATTACTTTCAAGCTATCAGGATTAATCATCTCTGCAAGGCTTTTATCCTTAACCATGGCAGGGTTCTCGTCAGTAAACAGACGATCATAGAGACGAACTTCTGCTTCTATACTATCTATTGACGAAACCCAATGGATCGTCCCCTTCACTTTTCGGTTAGACTCAGGCATACCACTCAATGTTTGAGGATCATATTCGGCATAAACTTCTAAGATATTGCCAGCCTCATCTTTTTTACATCCTGTACATTTGATGATATACGCACTCTTTAGGCGAACTTCCCTACCCTCACTAAGGCGGAAATACTTCTTAGGAGCATTTTCCATAAAGTCCTCACGCTCAATGAAGAGTTCCCTTGAGAAGCTAGCTGTATGCGTAGGAGAGTTTTCCAGCTCAGGATTATCCGTGAAGGTCATTGTCTCAACTTGCCCCTCTGGGTAGTTCGTAATAATTAGCTTAATCGGATCAAGAACGGCAGATACACGGCTCGAAACCTTATTTAAGTCCTCACGAACACTATGCTCCAAGAGAGCCATATCAATCATTCCATCATACTTGGTGTAGCCAATCTTATCAATAAAGGTACGGATTGAACGAGGCGTGTACCCACGTCTTCTCAAGCCACTAATAGTAGGCATACGAGGGTCATCCCAACCTGTTACTAAACCTTCCTCTACGAGTTGCAAGAGTTTACGCTTACTCATCATCGTATAAGTTAGGTTCAAGCGGTTGAATTCAAACTGATTAGGACGATAATCACTATCCTTGAGCAAATCTACAAAATAGTCATACAAAGGACGATGCACAACGAACTCAAGTGTACAAATAGAATGTGTTACCCCCTCAAAATAATCACTCTGACCATGGGCAAAGTCATACATAGGATATACGCCCCACTTAGTACCCGTACGGTGGTGTGCTTGCTTGATAATGCGGTAAATGATTGGATCACGGAAATGCATATTGTCTGAAGCCATGTCAATCTTAGCACGCAAAATCATAGCACCTTCCTCAAACTCGCCATTCTTCATACGTTCGAAAAGCTCAAGACTCTCTTCTACAGGACGATCGCGATAGGGACTATTTGTCCCTGCCTTCGTAGGCGTTCCCTTCTGCAGAGCAATCTCTTCTGCCGACTGCTCATCAACGTAAGCATGTCCCTCACGAATTAGACGCTGAGCGAAAGCGTACAACTGATCAAAGTAATCCGAAGCATAATATTCATTGCCCCACTCAAACCCAAGCCATTTAATGTCTTCTCTAATTGCATCAACGTATTCAGCATCCTCTTTGGCAGGATTCGTGTCATCAAAGCGAAGGTTACAGACACCGCCATACTTCTGAGCAATCCCGAAATCCATACAAATCGCCTTAGCATGTCCGATGTGCAAATATCCATTTGGTTCAGGAGGAAAGCGAGTTTGCAAGCGTCCTGAATTTTTACCTTCTTGGAGGTCTTTTTCTACTATTTGCTCAATAAAGTTCAGACTTTTCTTCTCTTCCACTAATCCTTCGTTGATGATTTCACTCATTGCTATATCCTAATAATTAATTTAATTCTTGAATGTACTCGCCTCTTTCGGAGATAGAAAGGGACTGAATACACAAAGTTAATATATTTTTTAGGATATTGAGATAGATTCATTCCAAAGCTTCTAAAATTTATTAAGAATAAGCCCATCAAAGCTTTACTAAAGCTTAAAATCAAGAGAGCTAACTCTTAAAAAATCTTAGGGAAGAAATTCTGATTTCTTCCCTAAGATTTTAATAATTCTTCCCAACGAATTGATAAAACTATCCCTACGATTTTCACAGAGGAAGCTTAGTATGGAAAAGAACAAACCGCCAAGACCTTCAATATGGTCTTAGCGGTTATCTCATTTGAGCCTTTTATCTAAAAGCTTTTGACATAAAGTCGAGACTTATTACAGATTCATCATTTCTAAAAGTCCACATAAGTTAATTTAAGATGCAATGATGGTCGAGCATAAGCAAAGAGAAAGTATTGACTTTGAGCTTGAAGACCTATTTTCCAGTGCTTAGCAAACGAATAATCTAGCCCTAATCTTAAACCAATGTTTGGGGTATGCTTTTTACGAATATATTCAGAATCTTGTACAAATTTTCCTGTATAATTATTCAATAAAGGTTCAGGAATCATCATATTTATCCTTAGATATGAAAAACCGACACAAGCCTCAATATAAGAGTGAAGCTTCCAAAAGCTATAGTTATAACCAAGCCCTGTAGTTAATGAGAAAGCTTCTTCTGCTGCTCCTAAGACATATTTCCCCCCAGCATCCGAAAGAAACCAAGGCTCATAATGATTTACAGATAAATCGTAAGATAAATCTGCAGATGTATAGAAAGAGCTTGTCAAGTAATGCTTTCCTTGAATTGAATAGTTCTGAGCAACATTTGCAAATACATACTGAAACTCCTCTGGGATTAAAGACTTTGCAGTCCTAAAGTATCTATGCTTTCCAAAGAATGATGTCCCAGCAGAAATAGAAAACTCAGAATGATGTTTTTGCTCCTGTCCAAAAGCTTCTCCAAAAGATGATAGAAGCAGAAAGACTAAAATTAGAATAAATTTCTTCTTCATGTTTTTTTATTTTAATTAGTTCATAGGATAACTTTTTGCAAAAGTATATATTTTTTTCTTTATACAAGCTTTAGAATAAAAAAATCTTAGGGAAGAAATCAGAATTTCTTCCCTAAGATTTCAATAATTCTTCCCAACGAATTGATAAAACTATCCCTACGATTTTCCAACATGCTTCCCCGAGATCTAAAACACTTAGTATTAAAGGATTTATACGAGATCTTAAGGTTCTATAAAGTTGAGGAGAAAAATAAGGGGTTTATCCGAAGATAAACCCCTATTTCACTAAGAAAAACTCTATTTCTAGTTATTCTTATTTTTAAGGTTCTTGAAGAACTCCTTCATTTCTTCGCCTGCAGCTTCTCTGCCACCAAGACCGAATGAAAGAGCGAAGGCTACAGCCAAAGCACCCAAAGCTAAACCAAAGGCAAGAGCTACAATACTTTCTGCGATACCCATTGAATACAAGCCCATAGTTAAGAAGATAACCAAGATTGTTCCCTTAAGAATTGCTCCTAGGAACTTGTTAGGCTTTTCTCCATTGTTGTAAATATTTGAAGCGAAGTTCGCCACAACATTACCAATGATAAGGATCAATAGACCAAAGGCAATCTTACCGAAGATTACAAGCAAGTTATTAAGAATCACAACTAGACTAGTAAATTCTAACTGATTGAATGCTTCGATTGAAGAGAAGTAAACGATCAAGAAGAATACTAGATTGCTCACAAGCACAGGAAGGTTTGTTTGACCTAACACCTTATTTAGACCAATTGATTCACTTAGTTTGTTCATGTTGCAAGCTTCAAGCAAACCTTTCAACAAACCAGATACTAGCTTACCAACAATCACACCAATTAATAGGATGATGAATGCCGCTAAAATATTTGGTACAGCAATGAAGAACTTATTCAACATTTCTGTTATTGGATTGCTAATCATGTCAATATCCAAAGCATTGATTGCAATAATCAAAATAGGGATAAAGACAAGTACAAAGACTACATTCTTAGCAATCTTCACAATGTCTAGATCTTCTGACAAGCCAAGCTTAGGAACAAGCTTAAGCAATGAATCGCCAATTAGATTAACAGCCTCTGATACAATCTTCGCCAAGAAGTAACCAATATAAGCAATAAGACCAGCTACAATTAGGTTAGGAATATAGGCAAAAACCTTTTCGGTCATTTCCTTAAGTGGATCAAGCACTTGTTTCACTCCTAGGATCTCTAGGGCAACCATAAGCACAATTACCATCAATAGATAGTAAACGAGCTTGCTGAGGAAATCTGACAAGCTAAAGCCAGTCAAGGCTAACTTATCATCAAGCTTTGCACCTTTTAATGCTTTTGAAAGCATCTTGGCAACAAGCTTAGCAATCAGACGTCCAAGGATTAGGACTAAAACAACTGCTAAAGCAGTAAAAATAGGACCACCTCCAGTAAAGAAGGCTACAACGGAATTTAATGTTTCGTTCATTTGTTCGTTATTTTTTGTTGTTAATTATTGATAATGTTATTCTTTTTTTACTCATATACAGAAACAAATCTATAAAAAAATTATGATTAATACAAATATTTATAAGTTTTTAAGCTTAAATAGAGCTAATCAAAGCCGGATAAATAAAAATTAAAGCTTAGATCTAGAGATTTCAGAGCAAGCAAAGAAAAAGGCTGTACCACAACTCTCGAGTGGCACAGCCTTAATTGATTTTGGTTCTTACAAGCGAAATTTAATAGTTCAATTCACGGCAAAAAAACTTAAGCTAATGGTAAGTAACAAGCGTTAGTGAGTCAATTTGAATTCGATCACTCAACCAAGAAGATAGACGCTTAGCTTCCTCTTTACTTAGGCTTGTCTTCTTCATGTAGTTGCGAGAACGACGACGATATTTCTTGACAAGCTTAAGGGTTTTCAGCTTAACAACTGCAAGCGTTGTCTTATTACCAGAGGCATCAACATTGATATGTGTAAAATCAATTGCCTCAACATTAGGGAATAAGTCCTTGGCCTCCTCTTGAACCTTAGCATAGAGCTCTATAGGTATTTCTTGCTCTTTCAAGAGTGCTTTCAAGGAATCAATCTGTTTAGCCTGTTGATGGATTATTTTATCGGATTTGCTGTACAAATCACTTAAGACAACACTTTTCAATTCATCGACATTCATATTTTCCTGTTGCTCGTGGATAACCTGAGTGTTGAAGCCTTGCCTCAAACGAAGGCTTACATCCTCCAATCCATACTCAGGCATTAAAGCTTGGATACTATCAATATATTGGGACGAAAGCTCCTGTCCAAGTAAAACAACCTCTAAGACCTGTCCTGTCTCAGTATCAATCAAAGCTTCTTTTACCACCTGATTGGTAGCTGTATTTAACTGTTCCTCCACAAATTGCCTAGCACCCTCTTCATAGACAGTACTCTTGATCAAAACAATACCAAAATAAACACTAGGGACAATGGTACAAATTGCAATGATGGACACGATACGTCCAACACGTTTTGCCTTATCAACATCAACAAATAGCTTCTTAGGGAACTTCATAATGCGAGTCATCATGAAAGTTGCAAGACCAATAAAGACAGTATTTATGAAGTAAAGATAAAATGCTCCTGCGAAGAAATTAAGTTGTCCTGTAGCTAAGCCGTAACCCGCCGTACAAAGCGGAGGCATCAAAGCTGTTGCGATAGCAACTCCTGTAATGATATTTCCCTTATTCTTCGTACCGTTGGCAAGAATACCAGCAGCACCTCCAACAAAAGCAATCAATACATCATAAATCGTAGGCTGAGTACGGGCAAGCAGTTCGCTTTGAGCCTTATCCAATGGGGATAGATAGAAATAAATCATTGCAGTGAATACACCAATAAACGTCATCAGTCCAAGGCTTCGGAGCGAGCGTTTGATTAGCTCAAAGTCTAGAATCCCCAAGCCCAAACCAAATCCGACAATCGGACTCATCAAGGGAGAGATCAACATCGCCCCAATAATTACTGCTGTTGAATTAATGTTCAAGCCAAGCGAGGCTATTAAAATTGCAAAGATCAGAACCCACATCTTAGCTCCTCGGAAATCTACTTCTTCTTTGAGGATCTCAATGGTTGCTCTCTCGTTCTCTTTATCTTCGGATAAGTCAAAAATCTCATGCATCTTGTAAAAGAAAAATTCTTTTACAGACATTGACTCCTTATCTTTTTCTAAATTCTCTGACATTTTTATCTATTCTTTAGACCTGAGCAAAGCTAAAATCTTATTATGTTTATATAAAAATCCCCTTAGGCTATCCTCTTAGTTAAACTAAGGGAAGCCCCTAAGGGGAAAATTTCTGAAAACAATATAACTAAAACGAAGGACTATTCGTCCTCTCCGTCCTCTTCTTTAATATTAGTAAAGACGTTCTGTACATCTTCATCATCCTCAAGTTTATCGATGAGCTTCTGTAATTGTATTCGTTGCTCCTCAGTAACTTCTTTTGTATCATTAGGAATTCGAACAAATTCAACTGAACTAATTTCATAACCAACCTCTTCAAGGTAAGACTGAATTGCCGAATTCTGAGTAAACTCACCATAAAGCACGATTTCGTTTTCGTCCTCTTCGAGCTCGTCTACA
>PDWI01000451.1_pt1 | contig 66516 bp, 50 predicted proteins | sample 1430891 | NCBI WGS metagenome assembly PDWI01 (sample SAMN01162508, study PRJNA174530) | Oral metagenome, whole genome shotgun sequencing project. | biome: Marine environment; feature: Marine mammal; material: Swab sample of the gingival sulcus; isolation source: swab sample of gingival sulcus...
TTACAATCATCTTGAACAAAATGATATTATTTCGTTTCTCAAAGAAATACAACAGGGTTCAAAACAGTACGATTGTGTTATCGCCATGGATGTCTTTGTTTACCTTGGCGACTTGAGGGAAGTTTTTCACCTGATAGAAAACATATCGAAAAAAAACAGACAACACACCCACTTCCTCTTTTCCACAGAGACCATGCAGCTGCCCATACATCCGCAAACCATATCAGATTCCCCGGGATACCAGCTGCAGACGAGCGGTCGCTTCTCTCATACCAGCAGCTATATACATGATATCGCCAGAGAACATGGCTGGGATATCATAGCAGAAGAAACGGTAAAACTGCGCAAGGAAGGAAACGACTGGCTCTTTGGCTCATTATGGCTCTTGCGCCTTAGCCCCAATTTTTGATAAAAGTAAGAGCAGTAAGGCCATAAACCTCAACGATCATGCATCTCTGCCAAGAGATACGATGCTGGCAGGTGCAGTTGAAAAATACCGACTTGACCTGACCATCACGGAAATGGCAAAAGCTCAGTGTGACACGATCAGGTTGAGACGACTGAAGATTGGCTCCAAAATACGAGTAGGCTTTTCATAAAAAATGCAGGCTAACTCTACCGAATATTTCAAATATTTATGGCATTATCTCTCAGTGTTTTCTAATTTTGTTTACACCGTTATTCATATCACCTATTTGCCCCGTTTATGAGCGACAGTATTTTTTCTGAGGAGTTAGCCGGTTTACCGCAGGACAATACATAAAAGGATTTACGGGCAGGTGTCTTCTCTTCTATGTAAGAGTCAAATTTTGCATGTAGGGCCTTTTCGATCTCAACTTCCCTCCTGAATCCCCTTGTTTCAAATTGATATAACCACCATGTGGAAGTGGCCCAAATAAGATGACCACTGATCGGCCAGCCGGCACTGTCAACGTGGAGTGTCGAGAAGTTGTCACCTGTGCTTACTTGAGCCTTCCATTCATCAAAGACCAGAGAATGCACCTCACCAAAAACAATATCATTTCCATAAGCTGGAATATTGGTAAATATATATCCTCCCTGACCAAGCAACTCACGACAACGAACAATATACTCTCCGAGGATGTTTGGATTTAGATGTTCAAAAACATCCATGCCAATAATCAGGTCATAATCCAAAGCCAAATTCAACCTGCGAAAATCGCCAAAATGGATATATGGACGAATCTTGCGGTGAGCAAATGACATTGCAAGATGGCTTATTTCAACACCATCTGCAGCTATTCCTGCCTCTCGCATTAATTTCACCACAGATCCGGTAGAGCATCCCAACTCGACACTTTTTCCGGGTTGAAACAACTGTGCCATACCAGCTATCACCTTTTTATCATCATCTATTTCCAGATTCCATGCACCGATATTATCGTAATAGCCGTGTGTTACAATCATTTCTTCCAGCCAGTCATAATCAGTTGGAGAGGTGACCCGAAATGCCAGGGCATTTTCGTCAGTATCCAATTGCCTGCATAGTTCATACTGTTCGGGTCTGATTTTTCGTAGTGATGGTAACTCAAGTGGATTATACTTGTTTTTCAGTTCATCGAACTCACTGGCTTGCATTATTTCTTGTACAATTTCCGCCCGTGAATGCCCATTATTAAGCTTTTCAATAAAGTGACAGAATCCTTCCTCATCAGCATCCCGTTGCAGAAAAAACCTGTAACAGAGTTGCACAAACTGCTCATCACTAAGAGCTGTTCGATCAAACAGGAACTCAGGATCGTTGGGATTTACCGACTGTCTGCCACTAAAGCACCTGAAAAAAGATCGAATATTCATATATTACCTCATTTAAAGCAACGACCTAGTTCTACTCATCTGGTTAAAGATAAAGGCAGCATCAAAATGTAATAGCAAATGTTTTACCTCTTTCTCATCATAACAACCTGTCCTCCAAAGACTAACCGGCTTACTTGTTAATGGGCCGGAAATCTTAAGATGATCTGTCCTCAACCTGCCTATAACAAAGGACAATTTATCCTGTCCTTCATCAAAAACTATGGAAATCTACATTTCAGTTACTTGAGAATAATGTGTATTGTTCCCTCTTCCACGTGTATATTGTCAACTCCATCTGCAAAACTTTTCCAGAAGCCATCATTTCCGCCGTACTCTTCGACCAAATCGATGTTTTTGATCCCTCCCAGCCAGGCATTAGGCATTGGTATGCCCATGAGACTTACCCCTTTCAATTTAACCACCGGGCGCCCTTCACGATATGCCAGCTCAGCTCCTGCTGTAACCCGTAATGTCTTCCCTCCCATGATTGGTAAATCCGGATCCATTGGTAGCAGGAGTTTTAAGGAAAGTAAATCATTTGAGAGATCAATGACCATTTTTTCTGCAAGATCTGTATTTTGAGCAACCATTGCATTAATCTCCCTTTCTGTAAAAAATATGTCTTTGGACGCTTCTTCTTCAGAATACTTTTCCGGCTGTAAACCACTAATCTCTCTTTTTTCTGCTGAAATGTTGTTCCTATCCGAGACCATTGAGCTTCTCTTTTCAAGCCTCTCGAGCTTGGTTGAAAATTCTTGTTTTTCTTTCTGAGAAAGCTGCACAGGTGTAAAAGGATCAGGAAAGAGTACAAGTTTTATTGAAATAATTGTGATAACAATTGTGAGAAGCATGGCACCCAGCACAATAGCGATCACCTGTGCCATTGAAAAACCTTTCTTATCTTCTACCTTCTCACCGGTTTGTGCTACACGTGACATAATGTCTCCTGTTAGAAATGGTTTGAAAAAAAAGAACTGATCCTATCTACGTATACTACATCTCTCAATGTACAGAATGTTTACCATTTATGGTTATTTTTCCATACCTCTCTCACAGTTTTCCCCTTAATGGCATCTCCTGTATACACTATAAGATACACCATAATTATATATCTAGCCTCGCAAGAGGGCGAAGTGTATGGTGATCATGGTATTTCGTCATTCCCCAAAAACGTTTATTTTTTGTTTTTATAACATTTTAGGCCAGTAAGGCACTGAAAAGTATTTCATTCTCAAAATGCTTTATGAAACCCTTTCCGTAACATGTCGGCTGATCGAGGATAAAAAGTACGAGCGTTGAGGCTCAAATCTAATGTTCTATTACCTGACAAGCAGTGTATAATTTTTTAACGTTGGCATCAGTTCAATACCTATCAGCAGACATATTCCCTCAATATTGAATAAGCCATTGGCTTTAGCACAGACAAAACTCTACCTGCAATTTACCATCACCATCTATAAAAATAGAAATAAAATAACAGGTAAGCACATCTTGCCTGGAAGATCCATTTCTTTAAATAACAGACTTTTTCAAATAATAGTTCATCATACGCTTGCAAATAAAAGCGTATATGAATAAAATCAATCACATTGTTAAATAAAGTTTAACTTAACCCGCAAAACTATCATGCAAACAAAAAAATTATCTTTTGCAGGTATTACATCCTTCTTCTGCCTGCTAATGGTTATTACTGCGTCACAGGCACAGACATTTTTTATAAAGCCCACCAGTGAAGTGCCATTACGCAGAGGTCAGGGCGTGGATTACAAGATACTTGCTGTTCTTGCTGATGGAACACCAGTGCAGCTCATCGAACAAAACGATTCCTGGGTAAAAATATCCACCGAAAGCGGACAAGAAGGATGGATGTTGAAACGTTATCTCACTACAGAAGAGCCTTTAACTCAAACGGTCAAGGCTTTAAAGGAAGAAAATCAGGGACTCAAGATGCAGCTGGAATCAATGAAAGGATATTCTGCAAGCTTTGCCGAGGAAAAAGAGCTTCTGCAAAAAGCCCTGGAGCAAAAAATCTCTGAAGTCACCACTTTGACAAACAGGTATAATAAATTGCTGCAAGATTCTTCCGCTACCATCAACCTGCAGGCTGAGGCAAAACGTGACAAAGAACTGCTTCGCTCCCTCCAGCAACAGCTTTCTTCAGCAACAGAAGCAAAAGAAAATCTGGAAAAAAAAGAAAACTTGAAATGGTATCTGGCAGGAGGTGCCACACTGCTCATTGGTATTTTCATAGGCTTTCTCTCAAGAGGCTCTAAAAGGAAAAAATCATCTCTGTATTGAAATAAAAGCAGAATCCACCTTACTTTTCATCAAATTGGGAGATTGTGCAGGAAAAACCATTTTTTCATCTTGTCTATATTTCTGAATTACTGGAGATTACAATGAATTTTCGAATTGAAAAAGATTCAATGGGTGAAGTAGAGGTACCTGTAAACAAACTGTGGGGAGCCCAGACACAACGCTCAATACATAATTTTGCCATAGGCAGGCAAGGATCCATGCCTGTTGAAGTCATTCATGCCTATGGATATTTGAAAAAAGCGGCAGCCTTTGCCAATAATGATCTGGGACAATTATCAAAGGAAAAAGCTGATATGATCGCCCGGGTATGTAATGAGATCATTGCTGGAGATCATGATGAGCATTTTCCCCTGGTGGTCTGGCAGACAGGATCAGGTACACATACCAATATGAATGTTAATGAGGTCATTGTCAACAGGATTCATGTTCTGCAGGGTAATCCCCTTGGCAAAGGAAAGCGTATGGTTCACCCAAATGATGACGTGAATCGTTCGCAATCCTCAAATGACACGTTTCCCACAGCCATGCATATAGCCGCCACTCTGGTACTTAAAAACAAAACCCTGCCTGCTTTGCATGTACTTGAACGCGCTCTTTTTAATAAAGAAAAGCAATATAATGACATTGTCAAGATAGGACGTACCCACCTGATGGACGCTACTCCGCTCAGCGTAGGCCAGGAATTTTCAGGATTTCGGACTCTTGTAAAAAAAGCAATAGAAGCCATTGAAAGATCACTGGAGGATTTACAGGAGCTTGCTTTGGGCGGAACGGCTGTTGGAACGGGATTGAATAGCCCCAAAGGGTATGAGGAAAAGGCAGTAAAATATATCTCACGCTTTACTGCTATTCCCTTTAAGTCCGCCGAAAACAAATTTGAGGCACTCAGTGGTCATAATGCAATAGTTTCTGCTCACGGAGCTTTACGCCAGGCTGCTGTAAACCTGCATAAGATAGCGAATGATATCAGAATGCTCGCCTCTGGCCCCAGATGCGGCATTGGAGAGCTGTGTCTGCCTGCCAATGAACCCGGATCCTCCATAATGCCTGGTAAAGTCAATCCTTCTCAAGCTGAAGCGCTTACCATGGTATGCGGCCAGGTTCTTGGCAATGATGTTGCCATTGGTTTCGGAGCAGCAAATGGCCATTTCCAGCTTAATGTTTACAAACCACTTATTATTGCAAACTTTATCGAATCAGCAACGCTACTCGGTGACGCAGTGCAAAGTTTTCATGACAACTGTGTGGTTGGTATTGGTGTAAACAAACAGGAAATAGAAAAATTTCTTAATAACTCTTTAATGCTGGTCACTGCTTTAACTCCGCATATTGGATATGAAAAGGCAGCAGAAATTGCGAAGGCAGCCTATGTAAATAATACTTCAATTCTGGAAGAAGCGTTACAACTCACCAAGATAGACGAGCAAAAATTGAAACAATGGCTTACCCCGGCTGCAATGCTCGGGAAATAAAAACATTTTGTTCCTGTTGTCTTTTCCCCAGAGAAAACCCACATATTCATAATTGGTATTTCCCCTTGCAAGAAAATAAGACTTGATTGTTATCAAATTCTTTGATATTGCAAGATGGCCGTTTGCAGGCGAGTTTCACACAACCAGAAAAAACCAATAAAACAGGAGAATAGAATGAAAAAGCATGTTTGTGATATCTGCGATTACCTTTACGATCCAGCCGAGGGCGATCCTGAAAATGGTATTGCCGCTGGCACTTCATTTGAAGATCTGCCCGAAGACTGGGTATGTCCCCTCTGCGGAGCCTCAAAAGAAGATTTTTCAGAGGTTGACTGAGTAATTTTTCCCTAACAAAAGAACGAACGGTGAAAAAACATCACCGTTCGTTCTTTTGCCTGCCATCCATTTTTCTCTCCTTACTTATTGACACGCTTGCGGAGTATGCTCATCTTCCCCCAGATAGTCTCTGTAAAGATTTGCTGAAGCAATTGCAAGGGCTATAATTGTTGGACCAAGCACCAGCCCCCAGAAACCAAAGGTGGCAATACCGGCAAGTATTGAAAGAAGGATAAGGATCTCATTCATCGTGTACTGAAAGCGAAATTTTTTCTTCAGGTAACCTATAAAAATCATTCTCAATATATTGTCGATAACAAAGCCCATACATGCCCAGGCAAAAATAAGTATTACGATTGCATGTATATAATTTCCGGCCAGAATTTCCAAACAAACTACAGGAATATACACAATGGCAGCGCCAATGATTGGAACGATAGAGCAGAAACCTGCCAGTGCACCCAGATAAAAGCTGTCATACTCGCCGACAATTGCCATAAGCAAACCAAAGGCTATTCCCTGAGCTGCCATATTGAATAATGTACCATAGAACACCACTGCCACAGTGCCAGTGCACTCTGTATACAGGTATTGCTCCTGTCTTTTTCCGGTAGGCATCAGCGTTGCAATAAAATGCAATATCTTATGCCCATACAGATTACATAAAAAGTAAAAGAAAAGTATCCAGCTTACCTGAAGAATGAGTCCACCAGCGCCGGAAATCATATTTTCACCACCTCGAATGAGCGTTTCTATATGATCCCCGGAAATCATTGATGTTCCTTCTGTTTTCAGTTTTTCATACAGAGATTGAAGAAACGGAACCCTGTCAACAATTTCCAGAAGCTTTAACCAAATGGAGGTAATGGTGTCTTTTACCTTATTGATATCCAGCCTTGTGACCTGGTTGAAAGTCACAGTAATGAAATAGATGAGGGGTATAAAAATGACAATCAGAAATAGAGATGTAAATACAACCGAGACAAGCACTCGTCTACCGGATTTTAGCCAGCAAGGAAGAGAAAGCTTATCAAACCCCTTGAGTGCGGCATTAAAACCATGGCTCGTTGCAAGAGCCAGTGAAGCGCCAACGATAATATACATAAGAAAAGGAAGAAAGACATAGCAGGAAATTGCTATAAGGGTAATCGTCAGCATTGCGATAAAAAATGCGCTTTGTTTTTCTTTCTGTTCATGCATTGGTGTTCTCTGGATAAATCATTGTAATACACTGGTAACCATGAATCCACATGGTACAAAACTGTAGAGGATACCAGGAGTTCAGCTATGAAAAGCAGATTTTTTTCACATCATTGAATGTTTTGACAAAAAATGGTTTTATGCCTTCCTGAACCTGCTCTGGCAGCGTTTCAAAATCCTCCTTGTTTTCCAGTGGCAGAATAACCTGCTTCATCCTGGCACGTTTTGCAGCAATAATTTTTTCTTTTACCCCACCAATGGGCATAACCAGGCCACTCAAGGTTAGTTCTCCGGTCATCGCTGTCGAAGCAACCATTGGTTTATTCAGAGCAAGAGAATAGAGCGAACAGGCCATTGTAATACCTGCTGAAGGACCATCTTTCGGTGTTGCTCCGGCAGGTACATGCAGGTGAATAAAATTTGTTTTGAAAAAGTCCACCGCCTTCTTGTTATTTTTAAGAAGTGAACGTATATAACTATAGGCAATTTCAGAAGATTCCACCATCACCTTGCCAAGTTGTCCTGTCTGTTTGTAGCCCGGTTGTGCTGATGGGATGGGAATAGATTCGATATACAGAGTTGTTCCCCCCATGGACGTATAAGCCAGTCCGGTAATCACACCAACCCTGGGCTTTTGAAAGGCATAGTCCGGGGCAAAATGTTTCTTGCCCAGCAATTCCGGGAGATCCTTTTTGGTGATTTTTACAGTTTGTTTGGGATCTTTAATGATATGTTTTGCGGATTTCCTCAGTATTTTTTTAATACAGTTTTCAAGGCCACGAACACCTGCTTCCCGGGCATATCCCTCAATTATATCTCTCAGCGTGGGTTTCGATATGGATATCTGTCTGGCAGTAAAACCATGCATTTTCCTCTGACGCGGAAGCAGATGACGATGAGCAATTTCTACCTTTTCAGCCATAATATAACCAGAAAGACGGATAACCTCCATTCTGTCTATGAGAGGCTGAGGAATACTCTCAAGCTGGTTTGCTGTACAGATAAAAAGCACTTTTGACAGATCAAAGCGAACGTCCAGGTAGTGGTCTAGAAAATTTTGATTTTGCTCAGGGTCGAGGACCTCCAGTAATGCAGAAGCGGGATCGCCCCTGAAACTGGCCCCAATCTTATCAATCTCATCGAGCATTATCAGTGGGTTTGCAGTCTTGCATGTTTTCATAGCCTGAATAAATTTTCCAGGAAGCGCACCGATATAGGTGCGCCTGTGCCCCTTTATTTCAGCCTCATCACGCATGCCTCCCACAGAAAAACGGTAATACTCTCTTCCCAGGGCATTGGCTACTGATTTACCGATAGATGTTTTCCCCACACCTGGGGGACCGACGAGCAGGATTATGGAACCAGCCAGATCACCCTTGACAATGCCAACGGATATGAGTTCAAGGATACGGTCTTTCACATCATCAAGCCCATAATGGTCGCGATGTAAAATGGCTGCGGCCTTGTCTATATCATAGTTGTCTTCCGTGTATACTCCCCAGGGAAGTACAGTAAGCCAGTCAAGATATGCTCTTGTTACGGTAAATTCAGCAGAAGAGGGCCCCAATAACGTCAGCTTTTCTATTTCCTCTTTAACGCGTGTCGAGGCTTCATCGGTAAGCTCAAGATCTTTGAGTCTTTTCTCAAATTTTTCCACCTCGCTCTGGGTATCATCCTTTGCAAGCCCCAATTCCTTTTTTATTTCCTGAAGCTGCTGCTTCAGAAAAAACTCTCGTTGCTGTTTGGAGAGTTGTTCTTCAATACGCTTTGAAATTTGGGTTTTCAGTCTGGTTATCTCAAGCTCCTTTTTCAAAAGAACCAGTACTTTTTCCACCCTTTCACGAATGGGAATGGTGGCTAATACTTCCTGCAGTTCTTCTTTCGAAGCTGTGGTCATGGAAGCTGCAAAATCAGCAAGAGCACCGGGATCACTCACATTTATTTTTTCAATGATAAGTGAAAGCCCATCCTTAAAAAGCGGATTCAAAGTAACCAGCTCTTTTATACAGTCTATTATTGCAACACTATATGCTGTAATCTCTTCATCTGCTTCTGTTTTATCTTCTGCTATTACTGTAATTTGAGCAAATGGAATCTTGTCTTCAAAAACGAGTGACTCAACCAGGAACCGGTCAAGGGCCAGAGCCATCATCTGCAGTGGTTCTTCTGATTTGAACGATGAAATTTGCTGTATGCGAACAACCACCCCCATAGAATAAAAGTCAGCCTGATTTATCGGCCTCTTTATTATTGATTCTTCATCATTTTTCACAAGAAGCAACCCCAGATATATGGGTTGTTTTTCTTCACCCTGCTGTATGATCATTTTTTGATAATCAGGATCATCAATTACCAGGGGTCCCATCATTTTAGGAAACAATGGCCTGTCATGAACAGGAAGTACCATGATTTTTTCAGGAATAATATTCTCGGCCAAAACCAAAGACTTTTCAGGACCTTCCTGACCGGTTCTTTCAGCTTCAATTATAGTATCAGGTGTGACAATGGTGTCGTCATCAGCCATCTCTTTCTCCTCGCGGTTGTGATAATCTTTGTTCGATATATTTTCCCACAAGGTAACATTTTCTTTCTCTTATGGGTACTTTGAATAATCAGATTTTTCAATCAAGGTGTACAAAAACCGTACCACGGCTATATAAGTAATATCTTGTAGTCTTGCATTTCCCCGAAGTGACAACTTGACCGACGCAAAGATTGGAAGAATGAGCAATTATTTAAGGTTTCCCCGTATCTTGCACAAATAGCGATAGATACTGTTTTCATCCTTTCACAGAATTGTCGACAGAAAAGAGGTTGACAGTTTTTCCCGTGATGATCTATTCTGAATAATTGCAATTATTCACCGAATATCCCTCTTTTTTCTATAGATATCAGCGAGAAACAAATTCGGGATCCAGAAATATACCAGCAATTATTGGAGGATTAATGGAAAGCTTAACAAAATTCTTGGCAGAATGGCAAGGTGATGAGAGAGATAAAAAAGCAAAAGCAACCTTTAAACATTTCAAAAATGTACTGGAGAGTCTTGCAGGGGTAAAGTTGAGTTTTATTGCAAGAGAGAGTGTTACATATTCCCTGCGTGCCAGAAACGACAGCCAGAATGAGGATGCCTTGTTTGTAATGGTAGATGTTATAGAAGACAGTCCACGCTGGCTTTCTGTCTGTTTTTATGCCCAGATGATTACAGATCCTGAAAATTTAGGCGATTTTGTACCTGAAGGATTGCTGGGTGAAGACGCGCTCTGTTTTGATCTTGAAAACACTGCTATCGGCACAGAGCTCGGGGAAAATGAAAAAAACTGGTGGAATATGTTGAAAGCAGAATACATGAGGCTTCAAAAAGTGCATCATAGCATCCGCACAGCCCGTTTATACATTACGGCACCTTGTTGACTCCTTCTCCAATTAGGAACAGCAACTGAAATAGCTTGCACCAGAAAACCATTATCAATATATTATAAGATGGTTCATCAAACTGTCCTGATCCCGATTTCTTTGCAATCCAGAGATGTGCGCGACCAGAAATTTCCCTCAATAATTGGCCTCCAGCTATTTAACATTTAGGTCAAAATCTTCAACAAAAGAGGTTCTGTATGACAGAAAAAGCGACTATTACCCTTGAAGGAAAAACCTATGAGTTTGACACTTACACCGGATCTGAAAATGAAAAATGTATTGATATTACCAAACTTCGAGCCAAAACCGGCTACATTACCATGGATCCGGGCTTTGGCAATACCGGATCAACATACTCATCAGTAACCTATGTTGACGGTGCCAATGGAATCCTGCGTTATCGTGGATATCCCATAGAAGACCTGGCCACCAAAATATCCTTTGTAGAAGCAGCGTATCTTATACTATATGGTGAGCTACCAAACAAAGAGCAACTCGATTCTTTTTCTGGCAATCTTGCAGAATTTGCTCCACTTCATACCAACCTCGAGCATCATTTTACCGGCTTCCCAAAATCTGCTCCTCCCATGGCAATACTTTCAGCCATGCTGAATATGGTCTCCTGTTTTCACCCTGAAGTTCTTGAAGTACACTCTGAAGGTCCTGCCTTCGACAGAACAGTGGCGCTGCTGCTCTCAAAAGTACGTACTATCGCGGCATTTGCATACAGAATGGCAACTGGAAAGCCGTTCAACCACCCAAATCCCAACTTGAGCTACTGCTCCAATTTTCTCCACATGATGTTCACCATGCCTTACCAGGAATACATTGCATCACCAACTGTGGAACGAGCACTCAAATTGTTTCTCGTCCTCCACGCTGACCATGAGCAGAACTGCTCGACATCCACTGTACGGGTCGTGGGCAGTTCCCGGGCCAACCTCTTTTCTTCGGTTTCGGCAGGTGTCTGTGCCCTCTGGGGGCCGCTTCATGGTGGAGCAAATACTGCTGTTATTAAAATGTTACAAACCATGAAAGAATCAGGAAAGTCTATTGACTACTATCTTGATATGGCTAGAGACAAGGAGAACCCCTTCAGGTTAATGGGATTTGGTCATCGTGTGTACAAAAACTTTGACCCCAGATCACTGATAATGAAACAGCAGGTTCACGATGTTCTTAAAGAGCTTAACATGACAGATCCTTTGCTTGATATCGCCCTGGAACTTGAAGCAAGAACTCTTAAAGATGAGTATTTCATCTCAAGGAACCTGTATCCAAATGTTGATTTCTACAGTGGGATCCTTCTGCGAGCCATTGGCATCCCGCTCAATATGTATACAGTTATGTTTGCGATTGGCAGAATGCCAGGCTGGATTTCCAATTGGAGAGAACTGCTGGAGCATAAACAGAGAATTTCAAGACCCAGACAGATTTACACAGGCTTCAATGAAAGAAAATGGATTCCACTGGAGGAAAGGTAATAGACTATCTCTTCCTGATCCTTAAAAAGAATAATAACCGGATAAAAAAAGGATAGATGTGATCCTCCCATTCCTGCACGATTATATCGTGCAGAAGACTTTCAGAAAAACTATAGCCGACTCTCGTAAAGATGAAATAATGCGAAACAGGATTGGCAGCCATGATGATGTCAGACATGCATCTCGTGAGGCTAAACAACGCCTGCTGAACTTTTTGCTGTAAAATGATCAATCTATACAGATTTCACAAAAGGTAAACCTGCTCCAATACCAGCGATACCAACCTTTACTTTACTTTTCGAATCCTGCCTCATGAAACAGGACAAAAAAACACTTCTCTGGTGGGGAAGATTTGACGACAACTATTCAAGAAACAGAATCCTCCGTTTTTTGTTGACCGAACATGGATACACCCTTAGAGATTTTAAGCCCAAAAGCTCCTTGGTCGGCTCCGTTCAAGCGTTGTTTCAGGATTTTGGCAAAGTTGACGCAGTTTGGGTGCCATGTTTCAGACAGAATGATTTTCAGGCTGCTGCCAAATTTGCTTATAAAAACACCATTCCCCTCATATTTGACCCACTCATCAGTGCCTGGGATAAAGCAGTTTTTGAAAGAAAAAAAATTAAACAACATTCCAGACAAGCCACTCAGCTGCTAAAAAAAGAACAGAAACTATTCAGCTCTGCAGATCTCGTACTTGCTGACACTACTCTTCACGCAGATTTTTTTGTTAATTGCTTGAACAGCAGTAAAAAAGCTACGTGTGTTGTTCCCGTTGGGGCAGAAGAACAACTGTTTACCCTTCAGCCCTTCAAGTTTGCCAATCCTCTGGAAGTCCTTTTTTATGGCAGTTTTATCAACTTGCAAGGACCGGAAACAATTGTAAGGGCAGCAGCCCTCCTCCCCGACATACATTTTACGCTCTTAGGCAGCGGCACATTGAAACAGAAATGTATGGCAATGGCTCAAAACCTCAATAACGTAAAGTTTGAAGACTGGATAGCCTACGAAGAGTTACCCGCAAGAATAGGAAAAGCGCATCTACTTTTAGGAATATTTGGAGATTCACCAAAACCTGGAAGGGTCATTCCCAATAAGGTTTACCAATCCCTGGCCTGTGGCAGAGCCGTTATAACCAGAGAATCAAAGGCCTATCCTGACAGCCTTGTTTCTTCAAAAGGATTGTATTTTGTACCTCCAGCAAATCCTGAAGCATTGGCAAACACCATAAGAATGGTCCTCAACAAAGGTAGAAATCTCGAACAAAAAGGGAAAAATGCCAGGAATATTTACCAACAATTTTTTTCATATAATGTTATACGAAAAGCATTGAAACACAGTTTACAAAAAGTTGGTCTATAAGTATATTTTGTAAATAGTTTTTAGGAAGAATGAATCACATCTTATTTATATATTACAGGTAACGAACATGTCTAAAAATCTCTATATTACATCAATTAACGCAGAAAGTGGTAAGTCGGGTATTACCCTTGGACTTATGGAATTCCTCCTCAGAGATATCCGTAAAGTAGGTTTTTTCAGGCCCATAATAGATACCATAGGACACCATCTGGATCATGATACCAACCTCATTCTTTCTCATTTTTCGCTGGAATTACAGTACGAAGAGACATATGCAGTAACGCTTGACCAGGCAAAAAGGTATATCAACAATGGAAAACAAAATGAACTCCTGGAAATTATTCTCAGTAAGTATCAACAACTTGCGGATAAATGTGATTTTATTCTCTGTGAGGGAACAGATTTTAAAACTGGCCATGAAGCCTTTAATTTTGACATAGATGCCACCATTGCTGCAAATCTATCATCTCCAGCTTTCGTTGTGTGCGGGGCTCACAATATCACTGTGGATGAGGCTGTCAGTATTTCACAGCTTGCTGTGGAAGGTCTGCAGGATAAAGGTGTTGACTGCATGGGTGTTTTTTTGAACAAGATTGATGAGGAGGATAAGAACTTTGCTGTACAAAAGCTGAAAGATAGCATACATACCCCGGATACCAGTATATATGCAATTCCTTATGACCCAATCCTTGCAAACCCCACGATGAGAGATGTACAGCGTTGGTTCAAAGCTGACATGCTTTTTGGCAAAACCGAATTGAGTAATCGCATCGACGACTATGTCATAGCCGCAATGAGAACGGAAAATTTCCTTACTTACATTAATGATAATAATCTTGTTGTAACTGCAAGTGACAGATCAGATATTATCCTTGCTGCTCTTTCTTCCCGTTCCTCCTCGGCATATCCCAACATCTCAGGATTGCTGCTAACAGGCGGTCATCCCTTGCCCGATACAGTAAAGCGGCTCATCAGCGGCTGGAATAAATTTCCCTTACCTATATTGCTTGTCAAGGAACCCACATTTCCAACCATAGAATCGCTGCATAGACTCCATGGTACAATTGATCCTGACAATCCACAAAAAATAGCAACCGCACTTGGCGTATTTGAAAAAAATATTGACACGAATGAGCTGAAAAAGAAGTTGATTTCCAGAAAATCAACCAAAGTTACACCACAGATGTTTGAGTTCAATCTCATTCGTCAGGCAAAGAAGAACAAACAGCACATCGTACTTCCTGAAGGAACCAGCAAACGTATTCTTCAGGCAACAGACATTTTATTACGTCGTGAGGTATGCGATATTACCCTTATTGGCAGAGAAGATGAGATATCTCAAAGAATCGCTCAGTTGGGACTAGAGCTTGATGGTGTAAACATCGTCAATCCGATAAAATCACCTCACTATGATAAATATGTGCATGATTTTCATGAAATGCGTAAAAACAAGGGCGTAAACATGGATATGGCCAGGGACTTCATGGCTGATGAAACCTATTGGGGAACCATGATGGTGCAACAAGGCGATGCCGATGGTATGGTGTCGGGTTCGATCAACACTACTGCCCACACTATCAGGCCTGCATTCCAGATTATCAAAACGAAACCACAATCCTCTATTGTCTCTTCTGTGTTTCTGATGTGTTTAAAGGACAGGGTACTGGCCTTTGGCGATTGTGCTGTAAACCCCAACCCGACAGCTGAACAGCTTGCTGAAATTGCGATAGAATCTGCTGAAACTGCGTCACTGTTTGGAATTTCACCAAGAATAGCAATGTTATCCTATTCCACAGGCAGCTCAGGAAAAGGAGCTGAGGTGGAAAAAGTGAAATTAGCCACCCAGATAGCGCAGGAAAAACGCCCTGATCTCCTACTTGAGGGGCCATTACAATACGACGCTGCCATTGAACCAACTGTAGCGAAAACAAAACTGCCAGACAGCAAGGTTGCCGGCAAGGCGACCGTTTTCATTTTCCCTGATCTAAACACTGGAAACAACACATATAAAGCAGTCCAAAGAGCCTCTGAGGATTCCCTTGCCATAGGCCCTATTCTACAAGGCTTGAATAAACCTGTAAATGATCTCAGTCGGGGCTGTACCATCCCTGATATTGTCAACACAGTGGCTATTACCTCCATCCAGGCATACGCAGCAAAGCAAAAAAAGGCATGATTACCAAGAAAAGGCTTGGCCCATAACAGAGTCAAACCTTTTCTTGTATGTTTTTCCAGTGAGAAAATCTTTGTAATCACTGTTTCGTTTGCCTCTCCCTCAGCCAGATTCAGCATCTGTTACATTCATACCAACAATATGCGGTCAGCACATTGAAAAAGAGAGGATATCGATCACTGATGGCAGAAAAAGATAAATGAACCAATAGGCCAGTATTTCTAGATTTTTTCTTGAATTTGCCCGCTTTTTACGATATTTTAAAAGACCTCTTCAGATACTCCTGTTTTTAGAAGTATCTACGGTCTCTTTTTTCCTTAATCCACAGGAATCCAATGTTTCAAGACAACCTGTATGAATTGAGCTCCATCTTCGAGAATATCTCATCCGGTCTCGTTTTTGAAAGAGATGGTATCATTGTCCGAATGAACAAGGCCATAGAGAATATTCTGGGATATCGCCGTGAAGAAATAAAAGGTTTACAAATCAGCCAGTTCAAAAAGATGATCTTCACCGACAATGGTGATAATGTTCTTGGCCAATCAGACCACACCTTTTATGTCAGGAAAAAAGACGACACCCATATCTGGATAACCATAAAACCCAGCACTTTTGTACAGAAAGATGGTGTAGTTGCAACTATATGGACAATAGAAGATGTTAGCAGACTCAGGGAGACCGAGATCAAACTACGCCAAATGTCTCTTGCTGTTGAACAGAGTTCAAACTCCATTGTTATTACTGATACTTCTGGTACTATAGTTTACGTTAACCCTGCCTTCAGTGACATCACAGGCTACTCTTTCGATGAAGTCATCGGCAAGACGCCTTCAATACTGCAATCAGGGCGTACTCCCCAGCATTGCTATACCGAGATGTGGGAGACCATTTGCAGTGGCAAGGAATGGCGGGGCTTGTTCATTAACAAGAAAAAAAATAACGAGATTTACGAAGAATATGTCACCGTTGCTCCCCTCAGGGATGATGAAGGCAAGATAACCCATTTTATTGCCTCAAAAGAAAACATCACCGAGCTGAAACAAGCGAAAGAAAAGGCTGAGAAAATGAACATGGTAAAAGGAGACTTTCTCGCTTACATGAGTCATGAGATCCGCACACCACTCAACGTCATAATGGGAATGAGTGATCTTGTTCTCGAATCGAATCTTGACAATGAACAAGAGAAGTTCTTGACACGAATAAAAAACTCCGCTGCAAATCTTCTCTCTATCGTCAATGATCTGCTTGACCTTTCAAAAATAGAAGCGGGAAAACTCATTATCGAAAAACGGCCTTTTCTTCTCACAGAACTCTTTGGCAATCTTAAAGATACGCTTTCTTTTCTGGCAGAGAAGAAAGGAATTACTTTATCCATTCAAAAAGATAAAACGCTTGATACGCCTCTCCTTGGTGACCGGCTACGTCTTCACCAGATTCTCTATAATCTGATAAACAATGCTATTAAATTCACCGAAAAAGGCCAGGTTGAATTGTCAGCTGAAACCAGAGAACAGGCTGATGACAAATATTTAATCACCTTTCAGGTCAAGGATTCAGGAATAGGTATCCAACAGAAACAAATAAAAAAGATCTTTGACAGCTTCGTCCAGGCAGAAGCGGCTATCACCAGGAATTTCGGCGGCACAGGTTTGGGACTTTCCATCAGCAATCAACTGGTGAAACTGATGGGTGGTACACTAACAGTTAGAAGCGTCCCGGGACTGGGAAGCACCTTTTCATTTTGCATTCCCTTCGATCAAGCTCCTGCTGAAGGTCTTAACCAGCCAGAAAAAAATGAAAATGAACCAAAACCCAGTAAAAAACTGAATGTACTTTTAGTGGAAGATGATAAGGGAAACCAGGAGCTTGCTTCTGCTATTCTTGAAAGTATGGGACATAATGTTACTGTGGCAGAACACGGTATGATCGCCCTCAGACTACTCAGTGAGTGTAACTGGTTCGATGCCATTTTAATGGATGTTCAAATGCCAATACTCGATGGGCTAACAACAACAAAATCCATACGAAAAGTGGAAAAAGGTGAGGCAACAGGGATCAAAGAATGTGGTTTTATTGAAGAAAAACTGGCGAAATGGTTATATGGAAAACATGTGTATATCATCGCAATGACCGCCAACGCAAGACTCAGTGACAAGGAGCGCTGCCAGCAAGCTGGCGTAGATAATTTTCTGGCTAAACCTTACACCAAAGCAAAATTGTTATCGGTACTGCAAGATTGTACGACAACTATCATAAAAGATAACGAAACACCTCCTGTTGACAGAACAACTCCGCTACCTTCGCCGCATCCTGTTACCCTTGATCTTTACCAAAAATGTCGTGAACACTTACTGGCTAATTTTGCCCTTGACGATGAAAGCACCAACCATGTCCTGGCATCTTATCTGGAAGCACTGGCTGAGAATCTTGAACAGCTCAACAACTCTATTCAAACAGGTAACCGTGACGACATTCGCCTCCACTCCCATAAAATAAAAGGCTCCCTATACAACATCAGCCTTGAGGAGTTGGCAAAACTGGCGCAAGATATGGAAGACAATGCTCTTGATCAAAACATTGAAGAGCTGAAAAATACTGCCGAGGAAATCGCACAGGGTTTAATGCCCCTGGTCACGTCAAAAGCCTGTAATACTGATCAGGAGAGCGGCAGAAATGATAAGCAAAGTTAAAGCAGGCAGTTCCCTAAGGGATATTCACAGTTCTTCGGAACTGCCGGTACAAAGCAGTTATTTTATAAAGGTAGGAACGTACCGGAAACAACCGGCAAATTCCTCACCAAAAAGAAGCTCGCTGTGAACATTATATTTTGCGAAGAATGCGGCAGCCGCAATATCATCGAAGAAGATGTTCTGCGAAACATAGAAAAAAGTGCAATCCCCTGCCAGGTTTGTAATTTCCTCATTTCAGCTGAACATCTGATAGACTACAGCAAATCAGGAAAACTCATTGACACCTCCACATACAAGCTGTTGGTAGTCGATGATGATAAGGGCCACCTGACATTACTTCAGACTGCTCTGGAGAGGGAGTACTCCGTCCATACCGCCACTAGCGGCCAGGAGGGGCTGGAAAAAGCTACAAGCATAGTCCCCGATCTCATTCTTCTTGATGTCAGCATGCCGGGCATAGATGGCTATGAGGTCTGTTCCAGCCTGAAAAACAATAAAAAAACCCGCCACATTCCCATCATTTTTGTCACTGCCAAGACCAAAGGAGATGACGAATACAAGGGGTTATCCATAGGAGCAGTCGATTATATTGTCAAACCGTTCAACATCAAGATCCTGAATGCCAAAATAGCATCTCATCTCAAGTTCAAAACCCTGCGTCATGAATTACGGAAAAAAATAGAAAAACAGGAAAAATACATAAAAGTCCTCAAGGAAGAGATTGTAAATGACGATCGATACCTGCTGGAAACAGACATTTCTGAAAAAAGGAATGACAACACAACAAATAACAGTGACCTGGAAAGACAACATCTCATTGATGTGGCAAATATTCTCAACTATTATATCTCTATTCAGGATGTAACCGGCAAGATTCTCTGGACAAACAGACCTATGATGAACGCTTTCGACGTCGCTTTTTTCAAGTTGCAGGGTAAAAAATGTTACCAAAGCTATTGGGATAGAACAACCCCATGTGAGGGCTGTATCTGCGGAGATATCACCCGACCAAGTCCTTCAATACCCGAGGAAAGATACAATACCAGGCTGAAACAACCACTCTTGCAAACCCGTTTAGCCCTCTGCGACAATAGAAATAATGTCGTGGCTGTCGCCTGCACCGCCCAACCTCTGAAGTCAAAAGGAAATGGCAAGACCGTTGATACCGCAGTGCTTCCCGTAAATACAGACGATCTTTCAGAAATGCCGATAGGAAAATTCAATGACGCACTATCAACACTGCTAATCAGTTCCGACACCATGTACAATATGTACAAAAATGACAAAAATCTTGCCCAGATTAATCAGTATATTAACGATGCAAGCAGCACACTCCGCAACTTGATGAGTGAACTCAACAATCAGAAATCAAAAAAGAAAATGTAACTTATCATTTACATCTGGCAAACAGAAATGTAAAATTACTTTTAGACATATTGTTTCCCAGCGAATCATTTCCGGTGTCTTGTACCGGTCTGGGAATAGAATCCTCTCAGGAGTCCCTCCAATAAGGGTACTGTGGTGGATTATGCACTAATCGTTTATTAAACTTCATACCAACAAGGAGATGAAAATGCTGAGAAACGAACGACTCAAAGAAACTCTGAACAGTTTACAGGCAGCTTCTGCAGATATCGAAGGCTGTGCGGTAGTTTCTGAAGACGGGCTTATTATTGCGAGCTCCCTGCAACAATCCATGGAAGAGGATCATGTTGCCGCCATGAGTGCTGTTATGCTCTCAATGGGAAACAGAATTGTACGGGAACTGAAACGAGGAGAACTTGAACAACTCTTTGTAAAAGGAAAGGACGGATATGTGATCATGGCCAATGCCGGTCCCCATGCCATGTTAGTTTCGATAACCCGACCGGAAGCGAAACTGGGCCTTATATTTCTTGATGTTTCAAGAGCATCCAGGGCTCTGGCTGAAATATTATCCTAAATCTTCAAGTACCAGCACAATGCACAGCTGCTGATCACATCATCTAGCAAAGGAGAAAAAACATGTTTGAATTATTTGCCGACGGATCGCATAAAAACATCTGTTTAAACGATCTGTCCGAAGGGCATATGGTGGAAACAAATCAACATATAATAGCCCACGAGAATGAAATGATATGTCTTGATCCTGGTGGACACAAGATATTCAACAAACTTTTCAAACAAATGACCAATATCGGCCCATTGGGCAACCTGAAGTACCTGTTTTTCTCTCACCAGGATCCAGACATTATCGCTGCAGCAAATGGCTGGCTGATGACGACTGATGCTGAAGGCTTCCTCCCATCTGTATGGATGAGATTTATCACCCATTTTGGTGTCGACACTATGGTTATAGATCGTATACACCCCATCAAAGACGAAGGTATGACGATCAATCTCTGTGGCTGTCCCCTGAAGGTAATTCCCGCTCATTTTCTCCACTCGCCAGGGAACTATCATGTCTACGACCCTATTTCCAAGATTCTCTACTCTGGAGATCTTGGAGCATCTGTAGAGGCAGGCACCTCTTTTGTCGAAGATTTCGACGACCATATCAAGTACATGGAAGGTTTTCATAGACGCTATATGCCATCAAACAAGGCACTGAAAATGTGGGTCGCCATGGCACGAAAACTGGATATTGAAACAATAGCTCCACAACACGGATCTCTGTTCAAAGGAAAGGAAATGGTAAACCGGTTTATCGACTGGATAGACAACCTGGAATGTGGGCTGGATCTGATGGGAGAGGAATTTTCAATTCCTGAGTGAGATAAAGGTCAATCTGTCAATTCATATAATACACTACCTGATCATTCATGGACAAGCCTGACGGAAGAAAAAGTATTCTCTGTATTGATGACGACAAGGCAATGCATCTCCTCTTGAAGTCACAATTGGTTAACGGCGGTGGTTATAAAAGCCTGCATGCCGAGAGTGGTGAAGAAGCTCTCACTGCTCTCAGCCAGTCTCAGATTGACCTTATAATTCTTGATATCAATATGCCGGAAATAGATGGCTTCCAGATGCTTGAATACCTGAAAAAAAATAACGAAACCAAAAAGATTCCCGTCATCTTTCTCAGCAGTTTAAATCGTGAAAATCTGAAAGTAAAAGCCCTCGAGAACGGTGCTGATGATTTTATGGTTAAACCGTTCACGGGCCCGGAGCTGATCGCGCGCATTAAGGCTGTACTGCGAAGAAATGTAACCACTAAACAGAAGGTCACAAGTGACGTTCAGGGCAGACTTCAAGAACTCGGTCTCTTCGAGCTACTGCACATGTTTTCTTTTAGTAGCAAAAATGGAAAGATAACCTTTCCCGAAATGGACGGAGATCTGGTTGTTACCGCAGGATCCGTCTTGTCAGCACGGCAAGGCTCCTGGCGGAACAAAGAAGCCCTGCTCCGCCTCTTTTTCCTTGAAAAAGGTTCTTTTTCCATACAATATGGAGAACAGAGGGGCGAACATCTTGACAGTATAGAATCTATACTCCTCTCAATTTCGGCAAGTCTTGACGAACTCCATGAACAGATGGATACAATCGCACCGGAGAATGCACTGCTGCATGTACATAATACAGAATACCAGGAACTTGCAAAGTTCAGCGAAAAAGCGCCAATATCACTGGGCAGCCTTATCCTTGCCATGGACGGCACACTCAGGGAGAATCTTGAAATTGTGAAAAAAGCGCTACAAAGCGGTACCATTTTGATAGAAGAGCCATAGTTGAAAAACAATGACTATAACGAGGCAACATTGAATTGTTATCTGTAAAAAAAGAAATCATCCTATAAACTATTGTACTAAATTATAAACAGGAGCTGACTTTGAACTCAATAGTCTCCATTACATCCCACAAAGGTGGTGTCGGCAAAACGATTGTTGCTCAGAATCTTGGAGTCACTCTCTCCAGATCTGGTCATAACGTGCTTTTAATTGACGGAGATCCCCAGGGTAATTTATCCATGTCAATTGGCATGAAAAAACAGTGCGAAGCGGGGCTGTATCAGGTCTTACAAAATAAGGCTAAACTTGAAGATGTTGTGGTCAAGGCAAAAAAGCTGCCGTTGTCCATGGTTCATCTCGGCATCGACTCGCCCCAGGGGATTTTCAATTTGTCCCATGGAACTAAAATCCATCAATTGAAAGAGTTGATGCATCTGACGCGATCCCTGGCCAGCAATTACGATATTACCATCATCGATACCGCCAACAACGTGGGCTCACTTAATACAATACTTCTCGGCTGCTCTGACTCGGTTATCATCCCCGTTACATGTAAAAGCAGTTCATTGAGATCTCTCCCTCTGCTATTGAAACTGCTAACCCGGATTCAGGGCAGATTGAACAATAAGCTGTCTCTCCTGGGGCTTGTTTTACCCATGCTCGATGTCAGCAATCCCTATGAAATTGAAGTGCTGTCAGTACTCCGGGAAACTTTACCAAAAGGGGCTTTCTTCTCAACATTCATTCCTTTTACCAACCTCGTTGAAAAAGCCGAAACAAAAGAGGCCCCTGTCAGCCTTCTTGCAGGTGCAGAAACATTACAAGAGGCATATAATAAATTCTCGCTTGAGGTCATTCAGCGACTTGAATATACGATAAAAGGAGAAAATGATGACCACCATCCTGAAGAAATCTTCTGAACTTGCAGAGAGTGCCAAATTAATCAGTGATCTGTTAATTCCTGTCCCTGAATCTCTGCAATATGACGTTTTTCATCAGATCATACCGTCAGGTAAGCAGCCGAACACTGAAGAAAATAGCTCCCTGTTTGCTGAAGAAGAAGGCTTAACCAAAGCGATCCTGCAGAGACCACAGCCGATACAAGAACCAGTTAACTTGTCAGATCTGGAGGAACTCGGAGATGCTCCATTCACCGGTGATCAGCTGGAGAAGCTACTGGAAAATCTCTGTCTGCAAAGCGGCTTTTCAAGTGCTGTCGTTGCCGATGGAAAAGGTCTGCCCGTAAGCGGATTCAATACGCCTGTTGACATTGATGTACTTGCAGCATTCAGCTCTGTACTTGGAGATGTTATTGACAAAGTTCCCTTTTTTCTCACGCAGTATGAAGCTGGCAATATTTCAATTGACATCAACTATGTTGACAAGGCTGTCGTACAAAAATTTCTTATAGAAGAAGAATCTTTCTATCTGCTTATCATCTGTTCTCAGGATATTGATGAACGTGCATATATCGAATTATTCAGCGATCAGATTTCAAGGGTTCTAAAAAGATAAAAAATTCTGAAAAACCTGACATTGAATGGCCGACAGGTTTAAGCAACGAACAGTTGATGGAGTAAACGATAAATTATCACAAAAACAGGGAAAGAATAAAAACCGTGGAATCTATGTCGGGAATACAAGGAGCGGATCCACCCGGATACCGTGTGATTGAAAGAAAAGAACGAGAAAAAGACATGATATGAGCCACCATGATCACAGCTCACTCCAGCAGCCCTCATAAGGTCTCTACCATGTCATCCGGTTACTGTTCCGCTTTGTTCTAATACTTTTTTAAAGCATTATTATAAAAAAAAGAGAATGCCCCAGATAGTTACTCTCGATTCATTATCTAATATCTACACATAATCATGTAAAAGTTGGATAAAGACCTCTTTTACTGAGAAAGACATCAACCTCATCTGCAGCTCCATCTTCGACTGCCCCACTGTTTATACCCACATCAGCAGCATTGGCAGTTTCAGGGATTCCAGATAAAGATGAAGGGTTTTCGTTTTTTAGTGACCGCAGAGTGGCTGCTGTTTTTTCGCCTGCATTATCAAGATAGGACTGTAAGGCCTGCCAGACGTGGGAACCAATATCCTGAGGCAGCCGCCCCATTTCCCGTACCATGGTCTCCTCTTCACCCTGCAAAAGCTCTACTCCATACTGATTCATGGACTTATCAGAATCGAAGCCCTTTTCCACCAGGCTAACAATTTCTTTTGCCATTTCGCTCAATTCAACTGTATCAGAAACACCTTTTTCAGAAGTATCAGATGTGTTGAAATTTTCTGCGATATCTTGCTTCTGCTGAATATGGTTGGTAACACCCTGGTCTATGAGCAGGTTTGGCAAATCATTTATTGTATTCATATCTTTCCTCAAAAGTTATGAAGCAATGAAAAACATAACCTTATCATACAGAAGCCCTTATCTCTCTATCTGCTAAAACCACTTTCCATCTGTATAATATATATTAATAACATACCAGATATGGTTATTGTACTCTTTTTTTTATATAAATACAAATTTTATGTAATATTTTAACAACCATGATGAACTGTTATTTATATCTGAAGTATAGTGTCTTACGTCTTTCCAGAAGCCTGTTCAAACACCTATCAGCTTTAACGGGATTTACGAGATAATCGAAGCTGTAATTTCCTGAAATTCAAGCTTTGGATTCATGCCCCAAATATAAGTCTTCCATGTTCTCCCATACCTGCGCCCTAAAAGGTAATAGTAAGAATTCCAATATATTACACTCTACCACAATCTATTTTATAAAAAGATAATCAACGCAGCAGAAAGGCTGATAATCGAAAGGAATGTGGAAAGAAGCAATAGAGCTGAGGCAACCCGGGTATCACCGCCCAACTTTGCAGATAACACATATATGGCAGTTGATGCTGGCAGAGAGAAAAAAATCATTCCAACAGTCATAGAAATATCATCAACATGAAAAAGACGTAAAAAAACATATCCCACACAGGGCAACAGCAGCAGTTTAAAGAAGGAAGAGGCCAATGAAATCGCCAGGTATCCACCTATACCAATAGTCGAGAGAGTACCACCTACAGAGAAAAGTGCCAGCGGTAGTGTCACCTGAGACATCATCTTCAGTGTATTATCCAGGAAAATGGGAAAAACAGCCCCTGTGGAAGCAAAGATAATTCCAGCCAGACACCCCCATATCAGAGGATTTGCCCCCAGAGCTCTGAACAGCAGAATAGATCGTTTCTCTTCAATTCCATTACTGTCTGAAAACCAGATCAGGACAAAAACAGCCCCAACATTCACCAGAGGAATAACAAAACCGAGCATAAAACCAAAAACCGTCACCCCTGCTTCACCAATACTGTTCACTATAACCGCAAGACCAATATAGGTATTAAATCTATAACAGCTCTGGCTAAAGGCACCAATTTTTTTTTGATCCATCTTGCTGAAAAGACAATACAACAACGATACCAGAAAGGTTACAAAAAGTGCGGCCATAGCGGCCCATACAAGATTAAACGGTAACCCGCTATCATAGCTTGCTCCGCCAATCTTGTAAAACAGCATCAACGGGAAAAAAACATAGTAGACAAGACTGTCAGTTTTTTTCAAGAACTCAGCGTCAGTATATCCCTTTGTTCTGAGAAAATAGCCCAGAGCAAGAAGAAAAAATACTGGAAACAAGGCATTAAAGACTATCACAGTGCTTTTCCTCCCTTATAGAAGATCCCCATTTTCTGATAGTGTGCAAGCAATTGTTGTTGAAAAGTCCATACCACACAAAACAGGGATTCTATATTTCTCATGAGTTCCTCATATACAGTGCTGTAACAACCAACAAAAGTTACTTGAATATAGAAATATTACCCCATAATATCAAATAATTTAACAGCTTTTACATCCACATGCGATGATTTATCATTTGACATATCCTGAGTAAAGCCATATAGTCTTTCTTTATTTAACTAATTACTTGAATTAATAGTAACAGAACTCCCGGAATCTCTTTTACAATATACTTCAAGGAGCCAGCAATGCATCTACGTACTGCATATCTATTCCCCCTTGTACTGATAACAGCATTGGTTATCAATGGATGTAACAACGAGGAAAACCATCATCAAACACAACTGGACACGCGTCCAGCTGTGCCTGTAAAAGTCATTGAGACCAAAACTATTTCAGTATCAGACCAGGTGGAAATCATGGGCAATGTCCAGGCATCGCAAACAGCGGCCATTTCATCGAGGATCAGCGGTACAATTACCAAAATAGAAGGTATTCCTGGTACACGGGTAAAGAAAGGGGATATACTCGTCGAAATCAACGCGGATGAAATCAATGCACAGCTTCTCCAGGCTAAAGCAGAGTTGGCCCAGGCCGTACGTAACCTTGAACGAGAAAGAAAGCTTCTTAAACGTAAGGCAACAACGGTTGAAACCGTAAAAGCTCTTGAAGATGTGCATAAAATCGCTCAGGCTGGTTTCAAAGAGGCACAGATCATCTTTGACTACACTACAATCAGAGCACCCTTTGATGGTCAGATAACAAAAAAACTTGCAGATGTCGGAGAACTCGCCAGTCCCGGTTCAGCCCTCCTCTACCTGGAAAACAGCTCGCAACTCCAGATCTTAACCAATGTCCCGGAAACACTGGCATCACCTTTGAAACTTGGTATGCAGCTTACTGTAACAATTCCCGGTGCAAAGGTAACAACTCAAGGAATTATCAGTGAAATCGCACCCGTGGCAGCCCCGGAAACGCGAACTGTCCCCATTAAGCTTGATATTTCCTCCCAGAAAAATCTTCGTTCCGGTCAGTTTGCCAGAGTCACAATGCCTGGCCAGGAGGTGAACACGATCATCATCCCGCAAGAAAGTGTTATCCCAAAAGGTCAACTGGAATGTGTTTTTGTGGTTGTGGATAACCGGGCAAGATTGCGCCTTGTTCGTACAGGACAAACCTACCCGGAAGGGAAAGAGATCCTCACAGGATTGAATGAGGGTGATATGATTATAACTACAGGTGCTGACAAAGTTGCAGACGGGCAGCAGGTGACCAACTAAGAAAAACCCTTCTTTACAGAGAAAATCATGGATAAAGAACACAATGCCAAAGCAGGTTTTGCAGGCTCGATTGCCCGGATGTTCACCCAGTCAAAGCTGACCCCTCTTGCTGTTATCGCATCCCTGCTGCTCGGGCTCATGGCCATTATGTTTCTACCACGCGAAGAGGAACCTCAGATAAAGGTTCCCATGATCGATGTCATGGTAGAGATGCCCGGAGCAACAGCAAAAGAGGTCGAACAGCGTCTTTCCATTCCGATGGAAAAACTGCTCTATGAACTCCCCAATGTGGAATATATCTACTCAACATCACAACCGGGCAAGAGCCTTCTGGTTGTCCGATTTTATGTGGGAGCTGATCTTGAGAATTCCATTGTCCTGCTCAAACAGAAACTCGAAACAAACTATGACAGAATTCCTCATGGAGTTTCACAACCACTGATAAAACCACATATCATTGATGATGTGCCGATCCTGGCTTTGACATTTCATGGTAACGACTATGATCATTACATGCTTAGACAGGTTGCTGCTGAAGTGGATGATGCTATAAAAAGCATAAAAAATGTATCTGAAACCAAACTTATTGGAGGTGCGAAAAGACAAATCCGTATACTTTTCGACCCCCTGCTCCTCCACTCAAGAAATCTCACCATCACGGATGTTATATCTACGGTGCAACAGGCCAACAGACAGTCTCTTCCAGGAAGCCTGAAAACCCTGAATAATGAAATTTTATTACAGACCGGGAAATATCTTGAAGATAAACGGGAAATTGGCAGGGTAGTGGTTGGTGTCGATGCAGGTCGTCCCGTTTATTTACGAGAAGTTGCCCAGGTCATAGACGGAGCTGAGGAGCCCACGAACTATGTGTTTTTCGGTTCAGGGGCCTCCAGTAAAAGAGAAGCTGCTGTTACACTTTCAGTTGCCAAACGACCAGGGGCAAATGCGGTGGATGTGGTCGAATCAGTACTTGCAAAAATTGAGGGTCTTGAAGGCCTGATTATCCCTGATAATCTCTCGATCACTATTACCAGAAATTATGGTGAAACTGCCGCTGAAAAATCCAATGAACTGCTGCTCCACATGGGTATCGCAGTATTTGGCGTGGCCGTTCTGATCCTTCTCTTTCTGGGATGGAGGGAATCTATCGTCGTAATGCTGGCCATCCCCTCTACATTGGCCCTGACACTTCTTGTTTTCTATCTTTATGGCTACACATTAAACAGAATCACCCTCTTTGCCTTGATCTTCTCCATTGGTATACTGGTAGATGATGCCATCGTCGTTGTTGAAAATATCGTACGTCACGGCAATCTTCCCCAAAACAAGGACAAAACCTTCACCCAGCTGGCAACAGCAGCTGTTGCTGAAGTTGGAAACCCGACGATACTGGCAACATGGGCTGTTATAGCTGCAATTTTACCGATGGCATTTGTTGGTGGACTCATGGGTCCCTATATGCGCCCAATCCCTATCGGGGCAACTGCTGCCATGGTCTTTTCTCTATTCATTGCATTCACCGTAACACCATGGGGAGCTGTTCATATTCTAAAACGTCATTCCACACACAAGCATAGAGACGATGAGGTACCTGATGACTTTTTCACACGTATATATCATCGGGTAATGGAACCATTGCTCGCTCATACCAGCTGGAGAATCCTTTTCTTTCTGGTTGTCACTGTTCTCTTACTTGCCAGCATGTCTCTGGTCTATTTTGGAAAGGTGAAAGTAAAAATGCTTCCCTTCGACAACAAGAGTGAGTTCCAGATCATTTTGGACATGCCAGAGGGTACCACCCTGGAACAGACAGGAAAGGTGGCGTTGGAAATATCTGAAGTTGTTGCAAAGGATCCTGCTGTCGTCAATTACCAGATATACACAGGTACGGCATCGCCCTATAATTTCAATGGTCTGGTACGTCATTATTTCCTCAGATCGGGGCCGACGGTTGCTGACATCCAGGTAAACCTGCTACCCAAACATGAGCGCAGTGAACAGAGCCATGAGATTGCTCAGCGTATCAGACCGCTTGTTTCAGAAATCGCAGCCCGCTATGATGCTAATCTTGCTGTTGCTGAGGTGCCACCGGGCCCTCCCGTACTTCAAACCCTGGTCGCTGAAATTTACGGACCGACAGAAGAAGACAGAACCAGACTTGCCGAAAGCGTTAAAGAGATTTTTGAAACAACTGAAGGGGTTGTAGATATCGACTGGTATCGGGAAGCAGAACGAACCCGCAAGGTAATCACCGTTGACAAGGAAAAAGCTGCGTTAAATGGTATTTCCGAGGCACTGGTAGCCAGAACAATAGAAATCGCACTTGCCGGCAGCTCCATTGATCTTTTTCACCAGCCACAGGACAAGAGTGAAATCGAAATCATCGTTGAACTTCCAATGCATCTTCGTTCACGCATGGACACCCTGCTCAACATTTCAGTACGTCCTGACATGAGGGATAATTATCCCTTGATACCATTACGGGAACTTGTCCAGGTGGAAGACAAAGCGACAGACCAGCCCATCTACAGAAAAAATCTCAAACCTGTCATCTATGTAACCGCAGATGTGTCCGGGGCTGTTGAAAGTCCTGTCTATGCCATCCTGCAGATGAATAAACGACTGGCAGCCCTCAACAAAAAGGATTATGGCGGAGATGATGGCAACATTACCATCTACAACCTCAACCAACCCTTTATGGATTCAGATCCTGCCATAAAATGGGATGGAGAATGGCATATAACACTGGAAGTTTTCAGGGATCTTGGTCTTGCCTTCTGTGCGGTAATGATCCTTATTTACATGCTTATGGTAGGATGGTTTAAAAACTATATTACGCCCTTCGTGGTTATGGCGGCAATACCCTTTTCGCTTATAGGTATTTTGCCCGCCCATTGGGGAATGAACGCCTTTTTTACGGCAACCTCCATGATCGGTTTCATGGCAGGTGCTGGAATTGTTGTCCGAAATTCTATTATCCTCGTCGATTTTATAGAACTGAGAAGAAGCCAAGGTCAAAAGCTCGCCGAGGCCGTAACAGAAGCCGGTGCGGTACGATTTCGTCCGATGTTGCTGACAGCCCTTGCCGTTGTGGTAGGTGCATCTGTTATTCTTGCTGACCCCATCTTTCAGGGACTGGCAATTTCACTGCTGTTTGGCGAGATTGCGTCTCTTCTTGTCAGCCGTATGGCCGTGCCAGTACTCTATTATATGGTCAAGAAATAGGTGCTCGTCTGACACCACTATTGGGGAAAAATTGCTCGCTGAAATTGAAGAGTTCCCTGTTCAAGCAGGTGGGATTTTCCATTCATCCCGTTTTGAGAGTTCCCCTAAAATAATTGCGGGTAACTCTCAAAATAACTGTAACATACTTTCAATAGCTTCCAATATGACATCTTATCAGAAAGCAAGCAGCATCAAGAATCAAGAGATGGCATCGCTGGCATTGCCGGGAAACTCACCCCCTGGTCATCCATTTGTAACTCCTCCTCTTTTTGCAACAGGCTCCTGTTAGACTCCTCAACCTGAACACGAGGGAGCAGAAGCGGGTCCACCTTATTCATCTCCTGCTCAACTCTTTTGATATTCTGTTTTACCTTAGAAATAATAGAAACCTCAGGATATTTCTCAAGAATATCAACGAGCAGACGACGTGATTCCACAAGTAGCTTCTTCTTTAATTCAATATCTTCAGTTTTTGTGTAACGCTTATAGGTGTTTGCAGCGTCACGCCTGGCATTTCTTGCAGCATCCAGGGTAATTTCATTAATTTTATCCTGTGCTTTGCCCGCATATTCACTCTGTAACAGTGAATTAAACACTGCTATTGCCTCATCATAGTCACCCTTATTGGCCAGAAGCAAACCTTCGTTCCAGGTATCATCCAGTTTTTGTGTTCTCTCCTGTCTGCGCATCTCACGATCCAGCGCATCCTGAATGAGAAGTTCATCATTTTTTTGTTTGATCCGTTCTTTCTGCTCAGTACCGATTATATCACCCGGAATACCGTCCAGCTTCTCAAGGGCAACGATATAGTTTTTTTCTGCTGCCAGTGTATCAACTTCAGCAAAAAAGCCATCAAACCATTTGACTGCTCCCTGATGGGCATTCTCCCGGATGATATCGACATTTGAAGCAACGGGTGAATAAGGATAGTTTTCTAAAAAAGTATCTGCATCCCATACGAGTTTAAAACCATCCCTCGACGGTATAAATCCGAGATAATCACGTAACAGGTTTGAATAGCTGGCGAGCTCAGGACCACTCTCATCACTTCGTTCGAGAATATCAAGCTGCAGGTTTGACCATTCTTCAATGCTACCCAGAGCTTTATAATCATCTGCTATATTCAGATACTGTTTGGCTGCCGAGGTATAATTATCACTTGCTGTATACAGATCGGCCAACATTTTACGTAAAGAAAGGAGATCTGTTCGCTGTTCATCAGAGACCATCATCTCATCAACAATCTGCTGATAGACTGCAGCGGCATTTTCCTCCTGATGCAGAAACATCAGCGCATTGGCATATAAGATTTTTGTACGCAGATGCAAACGGTCCTTCTGTTGTTCGGGAATTTGCTGCCAGAGCTGGATAACTTCTTCATATTCCTTACTGTCTGTATAACGCTCAATAAGTGTCTCAAGTTGAGGAAGATCAGCCTCTTCCTCACGCTGCTCCCAATTTATAATTTCTTCTTTTTCAGGAGCAAGAATCTTCCCACATATTGATTCCAGGAAACTGATATCACTTTTTTGTAAATCCAAAACATCCCGGGTACTGATAACAAGAGTAGAGGACGTGGTACCAAGCTGCAGCATATCCGATTTTAACTGATGATACCCATCCAATACCTTTCGCAGATCCCTGAAACAATTCACCATGGTCTGCATATCTTCATCGCTGGTTTTCTCAGGAGCGGCAGCCTGTTCATCAATTTTTCGCCACTGTTCGAGTTTACGGCCATATTCAAATATCCGATCATCCACGTAACTCATGGTAGGCAAAGGTCCCTGAACCGGCACAGTAACAACAGGTGTTTCATGTTGTGAAAGATCTGTTGGCAACACAGGAGCCTGAGGTAACATAATTCTCTTATCCTGTTCAGAAACAGAGGTTGGATCAGTCGAGGATATTATCTCCGTTTCCAGAATAGGAGACTCAGATATTTCGGTAACCGGCACCAGCGGATCAAATCCCTGTTGTGATTGAGGCGGTACAACCTCAGATTTAGGAGCGCAACCGGCCAGCACCATGACGGTACAAAGGGGTATGAGTGATTTTCTTATTTCACGCATAGTTTATCATCTCTTTTTCTTAATTTTTATGACGGGTTTTGACCAGTAAGCCGCTACTATTTGGTGTCCTGCGCTTACTGGAGGGTAAAATAACCAACGCTGAAATTAGCACAAAGAACAATTATTCAAGATACCCTCATGTAAGTATTTATTGTCATTCTTCATTATTTTGCAAGTTCATTTTTTGCTTCCAGAAGGGTAGGAATTTTCGCTCTGGAAGAAAACGACCATCAACATTTTTCTTGCCAAAGCTTAAAATCGAAGGGGTATACCTGTCCTGCTCAGAAACAGAGGTTAGAGGGTAGGCTACTATTCCGCCCTGCTTCTGGTCGGCCAGATAATACCGCTGTCCAAAATCCTTTCTTACAATATGCAGACCATTAAAGGACAGATCAACAACATCAAGATGAGCGCCGTATTCCTTTTCATCAAAAAGAGCAAGAATAATATCGGACCATATGGGAAGAGCACCCGCAGATCCGGAGATCCTGGTTGCACCCTTTTTCATCTCTTTATTATTGTCATAGCCAACATACACACCTACAGCATAGCCATCATTAATTGATACCCCATGGTTTTCATCTGCAACTACCGGTAAAAAGCCAAGAAAAGAAGCATTGGTATATCTGTTGGCAGTCCCGGTTTTCCCAAGAACCGGGATCGACAAACGCAGCTCACCATTACTATTTTCCCTGTCTGCCTTCTCTCCGAATTTGATATTTCTATCGGCATATCGGCCGGTCCCGTACTTCACTATGTTTTCAAGGATATGCCCGATTTCAAGACTGCTTTTTTCATCCAGCACCTTTCGTTCATGTCGCTCTGGACGATAAAGTACCTCCCCGTCAGCAGATTCTATCCGGTCAATAATAAAGAGAAGATCCTTGTTAGCATCCGCTCCCTTGATATCAGTGATATTTCCTGTGATCAGTCCCTCATACATCCGTACCATCTCAAACAATGTCACCACGTTCGAGCCTAGAGGAAAAGACAGAACCGGATCCAAGGTACTTTGTATTCCCATCTCCCTGCCCAGGGAAATAATATATTTCAAGCCAGCAAGAATTCTGTAATCTTTTACATTTTCAAGCACTTCGAAACTATAAAGTGGTTTTTCTCCTAATGTTTTATAGTCCTGCTCCACCTGCCGTTGTAACATCTCAAAGGCCTCCAGCGAAATCCTGCCATCAAGAAGAACGTCATCCCAGAAAGCCTGCTGTTCTCTTTTATCCATACGGCCGAGCCGCTTTACTATTTCATCAGGAGGTATGAAAATACCTTTATCATCAGACATAGTATTCGTAAATACAACGTTTCCACCCGCAACCTGATAAAGATTATAAACAGATCTTCTATGAGAATCAGCTCCTGGTCTACCACCGCCAAGACGTATTCCGAAAAAGGTAGTTTCCTGCAATTTTTCGTTGACGCCTTTACGATACAGTTCAAACTGCTGTTGTATTTTCTCAAGGCGGAGAAAACTATTATTCAACAACCCCAATCGAAGCCGTAACTCTTTTATTTCCCTGCTTTTGATACCGTCCCGTGCCATATCTTTTTTCACGTTATCACGGAATTTTGAAAAATCCAGGCCATAATGCAATCTGGAAATAGCCTTATAATCTTTGTCTCGACCTATGAACAAAAGATCCGGTTCGATGTGGTTAACAGCATGATAAAAGGCGGCCTTACGCAACAAATCACGGGTCATTACAATTCCATAGGAATCTCTTATTCTGTTTTTATAACGCGAATAAGGTTCGACTTCGCCATCAATCTCATGAGGAGTCATACCCATTTTTTTTGCCAGCTCAAAAAATTCCTGCCGATCCAGTTTGTCTAACAACCGTGTAAGCAGCCATACAGAGGCAACATTTTCTGAATGAACACCCGCCCAGCTCATCGAGACCGTTTCATAGGGAGAATGATGATCAGGCCTGGGGAAATAGGGCTGATTCTGAAAAATAAAAACATCACGGGAGTTGACCAGCTTATCCACACTGCTCCATCCAAGCTGGAGAGCTGCAGCGTAGACAAAGGGTTTAAAGGCCGACCCCATGGTACGCTTACCGTAGATCGCCCGATTGAAAAACCTGTTCTCTACACCTCCGGAAACAGCCTCTATACGGCCATCCTTTACCACAAGTGCAGCGCCCTGTATTTCAGGAAATTTCTCAAGATCTAACAGAATTTCATCATCTGTCCTCTCCGTAACACTCACCCACAGTGTATCCTGAGGCTGAATTTGCCTTAAAAAATCCCGGTAGTCATCTTCATGCGCTTCTGTCCAGGGAGTATTCGCCCACTTCACTCTCGCCTTAACCAGCCGGGAAAACCCATCTTTTTTAATTATCCCAATTCCATTTTTCCGTCCAAGATCGACCTCAATGAACAACTTTTCAAAATCCACTCGAAGAACACGCCCAAAGAGAAAGCTATGCTCTTCTGCCTTCAGGTCGCCCTTGTAATCGAGCGCAGCAAGCTCACTCTGTACGTGGTCCCGTTCATATCCCCGTAAGCGTACATCTAATCTTGAAAGATGATGACGGAGAGAATACAAGGTCTGCTCCTGGAGATTTTTATTTATTGTGGTGAAAATTTTCACTCCTGAAGTGGAGATATTGTAGATATCATATTTCTCCAGTGCCTCAGTCACCTCGGGAAGTGAGACCGCATCGCGCACCATTTCCATGGCATAATCAAGGGAGTAGCCGACCTGCCCTTTGTGAAATTCCAGTTCACTTTCCTGTGCACAGCTATACTGATATTCGCTGATAAATCCCTGATCCCTCATCCGTTCAAGCACATACCTGATACGCTCACGTCCCCGTCTGAGTGCCCTATTTTTACTTTGCTCGTTTTTGGCCAGAAAAGGGTTGTAATAGTTGGGGCGTTTTACGCTCCCCGCAATATAGGCGCACTCCAGAAGATTCAGCTCATCCACCTTTTTATTAAAATAATATCGTGCAGCAACACCAAGTCCATGACCGTTGCCGCTGACATAGAACTGATTACTATAAAACTCAAATATTTTTTCCTTGGAATATCGATATTCAAGACGGAGGGCAAACAATAATTCCTTTAATTTTTCCTTGTATGAACGCTTTTCCCGCTTGAAAAGGTTTTTAGCAGCCTGCTGGGTAAGAGTTGAGCCACCTCCAACTACTCTACCTGCCTGAATATTTTGTACAGCTGCACGAAGAATACCCTGTATATCAAAACCAAAATGAGAAAAAAAACGATTATCTTCTGAGGCCACAAGAGCATTGATGAAATGAACAGGAATATCCTCATACAGTACATATTGGCGATGAGCCTCATTAAAAAATACTCCCAGCCTGGATTTTCCATCTTCATAGTAAACAGGGCTCTCTATTCCCAGAATGGAAGTAATATTTTTCTGGTCAATCTCATCACCTGGATTGGCAATCACCAGAGAATAAAGCACACTTCCACAGGCAAAAATCACTACAACAACAATGGCAAGAAACAGCCAGATAAGCTTTTTAAACATAATGCTGAAGAACAGGGCTATTGCACGAGTGAGATGCGTCCATGTCAGGAGACGCGGAAAATGCGCATTTTACTTGCAATTTTTGAATATCTAGAGTTTATATACAGAAATTTTGAATAGTGAATGTACCCTTAATTGCACAATATCTCAACTGACAACCTCTGCTTTTTATAAATGTTGGAAAATAAGATTTCCCTTCACAGATAAACCCTATGATGCCACACTCACGACCCAAATTCTGGCTTCTTTTTCTCTTGCCTTTCACCTTGACGGCATGTGCCCCTCAAGTATTTAATTTTTCAGAAAAAATAGTTCAGCCCACCGACACCTATCATGAGGAAACTGTACTCGCAGAAACAGAAGATATCTCCCCACCGCCAGAGCTGCTGCCCGAGCCCGTTGAAGATGCAAACAGTATGGTGCAGGAACTGGATGCCTTACGTCAGACCGGAACATGGGAAAAAGAAATTGTAGAAAAAGATCCAGCTCCCACTGAGATACAGTATAATTTCCCGGTTGTTTTAAACAAGCAGGTTGAAATGTATCTCAATTTGTTTGAGAATAAACAGCATAAAACCTTCGGTAAATGGCTTGCACGGTCTGGGAAATACCTTCCCATGATTCAAGCCGAATTTATAAAAAACGGACTGCCCTCTGATCTCGCCTATTTAGCCATGATTGAAAGTGGTTTTAATCAGCGTGCATATTCCCATGCCCATGCAACCGGCATGTGGCAGTTCATGCGAGGAACAGCCAGAGGTTATCATCTGAGAATTGACAGCTATGTTGATGAAAGACGTGATGCCCTCAAATCAACACGGGCAGCTGCGGCTTATCTGAGAGATCTCTACCAACTCTTTGGTGACTGGCATCTTGCCGTTGCTGCATATAACGGAGGTCCTGGTAAAATACAGGGAGGCTTGAAAAGATTTAAGGTTAACACCTTCTGGGAGCTGGCTCAAAAAAAATGTTTACGTCTTGAAACCAAAAGATATGTACCTAAACTGATAGCTGCAATTATCATTGCCAAAAATCCAGAGAAATATGGATTTACTCATATAAAATATGCCAAACCTCTTGAATATGACACCATTGAAGTAGGTCCTGGACTCGACCTGCAGGCACTTGCACTTGCCACCGGAAGCAGCAAACGGGAAATTACACTCCTCAACCAGGAGCTTCGTACGGGCAAAACACCTCTTGACCAGACTCTATACCGTGTAAACATCCCAAAGAATACACGTACTGTTGCCCAGCAAAACCTCAAGCGAATCCACAGTACAGTGCGCACAGGCTACAAAACCCATATAAAGCGGAAAAACGAGACATTATCCGCCATCTGTAAAAAATACAACATCAACACCACCACGCTATTAAAGGTAAATAACCTGCATAAGGGCAAGATTCAAGATGGCCAGAGACTACGAATCCCTTATTCAATAGTAGAATATACGTTGCTGCCGGAAGATAACACCAAAATCGCAGCAAACAAGGCTGGTCTTATTTTGCATACCATTAAAAAAGGAGATACCATCTCAAAAATTGCAAAGAAATATAACGTTAAACCTGATATGATCCTCGCTTGGAATAATTTAAAAAGTATTCATAAAATACGGGCGGGAAAACAGCTTGCTCTCTACATAATCGATGATACAAAGGCCATCGCAGACACCGGAAACAGGCAACAAGACATCCCCGCCTTAGAACAAAAACAAACAGAATCCATTATTGTTCTCGCTGAAACGAAAAAGAAAGCGGTACTTAACCAGGCACAAAAAGAGACATTCAGCCTCTATCCTGTTAAAAAAGGTGACACACTGTGGCACATATCTCGCCGGTTCAACATTCCTACTGATGAGATTAAACGGTGGAACAATCTCACCACCAACCTTATTCATCCAGGAATCCTGCTCAAACTGAAAGACGTATAACCCTGTTTTTCATAGATATTTTACACTATGCCTTTCTTGACTACTGTTGCTCGTTGCTTCAATTCCAGTTACGTTTATAGTAGATCAACTCACCAAACCCAGACAACGAGTAACAACCATCAACACTATCCAACAAATAAAGTGGTTTTCCTCGTACACTTTTCTTCTTTACAATTTCAGAAATCAGTACCATTGTAGGCAGAAAGAAAAATTGCTCGATTCGGTGCTCTTTATATTATTATCAAACAAAAAACATCATGTCAGAAGAACCCAGCCCACAAGAACAGCGCGACTATCCTGCTGATGTGCATATCGTATCACATCAGTCAAGAACCATTTACCTCATTGGAACAGCTCATATTTCTCAGGAATCCGTTGACCTCGTTGAAAAAGTTATACGAGAGCAAAAGCCTGATAGAGTTTGTATTGAGCTGGACGATAAAAGATACAAAGCTCTTACAGACAAGAAAAAATGGCAGGCTCTGGATCTGAAGGAAATTATACGCAAAAAACAGCTCTCCACCTTGATCATCAATATGCTGATGGCATCATATCAGAAAAAGCTGGGCAATAAACTTGGTGTTTCACCTGGTGCTGAGCTTCTCAAGGCTGCTACTACCGCAAACGAGCTGGGGATTCCCATTTCTCTCTGTGACAGAGATGTCCGTATTACCTTGAGAAGGGCCTGGAAATCCACATCTTTCTTCAAAAAAGGATATCTTTTTGCGGCCCTTTTTACCAGTTTGTTTGACAAGACAGAGGTAGATGAAGAAAAACTGTCAGAATTAAAACGAACAGATGTTCTCTCCGAACTCATGGAAGAAATGGGCGATGTCCTTCCTGATGTAAAACGTGTTCTCATAGATGAACGAGATATCTATCTTGCTGAAAAGATAAAAAAGAGTGAGGGAGATGTCGTTGTTGCTATAGTGGGCGCAGGTCATGTCCCTGGTATTATTGAAAAGCTCAAAGAAGACAGTAGCCACATGATGACAGAAATCAGCACCATCCCTCCAATATCAAAAACTTTTAAAATCTTGGGCTGGGCAATTCCACTGATCATCATCGCATCTATTATCATCCTGGGAGTACAAAAAGGTGCTGCCGTTGCAGGGGCAAATATTATCTACTGGATTCTTGCAAACGGTATTCCCTCAGCTCTGGGAGCAGCTATTGCCCTTGCCCATCCAATAACCATCCTCAGTGCTTTTTGCGGCTCGCCCATAACAAGTCTCACTCCGGTAATTGGTGCCGGATATGTTGCGGCATTTGTCCAGGTACTGGTAAAACCACCTGTTGTTCTGGAGTTTGAATCAGTTGTCGATGATATTACAAAATTTCCTAAATGGTGGAGTAACAAACTCCTGCGAATATTCCTTGTTTTTTTCCTGGCAGGATTTGGCTCCCTCATTGGCACCTGGGTCGCCGGATATGAGATAATTTCAAATTTAGTAAGTTAAGGGATATGGAAACAAAAAATAAACAAGAAAGCAGATCAGGTAATTCTTTAAGCAACAAGCAAATTAAATACCTGCGCGGGTTAGCACATACGCTTTCTCCTCTCATTCTTATAGGAAAGGAAGGTATCACCGAAGACCTGGTAAAAGCACTGAGAACAGAACTTGACCACCATGAACTTGTTAAAGTTAAAATTGGATCCAACAGTAGCGAAAAAAAAGATACAGCAGCAGAAACTCTGCCTGCAGCTACAAAAAGCACTCTGGTACAGCTCATTGGAAAAACACTAATACTCTATAAACCCAATCCCAAATTACCAAAGGAAAAAAGGATATATCTTCCAACGGTATAGATAAAGCAAGGTAACATCCCACGATATACTGTGAAGGATTCAATGATTCATTTTACCTATGAGTTATGACCAATCTGGAAAGCGTCAGCTTCATCTCTGATCGTGCATCAATATACATGGCTATGAAAAAATGTGATTAAAAAAGAGTATCCAATGTAATTACATCAAGTGGCTTACTCTGTTCGGCGGTAATTATCCTCATATTACCAGCTGCAACATGTTTTGTTGCACTGCGAGCTGCCTGTAAGGCAAGTTGTGGGAGATTGTTTGTTTCACTTAAATGTGCAAGAATCACTGTTTTAAGTTTATCATGACAGATCTGCTGTAAAAAACGTGCCGCATCCTCATTTGCTAAATGCCCTTCATTGGATCGAACACGCTGCTGAAGCTCTAATGGATAGGGGCCCGTACGCAACATATCCGGGTCATGATTAAATTCGAGGACAAGACCGTCACAGGCACGTAACCTGGTAGCCATCAGATGGGTTATCGTTCCCGTATCAGTAAGGTATCCCAAAGAGCTCCGACCATCATCAACAACAAAACCAACAGGATCGTTGGTATCATGGGAGATGGGAAAAGAACGGATCAGCAAGTCTTCAAAAATAAGTTTCACACCTGTTTCAAATTCCTCCCTGACAAAAAGTTTGCCAAGCTTCCTGCCACATCCCCTATACGTTCCAGCATTTGCAAATACAGGAATTTTCAATTTTCTTGAAAGAACACCGGCACCGGCAATGTGATCATTATGTTCATGGGTAACAAAAACAGCCTTTACCTGCTCAATATTCTTTCCAATACGTTTGAGCCTTTCCGCGATCTGTTTGCCAGAAAACCCGGCATCGATGAGAATAGCGGTCTTACCGGACTGAACGAAGACTGCGTTGCCACCACTGCCACTACCCAGGACACTAAATTCCATTGCTCGAATATCTCATATGTTTTTACATCCCGGTATGACCAAACCCGCCGCTGCCACGTTCCGTATCATCAAGTATGCTCACCTGTTGCAAAGAGCATTTTACAACCGGAGCCACAACAAGCTGGGCAACACGGTCACCTCGATGAATGGTAAATGGTTTTTCGCCGAGATTAATCACGCATACTTTAATCTCGCCACGGTAATCACTGTCAATAGTACCGGGGCTGTTGGCAAGGGTGATTCCATGTTTCACTGCCAGGCCAGATCTGGGTCTCACCTGCATTTCATATCCTGCTGGAATGGCAGCTGCAAGGCCAGTAGGTAATAGCTTTCTTTCACCCCGGCCAAGCGTCTGAGGCTCTTGAATATTCACCGCAATATCCATTCCAGCAGAATACACTGTCGCATATTGCGGTAATGGAATATCCCTGTCGCGCTCGGGATCAAGTTTTTTAATCAGCAGTTTTACCTGTTCCATACTCATCTCAGCTCCTGTAAAACAAAAAACCGGGTACCTCGCAGACAAGGCCCCGGCTCGTATAAACATAAACAGTTTACTCTTACAAAAGTGCCTTTCTGCTCAAACGGATACGACCGCGATTGTCCACATCAAGGACAATGACTTCAACGGTATCACCCTCACTCAATATATCTGTAACCTTGGCAACTCTGTTATTATCAAGCTCAGAAATATGCACAAGACCATCAGTTCCGGGCAAAATCTCAACAAAGGCTCCGAAATCCTTGATAGATTTGACAACACCTTTGTATTTCTGACCAATCTCCACTTCTGCGGTAAGCTCCTTGATCTTATCAATAAGTGCAGCGGCCTTTTCACCGTCAGCGGTGAATATTTTTACCAGACCGGAATCATCAACTTCAATTTTTGAATCATATTCAGCTGAGAGTTCCTTGATAATCTTACCGCCGGGACCGATAATATCACGAATTTTATCAGGATTGATCTTATGAACAAGGTATCTGGGAGCATATTCAGAAACATCTTCACGGGCTTCAGCAATCCCCTTCTGCATCTCGCCAAGAATATGAAGTCGTCCCTCCCTGGCCTGGGAAAGTGCAGACTTCATAATTTCCTTATCGACACCGTCAATTTTGATATCCATCTGCAGAGCAGTAATACCATCTTTGGTGCCCACGACCTTGAAATCCATATCACCAAGATGATCCTCATCACCAAGAATATCAGAAAGGATCACAACCGTTTCCCCTTCTTTGATAAGCCCCATGGCAATACCTGAAACAGGCTCTTTAATGGGAATACCGGCATCCATCATGGCCATTGAGCCACCACAGACTGTTGCCATTGAGGAAGATCCGTTGGATTCCAGGATCTCAGAAACCACACGTATGGAGTAGGGAAAATCTTCTTCAGATGGCAGCACAGCTGAAAGTCCACGCATTGCCAGAGTTCCATGCCCGACATCACGTCTGGACGGTCCGCTTAATCTGCGCACTTCACCCACACAGTAAGGAGGGAAGTTATAGTGGAGCATAAAACGATGCATTTCCTCACCGCCCAGGTTTTCTACACGCTGCTGGTCACTCTGGCTACCAAGGGTCGCTGAAACCAGGGCCTGAGTTTCACCACGGGTAAACAGTGCTGAACCATGGGTACGTGGCAGGTAGTTCACCTCACAGCTGATAGGTCGTACCTGGGTAAAAGTCCTGCCATCAATACGTTTAGCATCACTAACAATTCTATTCCGCATAAACTGTTTTTTATAGGATGAGAGAAGCTCAGAGATTTCTTTTGCGCGCTCATCTGTTTCATCAATTCTGGCGATAACATCCTTTTTCAGCGCATCATATTTACTCGCACGCTCCTGCTTATCGGCAGTGCTCACCACATCTCTCATACCTTCTTCCGCAAGTTCCTTGATGGTGGCATAAAGCTTCTCGTCAATTTCAGGTGGCTGCACCTCCCGCTTTTCCTTACCACAGCTCTTTTGTAAATCTTCCTGAAGTTCGATAAGCGGCTGTACCTGTTCATGGGCAAAGAATATCGCTGACAACACCTCATCTTCTGTGAGATTATCGGCTTGGCCTTCGACCATAACAACAGCATTTCTGGTACAGGCAACAACAATATTCATACTTGAACGCTTCAACTCTTCTGTTGTGGGATTTATAATATAATCACCATCAACGTAGCCCACTCTGGCACCAGCCACAGGCCCCTGGAAGGGAATATCTGATAACATCAGAGCACAGGAAGCACCAGTAAGCGCCAGTACATCTGGATCATTTTGATTATCAGCGGACACGACGGTTGCAATAACCTGGGTTTCTGCAAAATAACCATCTACAAAAAGAGGGCGCATGGGCCTGTCAATGATCCTGCAGGTGAGCACCTCACGATCACTTGGCCGGCCGATCTCCCTCCTGAAATAGTTACCCGGGATACGTCCAACTGCGGCAAGTTTTTCCTGGTATTCGATAGTGAGAGGAAGAAATCCCAGTTCAGGTTTATTTTCCTTATCAGCAACCGCTGTAACCAGCACAACAGTCTCACCTGACTGTATGACAATGGAACCGGAGGCCTGTTTCGCCAGCTTACCGGTTTCAATTGAGATGGCTTTTCCACCAATCTCTGCTTCAACTTTTTTATACATGTTTACTCCAATAGATCGTGCATCAGGGAAATGCCCAGCACCATAAGAATGACTGGATTATCCACCAGCCCCGTTGCTTTTCAGGTAATATCAATGTGTTAAAACAAGAACAGACCGTTCCGGAAAACGCCGAAACAGTCTGTCATATATGGCACGTACGTAAACAGAAAACAGCGGAAAAACCCTGAATAAACACTATTTACGAATACCGAGTTCTTGAATAAGAGCCCTGTATTTATTGATATCTTTATTTTTCAGATAATCGAGCAGTCGCCTTCTCTGACCAACAAGCTTGAGCAGCCCCTGGCGAGAATGATGATCTTTCTTATGCGTTTTAAAATGATCGGTAAGATATTGAATCCTGTCTGTCAAAAGTGCAATCTGCACCTCTGAAGAACCGGTATCTGATGGATGCACCTTAAACTTCTCAATTATCTCACTTTTTCTAACAGCTGTCTGTGCCACAACATATCCTCCTGGGAAGCTCTATTTATCAACTTCTCATTTTTTTCGTATTCGTAACGTCTTATAAAATTCCAGAACCAATAAATCCGGAATCAAAAAACCACAGGCATAACAAGGCACTGCATATCAGACCCCTTTACCGAGGAGCAATTCGGTAAACCGGATCAATCCCATTCCCTGTTAGCATGGCGAAGGTACTATATTTTACCCAATTAGAACTAAAACGCAATAAAGTATCAACTTTACCTCTTTATTGCAACATATTCTGAACGCTTTCTACAGATATTCTTCGTTCAACGAGCTTTTTACGATTTACTGTATCGTACAATAATTCGCCACGAAAGGCATCATCAACCGTAAACATACCGTTTCTGGTTCGTCTGAGGGCGGAGAGATATGCTCCGCTTCCCAGTTTTTTCCCTATATCAGCTGCCAGTGTTCTGATATATGTTCCCTTGCTGCAAACAACGCGCAGAACAATTTCAACATTTTCATCAGAAACACATGCTCTTCTGTCACACCAGTGGATGCTATGAACGTGGACTTTCCGGGGTTCTTTTTTTATCTCTATGCCTTTGCGTGCATAGTAATAAAGTGGTTTGCCTTTGTGTTTACAGGCAGAATACGCAGGTGGTGACTGTAAAAATTCGCCTGTAAACTCTGCGAGCACACGGTCAATCGCCTCTGCAGAGATATCGGAAACCACAGAGGTTGCAACAACATCGCCCTCAGGATCATGGGTAGTCGTTTCCATCCCTAATTTGACAGTTGCCAGATACTCTTTTTCCCCTGTCATAAACCTCTCAATTAATTTCGTGGCAGGACGTCCTGCACAGATAATGAGCAGACCACTGGCAAAAGGATCAAGTGTTCCGGCATGTCCCACTTTTTTAACACCAAGTAGTTTTCTCACTCCTCTCACCATGGCAAACGAAGTTGGACCAGCAGGCTTGTCAATGAGAAAAACTCCTGATTCGAACTCTTCAATATGCTCCACGGCTGCTCTGGACTTCGTTAAAAGTGAATTACCTATGCAGCTGGACTCAGCTGACGCATCAACTCGCGGGTAACAAGAGATTCGATCTCCGCAACTGTTTTATCAAAGAAACGAAACCCTGCAGCGTTGCAATGTCCGCCACCACCAAATACAGCAGCAACCTTACTTACATCGCACCTCCCTTTTGCGCGCAGGCTGACGGATGTAACACCGGCTTCGCCCTCCTTTATGAAGACAACAACCTTGACCTTCCTAATGGATCTGGGAATATCCACAAAACCTTCGAGATCATCTTTGCTCGCTCCACTTTCGGCAAGCATTTTCCTGGTTACACGGATAACCGCAATAGAGCCATCGCCATACGGGGTTAATCCTGCAAGCACCATCTCCATAAGGTTGATACGTTGATAGGTAGAAATATTATGGAGGTTATTAAAGACCCTGGCTGGCTCCACCCCTTTATCAAGCAGATCTGCTGCAATCCTCATCGTGTTTGCAGTGGTACATTCATACTGAAAAGAACCGGTATCTGTTGAAATCGCCACGTAAAGGTGCAAGGCAATCTCCTTAGTGATTTCAACACCCATGGCTTTGGCCAGCTCATAGACCATCTCACCAGTTGATGAGGAATGTGGTTCCACCCACCTCATATCACCAAAGGCCTGGTGGGTAATATGATGATCAATTACCAGAAAGGTGGGAATGGTTAATATAATATCCTGATAAAGCCCCAACCGCTTACTGTCACCACAATCAAGGGCAACACCAAGCAGGTTTTCGCCGTTTTCACAAAATGCTGTCAGCTCCTTCTCATCAATTGAAATATTATTTCGACCGGGAAGAAAATCAAAAATTACAGGAACCTCTTCTTCTAAAAAACAAAAGACCTCTTTGCCCAGCAGCCGCAGAATACCAGCAAATCCCATAAGGGAACCAAGTGCGTCACCATCAGGATGGATATGGGTAAAAAGTGCAACCCGCCGAGCCTTTTGAATTGCTGATATGATCTCTTCAGGAGCCTTCATTCTCACTTCTTTCCCTGGCAATTTCGCGGAAAAGCTCTTCCACTTCCTCGACCTTTTCCGCAGTCTCATCGTAATAGAAATGCAGAGCAGGCGTATAGCGCAGGTTCAAGGCCTTTGCAATATGACTTCTCATAAAACCTTTCGCCCGTTCAAGGCCTTCACCAGCCTGTTTACCCGCTTTTTTCCCGCCAATTACGGTATAATAAATCTTTGCGAATTTCAAGTCATCAGAAACAATGACTCGAGTAAGAGTTACATTTTTTATTTTGGGATCCCGGGCCTGTTGAACCAACACAATGGACAACTCGTTTCGGACAGCCTCGGCCACCCTCACAGATCTCTTCCTCGTATCTTTGCTACCACCAAGGGTATACAGAGTAGTTTTTGCATCCCAGATACTCATGTTCTTCTACCCCCTCTTGTCACTTACTCCAACGTGGCTTCAACCTCTTCCAGAATGAACGCCTCAAGGTTGTCACCAACCTTAATATCGTTATAGTTCTCTACCCCGATACCACATTCAAAACCTGCCAGTACTTCTTTGGCATCATCCTTGAAACGTTTCAAAGAGCTGATCTTCCCTGTATATATGACAACACCATCACGAACAATCCGCACTCTGGCATTTCTGATAATTTTACCATCAGAGACAAAACTGCCGGCAATAACTCCGACCTTTGGAACGCTGAAGGTATCGCGCACTTCTGCTGTACCAATCACATTTTCTTCGAATGTGGGTTCAAGCATACCGGTCATGGCCTTCTTGATATCATCAAGAGCATGATAAATAACATCGTAGGCACGAACATCGATGTTTTCTTTTGCTGCCAGCTCTTTTACCTTTACTGTCGGTCTGACATTAAAACCAATGATGATAGCTTCCGAGGCAGAGGCCAGCAGAATATCAGATTCTGTGATTGTGCCGGTACCTTCGTGCAGCACTTTCACCTTAATCTCATCTGTTGAGAGTTCTTCAGCTGCCTTCGCAAAGGCCTCGAGAGTACCTTGAACGTCAGCACGCAACACCATGCGTAACTCTTTTACATCCCCTTCGTTCATCTGCTCAAAGAGTTTATCAAGAGAAATTTTGGAATTCGCACCAAGCTCGGTTTCTCTCGCCTTCAAGGCTCTGGCGGCACTGACACTCTTGGCCATTTTTTCGTCTGTCACCACAATGAATTCATCACCAGCCGATGGCACACCAGACATACCCTGCACTTCGACGGGAAAGGAAGGCCCTGCCTTTTCAATTTTTCGTCCACGATAATCAGACATGGCCCTTACCTTGCCGCTGTGCTGGCCAACAACGAAATAATCCCCAACTCTGAGAGTTCCTTCCTGCACCATCACCGTTGCAACAGAACCGCGCCCTTTGTCAAGTTTTGCCTCAACAACACGTCCCTTGGCCTTTCTCTCGGGATCAGCCTTCAGTTCCAGGATTTCAGCCATCAGCTGAATGTTCTCCAGAAGATCATCAATACCAATGTTTTTCTTTGCTGAAGTTTCACAGTAAATGGTCTGACCACCCCATTCTTCCGGCGCAAGATCAAGCTCTGCCAGCTCACGTTTTACTCTGTCTGGATCAGCATTATCCTTGTCAATCTTATTCACACAAACAATAATAGGAACATCGGCCGCCTGAGAGTGTCGGATTGCCTCACGTGTCTGATCCATAACACCGTCATCAGCGGCAACAACCAGCACAACAAGATCGGTGACCTGTGCACCTCTCGCCCGCATCTCAGTGAATGCGGCATGGCCAGGCGTATCGACAAATGTAACATCACCCGCTGCTGATTTAACATGATAAGCACCTATATGTTGTGTAATTCCACCCGCTTCACCATCAGCAACGTCGGTTTTACGAATTGCATCAAGGATGGATGTCTTTCCGTGGTCAACATGGCCCATAACCGTAACAACCGGAGGTCTGGGTTTCCTTTCACCACCGGTTTGTTCTTCATCAAGCATGCGGATGCCGATTTCTTCTGTAACACCCTGTTCAACTTCATAACCAAAATCACTGGCAATAAGCATTGCTGTCTCGACGTCTACCGACTGGTTCATAGTGGCCATAACACCAAGTCCCATGAGTTTGGCAATTACTTCACTAGCCTTCACCCGCATCCTGCCAGCCAGATCACCAACGGTAATGGTATCAAAAACCTTAATCCGTTTCTTGATCGCCTTCATCTCATGCTGCCGTGCGCCAGGCTGAGGCTGTTTTTTGCTTTTTCCACCCTTTTTGCCTCGACGGCCAGGCCGCTGGTAATCGCTATCAAAATGAGTATATTTAACAGATTTTCTGGCCTTTTTCCCTCTCCCTCTTCTGCCATGATCATCATCCGAATCCATGGGTTCGGATCTGCGACCTTTCTTTTTGGCTCTGCCGCTATCTCTACTTTCAGTTTCTCCGTCCCCAGGAAGAATCAGTTCCGCAGAGTCTTTAGGTGTGTGCCTGTTTGGTCGTTTCCTGGGCTTGGCTGGTTGCGTGCTCTCTTCTTCGACCGGAATTTCAATGGAACCTACAACACGGGCAAAACTCTTTCTAACAGTTTTTTTCTTCTCAGCCTTTTCTTTCTTTTTAGCCGCCTTTGCACCTTTCTCTTTGCCATCCTCTCGGGAAATTGTTTCCTCCCCAATCTCCGTATCACCCTCTTCAGATATGGTCTCGGCAGAGGTATCAAATTGTTCAACAGAAGCCTTCTCCTGCTTCTCAGTAACTTTTTCTATGACACCTTCTCCACGTTCCGCGCCATCATCTTCAACCTTTTCCGACGCAGTCTCTTCACTTTCAGGTTCTGATTTTTCTGCAGCTTCCGCCTGCTTTTCTTCGGTCACTTTGGCTGTTGCAGACACAACCTTTTCATCCATGGTCTGCTGCCCATCATCCGACGAAACGTGATCTGCCTGTTTCACCTGTTCTTTCTCTGCAGCTTCGGCAACTGCATCTTGTACAGATACTTCCTCATCACTTCCTTTGTCACTAACTGTGACCTCTTCTGCTGCCTCATCTGTAGTTTTTTCAACGACCTTGGCCTTTCTTCTTATTATGGTCGATCTCCGCCGTATCACAGTAGACCCACTGTCACCACCACTAATCCGTTTTTCCACAAGCTCGGTATCGGAATTTCCAAGAACGGTTTTACGGATCACATCCGCCACATCATCACCGACAGTGGAACTATGACCTTTCACATCATATCCAAGCTCTACCAGTTTTGCCACGAGTGCCTTACTGCTTATACCGGCTTCTCTTGCCAATTCGTAAATCCTAACCCTGCTCATCATTCGCTCCCGTATACATCTCTACAGCCAAAAGTCTTAATGAATATCAATTATTCGCATCCGCAACTACAGTAGTGAAACCACCATTGACAGTTTATAATCTGAATACCTTTTGCCACCTTTTTTTCTGCGATAAAAACACTTCCACACAATTCCCCTTTCCACAACAATATGCCCCTCTCCCAGCAAGAGTATACGTTTGATCGCAGACAGGAAAATCACTCCATACAAAACGTACGAGTTGTTTTTTCAGATCTTTCTTACGGCATATGACGCAACTACGCAGCGGTTCACTCATCATCTTCTCTGATACCCGTCTCTTCGTCCACGATGCTGCTCTCATTTTGCTTATTTTCCGCTGATGTATTACTGCCAGCCTGTTCAGCGGCGGCGGCTGGCTGCTCATCTCCATCTTCAACGTCTTTATTTTCCTCATTTTCAGGTGGAACATATATCCCACTTGCGACAGCCTCAGCTGCCTGCTGAATAAGGCTTTCAGCAAATTCCTCATCAATTGCACGGAGTATGATGAGGGTTTCAACAGTAGAATTCTTTAGATCAATAATGGATTTAATATCTTTATTAAACAGTTGATCAGCAAGTGGCTCTTCAATACCGTCAATGGCCAGCAGTGACTGATATCCTGGATCCTGCAGGTTATCATAACGCTGCTGGCTCTTAACATCAATTTTCCAGCCTAAAAGCCTGGAAGCGAGCCTGACATTCTGTCCCTGACGACCAATAGCAAGGGAGAGCTGATCGTTTGGTACGACAACGAGCAACGAACGGGCATCTTCATCAACACGCACCATTGTAACCAGCGAAGGCGCAAGCGCATTATAGACATACTTCGCAGGATCAGGACTCCAGGTAACAATATCTATGCGCTCTCCCTGTAACTCCTGCACAACATTTTGAACCCGTGAGCCCTTCATACCTACACAGGCACCTACCGGATCAACATCAGTTTCAGTCGAGGAAACAGCTATTTTTGCCCTGTACCCCGGTTCCCTGCTCACTCCCATGATCTTCACAATACCCTCGGAGATCTCTGGTACTTCCATCTGGAACAGTTTGGCAAGAAATTCATCACATGTTCTCGAGAGGACAAGTTGTGAGTCACGACCAGGCCGTGAATCACGACTGGACTTTGAATCAGGCCTGGGATTTTTCACCTCCTGCAACAACGCCCGTATTCTATCACCCTGCTTGTATGACCTTTTAGGTATCTGCTGATCTTTAGGCAAAATCGCATCCGTTCGGCCTAAATTGACAATCATATTTCCCCGTTCAAAACGCTGGACAATACCACTGACTACCTCACCGACCCGCTCTTTAAACATATCGTAAATGACTTCTCGCTCAGCATCCTTCATCTTATGAATGATAACCTGCTTTGCTGATTGTGCAGCGATCCGGCCAAGATCCTCGATCTTGTCCATCTTCTCGCCAAGCTCATCACCGAGCCGCACATCAGGATCAAGGGCAACGGCTTCTTCAAAGGATATCTCCAGCTGTTCATCCTCAGCCTTTTCCACCACACTGCGAAACTGGAATATTTCCACCTCACCGTATTCCTCATTATAGCGAACCTCAATATCCCGACGGCTGCCCAGTTTTTTCCGCGCTGCAGAAGCCACAGCTTCTTCTATAGCCTCAATCAGGAGTTTTTTTTCAAATCCCCTGTCTCTGCTGATCTGATCAATAATACGTTTTAAATCTGGCAGCATGATCTACTCCAACAAGTTTTTCCAACTGACATTTTTCAGTCTTTCTTTACATCCGCACAAAGTAACGGCAGTCTCTTCTTTACAGCGCAAGTCTGGCACTGCTTATCATATCCAGGCTGAATTCAACCTGGTCACCATCTTCTGTTTCCAGTACAATTGTGGTTTCTTCAACCTGTGAGATTACACCAATACATGTTTTTGAACTGTTATAAGGCTGATGGAATTTCACTTTAGCCTTCTTCCCCTTAAAACGAATAAAATCTTCTATTTTAGAAAGTTTTCGCTCCAGACCGGGAGATGAAATTTCAAGATTATATTGATGATCTATACAGTCTTCCACATCAAGATAATCCCCAAGCTCTCTACTCACCTCGGAACAATGGTCCAGGGTAACACCACCATCGGGTGCATCAATAAACACCCGCAAGACCCATCCATGCTGTTCTCTCCGGAACTGAACATCCACAAGCTCCAGCCCCATTGAGGGCAGTAGCGCAAGGGCAAAATCTTCCACCTTTTTAACTACAGGATCAATCATTGTTCAAAAAACCTTGTCCACAATCCTATTACACCACATACTTGCATATATACACAGTCACAAGCCAACACTACTTCTCACTATACAACCGTGAAATGACATAAAAAAAAGCGGGCAGAGCCCACTTTCAAAATTACCACTCAATTTTTGCCGTGAACAGCTGCGGAACAGGCTCTGACCCATCCCTTCCAGCTCACCCCAGCGAAAGACAGCTCCAAGCCGGAATGGAGCGGGCGACGAGGATCGAACTCGCGACCTCAAGCTTGGGAAGCTTGCGCTCTACCAACTGAGCTACACCCGCCCGCCTCACTTCAACATTGAATAAGAACACGTTTTTTACAAAGTGTCAAGCACTAACCCTGATTTCTCACCAGTCGGATCAGCTGGGAATTCGATCCGAAATGGAAACTTTGAACAATCATGCGGTTCACTGATGAAGTATCTCTTCATGCACATTTCCTTGCCTGCCTTATAATCCATACCGGTATGTCACACATCTCCCCCCCCGGAAACCTTACAAAACGTTTTCCCTGGCAGCAGAAATCTTACAGAAAGCAAACACTCTTAGGACTTGAACACCACTATCATCTTGACAAACAAATATGACAATGTATTATGGGAATTATTGCATGTAAGGTGTGGCTAATTTAATTAGCACTTTAATATTCATACCCGCCATAAAAAACGTGCTTTGGAAATGATCACATGATATAGGCCAACAAGGCACGTATACCTCTCAAAGGGACAGGAAACAAAGTCCCGTTTATCGGGGGTTAGAATACAACATGACGCTGAAATTTTTTTCTATTATTTTGCTGGTGGTTTCATCTTTCTGCCTGCTGTACCCGGCAGATATCCTCCAGATTCTCGCTCCTGGTAAAAATTTCCAGGAAGCGAGTCAATCAGTGCGCATAGCCGGTTTATTCTGCCTGCTTTTTTTTGCTGTTCTTTTCCTTATTCGTCGCCACAAAAAAAATAAGAAAAGAAAGATTTTTTCGATAAAAAACAGTAAAAAGCTTTCTCTATACAGAGAGTCACAGAATTCATTCCCCTCTTTCAGCTTACTCATATTTTTCTGTACAGTTCTGGTAAGTACAGTCCTATTTGCCTCACATCTCTATAATGATAATTCCTTCCATGCAAACCCTGATGCCCAGACAGGTCGAGTACAGGTTCTGATGGAAAAGTGATCAGAATTATCTCCATTATCTGTCAAAACCGCATCATTATGTTAAAGAATATCATTCATTGTTAGTTGTTAATTTTTATTGTAATATCAAAATATTGACAACAAATGAAACGCTTTTCACACAAGATTATGATTGACAAATGAGCCACTCCCTTTTAAACAGGCTCTCAATTTCTAACTTTATAAAGCGGGCTTAAGCCCACAACCTCATGAGTAATAAAACTTTAATAATAGCTGAAAAGCCAAGTGTTGCTGCAGACCTGGTAAAGGTATTGCCAGGGAAATTCAAGCGGGAAAAGACCTATTATGAGGGACCTGATTATGTGGTCTCTTACGCATTAGGCCACCTGGTCTCCATCTGCTACCCTGAGGAAATCGATACCAGATATCAGAAATGGGATCTGGCAAATCTGCCGATCTTGCCGGAAACCTTCCCATTAAAGGCCCTGCCCGACACAAAATCACAGCTCAACACACTGCAAAAGCTTATACGAAGAAAAGATATCAATGAAATCATAAACGGTTGTGATGCCGGACGTGAGGGAGAACTCATTTTTAAAAATATTGTCAGGTATGTCTGGAACAAATCTGTGGCAAAAAAAACATTCCGAAGACTGTGGCTGCAATCCATGACCGATGAGGCAATCCGAAATGCATTAAATAATCTGCGAGAAAACAATGAAATGCTTACACTCGAAGATACCGCATTATGCAGATCTGAATCCGACTGGCTCATCGGTATTAATGCCACCAGGGCATTAACCGGTTTCAATTCACGGAGAGGTGGTTTTTTTCTCACCCCCTGCGGCAGGGTACAAACCCCAACGCTTTCCCTGCTGGTTCAGCGGGAAAAAATACGCAGAGCCTTCGTACCAAAGCCATATACCACACTCACAGCCACATTTACATATAACAAGTCCTCCTATACCGGCAAATGGATTGATCCACAGTTCAATGCCAGCCAAGAGGATACACACCTCAAAGCGGATAGAATATGGGATCCCGAAACTGCTGCCGAAATTATTGCCAAATGCAAAAACAAGATCGCAGAAGTCAATGAAAAGACAAAAGAATCGGCTCAAAAATCGCCACTTCTCTACGATCTCACCTCCCTCCAGCGTGAGGCAAATTCCCGTTTTGGCTTTTCAGCCAAAAACACCCTTGCCATGGCACAAAGTCTTTACGAGAAACACAAGGTGCTTACCTACCCGAGGACAGATTCAAGGTTTTTACCCGAAGATTACCTGAAACACTGCAACAAAATTTTGCAAACTCAACAAAATCACACCTATGGAAAATTCGCCAGGATTGCCTTAGAAAAAAAATATATCAAGAAGGATAAACGCATTTTTAATAACGCAAAGATCTCTGATCACCACGCCATAATCCCGACAAACAATCTACCGGCAAACCTTTCAGAGGCTGAGAGTAAAATCTACACCATGGTGGTCCAGCGTTTTCTGGCTGTTTTCTTCCCTGCCGCCAGGTTTCTCATTACAAAACGACTTTCCGAGGTAAACGAGGAAACCTTTCTTACTGAAGGCAAGATAATGACGGAACCCGGCTGGAGAGCTGTTTACGGTCAAGGAGATAAAAAGGAAAAGGATACTCTCGAACCTATTCCAAATGGAACGGATGTTCTCTGTAACAATGTGGAAAAAGAAGAAAAACAGACGACCCCTCCACCACGCTTTTCTGAGGCAACCCTGTTATCCATGATGGAAAATTCTGGTAAGCTCGTTGAAGATGAAGAACTGGCCGAAGCCATGAAGGAACGTGGACTGGGTACTCCGGCTACCCGGGCGGCCATCATAGAAAAGCTTATCAAGGAAAAGTACATTGTCAGAGAGGGTCGGGACCTCGCACCCACAGGAAAGGCATTTGAACTGCTCTCGTTGCTTGAAGCCATGAAGATTGATGTGCTCGCCTCACCCGAAATGACAGGAGAATGGGAATACAAGCTTACCCAGATTCTCAAGGGCAAAAGAAGCAGAGAAAGCTTTATGAAAGAAATTCGTGAGCTTACAGTACACATCATTTCCCAGATCACAGGGTTTGAAGAATGTGAGGAACGCAAAGAAGCACCATTCAGCCCTGTAAATGGTGTAAAATTTTTCTCTTCTCCTACGGCATACCACTCAGAAGATAACAAGGTTGTGCTGCGCAAGATACTCGGTGGCCGTGTTATGAATCAAGACGAAATAGTTGCCCTGCTGAGCGGAGAAACACTTGGCCCCTATTCCGATTTTCGCTCAAAAAAAGGAAAACCCTTCACAGCTACTGTCCGCCTGGTCAAAGGTAAGGTGGATTTCACCTTTGCAAATTCTACCGAGGATCTTGATATAGAAGAGATAACTCGCCAGAAACCATTGGGTAAATCTCCCATAGACGAAAGTGAGGTCTTTGAGACACCAGCAGGCTACATGTCTCGCTCAGCTCTGGAAGGAGATGAAAAGAAAGGTTTGAAGATAAGCAAAATCATTCTCTCAAAAGAAATCACCCCGGAAAATATCAGCCAGCTGTTAAAAAAAGGGAAAACAGCGCTTATACATGGATTTATATCAAAAAGAAAACGCCCTTTTGATGCCTATCTTCTGATGGAAAAAAATGGTAAAATCAATTTTGAATTTCCACCGAGAAAAAAGAAGAAATAACAAACATGAGAATGAAGTCTGATTCATACCCTAACTGCGATGAACGGAATACGTGCCTTGTTGGCTTGCGTAGCCCAGTCATTACCAAAGCACGTTTTTTCTTGTTCTTATAAGGGATTTTGGACAACAAAGCACTCATATGATATCACACAGCTTATGAAAAAACTTAAAGAAAAATATACTGACAAACCTGGTCTGGAGCTTGCTGAAGCATGTGCTCGTGCTGCTCTTGATGCCAAGGCTGAAAATCTAGTCGTGCTTGATGTACGCGGTCTGGCAACCTTCACTGATTACTTCGTTATAATGGATGGACGTTCCACCCGGCATGTACAGGGTATTGCAGATGCTGTTAACGATGAAATGAGTAAAAAAAGGGTCAAGGCATCACAAACTGAAGGCCTTCAGGATGGCATGTGGGTACTGCTGGATTATGAGGATGTAGTGGTACACATTTTCTATTATGACCAACGCGACTTTTATAACCTTGAAGGGTTATGGTATGATGCAAAAAAGGTAGAAATAAAAAATACTCCAGAAGAATAATAAAACTACAGCAAAAGACCAGCTACCATGCAATATTTAAGTACCCGTGGAGCCGTTTCAGCGCTCCAGTTCAGTGAAGCTGTCATGATGGGCCTTGCCACTGACGGAGGCCTGCTTCTTCCCAGAAACATCCCCAGGATAGGTACAGAGACCTTTAACGGATGGGGCAAATTATCCTATCCTGACCTGGCCTTTGAGGTAATGTCCCGTTTCATAGCTGATATTCCAGCAAATGACCTCCGGGAATTGATTACAGAATCCTACTCTACATTTGACACAAAAGAAGTCACACCTTTAGTACACTGTGGGCCACTGCATATCCTTGAACTCTTTCATGGCCCCACTCTGGCATTTAAGGATATCGCGCTCCAGTTCCTTGGCAATGTGTTTTCCTATATTCTTGAAAAGGACAGCAGCTGCCTCAATATTATCGGAGCTACCTCAGGCGATACTGGCAGTGCAGCAATTTACGGTGTACGAGGAAAGGATCGCATCAATATCTTTATTCTTCACCCGAAAGGTCGGATCAGCAAGGTACAGGAGATGCAGATGACCAGTGTCACTGATGCCAATGTACACAACATTGCCATTGAGGGCAGCTTCGATGACGGCCAAGCTCTTGTCAAATCCATCTTCAACGATTTAGAATTCAAAAGCACCTATCACCTGGGATCTATAAACTCTATCAACTGGGCCAGGGTGCTTGCTCAGGTAGTCTATTATGTCTACAGTGCTCTGCATGTCGTTTCCCATGAGAACTATAAGCTTATGGATTTTTCCGTTCCCACAGGGAACTTTGGAGATATTTTCGCAGGATTCATTGCAAAGCAGCTGCTTCCAGAAGGCACTATCCGAAAGCTTATCCTGGCAACAAATGAAAACGACATCCTCACCCGTTTTGTTACCAGAGGAGATTATTCCAAGGCAGATGTATGTATGACCAGCAGTCCGTCCATGGATATTCAGGCTGCCTCCAATTTTGAGAGATACCTCTATTATCTCTTTGACAAGGACCCCAAAAGAACTGCGGAGGCAATGACACAGTTTGCAGACACTGGCAGTCTTGACCTGAGTAATTATCTGGATGCCATAAAAAGGGATTTTGATGCCATCGCTGCCACTGAAGATGATGTAATGGAAACCATTGCTTCATTTAAAAAAGACCATGGCTATATTCTTGACCCTCACACAGCAATTGGTGTTTTTGCAGCAAGGCAAAAGCAACAGAGAAACATTCCCGTTATATGTCTGTCGACAGCACACCCGGCAAAATTTGCAGACACTGTACACAAGGCCACAGGCACTGTACCGGAGCCCCCACCATCCATTGCTGGTATTCTGGAGAAAGAAAGCAAATGCGAAACTATGGCTGCAGACGAGGATTTGATTAAATCCTTCATAATCAGACACAGTCACATCTAACCGGATAATAACGAATGAATTTTGCCGATAAGGTAGAAAAGGCTCTGGCATTCCTCCAGGAGAATATCCCGACCACGCCACGAACTGTCGTTCAACTGGGTACAGGCCTGGGCAGCTTTGCAGCACAGGTGGAAAATGCAACAGTCATTCCCTATCAGGACATCCCCTGTTTTCCTATATCCACAGTAACCTCTCATCATGGGAACCTGGTATCCGGAACCATAGACGGGCATGAGATTGTTGTTTTGCAGGGCAGAGTTCATTATTACGAGGGATACTCAGCAAAAGAGGTAGCCTTCCCCATACGGGTACTGAGTCTGCTAGGAGCTGAAAACCTTGTGGTCACAAACTCCGCAGGTGGTCTGAACCCTCTTTTCAGGCCTGGAACTATCATGATACTGAGGGATCATCTCAACTTTCTGGGCGACAACCCGCTGCGCGGTGTCAATGTGGACAGATGGGGCCCCCGTTTTCCAGACTTGAGTGAACCCTACTTTCCCACCTTCATCAAAACAGCGTTCACCTGCGCTGACCTGCTTGGCATCAAAAATGTGGTGAGCGGCACCTATGCCTGTATTTCAGGGCCAAGCCTGGAGACACCTGCCGAGACTCGCTGGCTGCGAGAAAGTGGTGCCGACGCGGTAGGCATGTCATCGGTCCCGGAGGTCATAGTGGCAATCCATGCCGGCATGAAAGTACTTGGTCTATCAGCTGTTTCCAATGTTAATGACCCGGATAACTTCCACCCCATACTCCTTGAAGACATCCTTGAAACCACCAAAGAAACAGGGCCAAAACTTGAAAATCTCATCTGCGAGATACTTAACCATATTTAGATCAGTACAAAGGAAATGGAAGCTATCAAGAGCAAGCTCCCGGAAAAAAATGAGAGCAGAGCCGATTATATTTTCACCGCAAAGTACCTGCTGCCCACAAACAGTAACGACAGTGCGATTTCAGATGGCGGTATTGCAGTCTACGGTGATACCATAGTTGATATTGCTCCTGCTTCCATACTCAGGAAAAACTACCCGGAAGCACCTTTCTTTCATGAACCGCATGGACTCATTATGCCGGGTCTTATCAACACGCACACCCATGCACCCATGTCATGTTTTCGAGGACTTGCAGATGATTTGCCGCTCATGGAATGGCTGGAAGAACATATCTTTCCCGTCGAGGCAAATCTCACCCCGGATATCGTCCACACTGCGGCACAGCTCTCCATTGCTGAGATGATTCGTTCGGGCACCACCAGCTTTTGCGATATGTATTTGTTTTCACGAGAAGTAGCTCGGGCAGCAGACCAAGCTGGAATTCGCAGCTGGATTGGCGAGGTGCTCTATGATTTTTCTTCCCCCTGTTATGGTGAAGTTGACAACGGCTTTACTTACACCAGAAACCTGCATGCAGAGTATACAGACCATCCGCTTATCACCATCAGCGTTGATCCGCACAGCGTCTATACCTGCTCTCCCGACCTGCTGGTAAAGCTCAAGGCTCTCTCCGAAGAGCTGGATGCTCTCTATGTCATTCACCTCTCTGAAAATGAGGCTGAGGTGACAACCTGCTTGAAACGTTACAGTAAGAGACCGGTCGAACATTTGCAAAGTCTCGGCCTTCTTGATTCAAAGACACTCGCCTGCCACTGCGTCAAGGTTTCGGACAATGATCTGCAACAGCTTGCCGAAAAGAAGGTCAAGATTGCCCACTGCATGGAGTCAAATTTAAAACTCGCATCAGGCATTGCCCCTGTTATCTCAATGCTGAAATATGGTATTGATGTTTCGTTAGGAACAGACGGAAGTGCATCAAACAACGATGTGGATCTTTTCTGCGAAATGGACACCGTAGCCAAAATACACAAGATAACAGGCATGGATCCAACTGTTATGAATGCGGAACAGACATTATATGCCGCCACACTTGGCGGAGCAAGAGCACTCAACGCACAAGACAAAATTGGCTCATTGGAAAGAGGAAAGCAGGCTGATTTTATCGTACTTGATTTAAACAGACCTCATCTCACCCCCATCTACAATCTGCCCTCGCACCTTGTTTATGCAGTAAAGGGTTCTGATGTACAACATAGCTTCATAGCAGGAAAACAGGTAATGAAGAACAGAGAACTGCTCACTCTCGACGAACATAAAATCCTTGCTGAAATGAACAGGATATCACAAAAAATCCGGCAGTCCGGCAGGTAATTACAGCCTTGAACACTGTCGATGATAAAACTATATCATGGTCCGCCAGGTCTTGACATTCAGACAAGACTACTCTACATTCATACATCTGCGGGTTGACTTCTTCTGTACAAAAACGCAGATTAAATACTTCGGGTAGTCTTTTACAAGTCTACTGCAGACCAACATCTATTCAAGGAACGCATATGTTTGGACTTGGTATGCCGGAACTCATAGTGATTCTGGTAATTATAGTTATCATTTTTGGTGCCGGTAAATTACCGGAAATCGGTTCCGGGATCGGAAAAGGCATTCGTAATTTCAAAGAAGCAACCAAAAAAGATGAAGAAACAACTCAAAAAATTGACGAAGAAAAATCTGACGGCTCCGCCTGAGTCACTTTTCTCATCCCTGTAATAGAGGCTGACATGTTTGGATTAGGCACCCCTGAACTCGTTGTTATTTTAGCGATCGCCTTTCTCATATTTGGCGGCAAAAAACTTCCAGAAATCGGTTCCGGCCTGGGAAAGGCAATCAGCTCCTTTAAACGTGGTATAAATGAAGCTGAGGAGAGTGGTAAAGAAATCGTGGACTCGATTCCCGGAGTGAAAGAAGTTGCTGATGTAAAAGAAAAGGTTGATCAGATTAAGAATATTGGCAAAGTCTTGAAGTAAACCGGACATAAAAAGCGATATCATTTTCTGTGGTATCGCTTCACTATTTCATAATCACCTTCCCCCTGTTTTCATTCAAGTATTAACGGATACAACGAACCCCGAAAAACGAGATTTGATTTATTAGACCTTAAGGAGTATACGTACCTTGTTGACCTATGTCGCCAGGTCATTACCCAAGCAGGCTTATGTTCCTTCTCTTTATAACGGGTTTTCGCCAGAAAGGCAGCAAAACTGTTTCGCAATAAATACCCTATTCATTTTTTTAAAAACCTGAGCAGAACTTTATACTGAGAAGTTTCCAGATCTTGGGGCAGTTTGACTCCATCGGTAATCATCAAGGTTAAAACTTTACCAGTACGGGGATCATTGGTCTTTTTTTCACGCCTTTCAGCACCGGACGGCCCGGAGATACCCTTTCGTGGAGGACGGACGTGAAGTATCTCTGCCTCAATAGTTGTTGTATCGTAATTCTGTGATTTCTCGGGTTGAGAAACCGGTGGACGAATGTTACCTACAATAATCTCCATGATACACCTCCTCTGTCTCTTGCAGCGCACCTCGTACCATCAGAAAAAAATAACGCTATTTCAATATTTTGCAATAGAATTGGGCTTGTTAAACATATGCCAGATGGGGGCCGCCACTCTACCGCCGCTTTCCCCGGAACCAAGACTCGCATTATTATCGTTTCCAACCCAAACCCCCGTAATACGACTGCCATGAAAACCAATAAACCAGGCATCACGCAAATCATTTGTTGTCCCTGTTTTTCCACCACTTTTTCCGGGAAGCCCTGCAGCCCTCTTCCCTGTTCCACTGGTTATACATTCCTCGAGCATCCTGCGCATCTTTCGTGCTGTATTTTGGGAGAACACCCTTTCCCTGCCTGCCGATGGCGTTTTAATCACCTTTCTCTGCAGCTCTATTTTTTTTATAAATTTCGGAGGAACATACATGCCATCACAAACAAAAGGTGTATAGGCACTGCTGATCTCAAGCAAAGTTACATCTATTGAACCAAGGGCCAAAGAGAGATCCTCCGCTTTCTTTGCCTTGATATGCAAGGATTCTGCTGTTTTCATCACCCTCTTTACACCAACCTTTTTTAACAATCTCACAGCGGCTGTATTATAGGAGTGTGCGAGGGCTTCTGTAAGTGAAACAGTACCATGATATCTGCCGGAGTAGTTCTTAGGCCTCCAGGTTGCTCCATTACCAGCTGAAATGGCAAGCGGCGCATCAAGAATACGGGAAGTTGGCTGCATTCCCTGCTCGAGTGCCAGACCATAAATAATGGGTTTGAAGGCTGATCCTGCCTGCCTTCTGGCGACTACAGCCCGGTTATAATGGCTCATTGTATACTCCACACCTCCGACAAGAGCCTGCACCTGGCCGTTGCAGCCATCCAGACACACCAGAGCTCCCTGAGGATGCTGCGCCCTTTTATTTCCACGGGCAATCTGGCGCCCAAAAGAGGCCTGTACGCCTTGCCGTACAGCTTCCACTCCTCTGTTTTGTAAATTGCTGTTCATAAATGTATGAATAGTTGCCCCTGCAACTGAAAGCGGACGGTCAATCAAACGCTGCGCCCGTCTTTTCACGATTGTGGTGTAATAGCCAACATCCATTGTCTGTTTTTTTGTATGGCTGGCAAGATGCACTCCACTGTTGAAGGCATCCTGTGCCTCCGCTTTACTGATATATCCATCTGCAACCATCCTGTTAAGCACGTAACGCTGCCGTTTTACTGCCAGCGGCAAATTTTTTATCGGTGAATATCTGCTTGGCGCCTGTGGCAATCCTGCAAGCATAGCTATCTCACCTGTTGTAAGATCTTTTGCATGTTTATCAAAATAAACCTGGGCAGCCGCCTCGACCCCGTAGGTACCACTGCCCAGATAAATCTGATTGAGATAGATATAGAGAATATCTTCCTTGCTCAATAATGTATCTATGCGCCACGCAAGAATGGCCTCCTTGAATTTACGCAGATATGTCTTTTCGCGGGTTAACAGTAATGAACGGGCAACCTGCTGCGTAATGGTAGATCCACCCTGAGCCTTCTCCTGACGTTTGATATTAACAAGCAAGGCGCGTAATACTGAAAAGGCATCAAGGCCAGGATGGGAAAAAAACCTGCCATCTTCAGCTGCAACAAAAGCCTTTGGAAGAAGCTTTGGCATATCAGCCATACTGATTACACGTCTGTTTTCCTTACATACTTTCTCAATAATTTTTCCTGTATCATCAAGAATATAGGTAGCCTGTACAGGTTTGTATGCAGAAACAGAACTGATATCAGGGATCTGTAACGCAACCATGGTCCCCACTATACCAGCAAGAAGGGCAGTTGCTGCAAAACAGATGAGAAAGAGAAAACCAATAATATGTTTTTCTCTGTAAATCGGTCGTCTTTTCCTGGAAGCAGGTTTTTTTTTCCTGATAGCCACAGCAAATTTCCTGTTTTTTTCAGTTATTGAGTTACCATTACAGTATCAAATATGGTTTACAAATTTTTCTAATGTATTACGCTTTACTTTATCATATGTACCTGTAACAAATATGATTTCAACCAAAATATTTTTTGATGTATCTGGCAAAAACCTTTGGTATTGCAAAACGGACACACACTACCATTATTGTAAAAACCAGCAACCACACGTTAGCTCATGCCTCGTATCCATTTACTTCCCGACCAACTGGCCAACAGAATAGCTGCTGGAGAAGTTGTAGACAGACCGGCATCCGTTGTAAAGGAACTCATAGAAAACAGTATTGACGCCGGTGCAAGCAGAATTAACATTGAAATAGAAGGTGGCGGCACCCGCAGAATCATCGTTCAGGACAATGGTACAGGAATGGAAGAAGACGATGTGCTGCTCTGTTTTGAGAGACACGGCACCTCAAAGATACAAAAGAATGACGACCTGGAAAATATCTCGACCCTTGGTTTTCGTGGTGAGGCAATACCTTCGATCGCTTCAGTTGCAAAAATGTGCATTACCAGCAGGCCGGAATACAACGATCTGGGGAATGAGGTCTCATTTCACTATGGCAAGCTGCAAAAAATACACGAATGCGGATGCAGTAAGGGAACACGCGTTGAGGTGAGTAATCTTTTTGGGCAAACACCTGCCCGCAAAAAATTTCTGAAAACTGCCAGAACGGAAATCAGTCACATTGATGAAACTGTAAAAAATTATGGTCTGGCCAGACCTGATATCATCTTTACATTACGCATTGATGGCAAAACAACACTCCATTTCAATGAATCTCAGGACATAAAGGAAAGACTGCACGCAATCCTCCGTTCACCGGCAAAAGAGTTTATTTCCATAGAATCAACCGTTTCAGCTCCTGCAAAGAGAAAACTTTCAGGATTTATCGTGCCACCGGAGACGCATCTTCCAGGCAATGCACGTGTGCGTCATTTTATCAACGGCAGAGCTATAAAAGACAGGTTGATGCACCATGCGGTGATAGAAGGTTTACGTGGATTTCTCCTCAAAGGTCAGACTCCCGCCGGATATCTTCATCTGCATATCCCCGCGAATGAGGTGGACGTAAATGTTCATCCGGCAAAACTTGAAGTAAGGTTTCGCAATGCCCAGGATATTCACCAGTTCATCAAACAGGCCATGGAAAAGGCCATGATTGACTACCAGCATACTTTGCGAAGGGGATGGACACCAGAGAGAATACAACATCAGGATGCGGTAAAAAACACAGAAAAGAGAGATACGGATGACAGTCCCTTTTCTACATCATCGATAGAAAAACAGGGGATACCGCTGGAAAAAGAGCAGGAATCTGGCAATAGATACGCTGTCAGCTCCAGAGAAAACATGTCGAGTCAGCACCATAAAACAACGTCCTTTCCCTCCCCAACACCCCCATCCACCTCCTTTCCCTCGTATACAACCAGAGAAGAACCATTCCATGCAGAACATGCTTATGAGGAGATATCACAAACTGCTTCAAGACAACATGTAGAGGATAAGCGATCATCTGTATCATTTTCGCAAGATCAACCTGCTCGTACACACCATACCATGCGTGTCATTGGCCAGCACAAGAACCTTTATATCTTCTGCCAGGCCGGTGATGAACTGGTGGTCATTGACCAACATGCTGCCCATGAACGATTGTTGTTCGAAAAATTAAAAAAACACTACCTCAAAGATACTGTTGCCAGTCAGAGTCTGCTTTTTCCTGAAACAGTGGAACTCACACCTTCCCAGATAGAGCTGGTAGAGGCCAACGGAAAAATACTCGAGCAGATGGGTTTTTCTGTCTCTGAATTTGGCGGCAACTCCTACGTCATTTCAGCAGTTCCGGCTCTTGCCTCAAAACTTGGGCCGACAGAAATATTTTTTGACGTCCTGGCGGGATTTGGTGATCAGGGATTGCAACACCATGACAGTAAACTCGACGATATTCTTGCAACCATTGCCTGCAAGGCAGCTATAAAAGCTGGTCATTCACTTGCCCCTGAAGAAATAGACGGGCTGATAAATTCGATGATGGAAGCAGATCTCTTCTCGCATTGTCCACATGGAAGACCGGTAATTAAAACATTTTCAGGAGACGAGATAAAAAAATGGTTCAGCAGAACGTGAATAATAAGCCGGCCAGTGAAAAACTGCTCCCGAGTTCATGCTGTGCTGTCCTCCTTTTTGTATGCTGCCTGTTTCTTTTGAACGGCTGTGGAAAGAAACCTGTTACCAGGACGTTGACAGCAACAGCCTACTGCGGATGCTCCCAGTGTTGCGGCTGGCAGAGAGGCTCCCCCCACCTTCTGCATCTTGATTTCTGGAATAAATATATACGCACAGGCAAAAATAAAGGAAAAGAATACTCGGGCCTTACTGCGAGCGGAACAAAGCCCAGGCAACAACAACCGGGTCTCTTTTCCCTCGACAGCCTGAAAAGGCCATGGATGATTCCCGTGCGAACGGTTCTCTTTCCCTGGTATTTCCTGCCTGCAAAAGGAACCATTGCCGCAGACACCACCTATTATCCCTTTGGTACAGAAATGTTTGTGCCAGGTTACGGCTGGGGGATTGTTGAAGACAGAGGCAGCGCCATCAAAGGTCCCTTACACATCGATCTCTACTTTAATTCTCACCAAGATGCTCTACAATGGGGAAGAAGGAAGGTCACTGTTGAAATCTACCCTCCCTGATCCTCTATTCTCATGCGTTTTATGTGATAAATTATGTCTGGAAAACAATATATTACAATCATCGGTGGCGGGTTGGCCGGTTGCGAAGCTGCATGGCAGGCTGCCAGGAAAGGCTACAATGTACATCTCTATGAGATGAAACCTGCCCTGTTCAGCCCGGCCCATCAGTCTGAAAACCTCTGTGAACTTGTCTGCAGCAACTCTTTTCGTTCGGATGATCCCACGTCAGCAGCAGGACTCCTAAAAAAAGAGATGAGCACACTTGGCTCTCTGAGTATTGCCGTTGCCAGAAAATGTGCTGTACCAGCGGGTAAGGCCCTGGCAGTGGACAGAGAGCTTTTTGCCCGAGAAATCACCAGGAAAATAGAGGAGAATCCGTTCATTTCTGTACACAGAGAACCGGTGCACCATCTGCCTCCAGCAGATTCTGCTCCTACCATCCTGGCCACAGGTCCGCTCACCTCGGAGTCAATGGCAGACAGCCTGGCTGCATTTACCGGTAAAAACAGGCTCTCTTTTTATGATGCCATCGCTCCCATTGTCGAAACCGAATCTCTGGATATGGACATCATCTACCAGAAATCCCGCTACGATGACGGCCCGGGGGATTATCTTAACTGCCCATTCACCCGAGAGCAGTACGATCATTTCATCAATGAAATCAACAATGGCGAATGTGTCCCCCTTCATGACTTTGAAAAGGTAAAATACTTTGAAGGCTGCCTTCCCATTGAGGTGATGAGCAGTAGAGGAAAAGATGTACTACGCTTTGGCCCCATGAAACCGGTGGGATTGACAAACCCGCATACCGGCGAAGAGCCCTATGCTGTTGTGCAGCTGCGCAAGGAAAATATGGCAGCAAGCCATTACAACCTGGTCGGCTTTCAAACCAAACTCACCTATCGGGAACAAAAAAGAATCTTCACACAGATTCCAGGTCTTGAAAAGGCTGTCTTTTCCCGTTTCGGCTCCATCCACCGTAACACCTTTATCTGCGCGCCAGAGGTACTTGAACCCACCCTGCAAACAAAAACGCGGCAGGATCTTTTTATTGCCGGGCAGTTGTCGGGGGTCGAGGGATATATAGAATCAGCAGCGATGGGGCTTTTAGCTGGGATAAACAGTGCAAGAATGCTCGCAGGCCAAAAACTGGTTACACCTCCTGATAATACAGCTTTAGGAGGGCTCATTGCTCATCTTACACGAACAGAGGCAAAACGATTTCAACCCTCAAACGTCACCTTTGGTCTGTTTCCACCGCTTCCAGGGAAAAAAGTCAAAAAACGACTGCGCGGCGAGATACGGGAAAAAATCGCAACCCAATCCTTGCAACAATGGATAGAGGCCGAAAAATTGTAATGACGATATTGCATCGCCGTCCACCCGGTTATCCCTTGGCAAGTTGCTCCCCAGCAGAGCTTACCTCCGTTTCACCGGATCTTTTATGCATCTATTGA
>PDWI01000452.1_pt1 | contig 66443 bp, 52 predicted proteins | sample 1430891 | NCBI WGS metagenome assembly PDWI01 (sample SAMN01162508, study PRJNA174530) | Oral metagenome, whole genome shotgun sequencing project. | biome: Marine environment; feature: Marine mammal; material: Swab sample of the gingival sulcus; isolation source: swab sample of gingival sulcus...
GGCGGATTAAATCAGAACGCCTGGGGTTAAGCCTCATTGTATTCTTGCGTGTCAAAGCGTAAATGAATAGATAGCAAATTTTATGCCGGTGATTCAGGTCAAAGAAAGCAAGTTCGCCAATTTGATGTCCAAGAGCGTCGTACATTTATTCTCGATATACATACTCAGGAAATTATTGGGGGAAAAACATGGTTTTTATATTGGGGTGGATACATTAGGAAGAATTTTACTCCACATAACAATGCGAATTCTTGTGGTGGGGATTGGGACGAATTTGTAAAAAAACAATTCATACAACATACAAAAAAGGGTGGGGAATAATTCAGGAGCTTAGGGTCAGGTCTTGAAATATAAGAAAGTAATAATTCAAGACTGACCCCGTTAACATATGATCCATTAACAAAACATTTGATAATCCGGAAGCTGATTTCGAAAGAAGGGCATGGAGGATAACTATGAAGAATTTTTTAAAAACGAGGTTTAAGGAAATATTTTCCTGCATAGCAGTAGTGGTAATTTGCTGCTCATCGATGTACTACCTTTTATGGGAATTCAATCCCCTTCCCAATGATGAAGAAATGATTGCCAATTTTAATGCCCACCGTGCAGAGTTCGAAGAATTGGTCAGGCGCTACCGGAACTATCCCCGCCCACCGGACAAAGATATATCGAAGTGGTATCGGGAAGGGGATACCCAGGAACTGATGCAGCGGGCGGGGGTGGCCCGTATTGATCAACATGTACCCACCTGGTTTCCCAATCCCTATTCCGTAGCCTCTGTTAAGCGCTTCATAGAGCAGATATATAACGGGCAGGCCCGAAAATTGGGGCTGTTTTACAAATATGGCACATTACGTGTTATGCCCGTCCCAGAACCAATACCGCTGATTCCGGGTAATACCAACCGTTATAATTTTATCAGCCCATTCAGCCCATGGCGGGGCGTGATCTGGAAAGATTATTGTCATATTCCGGAGATTCCACGGATCGAAAACGGAGAATTGCTGCTTCCTTGGTCAATTGTGGGCAAAGGGGCAAGGGTTCCTTACCAGGAAATAGATGGCGTTCCGGTGTCGCAGAAAAGAGTTAGAATTTTTCCATCGCTGAACAGATTTCCTGAACAATGGAAGAGTTATGAGTGTGTTTATAGACAGATCGAACCACATTGGTTCCTTCGTATGTGTAACGGACATTAAAAAAAATTTAAGGAGAATAACATGGCAAATGTGACCTATTTGACTGGCGCAGTCAGTGAAACCTATAAGGATGAAGCCCTTGGTTACATTGAAAATTTTGACAAAAAAATTATAGAAATCGCCGATGCTGTCGGTGTTTCGGCCGGAGCCATAGCTGGCGCCATGGCCGAGGAAAATAACGCATATGGATATTCTGATGTAGCATTGGACCTTTATGCTAAGTCAAACATCGATCCTATTGTAGCCGGAGCAACTCTGCCGTTTGCCATAGAAGCTGGCTCTGCCGGGCTTGTTGCATGGGTCGCGGCGAACGCTGCCTTGCTGGCAACCAGCCGTAGCCATGAGGAGTGGGTGGAAGAATATGAAGCAGCTGAAAATTTTGTAGGAAAACCAAGTGCAAAAGACAAGGTTTTGAATCCAGCCCTTATAGATGTCGGGCAGGCCAACTTTAAAATTGCCACTGCGATCCGCCTTGTTAATGACTATGCGGATGAATATCCTTCCCTTGATCTTCAGGCTTACCGTGAGGATTACGCCCTACTTGTTAGTGATCTGATGGAGGAAGCAAGCACTCTGACCCCTAAGCTTTATGCTCTGTACCTGAAAGAGGCGGAACAATGGTTCAAGGAAAACGGGGCATACGGCGAGCAATGGGACAACCTGCCGCAAACTTTTCGTGATGCATTATTGGTGACGTATACCAATCGGGGGGAAGAGAGCATCATGGCGGCAAAGAAAAGTTATTATGACGATAGAGGGCTTCCATACGAACCGTTACCGGGGCTCACATCGTCCGGGGGTACAAATCATTTAGGCAATGCCGAAGCCATTGGCTCTACCATAGGGCTTTCAGGTTATGGCGGAGATGTTACAGCAGTATCCAGCCTTGCCGATCAGGCAAGGCTGGATGATGAGGCTGGCATGGCTGCCCGCTATGCATTATCCCAACTCCGGTATATGGCTGTAGAAGGTATTGATTATGGCGACCGGAATCTTAATGGAGAGCTTGATCTATCAAGTAATGGCGGGCAACTTTCTGACAATTGGATCACTGATCGTGCCGCCATGTTGAATTGGAAGATACAATACGATCTCACGGATACCGACTATGGTGATGAGATAAACGCTGATATTGAAGGCGACTGGGACTACACTGATCTTGGCATGGGTGATGATGGGAAACCCCTGAAATTCAGCATTGACGGTAATGGCATAGAATGGACGAACCATCAGATTATTTTCGGCACTACAGAAAGGGATGATATTGAAGGAGACAGCAAGTCTGACCATCTATACGGTATGGGCGGTAACGACACCATAGAGGGCAACGGCGGAGACGATGAGATTGAAGGTGGCAAAGGTCGGGATACCATTTACGGCGGCGATGGTGACGACACTTTTTATATCCAGGGCGAAGATGAGGATTATGATATCTTTAATGGCGGTGATGACACAGACACCATTCAGGGCAGTTCAGGAGATGACACCATCCGTGTTCATAATTATTTAGGCGTTTACACTGTCGAGGTTATTGATGGCGGGGCCGGCCAGGATACCATAGCCGGAACAGACATGAGCGACACCATTAACCTGTCAGGAACCCGCCTTGAAGGAATTGAGCAAATTTCCGGCGGCGACAAGGAGGATACAATTACCGGCAGTGCCGGAGACGATATCATTTATGGCGATCAAGGGCGTGACCGGCTTTCCGGAGGCGGCGGAGAAGACTGGCTCTATGGCGGTAGTGAAAAAGATACTTATGTCATAGGAAAGGGGATTACTCATATAGTTGACGAAGATAATGACGGCATCCTTCTCGATCCGGACAACAATATTCTGAACGGAGCCTGGATACAAACAGGGGAAGCAGAGTATGAAAACGAGTTGACCGGAGTCAAGGGGACCTTTGACGGCACGGATTTTACTATTGATTTTGGAGATGGCAACCTGGCGATTATCCACGATTTTAAAAAGGGCCGGTTCGGCATAACATTGGGGGACATAGAACCGCCTTCTGAAGAGACGAGTTATGTTTTTCACGGAACGGATTATGGTAATGACACAGCTGTTTTTGAAATGGGGGGGTATCGTTTCAGTGTAAATTCAAAAGAAGAAGAGGGCGGCCAATGGGTTTATCAGGACCAATATTCCAGGTGGTTTTCAAGTGTGGATGAATTCATCTCCTTGGAACTTCATGGCGGCGCAGGTCAGGACAGCTTTATCGGCATGACCAAAAGTGACATCATAAAAGGTTATGGCGGGAACGACTGGCTTCGGGGGGGAGGATATGGGGAGCCGCCTGAGCCCCACGCCGGAGATAACATTGATGGTGGTGCCGGTATTGATTATATCAGTGGGATGGAGGGTGACGACATCCTTACCGGCGGAGCAGACAAAGATTTTATTCAGGCGGGAAAGGGTGATGATTTCATTGCAGGGGATAATGTGCAAAGCCTGGATTCAGGCACCGAGGGTGATGATATTATTGCTGCCGGAGGTGGAAATGATACAGTTATCGGTGGTGGCGGAAATGACTTCATTCTTGGTGACGGGACATTTGATTTTGTTTCAAGCGAATTTTACCTTCAGCAGGATAGAGTTGATATATCGTACAATTATTATGCCGAAGCAGGGTATGCAGTCAACTATAATATCACGGAACCAACTATTTTTAATCTTTATAATGAGTCGGAAGGTGCCGGTAATGATTCTCTTTACGGGGGAGAAGGAAAAGACTGGATAGAAGGTGGAGACGGCAACGACTACCTGTATGGGCAAGCTGGGGAAGATACCCTAATTGGGGGCTCAGGGGATGATGTGGTCACTGGCGGGTCCGAAAATGATTTGATCTATGGAAACTCCGGTAAGGATTATCTTTATGGCGATGGTGGGCAGGATCAAATTGTCGGCGGTGATGATAACGACATTATCAGCGGCGGTGAAAATGATGATAAATTGTGGGGATCAGACGGTGATGACACTTTAGTTGGAGACTCCGGAAATGATGAACTCATGGGAGAGGCTGGTAATGATACCTATGAATTCGTTCAGGGTGACGGCGTTGATTTTGTATATGATCAGGGGAATTCTTCGGATAACGATATTATTCATTTAAAAGATGTCATGAAAGCATCTGATTTAACGGTTTATTATGCTTCAATCAACGGTAAAACAGTTACAAAAAACGCCCAGGGTGCCCATCTGGTAATCCAGTATGGTACTGATCGAGTGGTAGTCGTATATGGCAGAAGTGCGGATAACTATAGCTACAGGTTGTCCGGCGGAGAACTCTTATCGCGGAATGATTTGCTTAAACAGGCTGACCTGGAATTAATTACGGAAGGCTCCCAGGATGCTGATACTCTAAGTGGTAGCACAGCGATTGATGATATAATCTATGGTTATGGAGGTGATGACACGCTTTCAGGCGCTTCAGGCAACGACCTGCTTTCAGGCGGGGCCGGTGCTGACCTAATAGATGGCGGGGCAGATATTGACACTGTAGACTACAGCGATTCTTCCGCCGGTGTAACCATCAACCTGGCAAGTTCGGGTGCCCAGAGTGGCGGTGATGCACAGGGAGATGTATTAAAGGAAATTGAAAATGTGAACGGCTCCAATTTTAATGATACCATTCGAGGGAACTCAAGCGATAATATTCTTCGGGGAAACGATGGGGATGACACGCTTTACGGCAGCGACGGAGATGGAGACGACGGAGAAAATATTCTGATTGGCGGGGCCGGTGCAGACACCTTTTACGGAATGGGGGATGATATTATAGATTACAGCGATTCCGATGGCGCCGTAAATATTAACACAGTTACCGGAGAATTCAGTGGGGGCCATGCGGAAGGCGATGTGCTTGGAGGAACGTGGTATGAATCATCCAATGGCTCCGGTTATGCTTATATACGGAATGTCAGAGGCTCCCGGTTTGATGATATTTTGGTTGGTGGTGCCAATGCAGATCTTTATGGGGGGAGCGGAGATGATCATATAACCGCTACTTCCGGTTTCAATTCTCTCTATGGTGGGGCCGGTGATGATGTTTTGACGGGAGGTGATGGATATGACTTCCTTTTTGGAGGTGCCGGCGCAGATGAACTCCACGGCGGAGACGGAGAGGACACTGTTTTTTACCGCGACTCCGATGAAGGGGTAACCATTAACCTGGAAACAAATGAGTTAAGTGGCGGCTATGCTGAGGGCGACACCTTTACATCCATTGAAAAATTTAGAGGCTCCGATCATGCCGACCTGTTCATCGGCGGTAATGCGAACGATTATTTCAGTGGTGAAGATGGTGATGATGTTATTTATGGCGGCGCTGGTGATGATACCTTACAAGGTAATTTTGGAATTGATACTATCTATGGCGGTGCAGGAAATGATGTTATTACAGGGGGATTCGGTAGCTACATCGACAACGATAATAATTTTTTATATGGCCAGGGGGGCGATGATGAGCTGAAAGGACAAAATGGAAAAGACCTGCTCGACGGCGGAACCGGCAATGATTATCTTAGGGGTGGTTTCAACCAGGACACCTATATTTTTCAGGTGGGTGATGGTATTGATATCATTCATGAAAGCAGGTATGAATATGCTCCTTCTTCCTGGGTAGATACCATTCGCCTGAATGGCGTCTCTTCCATAAACGACCTGACAATTCAATATGCCGAATTTACACTTACGGACGATATCTATCACTTAACTTCAGGTGGAGATGATGTCTTAATTTCATATAGCGATCAGGACAGGATTCTGCTCAGAGAAGCAAGAACTAAATATACGAATTTCGTATATGAACTTGACGGAGGCCTTACATACACCCATGCGGAATTATTGGCCAGGATCTCTTCAAGCGGACAATATGGGGACACCGATGATATCATTGACGGAACTTCAGATAGAGATGTGATCTATGCAGGTGCTGGAAATGATACCGTCAGTGGGAAAGAAGACCATGACATACTATATGGCGAAAACGGAAATGACACCATATCAGGGAACGACGGCATTGATTCCATCTATGGCGGAACCGGCAATGATTTCCTTAGCGGCGGCGCTGGCAATGATCTTTTAGAAGGCGGCGCCGGAGACGATCATCTGATGGGTGATGCGGATAATGATGAGTTAATCGGAGGGGCCGGAGGCGATATTCTGGATGGCGGTGACGGCGCACATGATAAAATTTATTATACAGGGTCAGCCGCTGGTGTGAATGTGGATCTGTCATCCGGAACCGCATCAGGCGGTGATGCTGATGGTGATACGATCATTGGAATTGAGCATGTTAGTGGATCTGAGCACGATGACACTTTTAATGGGAATGATGTCTATAACAGATTGTTCGGTGATGCCGGTGATGATGTCCTACAGGGCAATGGGGGCAATGATTCCATTATTGGCGGAGAAGGAACAGATACTGCTGTATTTTCAGGCAAAAGTTATGAGTACTTCTTTAATTTTGGAGATTCACTTACCATCGTTGATACAAAAGCGGGCAGGGATGGAGAAGACTTCATTGATACAATCGAGTTTATTCGTTTTGCAAATGGGACGTTTGCCGTTGCCGATATTCTTGCAAATTTAGACAGCTACAATGCGGAGACTCAAAATTATTTGGATAACCATGCCCCGGAGGTATCAGGCGTAGTAAGTCTGGCCGACATCAGCGTAGGCGAGACCAAGTTGATCAGTGCGGCGGACTTGCTTGCTCATGCTTCGGATTCAGATGGCGATACCTTATCAATCACCAATCTGTCAGCTGACAGCGGCACATTGAATGATAACAGTGACGGGACCTGGACGTTTACACCATCTTCGGCCGAGTTCAATGGTAACGTGACGTTCAGTTACACGGTAACCGATGGTATGGCATCGACTGTAGCCCAAGCCGGACTTGAGGTTGTTGAGATCAGCCAGGCTCCGGAGGATGATATTACCATTCCGACAGGACTTGTTTTTGACATGGAATTATCGGGCACATCTTCGGATGAACAGCTTGTCGGATCCAATGGGAATGACCTTATTCGGGGATATCAGGGCGCTGATAATATTTTTGCCCAGGGCGGAGACGACTGGGTTCTGGGCGGAGAGGGTAACGATTACCTTGACGGCGGCACAGGTAATGACATGCTCCGCGGCGGTGCCGGGGATGATCGGTATGTATTCTGGGCCGGCAACGGAGAAGAAACCATTGATAATACAGGTGGCGGTACAGACTGGCTGCTTTTTGCCGGCGGACTGACCCAGGATAAACTGGTTTTTACCCAGGCCGGAGATGATTTGGTGATTACCGTTCAGGAGTCTACGGATAAAGTTACCGTCACCAATTGGTTCCTGGGACCTGACTACCAGATTGACTATATTCAGCCTGACGGCTCGTATGGTATTCCTGCATCCCAGATCTCTTCTCTTCTGTCTTCTCCAGTATCTGATTTTGATTCCGTGCTTGACGGTACGAATTCCGGCGAACAGCTTGTGGGTACATCCGGTGCAGACCAGATTAACGGGCTTGCCGGAGACGACCAACTCTTCGGTCTGGCGGGAAACGACGAACTTAACGCAGGAGAAGGCGATGACTATCTGGATGGCGGAGCGGGCAACGATTTCCAGAACGGTGGTGACGGTGCGGACCAGCTTGGCGGGGACGCCGGCAACGACACCCTGACCGGAGGGGCCGGCAACGATATCTACGTATACCGTCCGGGCTCCGGTGCCGACACCATCATCAACAGCGGTGGCGGTGCGGACAGGCTCATCTTCACCGATGACATTACTTCCGACCGTCTCACCTATCTCCAGTCTGGTGACGATCTGATCATCCGTGTGGACGGTGATGAGGCCAACCAGGTGACTGTGACGGACTGGTTTTTGGGGGACGACCATCAGCTGAGCTATGTCCAGCCGGCAGGGGAAAGTGCCATTACGGCCGCCCAGATCAACACCCTGTTCAGCACAACAGATCCTGGAACCGGAGATGTCCTTGAAGTTTCTGATGAGTCCACCTTTGACTCCGTTGTGACCGGAACCGCCGCCGGGGAACAGGTGGTGGGTACCTCGGGCAGTAATCTGCTCAAAGGACTTGAAGGCGACGACCAGCTTTTCGGCCTGGCCGGGGACGATTGGCTTCTGGGCGGGGACGGTGCTGATTATTTCGACGGCGGGGCCGGCGATGACACCATGATCGGCGGGGCCGGCAGCGACCAGTTAGGTGGGGATGCCGGTAATGATATCCTGGTTGGCGGTACCGGTGATGATACCTATGTATACCGGCCCGGTTCCGGTGCCGATACCATCATCAACGGGGACGGCGGTACGGATTGGCTCATCTTCACCGACGACATCACCGAAGACCGGCTTACCTATGTCCAGTCTGGTGACGACCTTCAGATACGGATCGACGGCAGTACCGATACCATGGTTACAATCCAGGACTGGTTTACGGACGACGCAAACCAGGTGGCCTATATCCAGCCCTCCGGGGGCTACGGCATCCCGGCCGCCACCATCGCTACCATGGTCCAGGAAGAAACGGTTGCCGCGGCAACAGCTGCTTCGGGCGGCACCTTGATGGACACAGCCTCTGCCTCGGAATTGACCGGCAGTGACACGGATTACAGCTCCTTTTCCCAAAATGCCGGCCTCTATCTATCAGGCACTGAGGACTTAGGTGCTTCCGACGATCTGACCACCCTGGCCCAAACCGATGATGAAATGAACACCTCCCTGCTTGCGGCAGTTTAACCCTGATAGAAAATGCCTTGGTATGGTTACCTGTGCCGGGGCATTTTTTTACAATGGAGATTGGGAGTTTTAAATATAAGAAAATGATAATGCAAGACCTGATAATCATATAAAGGCAAGACAAAAAAGCTCAGCCTATACATTTTTTAAAGCAGTTAAAAGGGAAAGGAGGTGCCTCCCAGACTATATCGTTATACTATAGTCCGGTACGCATCAGCGTAACTATTAATTAAAAAATGCCGGCCCGAACTTTTGGACTTCTAACTATTTTAGATGAAAATTTAAGGAATCACTAACCGCACAATTTGTCTATCATTCAAGCCAAAAGCCTTTATTGAAAGGGGTATTGACTACTTTTGTTATTGGCCATATCAGATTCAAATCTTATTAACGTATGAAAGTGCGTCCAGCCTGAATTATTCCAAATCGCTATCTGGATAAACCCATGAAGGACCACAACCTGCTGCAGGCGATCTGCCGGACCAACCGTGTTTACCCTGGTAAAACGCACGGTTTGATTGTGGATTATCTGGGGATTTTTGATGACGTAGCCACAGCTCTGGATTTTGATGAAAAGGCTGTGCAGAATGTCATCACAAATTTAGATGAGCTCAAAAAAGATTTGCCTGATATTGTGACAAAATGTTTAGGTTTCTTTCCGGGAGTAGATCGGACCGTCGGCGGTTATGAAGGGCTAATTGAGGCCCAGAACTGCCTGCCGGATAATGGCACCCGGGACAAATTTGCAGCTGCGTATTCGGTCCTTTCCCGCTTGTGGGAGGCCTTATCTCCGGATCCCTGCCTTGGGCCCTATGAGAAGGATTACAAATGGCTGACCCAGGTTTATGAATCAGTGAAACCGCCAAGCGGTAATGGAAAACTGCTTTGGCACGCACTGGGGGCTAAAACCATTGAGCTTGTGCATGAGAATGTTCACCTTCAGACCGTTCGTGATGACCTTGATACTCTGGTAATGGATGCCGAGGTTCTTGAAGGGCTGCTGGATGCCAAAGACCCTGATAAACAATCCAAAGAAATTGAAATCAAGCTCATTATGCGTCTGGCCAAGCACAAGGACAATCCCCAGTTTGTTGCCCTGGGCGAACGTCTTGAAAGACTCAAAGAACGGCACGAACAAGGCTTGCTCCATAGCCTTGATTTTCTAAAAGAACTTTTGACCTTGGCCAAGGAAGTTGTCCAGGCCGAGCAGCAGGTGGATCCGGTGGATGAGCAGACTATGGCCAAAGCCGCCCTAACAGAACTGTTCGCCGAGGTCAGAACCGGCAAAACACCGATGGTGGTAGAGCGGATTGTAACAGACATCGATGAGATTGTTCGTCTGGTCCGTTTCCCCGGGTGGCAAAACACCAAGGCCGGAGAGCGAGAAGTTCAAAAAGCCCTTCGTAAAGTGATTTATGTCAAGTACCAGGTGAAAGATCAGGATTTATTCGACAAGGCCTTTGGGTATATTCGCCAGTACTATTGATCTTTTTATTGGTTAGGGTAATGTTTTTTAAAAACAGTCACCTCAACTGCCAGGTGCCTTTAGATCAGATTTCCTTTTTTCACGTTTGGCTTGCAGCATTTTGCTAATTTCTCGGAATCTTTTGCGCCTTTCTTTATCTGTTTCTGGTTCTTTGGGTGGCCGACCGGCATTTTTGCGAACCCCACCTTTTTTTAAGGTTGATTCTAAAGAAAGCCATGTCTCAGCTCGTAAAAGCAAAGTTTGCTTAAGGTCTGTGATAAGCAATTCAAGGGTTATATTCCGCTTTCTATTAGGTACGATAAATGGTAATAGCTGAATTTCTCCTGCTTCGAAAAGTTTTAATGCCCCTGGTGACAAAGCTTCAATGCAATCATCTAAGTCCGACAAATTTGGTTTTGGGTTTTGTTTTAATAAATGCCTTTCAATGTTGGGGAAATACTTCCAGCCTTTAGGAAATCCTAACCGGAAAGCAGGAATGGTTATCTCTCTATATTTTTTAAAGTTTTTTATTGGTATTTTGTCTGCTATACCCCGTACAGGTTCATATTCTCCATTTTGGCGCATTTTTCTTAGTAGTCTAAGAACCTTGTAATAACCTGGCTTTTTTAACTGATGAAGTTTGCATGGTTCTTTACCTGTAGAGTTTTCGACTGGTCGCCAGCATAACGGACACCAATTCCAATCAAGTAATTTGCTGTTTTGCAACTTTTTTTTGTGTAATAAAACATAGGCTTCGTAAACTATATCTGCTACAGCTATTTGTTTCCTTCCTTGTTGAACTATTGAATCATCATAATGTCCGTCTTTACCCATATACTCAACATCGAAACCGGATTCCCTCAATTGATTAGCCCATTCCTCTATGTCTCTCCAGGTAGATAGGCTTTCAGGAGGGTAAGTTCCTGGGAAAACTTTGGGTAACACTTTCAATAACATTTTCGGTAAAATTGGATGGTTATATTCTTTTGATAGAAGATTGGAAAAGAAATGATAAGAGTAGTGTAAATAATATGCAGATCGGGCATGAGGTATTCTATGGTATACCCGTTTAACCAAGGCGACTAATTGTTCGTTGCCCTTGTGTGGGCTTTGATTTGTTTTTTCTAATACTATCTCGCTTACTAATTTCATTTGGTTCGCTATTTCTGGGGCTTTTAGTTCAAATTCGACATAATATGCTTGCCTTTCTATGTGGTATGCCCAGAATAACAAACCCTCTTTGGTGGCAAAAGCTCTGTCAACGTGAAGTTTTCGGGGGAATGTTTTTTGAGCAGCTTTTTTAATTTTTCTGAAGTCGTTGAAATCTTTACATAATTTTAAGTTTTCAAGAAATATGTTTTTCATTTGTTCCAATTATTTATTGTAAGTGCCTTAAATAAAATATTATTCGTATTTAAAATCTGTATGCAAATTTATACTTTATTGAAAGTATTAAAGTCAATCAATACACTTAACACCATCATAGGGTATCACTGATGAACATAACAACACGATAGGAGGCATATAATGACGGGAAGCCAGAAAATAGATTGTATTAAAGGGAGAATAAAACTTGGAAAAACAGTTATTTACCCTGTTTCTGAGGTGATTTCTTACATTCAGCGAAAGGTCGTTAGCAAGCCCGAAAATCAATATCTGGAAAATATGTACAAAATGTTAATGGAGAAGAATTCAACCGGATTCATTTCTCGGAAGGATATTGAGCTTCAGACTGGTGGATTATTGAAAAGCAGGACTTTAGCCAATATCGATAGTTTAAATAATCGTATTGAGCCTTTGTGAATCCTTTAAATAAAATTAATAATTATAGAGTGATGGGATGAATCATGCCTCGAAGTAGAATGATTAAACCAGAATTTTGGGATGATCAAAAATTGTGTTCAATCTCTTTACCCGCTAGACTAATTTTTATTGGCCTTTGGACCTATTCAGACGATTATGGGGTGGTCAAAGGTAATGCGATGTGGCTCAAAAACAAAATCCTCCCATATGATGGATCACTGAATATTCAAGGAGCACTCACTGAGCCCTCAGGGAGTGCTCATGGAATGGTTGAATGGTTGGCGGAGCTTGAAAAGATACGATGTATAATTCCTTTTGAGTATAACGGTGAAAATTATTATTATATTCGGAATTTTACAAAATATCAGAAAGTTAACAGGCCTTCAAAAACGCGAAATCCTAAACCGCCCGAAAAAATTTTTGAGGACTCAGTGAGGGCTCAAGGAGTATTCATTGATGAAACAGAAACAGAAACAGAAACAAAAACAGAGACAAAAACAGAGACAGAGACAGCTGGTTTGTCTAAATTGGGAAAAAGGTCTACTTCTACAGATTGGAAAGAAATTGAATCTTTATGTGATAAAATTACACAACTTCCCCCCAAAAAAAAATGTTTTGATCCTCAAGCGTGGTCCCAAGAAAAAATTAATGGATACGGACACCCTAAGGCTGTACTACATTGCCTGAACGGGCTTATACTCTACTGGGATACCATTAAAAACCCATGGGGATGGTGTAACGATATTTTTGATAAACAAAACGGCAATTATAACGAACGGGATGCCATTGCGACCCACGAAAGTTATAAAAAAATGCCTGTGCCTAATAATTTAAGTCAGATTCTGCTGTCGAAAACTTAATTTTGGGTGAGTAGGCTGAGAAAGGAAAACTTGGGGGATCAACATGGGTGCGAAAACCAGAAGAAAATATCATCGTCATTTCAAACGGAACGCTGTTTTGTTATGCACCGAACCAGGAAGGTCTGTTTCCGAAGTAGCAGAAAAACTGGAAATCGATAAGAATTTGCTTTATCGGTGGCGTCGAGAGTATCTGCAGGCGAATAAACCGTACCTATCCAAAAAAAATAGTGGAGAAACCTTGGATGTTAAGCAAAAAATTCGAGAATTGGAAAAAAAGCTTCGGGACACTGAAATGGAGCGGGATGTTTTGAAAAAAGCAATGGCTATTTTAAGCAGGACCGCACAATGAACCTGTCTATATCGTTAGAGGTAACGTTCCTATGGTAATGAGTTGATTGATCCTGAAAATTGCAATTTCTGTCGGTTGGTGAAGGTGTCAGTCATCGGAGGTCTGTTTTTACGTTAATAAGATTTGAATATAACAGAATCAATAATAAAAGTGGTCAACACCCCTTCAATAAAGGCTATTAGCCACAATCAGAGAATGTGCGCCTTGTTCAGGATTTAATCAGAGGACGGGGTATATATTAAATTTCTTCTTGTGTTTCTTTCTCCGGAATTGTTAATCTCCAACTTAATTTTTTTCTAACCCGTTCCATCTAAAAACGAATAGACAAATTCATCAACATTAAATGAGAATCATTAAAAATAGACGTACTAAATGGCTAATAATACACGAACACTATTGTGATAAACGGAAGATTCGTGAAAAATATCTAAGCAAATTAAAAAATATACGAGCCAATGACAAATCCAAAATGCAAATTTTGGCTGCCCCAAGCCATATGTCATTGAGAAGTAATTTTGAGGAAGTCGTAAGTTTTTTTAATACGCTGAGGGAAAGGACAACTGGTATAAAAAAGGTGCAGCACTTAATGGTTGATTTTGAGACCATATCAGTGCTCAAGCCCGGAGCAGCCCTTATTCTAGCAGCTGAATTATATAGGTGGCAAACTTTAAATTTTATAAAGTTGAGGCCCTTTAAACCTGAAGGATGGGATAGCGATGTTCGCAGGCTGTTTAATGAAATGGGATTGTTTGAACTTTTGAAGACGTCTAAAAAATTTAGAAATCAAAAATTTTATTCAAGTGGATCTCAAACGTTTTTTAAATTTTTGACCGGGAAGACCTCTGACGGTGAGCTTGCCGGTACATTAATGGAAAAAATGGCCCCCGTAATAGACAAACATTATAATGAAACATTACTATATGTTGCGTTGAGTGAGGCTATGACTAACGTCCTTCATCATGCTTATCCTGTTGACAGTGACGTTTTTAATTCAGATCTTAAGAACCGGTGGTGGCTTTCCGGGTCTTTTGACAGAGACTCGAAAGTGATGACTGTGTTATTATATGACCAGGGCGTTGGGATACCAGCAACCTTACCAACACGTCCTAAATTGTACAAAAACATTTTGAGATATATAGGTGAAAAATACTACGCCACAACGAATCAAGGACAATTAATACAAGCTGCCGTCCAAATAGGGCGTTCCAGAACTCAGGAAGGACATAGAGGAAAAGGGCTTAAACAAATTCTGAAATTTTCATCAGATAGTGAGTTTGGTAGGCTATATATTGTTAGTAGAAAAGGTGAGTATTTTTTTAGCGAAGACTGTGTAGAAGAAGCCAATAATTGCCCTGTTGAATTAGGCGGCACGTTTATTCAATGGGAAATTAAATTGGAAAAGGATGCAAATGATGAAGAAGTGCACGTTAAAGATTGCAGAGGAATTCACTAAGTTCCCTGCTGGTAGGTTTATTGATGATGGGCGTTTTTCTGGAGAACGCTTTCGGGAAGAATTTTTGGTGCCTAAATTAAAAGAGTATGACACGGTTGTGATCTATCTGGACGGTGTCAAAGGGTATGGATCATCCTTCTTGGAAGAATCATTCGGTGGGCTGGTAAGGAAAGGATACTTTTCCGCTGATGATCTTAAAAAAAAGCTTGAGATTGTATCTGATGACTCAATTTTTAAATCATATATAACTGAGATTTGGGGATATATTAACGATGCCGGATAAAGCTACTGTTACAATTACCCCTCTCATTGTCTCAGTGGTCTGCACCCTTTGGTCTGGTTTGGTCTCGTTTATTGTCGCCAAGTGGACCTTAGCCAGGCAGAGCAGATCAAATGAAATTGCAGATCTGGTGAATTTGATAGAAAGGCTAAGTGCCTCAGCCAGTGCGTTCTGGCTTTCATCTGGAAGAAAAAAAGAAGCCGAAGCAAAATTGAAGCATAAGCTGCTTAGGCTGAATGCGGAACTTGATAGATTGTTTTCAAAGCATTCCTGTTATGAAAAAATAATGAACGACAATATTCTTTTTCGAAGAGAAATAACTGGTGGGCAATTCGAAAACGAAAATAGAACAGAGGAAAATGGCAGATCCGCAACTATCGTTGAGCTTGGAGAAGATTTAATCAAAAAGATTAAATCTTTGAAGTAAGCCATCATCCAAGCTCTGCATTAAGACTCTTTACAATCTGTTCAATCCATTCATTGCTTTTGTGACTGGTTTTTAAAATTAAATTTTCCATAGAAAATAATTCTCGGATAGTAAAAGTGGCGGCGAAGCCGGAGCTTTTTACCAGTCCGGCAGCAGACACTTGTTATCACTGTTGCGAATGGAGCGCTGTGGCATTTGCAACCGAGTTAATTTGCCTTGTTCGCGATCTTGTTAATATTACATGAGATATCACTTATCTTACCTTTCAATGATTTAATTTGCCTTAAAATGTCATTTGAAGACTTATTCGCATCTTGAAAGCTGTTAGATTTTGTAATTTCATCCGTGGAATCACCTTTATGTGTTCGATACAAAATATTCCTAAAACTACCCCAAAAAATATTCATCTGGGTATAAATATCTTCAATATCAGCACTTAAAGAAGGCTCATATAAATCACCAATGACACGCAATTCATCCATTTTATCGCATGAAGTTAGATATTGATCATCATATTCTGATTCCGCAATTTTCATGCGCCAGTTAATATGGAATTTTGTAAGGGAAAATTCCCTGTCTATGAAACTCAATATTTTATGTGCTTTTTCTAACCTTGCAAGCGTAATTATTCTATTCTTTTCAGTTAAATCACTGTCTCTTTTTAAAGTTTCTATTTCAACTTGGAAAAGTTGGTTTTTGCCTTGTTGTCTTTGTTGAAAAAAATTTGTAAGTGCAACACCAAGCAAGGCTGATATTGCTGCAATTATAGAGGTCAGCATAGTAAGTCTAATACCTTAAAGATGTTTTTTCTTAGAACATAATTCAATGTGTTATATCTCAAGCAATTTATAAGTTCATTGTTGTAGCTAACACCTGGCTTTCGCGCCCTGGCTGGAAGTATGTAATTTAAAACTTGTACTAAGCCTAAAAGCGGGCACGTTTTGCTGAAATTACGCCGATCGGTCAGGCTCACCGCGTAAGCCAGTGTTAGTGTCGTCGTTCGATTAAACATTGATAGATCAATTCCCTGGTAATCCTTTAAGTCTCGGTCCAAACGTATTTATAAGAGTATTGACGGTTTCACTTAAAAATGGGGCAACGGCCTCATCATGAAACGGAGGCCATTCTGTTTTTACCGTTTTGGTTCGTTGAATCATGTGCCTTTCATTGTTCCATATAACAGAAAACGGCAAATCGTTCTCAATTTCATCTTTCATATTAACTTATCTAACGGAATAACATCCAAAAAGCAAAAAGTAAGAATAGCCAAATCTACATGAATATTTATAAAGATCATAGTTTAAGGTCTGAAATTATACTGTATTTTACACGAAAACCCGTACCTTTGGCGATCCATGGCGGTTTAAAGAAAACTGTAGTTTGGATTACGGATCTATTTTTTTAGATTGCTCAGCTTTCAATTTTTGATAATCTTCGCCTATTTCCTCCAGAGCTTTTTCAAATGCTTTACTCAGATCGGACTTTAATTTGGTATTTTCGGCTTCCACGAATTCCAGAGCCGCGTCCTTTTTATCAAGCTGGTCATTGAGAGTAGCAATCTGCTGTTCAAGTTTCCCCATGCTTCTTGCAGTTGTCGTTTTTTCAGCGCTGACTTTTTCTGCACAGGATAGCTTTTCGGCGGTTAGAGCATCTTTAACATTGTCTAATTCATTTTTTAAGGTGTCATAATCTGTTTTGAATTGGTCTAATCTGTTGTTAAGAGTTTTTATCATCTGTTTATCACTGGACGCGGAAAGTTTCACTAAGGATAATTGGTGGTCTTTTTCTGATAGTTGTTTCTCCAGGTCAGTTATCTGGTTTTTAAGGTCTTGGGCTGTTTTTGCTTCAGCATCCAGTTCACCGATTCGGGCCACAAACCCCGTCTCTTTTTCTTTCCAGGTTGCTTCCTGGGAGGTCCAAGACGCTTTGAGAGTATCCAGGCTTTCTATCTGACTTTCCAGAGATTCAACCTGTTTTTTTAGGTCGGCATTGCAAGTTTTCAGTTCTGTTATCTCATCTTTTGTAAAAGAGAGGCGATCTTTAAGTTCGACGACCTTCTGTTGGGCGATTGTAATCTTTTCATCAGCCGAGGCCTGGGCCTGGGCCTTATCATTGGCTGCAAGCTCAAGATAGGCAGTCACAACACGTTCTGCCTGGGCGAAAGCCTGCCGAACCTTGACCCCTTCCTTGTATATAGGGGATGAGGTGTCCGCCTCTTTCTGGGCCTGGGCATAAGCTGATAGGAGCGTTTTAACAAAATCCTGCGCTGATCCTGCTTGTCCTTGCAGTTCCTTAAATTTAACGGCGAGTTCCGGGTCTAACTTCAATCCGACTGTCTGTTTTTCCGCTGCCATGGTGATTTATCTCCTGCCTTTTGGTTAACCTTACATCCTTTATTTTTAAATGGTTAACGTAGTTAACTGGTTAAATTTATGTTAACTATATGGATTAATAAGAGGCTTGTCAATGGCAAGCTGCGAATTTCAAACTTGAGATGACATATAATTTCAAGCGGCTATAAGCTTATTTTTGACAGTCTCTTTAACTATCAGCTAAATGTAGCAGCCTGATTTCATAATCGCCCTGGCCTGATTTAATAAAAACCTTGGGCAGGAATTAAACCGTTTTTGCAGTTCCATTCTGGCCAGATTTATCTGATACTGAGCCATGATTAAGCGTTTCTATAAATTTTCTCATAAACTCCAGCATCCTATGGGTACATGAGATCATGTTTTTAGAGACGGGGATTTGAGATCTAAAACGTATTGATTTCCTGTTCAAGGAAGAATAAGCTCTTTGATGGTTTTGGATTTCACGGTATGTGTATAAATCATTGTGGTTCTGACATCACTATGGCCTAAAAGTTCCTGGATAGTTCGGATGTCATAATTTGCCTGAAGGAGAGGACTGGCGTAATTATGCCGGAAGGTGTGTGCAGTTGCCATTTTTGCAACCCTTGCTTTGTTGACTGCTTTTTTAATAGCTTTCTGAACGTGGGATTCATGGAGGTGGTGGCTGCGGATTTCATGGCTACCCTCCATTTCTGTAGGCGTTTTAGCCGGGAAAACTATTGCCATATAAATTCTTTTCCAGCATTTTTATATTTCTTTTCGATACTATCAAACATAAAAACGCCATCGTATTTATCGGGAAGAGACTTCTGGTGCAGTTTAGATACATTATTAATCTGCGTTTAGCACCTTGTACAAAACTCTCGGAATAAGAATCCTTCTGCCTTTTCCCCCCTTTCCGTCATGGACCGTTAATATTCCGGCATTAGAAAATATGGCAAAAGACTACGTTCTTTTTGCCGTGTTTTCAATTCGTTAAATGTCGGTTTACGTTATGCTGAGACGATTGAGAATCGTCGTCCCTAATGTTCTATATTCATATTATACAAAGTGGGGAACAATAAGTAGACTTGATTTTTTACTGATGATGACAAAAAAAACGGGTTTATAAACATTAATTGACATAGAGGGGAAAGTTTTTTATTCCTGGAAGAAATCAAATTCCCTGGGAGACTCTTTATGGCTGAACCTGTCTTTATTATCCCTGACAATCCACTCGAAAAAGATGCCGATTTCGGCTTTTCCGCCTATATTGATACCATTTCAGATCTTATTGCCAACGGCCGGAATAAAACGCCTCTGGTCATTGGAATTTACGGTAAATGGGGAAGCGGAAAGACCACCCTTATGCGGAGTATTGCGCATAAGCTCGATCACACCCGTGCATATGAAAATCCACCTTTTCGAAGATGTAAGCCGGTCTGGTTCCAGGCCTGGAAGTATAAGGATGAAGATGAAATCCTTGCGGCGCTCTTAGAGCAGATTTTGAATACCATGGCCCGGCATGATTTTTTTTCAAAATTTAAACAAGAGATTGAAACGTTTATCCAATCGCTGAACCCGGGCAATTTCCTTTCCGCACTGCTCAAAAAATATACAGGCGTGGACACAAAAGATTTTATCCAGGAATTAGCGCATAAGAAAAAACTGGGGTTTTATGATGAGTTTGAACGCTCATTTAAACGGTTGATCTGGACCTATCTATCCGGCCGGCCACAGTTCAATGAGACTGAAACATATAAAGATGAAAACGGTGCGCTGACCGTTTTTATTGATGACCTGGACCGCTGTCCTGAACCCCGAATTGTTGGGGTGCTTGAGACTGTCAAGCTTTTTATGGATATACCCGGCTGTGTCTTTGTTATTGGAGCGGACAATTATATCATCACCCGGGCACTGGAAAAATCCTATCAGGAGAATGCCGGGCGATTCATGGATAAGATTATTCAGGTGACCTTTAACCTGCCCAAAAAGCCTGAAACTGAATTCAGCTCGTTTATAGACAGAATTATGGAAGCGGCAGGTCAGCAAATTGACCCTCTTTTAAAAGAATATCTCCCTCTCATCCTGCCTGTCCTTGAAAATAATCCAAGGAATTTCAAACGCTTTTTAAATGATTTTAGCCTGCAAAAAGGCCTGGTTACGCATAAGAAGATTAACGTTGAAAAGCATCTGCTCCTCTGGAATATCATTGAAAAGGGATTTCCCTCTTTTTACCAGGCCCTGAAAAGGGACCGGGGATATTTTACCCTTGAAGCTCTTATCAAGGTGATTCATGAAGTCCAGAAAAAGGTGGGGAATAAAGGAATAGATACCTTTGATGCAGCAGAACATCAAGACATCCAAATCCCGGACTCAGTGGCGGAATTCTTCAGGAACCGAAATCTGATTTCCGTTGTTAAAAAGTTCAATCCCAGCATGGACGAACTGGAACAGCTTAAAACCCTGAGCGCCATGGTGGAACCGGACGCTTCGAAAAAAGAGGCGGTTCCAACGCCTGCAAAAGATGATAATCACAGGCAGGTGCCGATTCCGGCGGGAGAATTCCTGTTTGGAGATCCAAAAAGGAAAACACGTATAGACCATGATTACGAAATGGATATTTACCCGGTGACCAACCAGCAGTTCAAACGCTTTATCAAGGCCGGCGGCTATAAGGACATGGCGTTTTGGGGGAAAAGAGGACAAAAATGGCAGGCTGAAAAGCAGTTTCAGGAACCCAGATTATGGGATGATAAAGATTATAATGATCCGGAACAGCCTGTTGTCGGGATTTCCTGGTTTGAGGCCCAGGCCTATGCCAACTGGCTGACCACGCTCAAGGATGACGGATTTACCTACCGCCTGCCAACGGAAGAGGAATGGGAGAGAGCTGCCAGGGGGGATGACGGCAATGTATATCCCTGGGGCGATCAGTTTGATCCGGAAAAGTGCAACACCAAAGAATCCGGCAGGGGAAAACCCAACCGGGTGAATCTTTATCCCAACGGCATCAGTCCATATGGATGCTACGACATGTCTGGGAATGTCTGGGAATGGACCTCATCTTTTTGGGGTGATGACAAGAAGACCTATGTCTTAAAGGGCGGCGCCTTCGTTAATTCCGAGGAGGCTTGCCGCTGCGCCTCTCGCAACTACGGCGGCCCGTTCAACAGGAGCAACTATATCGGGTTTCGTTGCGCCAGGATTAAAACTTTGAACTCTTAACCTTTTACCCTTTGGGAGAATAAATGGGGGGAAATATAAAAAATGTTCATGCCCTGACCCGGATTTATGACTTGTTGTTGTGGATTATTCCGGTGCTGGATAAGTTTCCCCGGACCCAGAAGTTCCTTTTGGCGGATCGGATTGAAACCGAACTGCTGGATATCATGAAATTATTGATCCAGGCTGTATATGCCCGGCAAAAGTCAGAATTGTTGGGCCGAGCAAATCTTGGACTGGAGCAGGTGCGGTATTTGATCCGGCTGTCCAGGGATCTGAAATACCTGGGGCTTAAGCAGTACCGATTTGCCTCAGAAAAAATTGATGAGGCGGGTCGGGAAATCGGCGGTTGGCTTAAGTTCTGCCGGGCAAGAGGTGCTCCATGAAACGATTTGGGAATCTGTACAAAGATATCACTTCTTTTGAAAACGTGCTTAGGGCTTCCAGAATGGCCAGGCTTGGGAAGCGGTACAAAACTTCCACAGCCCGGTTTGAATTTGCCCTTGAAAAGAATATTTTAAAAATTATCCGGGAGTTAAAAGAGAAAACTTATACGCCGGGTCCATATAAGGATTTTATCATATATGAGCCCAAGATGAGGCAAATCTCTGCCGCCCCATATTATGACCGGGTGATTCATCATGCCCTGATGAATATTGTGGAGCCATTAGTGCGAACGAGCTATATCCATGATACCTACGCCTGTATCAAGGGTAGAGGAACCCATAGTGCTGTGGATCGTTACAAACAATTTCAGCGTAAAAATACCTATGTCCTCAAATGCGATATAAAAAAATACTTTCAAAACATTGATCATGAGATATTGATGGAAAAACTAACCGGTAAAATAAAATGTCCTGATACGCTCTGGCTGTTGGAGACGATCATTCGGTCCAAAGCCTATGATAGCGGAAGTGAGTATTTTGAAGGAGACAACCTGTTTACCCCTGTGCAAAGACCAAAGGGGGTGCCTATCGGGAATTTAACCAGCCAGTTTTTTGCCAATTTATATTTGAATGATTTTGATCATTTTATGAAACAGGAGATTAAAACCCGGTATTATATCCGCTATTGCGATGACTTTGTGATTTTTTCAAATGATAAAGAAACGTTAAAGCAGGTTAAACAAGCAGTGATTGATTATCTGGATATTATCAGATTAAAGGTCCATCCGAATAAAACCCGGGTTTTCAGGCTCAACGACGGGGTTGATTTTTTAGGGTACAGGATATGGCCCGGGTATTCAAAGGTCAGAAAATCAAGGGTCAAATCTTATCGCAGACGAATCCGCAGGATGGAAGATGCCTATTCCCGGGGAGAATTGACCCTGGAAAGGGTTACGGCATCTGTCAGATCCTGGCTGGGGCATGTCAGACACGCTAATGCCAAGGGGCTGCAAAAAGAAGTGCTTGAGGGAATACGGCTGAAAAAATGCAGTACAGCTTAAGGGGCAGGGTTAAAATCCATGGCGGGCGGCGCCTTCGATAATTCCGAGGAGGATTGCCGCTGCGCCTCTCGCAACAACAACAACCCGGACAACAGGAACAACAATATCGGGTTTCGTTGCGCCAGGACTAAAATTAACTGCGGGGCTGGAATTTTTTTCTTTCCGGAGGGAAAAAGCATGCCTGTTTTAATCCAGATCCTGCTCCTGTGTCCACCTGATGGTGGAACAAATTATGGTACAAGGGGGACCGGGTTGGTAGGCACTGCCGAAGGCCCGGAATCTTCTTGTAAATGAAAAAGGAAACCGCCATGGTTCAGGAATATAAGATCTTTATTGCCTCTCCGTCTGATCTTGGAGAGGAGCGGGACATTATTGGACGGGTGTGTGATAATCTGAACAGCGACCCGCTGCTTGTCGGGGGAATGAAAAAAAGAATTCTGCTTAGACCTCTGGGGTGGGAAGACCTGCCGCCTGCCCCGGGCCGTCCCCAGGACCGGATTAATCTTATTTTGGATAAAAGCCATATTGTGGTGGGAATGCTGTATCGTAAATACGGCACTCCCACCGGGGACTCTGATTCCGGGACAGAAGAGGAGTTCTTTAGAGCCTATGACCAATGGAAGACCGTTGAAAAACCAACGATCATTTTTTATTTCAAAGATCCGGGCATTAATTCACTTGAACAATTGGAAGACCCTCAAATTAAAAAGGTTTTAGGATTAAAGCAAAAAATTCAGGCTGAGGAACTGCTTCAGTACGGAGGATTCAGGGACGCAGATGAATTTGGGGCGATCTTTGAAAAAGATTTAAAAAAGACGTTGGTTGATTTGACCAAGTCAGCAAAAGAGGATGCAGCCATTTTAAAAGGGAAAGAAGAGAACCCCGTGCCCGAAGCGGTTCTGAATCAGATTCCTTCATCCTATAAAACCTGGCTCAATGACAAGACAAGATGTATGGATGTGGGCTGTCTGATTGAAGATGCCCAGGGAATCCAGGTGATTCTGGCTGAAATCTACCAACCCCTGTTCTGTGATGACCCGGATTTAAAAGAAAGAGTCGCCAAATCAAGGGGAAAGTACAAGGGCGTTTTAGCAAAAGACCCGCAAAAACATTCCAGACCGGTTGAGATAGAAAAACTGGCAGGCAAGGAGAGTTCTTTACTGGTAACAGGCTTGGCCGGGTCCGGAAAAACAACCTTGGCCCGGCATATGGCAAGACAAATCATCAATGATGACAGTCCCTATTTTAAACGGGGGGTGCTGCCGGTGCTGATCTATTTTAAGGATTTGAAGAAATTTGACTGGAATACCCGGTTATCGGGGGGCAAAGGGGCAAATGCCTTTCTGGAATGGTATTGTGGGGCTGGCTTTTCAGAATCCATCCAGTTTGGGGTAATTCAGGCTTTTTGCCGTACCGGGCGAACTGTATTTATTCTGGATGGGCTGGACGAGGCCCCTCTGGATATTCGGGAAAAAGCGATATCCTGGTTTGCCGATTTCCAGCATTTATACCCGGGCAATAAATTCATTCTTCTGGGCCGCCCCCACGGAACCGGGGGGATGGCAACAAAACGGTTCGGCCAAAGATCGGTCAGGGTCCATGACCTGACCGAGGACCAGGCCCTTGAATTTATTGATACCTGGTTTGATAATGTTCATGTCCAAGGCCTGATCACAGGCCGTGAGATTGCAGGCCGGATGAAGGGAGAGATCCGTTCCAGGCATGATATTGACGCATTAAAGAAAAATCCTCTCATGCTTACGGCCATGTGCATCCTCTATAATGATCTTAAGGTGTTGCCGGATCAGCGGGCAGACCTGTACAACCGTATTGTGGAACGGCTTTTTTCCAAATTCGGGGATGAAAAAATCCGGGTGGCCAATTTTATGATGGCGCTTTCCCATTCGTTATTTATAAAGGGGGACAGGGGCATAGATGAGGAAGAGGCCGTCTCCATTCTCAAGCAGCATTTTCCAGCGCCTGGAGAGGGAGATGCAAGTTATAAAGATATCTTCCATCGCATAGAGCCTGCTACAGGGCTGCTGCACAGAGAGAACGGAGGATACCGGTTTATCCATCTGATCTTTCAGGAGTTTTTGACAGCCCGGCATATAGTAGACCAGGTGGAAGACGGCTTTTTTGAACCCATTCAAGAATATGTGGAAGATGAACGGTTTGAAGAGGTGCTCTCTTTGTATATCGGTTTTGTAAGTATGAGAAACAAGAAAGCGGCCAATGGCATTGTCCGGCGGATTCTGGAAAGCAATCCCCAGTGCAAAATGCCCCATGGACTTTTAGTGGCTGGTCGCTCTTTATTGGATATTCACAAGGATAATCAGGATATTGGCGTAAAAGAGTTAGCCATTGACCGGATGCAGACCCTGATTCGTTCCTCCCATCCCCCCGTGGTCTGGGCTGCGGCCGGTAACGTTATGGGGCGCTTGGGCCATGATCCCGGGTTTGACGATTTTATCCCGGTTCAAGGGGGGCTCTATGAACTGGCGGACAAAGATTTTTCAAGTTTTAAATCCATAGAAATAGAACCCTTTGAATTGGGTAAATTCCCGGTGACCAATGCTTGGTATCAAAGATTCATAAAGGCTGGGGGGTATGAACAAAAGGAATTCTGGGAAGATGATGGGATAAGATGGCTGGAAAAGGCCAAGGCGGCAGAGCCCGTATATTTTCGGAACAGGCAGCTTAATTGTCCTGCTCAGCCTGTGGTCGGTGTCTCTTTTTATGAGGCCCAGGCTTTTTGTAATTGGATGAGTTTCCATGATCCGGGATATAAATACCTTCTTCCCGATGAAAATATGTGGCAGGCGGCTGCTGGGGGAAAAAAGCGACGGAAATACCCTTGGGGTGAGAAAATAACACCGGAACACTGTAACTATGATAAAACGAATTTGAACGGCCCTTCCCCTGTAAATATCTTTCTTTCCGGGAAAACCCCTGAGAGTATCTACGACATGTCCGGGAACGTCTTTGAATGGACCTCATCTTTTTGGGGTGATGACAAGAATACCTATGTCATAAAGGGCGGCGCCTTCGGTTATTCCGAGGAGGGTTGCCGCTGCGCCTCTCGCGGCAGCAACGACCCGGACAGCAGGAACTTCGATATCGGGTTTCGTTGCGCCAGGATTAAAACTGTGACCTCTTAATCTTTTACCCTTTGTCGCAAGGCGGAACGGGTAAAACAATTACGGGCACTTGAATCCCGGGGATATTTACCTAATTCAAACAAGAAACATGCTACGCTCAAGCCTTAGATGTTCAAAGCTAAGTGTGGACTATGATTGTGTCCAAAAGCCTTTCTTGAAAAGGGTGTTGGCTACTTCTGTTATTGACCATATCAGATTCAAATCTTATTAACGTATAAAAGTGAGTCCAGCCTGAATTATTCCAAGCCGCTATAATACAGAAACACTCAAATCTGGTTCAGTATCAGATAAATCTGGCCAGAAACATTTAATCCTGGCCCATTAACGAATAAAGCTGGCCAGAATGGAACTGTAAAAACGGTTTAATTCCGGCCCAAGGTTTTTATTAAATCAGGCCAGGGCAATTATGAAATCAGGCTGCTACAGCTAAACAATAAAAAAAGATTTTTCAAGTCTCTGGGCTACGCGGTCTGGAATGGAGCGACGGGATCGGGGGAGACTCCGGAAGGGGAGGGGCGCCAATCTGAGTTTTTCAAACCATAGGGCCTTTATCCCGAGTCATGATAGCTATCAACTTGGACCGCTTTTGGATATTCATTCCTGTAGAAAATCGGCTCAGCTAGAATAAAAAACCCCATTTGATTCACAGCTAATAAAAAATCACTGCTAAATCAAATGGGGTTGAATTTAATTCTGTTCTTTTTTTCTCTTGTTGTAGGCTTTCAAAAAAGCCTCTTCGTCCACAATTCTTGCCTTGCCTCCGGAACCTATATACTGTGATATTACATCGTCCCTGTCGGGGCCGTGGCCGGTCTCTGTTTTTAAGCTCGCTCTGGCTGTTTGGTCTGCTGTCAGCCATTCTTCTTTTAGTCGGTTATATGCATCAATCTGAAATTCCTCCTGGGAGCTAAATTTACATGGAGGTGTAAGTCCTGATATCTTGTGGTAGCGAGTCTGCACGTACCAATGCCTGTTTCCGTGGGCTGTTGCCCCGTTCTCTCTCGTCAATCCCAAATATGCCATCTTATTTTGGAATCTTGTATAAACGTTTTTTAAATTTTCTTGCGGTAAAATCATGTTTTTGCTTTTGAATCCGCCGACAAACTCTGATGCGTGTTGCAAAGCATTTTTTGCTTCGGGCATTATGGAATCAGGAGACAAAATTCGTTCTCTACCGCCTTTGGTTCCGTAAACGATGCGTACAGACCCGTCTGGCAGCAGAGCATTTGCAGGACGTATCAAGATACTCTCCTTTAGGCGCAATCCCAAATAGCGCTGGAGTTTGAGCATCAAGAGGTATCGTTCGTCGTTCATCCTGCTGGACTTGTTCAGCTTTTCAACTATTTTATCAAAAGTTGCCTGATCCAAGCTCTTATCTTTATTTTCGATATATTTCCTTCGTGGTATGTCAAAAGTGAAATTGTCATGGTTTACCTTGCGGTTTCCGTAATAATCCAGGACCGTTCTGACGCCTGACATATACTCTTTAATTGTTGCAGGCCTCAGACCTCTTTCTTGCCAAATATCAACCACGGACTGGACGTGTTTGTTGTTAATGTTTGTCCATTTTTTGGGACTGAAACCAGACCATTTTAGTAGTCTGACAAATAATTCTGCCTCTTTGAGGTGGTTGTATCTGCTTTTGAAGCTTTTGCCTTTCCATTTTCTTTTATCAAATGCGAGTGTTATGCCGTACATTAATGAATCTGAGCTTCGTACATAATACAGATAGGGATCGCCTTGTCTCGGTCTCAAATTCGTGAACTTGCCTTTGGTGGCAGTTCGCTGGGGCTTTGGTGTTCCTTTTTTTCTTTGTATCTCAACATTTTTTTTCATGGGGTCTCCGTAAGTATTGAAAAGGTTAGCGATAAACTCATCTGCCAGGGGGGGCAGGTAATGGTACAGGCCTGCCCCCGATAGATGCGGTAAAAATTGATTTACATGGGCCTTTGACGGATCAAAAATCCATCAAAACCAATTTTTACATGTTATTTTTTTGGGGGAATCTTCTTAAATCCTTGTCCTTGGTCGCGTTTGCATAGATGCGCTGCATTCGATGCAGCCTGTTAGTTATGTTAAGTTTTTTTCTCACAGAGTTTGTCGGATCTTCCGCCGGCAAAGACTCCCTGTTTAGGGTAAGTGAGTTTGCATCTATATCCAGGGCCATTGACATGGTGATCAATGTTGTCATGGATGAGTTGATTCTCCGGCTCCCGAAATTGTCCGGGGGGCTGCTTTAACCTTTTCTGACTTTTTTCATGAGTCCCACCTTTCTTTTTTTGTTTTCAGGCCACCGCGTCGGAAAGAAAAAAAGAATGATTTTTTTTTGATTTTTCAGACGTGTGCGAAAAAATATAATTTTATTTCAATGGGTTATTTGTGAATCTGTTTTCTGAGTGTGGATTTTCGTTGAAAGCCACTATTGGTAGTATTTTCGGCTGTTTTTTGTGTTTTTATGCGCCTACCGTCTGTATTGATTTGAGGTGGCAAAAAAAATTGGCAAGAGACACCAATCTATCTCTCATGGCATCTTTTTTTCTATATTTAGCTGGATGAAAAATCTTTAAAATTGCTGGAATTTAAATTCCAGGTAACATCATTGGGAGAGTTTTTTGGGTAAAATAGATTTTATCACAGTTTGTGATTTCCTTTTTTGCTGCGTAATACAGCGTTGGCTTAATACGACCCTTTTTTAACAAATTGTTCACGTTTTCCAAGCTGAGGCATTGAACTCTATTGTATCGTTCTTTCAACCATTTTAATTAAAGCGATGTCCTCATTTTGGTAGTTAGCTGCGATCTATCTTTCATCGTTCCTGTTTCTAAGGTGGCCATAGCCTTTAGATATGGTGTCAAGATTTTAAGACACTTAACAAGCTTGGCTTTCATAATCATAGTCTGCGTTCTGTTTTTATCTTTGTTCGTTTCCTGGTATCAATAAAGGGTTGAATAGCCTGCAGTGAAAACACGTTTGCATTAATTGTATATGCAATACAATTTTTTATTATTTTTCTTGCTGTGAGATACGACTGCGAATTGATTTTTGGACCAGGATTGGTCGTGGATAGAAAGCCTTAGACAAAAGGCTTTTGGGTGAATTGAGTCTGCAAAAATAAAAAACGAATAGTGCAACCGCACTTACCCGTTATTTTCTCAAACTTCTTTTTTAAAACAGCTTGACCGGACTTGATTCTGTATCCTTTTCTGAGTGGCGCAGGAGACTGCGCGCTCCCTGTTTGGTTAGCGCATATACAGATTCAATCCTTCTTCAAACCATTACAAGAATCTTGCCAACTGATCTTGCAAGGCGCGGCTGGCTCTTACATATATTTATGCATGGGGGCCAGGGAAAGTATTCGATAAACTCAAATACAGTAAATAGTGTATAACCCTTATCAATTATAGAATATATGGTCAACTGCTTTATTTGATTTATATCCGCTCGCCGTTGTATTGCTGGGTAGCACGGGTTTCCGGATTGGTCAAGACGGGTGCTGCTGTCTTGACCAATCCGGAAACCCGTGCTGTTTGGGAATTAGCAACGGCGAGAGGGGCGCAAACTTTTGTCTTTCGCTTCCTGCTCAAGGGGCTGGGAAAAAGCACAATAGCAGTAGGCAAACAAATTATCGGGCTTAAGCTTGATCCGAACGTTGTTGGGGGGCGGCGGGTTAGCCCAAGAGCTTCTTGAATATGAAACAATTGCCAGTCGCCTCGTTTACAACTGTGATGCTGGAAAGAAAATGTTACTGAAAAGAAAAGGGCGCATGCTAAATCACAAATGGGTATTCCCAGTGTCAAGAGACATGGATGATTGGTTTTTAGGCTGCTCGATCAGGCGTTGATACCAAATAAAATTGTTTGTGGGCATTGATCATTAGAAGATGATCGGCTGGTTGAAAATTGAAAAATGATGGACATATGATGGACAAAATGCTCTGGACGCAAAAAAGGCTTTCAAAGAAAAAACCTTGAAAGCCCTTATAATCGGTGGCTGGCTGACTAGGATTCGAACCTAGATTGACGGAGTCAGAGTCCGTAGTCCTGCCATTGGACGATCAGCCAGTAGAAGCATAACGCCGTAATATGTACAACAAAGATATGATTGAAGTCAAGGAAATATTCATTGAAACTTGTCGTTGAATTGGGCTATTGTTTTTTAGTTTGATCAATATCAATGAAAACCAGGGGAAGTCGTTTCAATCATAATTATGAATAATACTAGGGGGAATTGGAAGAATTCAGGAAAAGGGATTCTATTCAAAAAAAAAGAGTTTTCTTACCTTCTTGATTTATTAAAAGATGCTCCGGATTTAGTTATTGCCTTTTCAGGTGGTGCAGATTCGACATTTCTGCTGGCGGCGGCACATATTGCAGGGGTGAACTCGATATTACCGGTTACCATTGTCTCTGATTTTTTTACGGATAAGGAAAAAGAACGGGTGAATCGGTTGGGGCGATATTTGGGTATAACTCCAATGCTTATACCTGTAAATATTTTGAATGAAGCCAAGGTGACAAGCAATACCGATAAACGCTGTTATTTTTGTAAATTGTTTTTATTCTCTAGAATCAGGGCAGAGGCGAAAAAATGCGGGATTCATACTTTGGTGCACGGTGCAAACCTTGATGATTTGCAGGAATATCGACCTGGCATGGATGCGGCCCGGGAACTTGGGTTTAAAACGCCTTTGGTCGAGGCAGGTTTTTCAAAAAAGGAAATCCGTGCGTGTTCAAAAATTTTAGGTCTTGAAACCTGGAATTTGCCTGCCCAGTCCTGTCTGGCCACCCGTATTCCCCAAGGAGATATCATCACAAAAGAAAAACTTGTAAAAGTTGAGCAGGCAGAAGCCTGCCTCCATGGTTTGGGATTCCATCAGGTGCGGGTGCGGTGTCATGGGGATCTGGCCCGCATTGAAACAAAGCCTGGTGAATTACGCCGTATTCTGGAACCAGATGTAAGGCTGGAAATCGCACAAACGTTCAGACGTGCAGGGTTTGATTCTGTTTGTCTTGATCTTGATGGGTATGCACCTGCGTCCGGGGTGGAAAGATGAATGGAATCTTCCCCGGCGTCATTAGAGCCTGTTTCATAATTAGGGGATCGAAGCGAAATCTTATGAAAATGAGAACCAATTTTCATGAAATTATCAAACAGGCTCTTAGACTGCCGGGGATGAAAATGGGGGCTATGGTGCTGATATGGACGAGACTAACGTGAATGCAGTTCTAAGTCATTAAAGAAATAACTGATTTCAAATGCAGCCGTTTCCGGCGCATCAGAGCCATGGACAACGTTTTTTTCAATGTCTGTGGCATATTCCTTCCGGATGGTGCCTTCTTCTGCTTCTTCGAAATTTGTGGCGCCCATCAGTTTTCTATTTTTTGCGATAACATCTTCGCCCTCAAGCACCATAACAACGATGGGGCCCGATGTCATGAAATCAGTCAGGCTGTCGAAAAAAGGACGTTCTTTATGGACTGCATAAAACCCCTGGGCCTGGGATTTGCTAAGATGGATCATTTTCATGGCTGCAATTTTAATGCCGTTGTTTTCAAAACGTTTGATGACTTCGCCGATGACGTTTTTTTCTACACCATCAGGCTTAATAATAGATAAGGTTCTTTCCACGTATCTTCCCCTTTAATGATTGATAGTAGTAGTAAAGCTAATGCATTAATTAACGGGCTTGATAAATATCACAGAAATATATTATAAGTCAAACTTGACAGGCTGTTACAGAATGCTAATTTTTTAAACTCTTTCGTTCCATCTGACCATGGACCTGAATAATGGAGTATGATGCTTAAAATAGGCGTGACAGGGTCGGCAGGTTCGGGGAAAAGCCTTGTGTGTGAAGGATTCCGGCGTATTGGTCTGGTTATTCTGGATTGTGATGAAATTGCAAGACAGGTGGTAGAGCCGGGTCGGGCTGCCTATCATCAGGTGGTCAAGGCATTTGGCGCAAAAATTGTAACTTCCGATGGCTCGCTGGATCGTCCGGCCCTGCGACATATGATTGTGAGCACAAAAGGCAGCCGGGAAAAACTTGAATCCATTCTGCATCCTGTAATTATAAATGAAACGGTCAGGTTGATGGATGACGCGGTTCATTCAAAGCAAAAATCATGTGCTGTTGAGGTTCCTCTTCTGTTTGAACTTGGTATGGAAACTCTTTTCGATATTGTTGTGGTGGTGACCGCTTCTAAGAGTACCCTTGTTGACCGGATCTCCTGCCGGGACGATGTGGACCGGCAAAGCGCCCATAAACTTTTAGCCATCCAGATGCCCCAGTCTGAAAAAGTCCAGAAGGCAGATTATGTCATTGAAAACACAGGCGAGCCGGAAGCTGTTTTTAAATCGGTGGGTGTTTTGTATGGAAATCTTGTCAATCAGCGCTTGACAAAAAAATGATAATATCTTAATAGAATTTCTAACCTAATTAACGTTTCACATTATCTGTCTTTTTTTTCCGCAGGGTCGGTTGGCCTCCAGATTGTCAAAAAGGCATCCCCAAAAAAATTGCATTGTGAATTCATACACCCTTAACCAAACTGATGGATCAGACCAGGAGATTGCATGAATCTTGTAGAACTCAATAAGATGAAGATCAGTGAGCTCACCAAGCTTGCCAAAAAATACAATATTCAGGGTATTGGCGGTCTTAAGAAGCAGGAACTGATTTTTGCCCTGCTCCAGGCGAATATTGAAGAAAGCGGACAGATTTACGGTGAAGGCACCCTTGAAATCCTTCCGGATGGATTTGGTTTTTTAAGAGCCCCGGGATACAATTATTTACCCGGGCCCGACGATATTTATGTATCGCCCTCCCAGATCCGGCGGTTCAACCTGCGCACCGGAGATACCATTTCCGGCCAGGCCCGCCAGCCAAAGGATTCTGAACGGTATTTTGCATTACTCAAAGTGGAAGCCGTTAATTTCATGAATCCTGAAATGGCGGCTGAGACCATTTTGTTTGATAATCTTCTGCCGTTGTATCCGGACCGTAAAATGAATCTTGAGGCAGAGCCTGATAATTATTCCATGCGGGTTATTGACCTGATGTCTCCTATTGGGTTTGGGCAGCGCGGTCTTATTGTGTCTCCGCCCAAGGCCGGCAAAACCATGCTTCTCCAGAACATTGCCAATTCCATGATTCAGGCGCATCAAAATATTGTTCCCATGATTCTGCTTATTGATGAACGCCCCGAAGAAGTCACGGACATGGCGCGTTCCGTAAATGCAGAAGTGATCTCCTCCACCTTTGACGAACCTGCCGAGCGCCATGTGCAGGTGGCTGAGATGGTTATAGAGAAAGCCAAAAGAATCGTAGAGCAGGGCCACGATGTCGTGATCCTTCTGGACAGTATTACCCGGCTTGCAAGGGCCTACAATGCGGTGATGCCGCCTTCCGGAAAAATTTTGTCCGGTGGTGTGGATTCCAATGCCCTGGATCGTCCCAAGCGTTTTTTTGGTGCGGCCCGGAATATCGAGGAGGGGGGCAGCTTGACAATTATTGCCACAGCGCTTGTTGATACCGGGTCCAGAATGGATGAGGTTATTTTTGAAGAATTCAAGGGCACGGGTAACATGGAGCTTGTGCTGGATCGAAAACTGGCGGACAAGCGTGTGTTTCCTGCCATTGATATGAACCGTTCCGGTACCCGTAAAGAGGAGTTGCTCCTTGATCCTGAAGTGCTGAACCGGGTCTGGATTTTAAGAAAATTACTTTCAAGTTTAAATTCCGTGGATGCTATGCAGTTTTTACTTGAAAAAATGGATGGAACAAAGGATAATAAAGAGTTTCTTGAAATGATGAATTCATAGCAGGAACTTTTTTTATATTTAGTAGTTGAACGCAAAACCTAAGTGTTTAGACCAAAGGTTATCTATATGCAAGGTGCAGAAAAATGTGTAACCGAAAATTGCTGATCTATCTATGGCGCGCAACTTTTTCTGCAGCGCGGAAGGTGGGTGACTTTTCGTTCAAACACCATTTACGGTCTTTTATGACGAAGACCATTAAGGAGTGACGTGTAAGATGAAAAAAGATATCCATCCGAACTACACAAAAACAACAGCAACCTGTGCCTGCGGCGCAGCATTTGAGATCGGTTCCACAAAGGAAAACATCAAAGTGGAAATTTGTTCCCAGTGCCATCCCTTTTTTACCGGAAAACAGAAATTGGTCGATTCCGCCGGCCGCATTGACCGTTTCAAGAAAAAATATGCAGGATTTGACGCAACCAAATTGGTTTAGCTGTTTTTTTAGGCAGGTCTGTAAGAGGGGTCTTTAGTGAACAAAGACCCCTTTTGAATTTTCATCCGGGATCATTTAACCATGATTGAAAAATTAAAAGGCATTGAAGAACAATTCATAAAAATTGAGCAGTTGCTTAGTGATCCGGCAGTCATGGCCGATCAGAAAAAGTACCAGGGGTATTTAAAGGAACACGGTGAACTGAACAAAATTGTGCCGGTGTTCCGGGAGTATGAAGGTGCACAGGAGGAGCTTAAAGAAGCCAAGGAGCTTCTCAAGGATAACGACCCCGACATTCGGGCCATGGCCAAGGAGGAGATCCCCGTACTTGAATCCAGAATTGCACGGCTGCAGGAACAACTCAATGTTCTTTTGATGCCTAAAGATCCCCGGGATGAAAAGAACGTTATTCTGGAGATCCGGGCCGGTACCGGCGGTGAGGAAGCCGGCATTTTTACCGGTGACCTGTTCCGCATGTACACAAGGTATGCGGAGTCCAAGCATTGGAAAATCGAAATCATTGAGAAAAATGATTCGGCTGCAGGGGGGTTTAAAGAAGTTGTTGCCATGGTGGCAGGCAAGGGCGCTTATTCCCAGTTTAAATATGAAAGTGGTATTCATCGGGTTCAGCGGGTTCCTGAAACTGAAACCCAGGGGCGTGTTCATACCTCTGCGGTGACTGTGGCAGTGCTGCCCGAAGCCGAAGATGTGGATATTGAAATCAATCCTGCAGATCTGAAAGTGGATGTGTTCCGTTCTTCGGGACCTGGGGGCCAATCTGTCAATACCACGGATTCCGCTGTCCGGATTACCCATATTCCCACAGGCGTTGTGGCCACCTGCCAGGATGAAAAATCCCAGCATAAAAACAAGGCCAAGGCGATGAATGTTCTCAAGTCCCGTCTGTTGGACGCCAAAATCCAGGAAGAGGAGGCCAAACGGGCTGCGGACCGGAAAGGGCAGGTGGGAACTGGTGACCGCTCCGGACGCATTCGCACCTATAATTTTCCCCAGGGCCGGATGACCGACCATCGCATCGGTTTGACCCTGTACAGGCTGGACAGTGTTATGGAGGGCGATATACAGGAAATTATTGATGCGTTGCGGGCGCACAACCAAGCCTTGGCATTGGGCTCATGATCAAAATAAAATCATCTTTCTGTTCGTCTTTTAAGCCGGCCTTGGTCTTACGCCTTGAACTTAAAAAAATTATCTGTTCCGTAACAGCCTGTCGAAACATAGATTTTAAAACAAGATCCGTCCGGGGGATTTAATCTGTGGATGCCTGGACCATAAAATCCATTCTTGCCTGGACAGACACCTATTTTTCCCAGCGCAGTATTGACAGCCCCAGGCTGACAGCTGAAATCCTTTTGGCACAGGCCTTGGGGTTGCGGCGCCTTGATCTTTATCTCCAGCATGACCGGCCTTTGGAAAAGCAGGAGCTTGCAGCATTTAAAACCCTTATTCGGCGCAGGACTGCCAGGGAACCTGTGGCGTATATCACAGGGCATAAGGGGTTTTTCAATGGGCAGTTTAAGGTTGCCCCGGGCGTTCTCATCCCCAGGCCGGATACGGAAATTCTGGTGGAAACAGCTGTGGAAATATTGTCGGCGATAAAACCGTGTGACAGGCAGGCCCGGGTGCTTGAGCTTGGGGTCGGGTCAGGGGCGGTTATTATTTCCATTGCCAATGCCTGCCCGGACCACCTCTATTTTGGCAGTGAACTCTCTTGGGCTGCACTTGCAATGGCCTGTGCCAATGCCAACGCCGTTTCCCGGCCCCCGGTGTCATTCTTCAAAGGTAACTGGCTTGCAGCGGTGGCGCCCCAGCCGCTGTTCGATTTGATCCTGTCCAACCCACCCTATATCCCCAGTGCTGATATTGAATCCCTTGCACCGGAAGTCAAAGACCATGAACCCCGGCTGGCGTTGGACGGAGGGGCTGACGGCCTGGATGCCGTCAGGGTGATTCTGACCCAGGCCGGAGACCGGCTTTTGCCTTCCGGTCGTTTGATCCTTGAGATCGGATTTGACCAGAAAACCAAGGTCGAGCGCCTTGCCCGGGAAATGTCATGGGGGGCTGAACCCAAGTTTATCAAAGATCTTGCCGGACATCACCGGGTGGCGGTTTTCAAAAAATAAATTGATTGTTTTCTTTCCTTTTGATATTTAAATTAGGATTTTGCTTTGGCAAATATACTACACACGTTTGCGGACCTGGGATCCGGTGCTTTTCTAAGAGCCGATTCATTACTGAACGCACATGCTTTAAAGTCGATTCCGGGGATGAGGCAGGCGGATGAACATTAAAACCATTTAAAAACTGGAGAAAAAATGGCTTACATCACAATTAAAGAGTTATTGGAAGCAGGGGTGCATTTCGGACATCAGACCAAACGGTGGAACCCCAAAATGAAGCGGTACATTTTCGGCGCCAGAAACGGCATCTACATTATTGATCTTCAGCAGACTGTCCAATTGTACAAACAGGCCCATGATTTTATAAAAAGCGTTGTTGCAAACGGCGGTGATGTGTTGTTTGTGGGCACAAAAAAACAGGCTTCCGAGGCCATTTATGAAGAAGCCAACAGAGCGGAAAGTTTTTATGTTGAGAATCGGTGGTTAGGCGGTATGCTGACCAACTTCCAGACCATAAAAAATAATATTTCCCGGTTTCATTTTTTAAATTCCATTGAAAATGATGGAACCCTGGAAAACTATCCCAAAAAAGAACAGGCCAAAATGCTCAAAGACAAGGCGAAACTTGAGTTTGCCATTGGCGGCATTTCCAATATGAAAAAACTGCCCGCAGCCCTGTTTATTATTGACTCCAAAAATGAGACGATTGCCGTAAAAGAGGCAAAACGCCTGGGGATCCCCATTGTTGCAGTGGTGGATACCAATTGTGACCCCGATGATATCGATTATGTTGTTCCCGGCAATGATGATGCCATCCGTTCCATCCGTTTGTTTACCTCGCGGATTGCCGATGCAGTCATCGAAGGCCGTCAGATCTGGGAAGAACGGCAGCGTGCGAAGTCAGACAAGGATGACGGCATTGACAAGGCAGCGGACAGTTCAGGTGAAAAAATCGGTATTGAAGTTGTTTCTGACGGTACCGACGGCCCTGTGATCGAAAAAATCAAGAGAAAAACAACGGCTTCGGAAAGTTCGGAAAGCCAGGAAACTGTCGCTGCTGAATAACGGTTATTGAGTGTTATAAAGATGTTAAATATTCGAAATAAAGGAGCATACAAAAATGGCTGAAATTACAGCGCTCATGGTAAAGGAGCTTCGCGCTGCCACCGGATCGGGAATCATGGACTGCAAAAAAGTCCTGGCCGAGGCTGACGGAAATATGGACAAGGCAATTGAACTGTTGCGCAAAAAAGGCCTGGCCAAAGCAGCCAAACGGGCAGGGCGGTCCACCAGTGAAGGGATTATCTACTCCTACATTCATACCGGTGCAAAACTGGGTGTGCTGCTTGAAGTGAACTGTGAATCTGATTTCGTGGCAAAGACTGAAAAATTTGAAAATTTTGCCAAAGATATTGCCATGCACATTGCCGCAGCCAATCCGGCGGGTCTGGTTCCCGAAGACGTGGATCAGTCCGTTATCGAAAAAGAGCGTGAAATCTACCGTGCCCAGATGCTCGAAGAGGGAAAGCCTGAAAATATCATTGATAAGATTGTAGACGGTAAAGTGGAAAAGTTCTACAAAGAAGTCTGTCTGTTAAGCCAGCAGTACATTAAAGATCCCCAGAGAACCGTAGAAGATGTTCTCAAAGAAACCATCGGAAGTATCGGCGAAAATATCCAGATTAAAAGATTTGTACGTTTTCAGATAGGAGAGTAAGCGCTTGGATACGAAACCTGAGTTTCAACGGGTTCTGATCAAGTTGAGTGGTGAAGCCCTGATGGGGAATCAGGGTTTTGGCATTACACCTGAAATGATCAATTATGTGGCGGGTGAAGTGGCCAAAGTGTTTCGTTTGGGTGTGGAGATCTCAATTGTTGTGGGTGGCGGTAACATCTTTCGCGGGGTCGCAGGCTCTTCTGCCGGTATGGACCGGACATCTGCGGATAAGATGGGGATGCTGGCCACTGTGATTAACAGCCTGGCCCTGTGTGATGCCCTGGAAAAGCATGATATTCCCACAAGGGTTCAGTCTGCCATTCGCATGGACAAGGTTGCAGAACCATTTATCCGCAGGAAAGCCATCCGTCACCTGGAAAAGGGCAGGGTGGTCATTTTTGCCGCTGGTACCGGAAATCCTTATTTTACAACGGATACGGCAGCAGTGCTTCGTGCCAATGAAGTCCGTGCTCAGATCCTTTTTAAGGCCACCCAGGTGGATGGCGTGTATGATAAAGATCCCCAGATCCATGATGATGCTGTGATGTTTGATAAGCTGTCGTATATGCGGGTGATTGAAAAACAGCTTCATGTCATGGATATGACTGCCATATCCCTTGCCATGGAACATGACCTTCCTTTACAGGTGCTCAATCTGCACAAAACCGACAATATTTATAAAGCGCTCACGGGCGGGGAGATAGGTACACGGATTTATAACAAGTTAGAGGACATGTGAATATGATTAATGAAGTGCTTGAAGAAACCAGAGACCGCATGGGCAAATCCGAGAAAGCATTTGAGACCGAACTTGGTAAAGTGCGTACCGGAAGGGCTTCCCAGTCCATGCTTGACAACGTCAGGGTAGATTACTACGGCACACAGACCCCCCTTCCCCAGATGGCCACCGTATCTGTACCTGAAAGCCGGTTGCTCACCGTAAAGCCATGGGATGCTTCAGTCATCAATGAGGTGGAAAAAGCGATACTCAAGGCCAATCTTGGACTCACACCAGCCAACGATGGCAAGCTGATTCGTATTTCCATCCCGCCATTGACTGAAGAGCGCAGGAAAGAGATCGTTAAAAGTGTGGCCAAAACCTGTGAGGAATTCAAAGTCGCCGTCAGAAATATTCGCCGGGACGCCAACGAGATGCTCAAGGCGTTGCAGAAAGAGGGGGATATCTCCGAAGACGACAGCTTCAAAGCGCAGAAACAGGTCCAGGAACTCACCGACGCTTCTGTTAAGGCGCTGGACAACATTTTTACCGCCAAGGAAAAGGAAATTCTTGAAGTCTGACAGGATACAGATGCCCGATGAACTGGATCTAAAGGCGATTCCCGTCCATGTGGCATGCATCATGGACGGAAACGGCCGGTGGGCAAAAAAAAGGCTGATGAACCGGGTCAAGGGGCATGAACGAGGAGTGCAAACCGTTAAGGAGATCGTCACCACATGCAGGGAACTGGGTATTGACGTGCTCACCCTGTATGCTTTTTCCACGGAAAATTGGGCCAGACCCAAGGACGAGGTGAAGGCCCTGATGTATCTGCTCAAACGTTTTCTGAAAAAGGAGATCGAAGAACTTCACCACAAAGAGATCCGGCTGAATATCCTGGGTCAGATTGAACGGCTCCCCGATGATGTCCGGAAACAAGCGGAACAGGCCATGGCGGTCACAGAAAAGAATTCAGCCATGATTTTGAATCTGGCCTTAAGCTATGGCGCACGGGAAGAAATGACCCGGGCGGTTCAGCAGATCGCCGCAAAGGTCAAATCTGGCGACCTTGATCCCCAAAATATTGCGGAAAAAACGGTTTCCGGTCATCTCTACACGGCCGGGATGCCGGATCCGGACCTGATTATTCGAACATCTGGGGAGTTTCGACTTTCCAATTTTCTCATGTGGCAGGCCGCATATTCTGAATTGGTTTTTACCCCCACGCTCTGGCCTGATTTTACCCGGCAGGAGTTTTATCAGGTTCTGATTGACTACCAGCAGCGGGACCGGCGCTTCGGGAAGGTATGATGCAGCACGTCAAACGATGGCTCACCGCACTGATTCTTATCCCATTTTTGCTCTGGATTATAATCAAGGGGTCCATACTGGTGTTTGCCGCCCTGGTATCTGGCGTTGCTGTTTTTGCGCTGCATGAATACCTTGATATCATTTGCGCCAATGATACCCAGCCGATCTCCCGGACGATCCGGGCTGTCTTCTATGTTGCCGGCATCGTGCTGGTGATGGGCGCGTGTAAAGGATCCTGGCAGATCCTTTTTTTTATTCTTGCTCTGAATCTGATGGCCCTGTGTGTCTTTGTCCTGGCACGTTTTTCCTCTCTGCCCAATATTTTTGATCTGGTGGCACGGCAAGTGCTTGGCGTGGTCTATATCCCTTTGTCCCTGGCCCTTTTGGTCTTTATCCGGAACACCCAGGATGGGGCTTTATGGATCATCTGGCTGCTCATCGTCTGTTTTGTCAATGATACCGGCGCCCTTTATGTGGGGATGTTTAAAGGAAAACATAAGCTTGCCCCCCAGATTAGTCCAAATAAAACCATTGAAGGGGCTGTGGGGGGGCTGGTCACTGGGATGACCGCCGGATTTATTTTTAATCTGATATTTTTCCAGGATATGGTCCTTGCCCTGGTTGGGATACCCTGCGCCTTGTGCGTTGCCGTTGCCGGGCAGATTGGCGATCTTTTTGAGTCTGCCATGAAGCGGGTGGGGCAGATTAAGGATTCGGGAAAAATTCTGCCCGGGCACGGCGGCATGTTGGACCGCATCGACGGATTGCTTCTGGCTGTCCCTGTATTTTATTTTCTTTCGGTGTTTGTTCTGTGAAATCGCTCACCATACTGGGATCCACAGGTTCCATCGGCACATCTGCCCTTAAGGTGGTGAGTGCGCACCCAGACAAGTTCAGGATCAGATGCCTGACCTGTTCCACCAATATTGATCTTCTGGCAATACAGATCAAACAGTTTAAGCCGGACATGGTGGCTGTGCTGGATGAACAATGCGCCGACCGTTTGGAAAAAAAACTGATCGGCCAGTTCTGCCCCGAAATCCTGTGGGGAGAATCCGGTTTTATGGCCGCTGCTCAGTGGGCGGATTCGGATATGGTGCTTGCCGCCATGGTGGGCGCCGCAGGCCTTGCCCCGGCTCTTGCCGCCATTGACGCCGGCAAGCAGCTGGCCCTTGCCAATAAGGAAACCCTTGTCATGGCCGGTGAGATTGTGATGGCCCGGGCCCGGGACAAAGGGGTGGAGATCCTGCCTGTGGATTCCGAGCACTGTGCGATATTTCAATGCCTGCAGGGCAACCGGAAACGCGATCTTAAAACCATTTTTCTTACGGCCTCAGGCGGACCTTTCAGGCATCTGTCCCACGACCGGTTCATGAACATTACACCTGCCCAGGCCCTGGCGCACCCCACCTGGAATATGGGGGCTAAAATATCCATTGATTCCGCCACGCTGATGAACAAGGCCCTGGAGGTCATTGAAGCGGTGCGGCTTTTTGATATCCGTGTGGATCAGATCCAGGTGTTAATTCACCCCCAAAGTATTGTCCACTCCATGGTGGGATTCAAAGACGGCGGTGTCATGGCCCAGCTGGGAGAACCTGACATGATGCATGCCATTGCCTATGCCTTTTCCTACCCGGACCGCATGGCGCTTGATTTAAATTTTCCCGATTTTGCCGGCATGGATGGGCTGACCTTTGACACCCCGGATGCAATACGGTTTCCATCCCTTGGGTTTGCCTATGACGCCTGCCAAAAGGGGGGAACCCTGCCGGCTGTCATGAATGCCGCCAACGAAGTTGCCGTGGATGCCTTTTTAAAGAAACGTATCGGCTTTGGTGATATTTTCAGCCTGATCAGGGGGGTCATGACGGCCCATACCTGCATTGACAATCCTGAGCTTTCAGGTATTATTGAAGCCGATTCCTGGGCCAGGACAGAAGCACAATTCCTGATCCGGAAGTTGGCGTAATCAATTCTTAGGAAAATCGTTATGGGTCACTCTCTTCTTGCATTTATCATTGTTATTGGCGTATTGGTTTTTGTCCATGAACTGGGGCATTTCCTTGTTGCCCGGGCCTGCGGTGTGGGCGTTGAGGTGTTCTCCCTGGGATTTGGACCAAAACTTTTGAAAATAAAACGGGGGATGACCCAATATTGTATTTCAGCCATTCCCCTGGGCGGATATGTTAAAATGACAGGAGAGGAGCCTGGTGCTGCCCAGGCCCTGGATGAAAAAGACCGTCATCTGAGTTTTACCCATAAAACCGTAGGACAACGGGCGCTGATCGCTGCTGCCGGCCCGGCATTTAATTTTCTTCTGGCCGTTGTCATTTTTTACCTGTTATATCAAATCAGCGGTGTATACATGGGACTGCCCCAGGTGGGCCAGGTGGTGGATGACTCTGCGGCCATGGCCGCAGGCCTTAAAGCGGGGGATCTCATAAAGGAGATTGACAGCACACCTGTTGACTCCTTTGAGGAGATCTCCAGGATCGTGTCAAACAGTGACGGCAGGCCTTTGGACTTTTTGGTGGAACGTGACGGTGAGTTGCGTGTCTATACGATTACACCCCGAATCCAGGAAAAGCAGAATCTGTTCGGGGAGACCGTGAACCGGTTTGTGATCGGTATTATCGGCACCGGCGAAACCTTTCACCATCCCTTAAATCCTGTTCAAGCCGCAGTGCGTGCTGTATCCGACACTTACGCGATGGTGTCGCTGACCATTTTGTCCGTGGTCAAAATGGTCACAGGTACTGTGTCTGCCGACAATCTGGGCGGTCCTATCATGATTGCCAAGATGGCCGGGGATCAGGCCAAAGCCGGGCTTGAGCATTTTATATGGTTTATCGCGCTTATCTCTGTAAATCTTGGTATCATCAATTTGTTTCCGATCCCGGTTTTAGATGGGGGGCATCTTTTGTTTTTAAGCATTGAAGCGATTAAAGGCAGTCCTGTCAGTATCCAGGTGCGCCAGAAAATGGTCCAGTTTGGGGCTGCCGTGTTGATGACGTTAATCATTTTTGTCTTTTATAACGACATAGTTAAATTATTCAACGGTGGATTACAATGATTTCCAACATCGAAATCACGTTAAAGCAGGATTTAAGGGATGCAGAAGGCCAGGCCTTGATGAACAAAGCCAATGCCTATTTCGGTATTAAAATGGATGATGTCCGGTGCATCCATATCGTGACCGTGGAGTCTGATTTGGGGCAGGATGAACTGGAGATCATACGCCGGGAGGTGTTTACCAATCCTGTTACCCAGGAATCCAGCCTTTCGCCGCTGGATATTGACTTTCATTTCTGTCTTTGGGTGGGGTTTCGCCCAGGGGTCCGGGATAATGCCGGGGCCACGGCTGTGGAAGCGGTCAGAGATCTTCTTAAAAGGGATTTTCTGCCCCATGAGAATATTTACACATCCAAACGGTACTGCCTGACCGGGGCTGACCTGACCCGGGAAGATGTTGAGAAGATTGCAGAACAGATCCTGTCCAACAGTATTATCCAGCAGTACAAAGTGTTTGATAAAGACCAATGGGACAAAAAGGTTGGGGCGAATGTAAAACCGGCCAAAGTGATTTTAAATCACACCCCCGGCTTTGATACCCTGGACATTGATACCGATCAGATGCTTGCCCGGATTTCCCATGAACGCAGCCTGTCTTTGAATCCCAGGGATATTCCTGTGATCCGGAAATATTTTCTGGATGAAAACGTGATGGCACAGCGGGCTCAGGTGGGATTGTCAAAGCCCACGGATGTGGAACTTGAATATATTTCCCAGGCCCGGTCGGACCATTGCTGCCATAACACCTTTTGCGGCATTTTCAGGTATACGGACAGACAGACCGGTGTCACCACAGTGGAAAATTCATTGTTCAATACCTATATCAAAGCACCGACCTTGACCTTGAAAGAGACCAAAGCGTGGGTGGTTTCCGTGTTGTGGGATAATGCCGGTGTCGGGGCCTTTGATGATCAAAACAATTATGTGATCACTGGAGAAACCCATAACTCGCCCTCCAACATGGAAGCTTACGGCGGTGCCATCACAGGAATTGTGGGGGTGTACCGCGATCCCATGGGAACGGGTTTAGGCGCCAGGCTGTTCATGGGCAGTTTTGGATTTTGCGTGGGGGAGATCAATTATACGGGGCCGTTAAAGCCCCCCCTTCATCCCCGGCGCCTGCTTGACGGGATCATTGAAGGGGTCAAGGACGGAGGGAATAAGAGCGGGGTGCCCACGACCTTTGGACAGACCTTGTTTGATCCGGGCTACATGGGCAAAGCCCTGGTTTTTGTAACGGCACTGGGGATCATGCCCAAAACCGTGGATGGTAAGCCAAGCCATGAGAAAACCACCAGCCCGGGCGAGTTGATCATCATGAGCGGCGGCCGGGTGGGCAAAGATGGAATCCATGGGGTGACAGCCTCTTCCAAAAGCTTTTCCGAGAACACCCCGGCCGGGCATGTCCAGATCGGCGATCCCTATACCCAGAAAAAAATGCATGATTTTCTGCTGAAATGCCGGGATGAAGGGCTGATTACCTTTATTACGGATAATGGCGGCGGTGGATTGTCCTCTTCCGTGGGTGAATCCGCCATGCTGTCTAACGGGTGTGAGGTCTGGCTGGATAAGGTGCCTTTGAAATACGAGGGCCTGGACATGTGGGAGATCTGGATTTCCGAATCCCAGGAGCGCATGACCGTGGCCGTCAAGCCTGAAAACCTGGACCGGTTCATGGCCTTGTCTGAACTCCATGAAGTGGAATCCACGGTGATTGGCACCTATACGGATTCAGGCAAGCTGCATATCAAGTACAAAGATGAAACCTGTGCTTATGTGGATATGGATCTTCTAAATAAAGGGTTTCCGGCCTGGGAGTTTGATGCGGTCTGGACGCCGCCTGCTGACCGGGGCTTGACAGAACCTGTGATTTCCACGCCGACAAATTTTAATGGCCTGCTTGAGCAGATGCTGGCCAGGCCCAATATTTGCAGTAAAGAGTGGATCTTTCGTCAGTACGACCACGAGGTCCAGGGCGGATCCGTAATCAAGCCCCTGGTGGGGGTGAACCGCAACATTCCCACGGATGCTTCGGTGAGCCGGCCTGTGCTGACCAGCGAGCGCGGACTTGCCTTTTCCCAGAGTATTCTGCCCTGGTACTCAAAAATTGACGCCTACCATATGATGGCCTGTACCATTGATGAGGCGGTTCGCCGTCTCATTGCCGTGGGGGGATCTTTGGATCATATCGGCGGCGTGGACAATTTCTGCTGGCCGGATATCGGCTATGACCCCTTGTCCAATCCGGACGGGAAATTCAAGGCAGCCCAGCTTGTCCGGGCCTGCCGGGCCTTGAAAGATGCCTGTATGGCCTATGGGGTTCCACTGCTCTCGGGCAAGGACTCCATGTATGTGGACGGCCATCTGGAAGGGAGATTTGGTGAACGTGTCAAAGTCTCAGCCCTTGAGACGGTCCAGTTCTCCGCCGTGTCTCTGGTTTCCGATGTCCGCCGCTGTGTGACCCTGGGGCCCAAAACAGCGGGGGATTTTGTCTATGTGCTGGGGCGCACCGGGGATGAACTGGGCGCATCTGAATATTACGAGATGTTCGAAAAAACCGGTATCAATGTGCCTGAGGTTGACTTTTCGACATTTAAAACCTTGTACAACGCCCTGGAAAAGGCCATTGACGCTGAACTGGTTGCGTCCTGCCATGCTGTGGGGCGTGGAGGTTTAGGGATCCACTTCAGCCTTGTGGCAATGGCCGGCGGATTGGGTCTTGATATTGATCTGGCCGGATTGCCCTGGGTTGACGACCTGCCGCTTTCCAGCGAAAAAGCCTTATTTTCCGAGTCTGCAGGACGATTTATCGTCACCGTAAGCCCGGATAAAAAACAGAGCTTTGAACAATTGTGCAAGGCGGTTCCCTGTGCATGTATAGGGATGGTCACCGACGGCCATGACCGGCTCAGAATTGCATCAGCGGGTAATTCTGTGGTGGATTTGACCATCGCAACCCTTGAGTCAGCATTTAACAAGACCTTTGGAGATAGAATATGAGCCGTGCAAGCGCTGTAAACGCGCTGATACTGACGGGATTTGGCCTGAACTGTGATTATGAAACCGCCTTTGCCTTTGAAAAGGCCGGGGCCTGTGCCTCCAGGGTGCATATTAATTCCCTGATCAGGGGCGATGTCCGGTTGTCGGATTTCCAAATCCTTGCATTTGGCGGCGGATTTTCCTGGGGGGACGATCATGGGGCTGGGGTCATCCAGGCCCTGAAATTGAAAAACAATATCGGCAAGGCGTTGCTGGATTTCGTGGATGCCGGAAAACTGATCATTGGAATTTGCAACGGGTTCCAGACCCTTGTGAATTTAGGGCTTTTACCCGGACTGGATCAGGATTATACCCGCAGATCCGTGGCCATTACCTATAATGACTGCGGTAATTTCAGGGACCAGTGGGTCCGGCTTGTGCCTGATACAGACAGCCCCTGTGTGTTTACAAAGGGGTTGGGCGTATCTGACTATCCGGTACGCCATGGTGAAGGAAAGGTGGTTGCCGAACCTGACGTGATTGAACGTCTTGTTGCCAACCGCCAAGTGGTATTCCGGTATGCAGATGAGAATGGCGCACCCGCAAACGGTGCCTTTCCAGCCAATCCCAATGGGGCTGTGGACGATATTGCAGGGATCTGTGATCCCACCGGCCGGATATTCGGCCTGATGCCCCACCCCGAAGCTTACAACCATTTTGCCAACCATCCGGACTGGCCTAGACAGAAGGTGGCAGCCAAGCGTCTTGGAAAACCCTTGGAAGAGAGCATCACCACCGGAATACGTCTGTTTGAAAATGGTGTAAACCATATCCAGCGCCTGTAAACACCTATCCTGTCATGGCCATTGATATTGCCTTTTTTCTTAACGTGTTAAGGCAGGAGATTGAAACCTACAAGGTGCCGGTGGTGGATCTGATTGGCGTTCAGGGCGGGTCTGCCTTTAACGTGCTTGTGGCCACCATCCTGTCAGCAAGAACCAAAGATGAGGTGACAGCGGTGGCAGCCCGGCGCCTGCTGGCACTGGCCCCGGACCCTGAGGCATTGCGGACCCTTTCCACGTCTCAAATTCAGGATTTGATTTTTCCTGTGGGGTTTTATAAATCCAAAGCCCAATATTTATCAAAACTGCCCCAAGCCCTGGACGCCTTCCAGGGAGAGGTTCCCGATGAGATTGATTCCCTGCTCACCCTGCCGGGGGTTGGGCGTAAGACTGCCAATCTGGTCAGGGCCGTGGCCTTTGACAAAGACGCCATCTGTGTGGACACCCATGTACACCGTATCATGAATATCTGGGGGTATGTGAACACAAAAACCCCCCTTGATACGGAAAAAGCGCTAAGAAAGAAACTGCCAAAAAAATTCTGGAAAGAGGTGAACCGAATTCTGGTTGCCTTTGGTCAGGGCACCTGTCGTCCGGTGGGACCCCATTGTTACCGTTGTGTGATAGAAGAACAATGCCCCCAAAAAGGAGTGAAGCCGGCAAAAAAAGGTCGCTATGGTGCTTAAATTCCCGGCCCATCGCCCCATTGTCATGACTTCTGGTATACCCGTTATGATTTATCGTCTTATTGTTTTTTTGCTCTGAAAATACCTTTGCCTGCCGAACCACGGAAGGCACGAAACGCACTGAAAATTAGAGCGCAACGCGTGTGAATCCATATGGTTAACAATCAAACTTATTTCCGTGTCTTTCCGTGGTTCACCTGCAACACACCTAAGGTTCCCGTCATCCTAAGCGGTTCATAGTGTCCGGTTGCCAGGGCCAGTTCATACACCTGGCGCGGGGGCTGGCCCCCTTCTTCGGGATTGAAAAATATGTCATGAATGATCAGAAATCCCCCCGGGATAATATGGTGGGACCAGGTCAGAAAATCCGTATGTGCTGCGTCAAAGCAGTGCCCGCCGTCAATGAACACCATGGAAAGGGGTGTCTTCCACATACGGCCTGCTGTTTTTGATGTGCAAACAATGGGCACCACCGTATCTTCCAGGCCTGCCCGGGAAAGGGTCTGGCGAAACAACGGAAAGGTATTGACACTTAAGGTTTTCTCATCGTAGAGATCCGGGTCAAAATATGGTTCCCCCGGCTGCTGTTCTTCGGAGCCGGTATGGTGGTCTATGGAAAATAAAATACTGCTGTTCTGCTTGCAGGCAGCGCCGATGATGGCGGCAGACCGCCCGCAATAGGAGCCAATTTCAAGCACTGGACCGATCCTGGAGGCAGCCAGGGCAAGATCATATAAACGAAGCGCTTCATCGTCATCCATAAACCCTTTGATGGTACTTAAAAATTCAAAATCAAGGGGAAGGGTCATGGGGTATTTTCCTGATCATAACTTTTCACCAGGATGTCCCGGGGTTTGGAACCGATCTGGGGTCCGACAATCCCCTCATGCTCCATCATCTCAATGAGCCGGGCAGCACGATTGTAACCAATGCGCAACCGGCGCTGGACATAGGAAATGGAGGCCTGGCGATCTTTGGTCACCAGGGCCACCGCCTCGTCATATTTTTCGTCATATTCGGATTCGTCAAACACTTTTTCCTGGTCGTCGTCTCCCTGGATCACCTCTTCGTTGTAATCCGGCCGGCGCTGCTCTTTAAGAAACGAGGTAATCCGGGCAATCTCTTTTTCGGAAATAAAGGCGCCCTGGATACGCATGAGCTTTCCTGTACCAGGGGGGCAGAACAGCATGTCTCCATTACCAAGCAGACTTTCAGGCCCCCCCTGGTCAATAATGATCCTACCGTCAATTTTTGAAGAGGTCTGAAAAGATAACCGGGTGGGAAAATTGGCCTTGATGGTGCCGGTGAGCACGTCAGATGAGGGACGCTGGGTGGCGATGATCAGATGGATGCCTGCGGCCCTGGCCATCTGAGCCAGGCGTGTCAGGGCATATTCAACGTCCTTGGAAGCCACCATCATCAGATCTCCAAGTTCGTCCACGATCACGACAATAAACGGCAGACGTTCCAGGGGCAGTCCGCCGGGAAGTACAACATCCTCGGGTGAGGTATCCGGGTCAATATCCCGGAGCCGTTCGCCGACCATCTCATTGAATTGCCCGATATTTCTTAAGCCGGACAATTCCAGCAGTTCATACCGGCGCTCCATTTCCCGGACAGCCCAGAAAAGTGCATTGGTGGCTTTTTTCATATCCGTGACCACAGGGGTAATCAGGTGGGGAATATCATTATACACAGAAAGTTCAATACGTTTGGGGTCAATCATGATCAGTTTGACCTCATCAGGGGTTGCTTTGTACAGCAAACTGATGATCATGGCGTTGAGCCCCACACTTTTCCCCGTACCGGTGGCGCCGGCAATCAGCAGGTGGGGCATTTTATCCATTGTGGTGGCCACAGGCTGACCCAGAAGGTCTTTTCCAAGGCCAAGGGTCAGCAACGATTTGGACTGAACGAACTGCTTGGATGAAATCATTTCCCTTAAATTGACAATGACCCGCTCATTATTGGGAATCTCAATGCCCACCACATCCCGGCCCGGTATAGGAGCCACAATGCGGATGGAGATGGCGGCAAGGGCAAGGGCAAGATCATCGGAGAGCCCTACAATCTTTGACAATTTGATACCAGGTGCCGGACGATACTCAAAGGTGGTGATCACAGGTCCGGGAAGAATTTCCACCACCTCACCCTTGACATTGAAATCTTCCAGCTTTTTTTTCAGGATACTTGCCTTGTTCTGGAGTTCATCCGTGTCGATCTGTCTGCGGATCTTTGGTTTCTCATCCAGAAAGGACAAACCGGGCAAAACAAAGTCGGGTTTCTCCCGGATATCTTTGACGCAGGGTTCTGCCACATACTCTTTATCATCTGTTTTCATCTCCACAATGGTAGGGCCAAAGGATTTTCCGGGCCCGGATTTTTTAGGGGGTGAATGGGGGTTGGCGGCACAGGGCATGGGGACGTCAACATCTTTTTGGATTAAATCCCCGTTTGTTTCCGGCTCAGCAGAAAAATCGGGTTTATCCATACCAGGTTTAAAATCATCCCCATCATTTTTCTTATCGAATCCAGGCAGGATGGTCAAGGCTTTGAGCTTTTCAGCCCGGGCCAGCCGGGCTGCTGTTCTCTGTTGCCTTTTGTGTTCCAGGATCTGCTTTAAGTACCCGGCACCTTCGGCCATATCCTGTTTAATTGTCCTGGAGAGCCTTACCAGCCAGGCCCAGACAACGTTCAGTACCTGTTTTAAAGAAATGCCGGTAACCAGAATAACGCCCACCAGCACAAGAAAACATAAGAATATAACACCGCCGGTGAGATTGGCATATTTGAGTAAAACCCCTGCCAGCCAGCCCCCCACTTGTCCGCCGGCAGAAATCGTGGTGTTGGAAAACGCATAGGTTTCATCAAACAAGACAAAAAAACTACCGGTGGTCATGATCAGAATCACTGCCCCTGCCAGGGTCAACCAGATCACTTTCCTGGATCTCTTTTTGATAAACCACAAACCCAAAAAACACAGGAGCAAGGGGACCCACAGAGCTCCAATGCCAAACAAAAAGATAAGCAGTCCGGCAACATGGGCACCCACCAAGCCGAACAGGTTGTTCACCTGGTCCGGGAGGGTGAAAAAATGATTGCCCACACACGGATCAGACGCATGATATGACAAAAGGCTTACCGATGTCAGGATAATCAGAAAAATTAAAAAGATGCCGAACAGTTCTTTTTTCATACTTCAATGATAATGGGCACAATCAAAGGTCTTCGGTTTATGGCAAAGGTAAAATACTGCTTCAGCGCTCGCTGAAGTTTCTTTCGAATCAGTTCCACCCGGGAATCAATTCCGGCTTCAATCTCCTCAACAATTTCCAGGATCACGCACTGGGCATCGTCCATAAGGTAGCCTGTGGCGGAATCAAATACAAACCCTTTGGAAATCAGTTCCGGACCGTACAGCACCACCCCTGTCTCCTCGTCAATGATCATGGTCACCACCACAAGGCCGCCTTCGGACAATTCCCGGCGCTCTTTAAGCACGGAGCGGCCCACATCGCCGATGCCTTTTCCGTCCACAAGAATCCGGCCGGTCTGCACCCGTTCCTCAATCCTTCCCCCTTTTTCTCTGTCAAAAGCGATAACCTGGCCGTTTTCAGCCACTATCACCTTACTGCGGGGCATACCCAGTTTTTCGGCAAGTCTTGCATGCATCACAAGATGCCGGTATTCACCATGGATGGGGATAAAATATTCAGGCTTTGTCAGGTTGATCATCATCTTAAGCTCTTCTTGATGGGCATGACCCGAAGCATGAATCTGGGCGACCTTGGAATAGACCACTTCGGCACCCCTTCGGTAAAGCTTGTTAATAATGCCGGCAATGGCTTTTTCATTACCCGGAATATGCTTGCTTGATAAAAGCACAGTATCCCCCTGGCGGACATTGATGTGCTTGTGAATACCCGAGGCCATGCGGGCCAGCGCAGACATGGGCTCGCCCTGGGTGCCTGTGGTAATGATCACCACTTCATGATCACCAAGAGTGTGAATCTGTTTGATATCCACCACCAGACCCGGGGGGCAGTCAAGATAACCTAAACGCATGGCCACATCTGTAATCTGTTCCATGCTGCGGCCATTGAATATGACCCGGCGGTTGTTGTGCCTGGCAATATCAATCACCTGCTGGATCCGGAACACATTGGAGGCAAAAAGCGCAACAATCACCCGTCCGGGAGAAGCCTCAACAAGTTCTCCCAAATTTTTTGCAACCTCTTGTTCAGACATGGCATAGCCCTCTACTTCCACGTTGGTGGAGTCAGAAAGCAACGCGATAACACCCTTTTCACCAAACCGGGCAAAACTTGAGATATCGGTATTTTTCATGACGTCGGCGGAGTGACTGATGCGGAAATCCCCAGTGTGGACCACAACACCTTCGGGGGTTGTGATGGCCATCCCCACACCGTCAATGGTGGAATGGCTGACCCGGATAAACTCAATGTCAAAGGGTTCAATAGTCAGCACCTCTCCCGGGTTGACCAGATTGAGATCCACGCGGGTATTGAGATCAAATTCAATGAGCTTGTTGCGTACAATCTCCAGGGTAAAGGCCGTGCCATATACCGGAAGACGGATTTCGCGCAACAGGTAGGGTAAGGCACCGATGTGATCTTCATGGGCGTGGGTCAGGATAATACCTTCGATTTTAGCCATATTCTCCCGAAGGTAATCCATGGCCGGGATAACAATATCCACACCCAGCATATGGTCTTCAGGAAACATGAGACCTGCGTCAATGATGAAGATGACGTGATCATACTCCACCACCATCATGTTCAGGCCTATTTCTCCAAGTCCCCCAAGGGGTATGAGTTTCAGCATTAAATTATCCCGACCCGACATCAGATACAAACGGACAGCTTTTCGAGAATGGCGTCTGACCAGTTAACCAGCCAGTTGCGCTGTTCAACCGTGGCATAGCCCATACAATCACACCTGATATTGGTTTTAATTCTTACCAACAGCTCACAGGACAAGGCGGTTTCTTCCAGCATCAGTGCAAACACGTGGGGACCGCAGGCCTTATGGGCGGCCTGGGTTTGCGTCAAAATCCCGGGATCCAGCTCAAGCCAATAAATCCCGCCCACTGTGGCAGCCTCAAGATACGTGTCAAAATACTGTTTTAACGCTGTGTAATCCTTAGGCGTAAAGCCATCAATGACATACTGTTTCATGGTCCAGTTAATTAGCACAGAAGCCTTGAACTATGCAACCTGTACTTAGAGCCTGTTTGATAATTGATGAATCGGCTGCAATTCCATGAAAATGGCTCCAATTCCCCCCAAATTTATGTCAATAGTCCGGCTATTAACAGAAAATTTGTGAAAATGGGTTCTCATTTTCATGAGATTCCGCTTTGATCCCCTAATTATCAAACAGGCTCTTAGCGCCACAACCACAAGCAATAACGCCCTGTATGCCATGCCCAGGCCATTGGCTTGGATCACAAGGTTTTTCTTCCTTCTTCCGTAACCCTGAATTGGCGGCATGGTTTTTGATAGAGGCTTGAATTATTGAGAAAATTCTATTTGGTGCGTCACCTGCCAGGTGAAAGCCAAAATCAGGATTCCCCCATAATTTCAAAACCTGTCAAATTTTGTGCCGCGGATTCAGGTACAAATCTGATCTTCTTTTTTTGCGTTTTTTCATCTTTTCTAATGTGCGTTTAAATTTTTCACACGGATCTTTATAGGATTCCCGTTGGGTAAACCACAGGAAATCAGCCGGGGGCACCGGATCAAATCCTTCAAGGGACAAGGGGGCTAAATACTGCGCCAGGTCCGCAGGTTCTCTTTCGATTTCCGTTATGGCCAGATTTGTCTGGGTGGCATTGGGTTTCAGGTGATGTACCCGGTCCATGACCCCTAAACCGTACTCGGTATGACCTGCCCCTATTATGACGACAACAGGTCCTGGTTTTCGTCCTGCCCCATCGTGGTCTTTGGTTTTCACCGCATTGAACAGTTCAACCACGGACAGGGCCATCCGGTCATTTCGCGCCACCCAGGTATCATAAAGCCGCTCTGTCATCCGGCCATGATCCATGCCGCAATGTACCGATACAAAAACCGATTTCATGTATGATTCATACGCAGTATTTGAAAGTCCTGTGGAAAATAACTGCTGCAATTCAATGGGAGACAGGCCGTCACGTCCTTTGCGGGTAATCCGGCGCTTCTGGGTGGTGGACAGATCAAGGCCTGCGGCAGAAAAGTTGTTATCTGCTGCAAACTTTATCAGATCCCAGTAATACCCCCACATGGTGTCGGATTGGTTTTTCCATCCCAGTTTTTTTCGGATCCGCTGTTCAACAGCTTTTTCCATCTTTGGTGAATGCGCTTTTTGGCCGGCATCCACGAGGTTGAGCAGCAAAGGGGTGTCCTGATATGAAAAGAATTCAAATCCAAGGACCGGCGCATGTCCCTGGTCAATAAGGGCCTGGATAACCTGGTGCTGAATGGCATGGTGCATGGGGTTATCATGCTTTTCGGACAAATAAACTATATCGCTGTGAGTAAGCGTGTCCATAAGGCCTGAAAAACTCACAGGTTCCCCGGTGTCTCCTTTGACCACAGTTCCGATTAACGGATCATCACGCATGACAATTTTGGATGTTGTGGCGCAACCGAAGCACATACAAAGTACGGCCCCAAGCACAGGGTATATCAGATGTTGTATCATGTCCTCGCAAAACCGGTGTTTAATCTTCGTCCAGCAGGCGTCCAAGGCCGCCTAACGTAGAAGGCAGTATTTGAAAGATAAACATTGCCGTGTTCTTCCAGTGTAGCCAGAACCAAAACTTCGCCGCCGAAAAAAAACGGCCCCAGGTTTCTGGTTAAAGGTAATGGAAACTTTTGTACCGAGGGCTGCGCACAAAAATGCATCTTTCTGACAGATCAGCTCTCCGCCGATGGCGGCCATGTCAATAGGTATAATTTCCCCGGGATAACGTGCGGAAAAGGCCACTTTTTTTGCCATGGGCCTAAGAGCCTGTTTGATAATTGATGAATCGGCTGCAATCCCATGAAAATGGTCCCAATTTTTCCAAATTTTATGCGAATAGTCCCGCTATTAACACAAAATTTGGAAAAATTGGTTCTCATTTTCATGAGATTTCGCTTCCCTAATTACCAGACAAGCTCTAAAAAAAGGGGGGGATGAATCTGATTTGATCTTGATCCACCCTTTTAAATTTTTGTTGCTGGCGGAGAAGGAGAGATTCGAACTCTCGGATCAAGTTTCCCCAATCACTCGCTTAGCAGGCGAGCACCTTCAGCCACTCGGTCACTTCTCCATAAACTGTTTTTTGGCGGAGGAGGTAGGATTCGAACCCACGAGGCTTTAACACCTAACGGTTTTCAAGACCGCCGCCTTCAGCCGCTCGGCCACTCCTCCAAAAATTAACCTGAATAATATAGCACCTTGGTGCTGACTGGTCAATTAAAAAATATGTTTAATTCCGGGGCAGATTTAAATCATTGACACGGGAATTGGTTGGGCTGTATTAAGCAGTTCTAAGTTAATGTATGATAACAGGAGAATCCAATGAAACAGAAGATCAGGTTTGAAAAAAATATAAAGGATAATATACTCACGGTTCTTGAATCTGCCGAGGTGGATCCCGGTGTTATTTTGCCGTTGCATGAAGAAGACTATGACCTTGAGGCGATCCGTGGGGCGTGCAACAAGGGGTTTGATGTCTTCCTTGCCGTATTTCGCCGCCGCAGTTTTTTCCCCACCAGGGATCTGTCCGAAAGGTTATTTGAAAGTGCCGTAGAATTTTTTGCCGATCCTGAATCGGATACGATGGTCATTGATTATAATGAAGTAGATACATTGCCCGGCGAAGAAGATTTTGCCCTTGAAGAAGATGATGTGGAGCTTGATTCACTGTTAGATGAAGATGGGGACACTGAAGAAGATGAGATTAAAGAAATTGATTCCGAGGACGATACCCCAAGATTTACCCCTGAAAATACGTCTGAACACGAAAATTAATCCTTTATGAAAATAAAAATCAGAACCATGGTCCTCAATGCGGCCCGCAGGGCCTTTGAAAAGGGTCTGCTGCCCTGTGACCAGGTGCCGGAATTTGAGGTTGAAACCCCTAAACACCAAGGTCAGGGGGATTTTTCTACCAATTTTGCCATGGTGTCGGCGAAATTGCAGAAGATGGCCCCGGCAAAGATTGCCAAACATCTTGTTGCGTCCATCTCCCATGGCGCCCATACGTCTTTAGGCCCGGTACTGAAAAAAATCGAGGTGGCAGGCCCGGGATTTATCAATTTCTTTTTATCCCCCAACGCCTGGCACCCGGTGGTGGATCAGGTGTTGAGCCAGGATACATCCTTTGGCGCTTCTGCCATGGGCAAAGGGGAACGGGTTCAGGTGGAATTTGTATCGGCCAATCCCACGGGGCCCCTTCATGTGGGGCACGGCCGGGGGGCTGCTGTGGGTGATGCTGTGGGCAATATCCTTGCGTTTGCCGGTTTTGATGTGCAAAAGGAATATTATATTAATGATTCCGGCCGCCAGATCAGAACCCTTGGCATATCAGTGTGGCTGCGGCTGCAGGAGATGCAGGGAAAAGCCGTGGATTTTCCCCGGGACTGCTACCAGGGTGATTATATCCGTGACATTGCCAAGGCCGTGCTTGAAACACGGGGAAAAGAACTGGCTGGTGCCGATGAAAAACAGGGGATCGAGATCTGTGCGCGATTTGCCGCAGATAAGATTTTGGCCGGTATCCGGTCGGACTTAGATGATTTTGGTGTCCGGTTTGATAATTGGTTCAGCGAGCAAAGCCTTTATGATTCGGGCCGGGTCCAGGCAGCCATTGAAAATTTCAAAGAAAAAGACCTGATCTACGAAAAAGAGGGCGCCCTTTGGTTTCGCACGGAAAAATTCGGGGATGAAAAGGACCGGGTGGTGGTGCGCAACAACGGACTGACCACATATTTTGCATCGGATATCGCCTACCATGATGAAAAATATGAACGCGGGTTTGGCCGTGTCATTGATGTCTGGGGGGCGGACCACCATGGTTATATCAGGCGTATTGATGCGGCTGTGGTGGCCACGGGTCGAAAGAGCGAACAATTTGATGTGATTCTGGTGCAGCTGGTCAATCTTCTGCGGGATGGAAATCCTGTGCAGATGTCCACCCGGGCCGCAGAGTTTGTCACGCTTAAGGAGATTGTGGACGAAGTGGGAAAGGATGCGGCACGGTTCATGTTTTTAAGCCGCAGTTATGACTCTGGTCTTGATTTTGATCTTGAACTGGCGAAAAAGAAGAGTTCTGACAACCCTGTCTATTATGTGCAGTATGTCCATGCCCGGATTTCCGGAATTTTAAATAAAGCAAAGGATGAAGGCCTCATTGAAAAGACAGACTTAAAAGCCGGCATCAACCTTGAAAAACTTGTAGCAGAAGAGGAACTTAAGCTGATTAAGCACGTCGCAGCGTTCCGGGAACAGGTGGAAAAAAGTGCAGCAACCCTTCATCCCCATCTGATTTTTACTTATCTGATGTCCTTGGCTGCGGCGTTTCATGCCTATTATAACCACCATAAGGTTATCATGGCAGATAAACCATTGTCCCTGGCCAGGCTTTCCCTGGTTCTGGCGGTAAAAAAAGTGATCCGCAACGGGTTGGCCCTGTTAGGGGTGTCTGCACCTGAAAGAATGTAGGAGAATTTAAGATTCGTGGTATCGGGACATATGGCAGGTATTTTCTAATCGGGATCTGGATGTTTGGTCTCGGGGTGCTTGTGGGCAGAGGATCAAGCCCTGTCCTCTTTGAAACCCGGCCTTTCCAGGAACACCTGGGCCAAATGGTTCAAACGCTTTCTGGCAAACAGCCTGAAAAGAAAAAACTTGATCTTGAATTTTATGATCGTCTTGATGAGCCGGTGTCCTATCCGGGTAAAGGAAAGGCAGACAATTCCGAAGAAATTACCCCGGCACCGGAAACCGGAAAAACCGCTTCCATAACACCGGTATCGTATAATCCCCAAGTTGACGCAATCCCTGTCAAGCGCAGCCGGAAATTGGCCACCTGGCACCAGGCCGGGCAGGGCGGCTTCAATGGGGGCTCCCCGGTATCCCCATCCCCCAAAAGCGTTTTGCTGAAAACAAAGACAAAAGCCGGTGACAAACAAACCGTAAGCCAGCCTGCCCCCGGGGGGGTAAAAACAAAAATCCAAACGGGTAAAAAAACAGAGGCAGTACACAATGAAACCAGTCCTGATACCGGGAACCCACCAGCACCGGTTCATGGTGCGTACACGATTCAGGTTGCGTCATATAAGACGTTAGATGATGCCCTGGCCCAGATGGTTCTTTTGAACAAAAAGGGGATTGACTCCTACCGGGCCAGTGTGAAGATCAACGGGCAGACCTGGTACCGGGTCAGAATCGGCTCTTTTGCCAGCCACAAAGCGGCCGGGGCCCGGCTGGAAAAGCTTGTGGCTTCAGGGGTGAACGGCATGGTTATTAAAAAGGAATAAAAATGAAAATATCACAGCAGGAAGTGGAAAAAATGGCCCATCTGGCCCGGCTGGATGTGGATGATGCACTCAAGGAAACCCTGGCAGGGCAGCTCAGTAACATCCTAGATTATATTGATGCCCTTAAGGACGTGGATGTTGATGGGGTGACGCCAGTATCAGGGGCGGCATTCCTGAATAATGTGCTCCGGGAAGACCAGCGGGCGCCCTCCCCGGGCCCGGATGTGACCCTGGCCAATGCGCCGGAACGTGATCAGGACTTTTATGTGGTGCCAAGGGTGGTAAAGTAGTGTCTGGGCGAAAAGCGACCCACCTGCGCCTTGGCTCCGGGTCACTTTTCGCCCCAACACATGTTGCCGTCCAGGTACAAACTATCCGCCGAACACACAACGAGAGCGTAAGGAAATAAAATGAATCTGCATACCCTGACCATTGCCCAGGCCCGGGATCTTCTGGCCAAAAAGGAAATCTCTTCTGTTGAACTGACACAGGCCTTTCTTGACCGTATTGATAAATATGACCATACTATTTCAGCGTTTATTACTGTGGACCCGGAACTTGCCCTGGAACAGGCTGAAAAGGCGGATCGTCAAATTGCCAAAGGACGGAACCAGGCTTTTACCGGTATCCCTGTGGCCCTGAAAGATGTTTTATGCACAAAGGGGGTGAAAACCACCTGTGCATCTAAAATACTTGAAAATTTTGTGCCCCAATACGATGCCACGGTGGTGGAGAAGTTTAAAGCCCAGGATGCCGTGCTCATGGGCAAGACCAATATGGATGAGTTTGCCATGGGGTCTTCCACCGAGAATTCCGCCTTTTTTGCCACCCGCAATCCCTGGAATACTGACCATGTCCCTGGGGGCTCATCCGGCGGATCGGCCGCTGCGGTGGCGGCTCAGTTCTGTGCCGGGGCCGTGGGTACGGACACCGGTGGCTCCATCCGCCAACCCGCCTCCCATTGCGGTGTGGTGGGGCTGAAACCCACCTATGGCCGGGTGTCACGGTTTGGTGTGGTGGCCTATGCCTCATCCCTGGACCAGGTGGGGCCCATTACCCGGGATGTGACGGACGCCGCCATGATGCTCAATCTCATGGGCGGCCATGATCCCAAAGACTCCACCAGCGCGCCTGAACAGCTGCCTGATTTTACAAAAGGCATTGCCATCTTCAAGGACAAGGGCCTTTCGGGAATGACCGCAGGCATTCCAAAAGAATTTTCACAGCTTAAAGGCATTGACCCCCAGGTTTTAGCCATGTTTGAGAATGCTCAGAAGACCCTGGAAGGATTGGGGGTTGCCATTAAGGAGATCTCCTTGCCCCATACCAATGCTGTGGTGGCGGCTTACTACATCATTGCCCCCTGTGAGGCCAGCGCCAATCTGGCCCGGTTTGACGGGGTAAGATACGGGGTCCGGGATATGGATTCCCAGGATCTCATTGACATGTACAAGAAAACCAAGTCCAGAGGATTTGGGCTGGAGGTCCAGCGCCGGATCATTATCGGCACCTATTCTTTGTCTTCGGGGTACTATGATGCGTATTACGGCCGCGCCTCCCAGGTTCGGGCCCTGATCATGGATGATTTCAAAAACGCATTTGACGCATGCGACATCATTCTGTCTCCTGTGGCGCCCACCCCTGCCTTTAAAATTGGTGAGAAGGTGGCAGATCCTTTGACCATGTATCTGAGCGATATTTTTACTTTGTCCTGCAATCTGACCGGTCTGCCCGGGATTTCAGTCCCCGCAGGCGTCTGCGCCGCAGGGCTTCCCATGGGGCTTCAGATGATGGCCCCGCATTTTGATGAAATGTCCCTGATCCGGGCGGGATACGGATTTGAACAGGCTGTGGGCAATCCTGTTGGATTGCCCGAATTATAAGGTCCATGACCAAAAGGAAAGAGAACATGTCCACTGTTATACCCCAGGGCGATGCCCTGAAAAAAGCGGTTGCGTGGGTGTCTGAAAAGAGAAACGCCCAACCCGATCTTAATGTAAAAAAACTGGCTGATGACGCCTGCCTGCAGTTTGATTTAAGTCCAAAAGACAGTGAATTTCTGCTGCGTTTTGTAAAGGAAAACCCGGATACGCCTCAATGAGCAGAATCCGCATTCTTCCTGATATTCTGTCCAACCAGATTGCCGCGGGTGAAGTGGTTCAGCGCCCGGTTTCCGTGGTGAAAGAACTGGTGGAAAATGCCATGGATGCCGGGGCGGACAGGATTATCGTTGACATTGAAAACGGCGGGAAAACCCTGATCCGTGTGTCGGACAACGGATGCGGGCTTTCCCGGGATGAGGCGGTGCTGGCACTGGAGCGGTATGCCACATCCAAGATCTATACCAAGGATGACCTGTTTTCCATCTCCACATTCGGGTTCAGGGGCGAGGCCCTGCCATCCATTGCCTCTGTTTCAAAATTTTCGCTTGTGTCGCGTACGGCAGATCACGCCACCGGTACCCGGGTGGATATGAATGGCGGCAAGCTTTCCGGTGTAACAGATACCGGCGCACCTGTGGGCACCATGGTGGAGGTCAGACACCTATTTTTCAACACCCCTGCCAGAAGAAAATTCTTAAAAAGCGAAAATACCGAGTCAGGGCATATTGCCGATACCCTGGCCGGTCTTGCCATGGGAAATCCCGGGGTGGGATTCCGCCTTGCGGTCAACCGCAGATCCGTCAAGAGCTATCCCCCGGGCCAGACCCTTTTTCAACGGGCCCAGATGGTGTTGGGTAAAGAGGCGGCCGGTCATCTGTACGAAATGCAGTGGCCGGAAACCGATGAGGGCGGGGACAGCAGTCCGCCGGGATTATCTGTCTGCGGGGTGTGTGCCAATCCCGGTGTCACCCGCAGTACGTCGAACCGGATTTTTCTGTTTGTCAACCAGCGCCTTGTGTATGACAGAGGATTGATCTCTGCCATGTTCCAGGGGTACCGGGGCAGAATCATGAAGGGGCGGTATCCTGTGGGGGCGGTGTGTGTGGCACTGCCCAGCGGCCAGGTGGACGTAAACGTACACCCGGCAAAACGTGAAATAAAATTTATTGCCCCCGGGCCTGTTTACAAAGCCGTGTCCCTTGCCGTGGCAAACGCCTTGTCCCGTGGTCAGGCAGATCTACTATCCTATGCCGGGGCCTTCCTGGCTGGGAAAAAAGAGCCCCAAATACCTGCCCAGGCTGCACTGGAATCCACATCCCTGCCGGAAAACGTATCAACACCTGATTTGTTTGAAAAGGTTTGCGCCCCACAGCAGCCACCTGCGTATACCGCGTTTGATTCAGCCCCTGACGCTTTTCAGACCGCTGAATCCCGGCAAACATCCTGGCCCCGGGCACCGGAAACAAAACAGCCGGCCCAGGCCCCATGGGTTGACCATGAAAATGAAAAATCAGATCAGGGGATGGCGCCCCGGGTTTGTGAACCGCAATCGGTTCCGGCAGCCCCGTCCGGGTTAAGGGTGATCGGCCAGGTGCTCAATCTTTATGTTGTGGTGGAAAAGGACAGGCACCTGATACTGGTGGACCAGCATGCCGCCCATGAGCGTATCGTCTTTGAGCAGCTTTTGAGCCGCTGCAAACGTATGGATGTCCAGAGTCAGACCCTTGCGGTTCCCGAGGTTCTGGAATTGAGCCACAAAGAAGCGTTGCTCCTTGAATCGATCATGACGGATCTGGCTGATCTGGGCATTGGGGTTGAACCCTTTGGCGGGACATCATTTATAATAAAATCGGTGCCTGTGCTGGTGGAGGAGAAGCAGGTGGGGGCCATGGTGGTGGAAATGGTGGAGAAAATCAGCCATGCCAACGGCACCGGTCTTAAAGATGACTGGCTTGAAGACGCCCTGGCCACCATGGCCTGCCACCGGTCTGTGCGGGGGGGGCAGTCCATGTCTTTAAAGGAGATGACCGTATTGATGGAACAGTTGTTTGCCTGTGAAAACCCCATGCACTGCCCCCATGGGCGTCCCGTTTTTATCTCCTTTGATGCCCGCAGTCTTGAAAAGCTGTTCAAAAGACTTGTGTGATGCCGGGGGATGGGATATAAATCTTGGAAATTTGGATTTGGTTTAATCTGAGAGCCTGTTTGATAATTGATGAATCCCCTAATTATCAGACAGGCTCTGAACAGGAGTGCAGGAGAACCCCATGCACAAGTTTATGCAAAGATATTGTAGTTTCAGAACACTGGTTGCTGTTTTGACCTTTTTCACGTTTTGGACAGCAGGCGGTACGGGATTGTGCCGTAACACAAAAACCGTGGCTGTCTTCCCCTTTGAAATGAATTCGTCCCAGGATCTGGGTTTTCTGCAAAAGGGTTTGTTTTCCATGCTTTCTTCAAGGCTTTCCGATGCGGGGAAAGTGGATGTTCTGGACCGGGAAACCGTTGACAACGCCCTGGCCGGGGCAAAGGCAAGCGGGCGGGTTAAAGGCGCTTTCAATGAAAGGGCTGCCCGGGATCTGGGCGCGCAGATGGGGGTGGATTACGTTCTTTTCGGCAGTCTTACCCATTATGGGGAAAGCATCAGCCTGGATGCCGCCATGGTGGATATTTCAGGGCAAAAGGATACGATTGCTTTTTTTGAACAGAGCAATGCCATGGGTGATGTGATCCCCATGGTCAACTCCTTTGCCGGTGATATCAACATGAGAATGTTTAACCGCAATATTGATAACAAGCTGTATGTCAAGCCCCGGGAACAGAATCCAACTTTGGGGGGGCTGCAACATGCCGGCGGACCCACCCGCTATGGCGGCGGCATGATAGCCATGCAGGCCAGTCAGGGATTCTCCACCTATCTTAAGGTTGAGGAAGTGATCCGGGCCATGACCATCGGCGACCTGAATAACGACGGCCGCCTTCAGGTCGTTACCGCAACGGATTCTTCTCTTCAGATTTACCATTTTGAAGGCAGCCTGCTCACCAGGGAGATCCAACTGGATTACGCATCCTATTTAAGAATTATCGCCTTGGATGTGGCGGATATTAACGGCAACGGGTATCCGGAAATTTTTGTCACGGCCATGACAATCAACAGGGAAACCCTCTCCTCTTTTGTGGTGGAATATAATGGCGCATCCTATACAACGCTCCAGGATGGTCTGGCTTACTATTTCCGTGTGGTTGATTCCGAGGATGGCAGTCCCGTACTTTACGCCCAGGATAAAGACAGAAGCCCCTATGCCGGAAAAATATATATCATGACGCCGGCCAATGACACGTATCAGAAGGAAAAATCCATCCGTGTGCCCAGGGGAACATCCGTGCTTTCCCTGGCCCGGGGGCCGGTGCGGGAGGATAGTGGCGATGAGTTGTTGAGCATTAATCAGCATCACCGCCTGATACTCATCAACGATGCAGGGTCTGATGAATGGAAGAGCACCCAATATTACGGGAAAACCAACAATTATTGGCTGTCAGGGGCACGGGGGGCAGACAACAGTTTCCGGGAGCGGGAATATTTTAACCCGAGAATTAAATTTCATCCTGTGGGAGAAGAGCAGAAAGAGAAGGTTTTTGTGATTACAAATACTGAGCTTGGCGGCGGGGCACTGGGCCGGATCAAGCGGTTCAAAGAGGGGCGTATTGAAGTCATGTCCTGGAACGGTATCGCCCTTGCCCCGGTATTTCAGACCGTGCCCCTGCAGGGCTGGGTCTCTGATTTTGATATTGCCGATATAGACAATGACGGGATAGAAGAATTGGTGATTTCCGTTGTGACACGCTCCAGGATAGCCATCCTTGGCAAGGACAAAACGTCGAGCATTATTGCCTATAAATTGAAATAGACCGCGACCCATTGAAAATCCGGACAACGTCACAAAAATTGTATGGCCCTTTGTGATGTTGTGAGAAAATAAAATCAGAATTGTTGGAAAAAATAAAAAAAAGAATTGACAAACGCATCAGAATAGCATTAAAGGTTAGTTTAACTTTGGTGCTCTGTTTTTAAAAGGAAGACAGAGTGGCAAATATTTCAGGCAGTAGATAAACCCCAAAAGGAGAAAAAGATGAAAAAATTTATTGTAGCTATTGCAGTGCTTGCACTGACGGCAGGATCTGCTTACGCAGCAGACTGGAATTTTTACGGAAGCGCCAGAGTTTCCACATTTTGGTCTGAGCATGATGTAATTGACGGTGATGATGGCGAGTGGAAGTATAGTGAAGGACTTCAGGGCAATGCCCGTATTGGTGCTAACGTAAAAGTCTCTGACGAACTGTCCGGTCGTTTTGAATATGGTGCAAGTGGTGGGAATGCCAATATTCGTCATCTCTACGGCGTTTGGGACTATGGATTCGGCAGTGTGTTGATTGGTCAGACTGAAACTCCTATCGCAGTTTCATATTCCAGCCAGGTTTATGATTGCGATTCTACCCTTGGCGGATACGGTGATTTTGATAACAACCGTCACCCTCAAATAAAATGGACCTCTGGCGGGTTCGACATTGCTTTTATTAATACCAACTATTCTGGAGCTTCTTACGATACTCGACCTTTAATTCCCATGATTGCAATGTCTTACACAGCAGAGTTTGATATGGGCGAGGCAAAGATTGCCGGTGGTTATAACACTTTTGAAATCAATGATGATGAAGATATTGATTCTTACGGCATTGGCCTTGGTACCAATTTGAACTTCGGTGCATTTGGTATGTTTGCTACCTTTGTGTGGGGTCAGAATATTGATGGCCTGGATGCTGGTACTAAAACTAAATTCGAAGGTAAAGCTGTTTATAACGGAACGGACGTTGACGATTGTGAATCCATTGGTGGTACCATTGGTTTATCTTTTGCATTCAGTGAGATGTTCACTATGGAAGCCGGTTATGGATATATCCATGACGAAATGGATGACAGCGATGCAACAGATATCGCTCAGTCCTACTACCTGCAGGCTGCCATCACTCTGGCGCCGGGTGTTACGGTTACTCCCGAAGTCGGCATGATTGACGAGAGAGAATCAGCCCAGAATGAAACCATTTACTTTGGTGCCAAATGGCAGATCAACTTTTAATTTAGTTTTACCCAATTTACTATAACTAATACTGCCTGATTTTATAAAGTGAGCCGGTGAAAACCGGCTCACTTTTTTTGTTTTTATGACGTAACTACTCACCCCCATCAATTAGCATACCCAATCCAACACAGTACAGCTATTTTGGATCAAAGGCAACATCGGGTTTGTGTCAACCCATTATCGCTATGATGCCACCTCATGACACCTGTATCGAGACCCACCTGGGTGGTGGCGCGATCATGCGGCGCAAGCCTGCCGCATTGCGCAATATAGCCATTGATCTTGATCCAAAGCCACTTGCAGCCTTTAAGTGTAATTATCCAGTTGAAAAGATACATGGCTGTGCACACCGGTTTCTTTCTGACTATGTCTATCGTGGCCGTGAGCTGGTGCGCCCTATCTTCACCATACCCGCAGCTCATCTCGTCGATACCGTTTTGACTATGAGCAGCAGGATCATATTGAGTTGCTTACGATCCTCAAGGCGCTTCCCTGTTCGGTAATATTGTCCGGCTATCGGTCTGATCTCTACGATGAATTGTTACCGGATTGGGGTAAGCCTGAGTTGCAGGTGATGAACCAGGCAGGTGTACGAACCGAAAAACTCTGGTTCAACTTCGTCCCTGACCGGCTACACGGGTGCCGCTATGCGGGCAAAAATTTTACCGACCGGCAACGTCAAACGCAAGGCACAAAGCTGGGGCAGGCGCTATCAGGCACTGCCTCGTCCAGAGCGTCTGGGCGTTCTTTCTTCCATAATGGCTGTCGAAGCCCTGGAAGAGAAGAGGTCTAACGCCTGCCAAGCGTCAACAAACACTCCCTGAGAAATGAGTAAGGTCAAACAGAACGTATCAGGCTGCTTCAGAACAATTAAGTACGCCGAAGCCTATTGCCGTATCACCAGCGACCTGCAGACCATGGCGAATAAAGGGTACAATCCCCTGGTCGCTGTCCAAATGGCCTTTTCTTGGCCAAATTTACTCTGATAGGGGTCAGTCGTTACGTATATAGTTACATTCAAATAGTGTAACGCTGATACTGACCAGCGAACCTGGCTTTCAGCCAAACTTAAAAAGCCGGATTGGCAGGGTATTGATTCGGATTTTAGAGCGGGATATGGCTGCAGGATAATGTCGCCAAAGGCCGTTACACGATTTGAATCTGTACAGCCGCAGATTCGGGTCTGAATTCAGCAGGCATTTTTCCACCAGGTTGTTCTGAATGACCAAAAAGAAAAGGGGATAATCTGTTGATTATCCCCTTTTCTTTTTGGGTTCCGGAGAATAGCATCTTCCGGACTTAGGATTCTAATTTTACAGCCGTTATCCCTTGAAAGTTGCTTTGAACTGAGCCAGCGCACCACCCAGTTGCAGCGTGGGGATCATGTCTTTGTCAAAAGCGGGATCCAGCGGG
>PDWI01000478.1_pt1 | contig 66250 bp, 63 predicted proteins | sample 1430891 | NCBI WGS metagenome assembly PDWI01 (sample SAMN01162508, study PRJNA174530) | Oral metagenome, whole genome shotgun sequencing project. | biome: Marine environment; feature: Marine mammal; material: Swab sample of the gingival sulcus; isolation source: swab sample of gingival sulcus...
TATTGTAGTGAAGGATTTATTTATTGTCACTTCGGTGAATTCAATCTTTGCTTCTGGTCCTTTTGTCGGTTTGAGTTTTCCTGTGACTCCTGCTTTAAAATCGCCATCAATTGATGATGATTGAACATCAGGATCCCAAAATGACCATCCTGCAACATTTTCATAAAAGGGGAATATTTGTTCAGGGGATGCTTGAATTATTATTTGCTCTTTAATTTGCATTATTTCTCCTTTTAAAAGCTAACAATCGTTATGCCTTAATAAACATATTGCAGACCTGTATTTGGTACTTTAAGATGTACAAAATAGGATAAAGGTGGTGTGCAATGCAAAGACTGAGAATAGATCAAGATATTAAACCTCTCTCTGAAGTTCGAACCGGAATTGCCTCGTTTATAAAACAGGTTCATGATACCAAAAGGCCTGTTGTTATTACCCAGCATGGAAAAGGGGTTGCAGTTCTTTTGGGGGTCAATGAGTATGAATCAATGCAGGAAAAGATTGAGCTTTTGACAGATATACAAATTTCTATCAACCAAATAGACAATGGAGATGGCGTTGAACACGATGACGCAAAAGAAATAATAATGCAACGGATTTTAAAATGAAAATAATCTGGTCTCCCCTGGCTATCGATAGAGTAGCTGAAATTGCGGGTTATACAGCAAAAGATAAACCAACTGCCGCAGAAAAATGGGTGGACAAAATCTTTTCAAAAGTTGAAGGCTTGGCATCGTCTCCTAAATCGGGAAGAATTGTTCCTGAAATAAATAAAGATCAATATCGAGAAGTTATCTATGGTAATTACAGAATAGTGTACCGGATTGAAGGAAAACGAATATCTGTTCTGACCGTCCGTCACGGTAAACAATTATTACCAAATGAAGAAATATTGGCATAACCAGGCGTTCAACCGGACTCACTTACAGCTCGCTCGGTTAATGCGGCGTTATTCGTTGTTGATTTTTCTACACCGTACAGTTTCGTTAAAGGTTTATGAGTATGATAGAAGCAACCTGTCATTGTGGGGCTTCAAAAGCAACAGCAAAGGCGATGCCAGATTTCTTGCTGGATTGTAATTGTTCGCTTCGTCGAAGGTATAAACCTCTATGGGCATACTATGAAGCAACTCAGGTGCAAATAGAATCTGATGCTCCATTATTGGAATATGTTTGGGGTGATCGAATAATAAGATTTCATTTTTGCCCCTGTTGTCATTGCTTGCTCTACAACAGTTCCGAGCGAGTACCGGGAAAAAAAAGAATTGGTATTAATGCTCGAATGGTGTTAACGAAAAACATTAAAGATATTCAGGTAAGAAAATTTGACGGTGCTGATACATGGCAATTTTTCGATGAAATCAAAGGTTAAAGAGGTCAGACGACTGGAAGTGCTATAGCGTGCCGGGTGCTAACGGGGGTATGGATTAAGAGTATGCAGGCGTTCTGTCTTAAAACTACTGCCTTGACGGCACGTACGTTATGACGTATTTTTGTGTAAATTTGGTTACAGGGAGATATATATGACAATATTATCTGCTACGGAAGCCCGCTCTAATCTTTACAAGCTTATTGATCAGACATCATCATCTCATGAACCAATTATTATCACAGGAAAGAGAGGAAATGCGGTTCTTCTTTCTGAAGAAGACTGGAAATCAATTCAGGAAACAATGTTTTTACTAAATATTCCTGGAATGCGTGAATCTATACAGGAAGGTTTGTCAACAAAGCAAGCACAGAAAGATGCGAGGAAACTATCAGGATCAGGACTGAAGTCAAAAGCAAATGAAATCATTGATACTTTAAAGACGAATCCATACCAAATGCCTCCGCCGTATGAGAAACTCATAGGTGATTTGTCTGGCGCATATTCAAGAAGGATAAATATTCAACATAGAATCGTATATCAAGTTATAAACACTGATAAGGTTGTAAAGGTACTTCGTATGTGGACACATTATGAATGACAGAACAACCGTTGTTAACCAGATTAAGCTCTAACAAGTTGCTCAAGGTTACTCCGGCCGCAAAAAGCGCGGTCGCCGCGGGACGCACTACGCGCGCCACCTGGCAAGGCGTTATGAAACAGGAGAGAAAGTGAAAACTCAAAAAATTGACGGATTTGAAGTAACCGGAATTGTTGTTCGCACTACGAATGAAAATGAAATGAATCCTTCCACTTCAAAGATTGCCAACCTCTGGGAGACATTTTATATCAATGCTTCTCCAAAACTATCCGAGGAAGCAAAAATTTATGGAATATACACAAACTACGAATCCGATTGTACGGGTGCGTTTGATGTCATTGCATCTTCCGATATGCTGCAACTTGAAGAATTAACTGATTCAGTTAAAGTAAAAGTGCAATCGGGTCAATATCTTGTTTTTACAGCAAAAGGAGAAATGCCTCAGGTTGTAATAGAGCTTTGGGGAAAAATCTGGAACTATTTTAACTCAAAGAATTGTCCTCATAAACGTGCCTGTACAACCGACTTTGAATATTATAAAAGTGAGAACGAGATTGAAATATATATCGCTTTGAGGTGATCAATGAATAAGGAAGTTGAAAAACGGTTTAACGACTACCCTGATAGAGTTCGACCAAAACTTCTTGATCTCAGAACTTTAATCCTGCACATGGCATCCGATTTGGACCTGGGTGAAGTTGAAAAATCTCTAAAATGGGGAGAACCCTGTTACAGTGTAAAAACAGGTAGCCCAATTCGAATTGACTGGAAATTGAAATCACCAGACAATTACTATTTATTCTTTAATTGCAGAACGAAACTGGTCGATACATTCAGACAGTTATATGGTAATAGAGAGTTATATGGTAGTACACTTGATTTTGAAGGAAACAGAGCAATAAAGCTAAAACTGTCGGAGCCTTTGCCCAAAAAAGTCATCAAAAATTGTATAAAACTAGGTCTTACATACAAACAAATCAGGCACCTGCCACTTCTGGGAGAATAATGAGAATTTTTCATAACAACCGCTCTGTGCTGCGAGTAGTATGATATTTTTCAATTCGGGCAAGTCTTTGCTTTTTCTTCAGGAATGTGCAATATAAACCCTGTTTCGAATGGCCCGGAATTCAGGCATGATGGCACGATGTTTTTTATGATGATTGGTTTGTTATGACCCGACACGCCTGTTTACACTGTGATCATATGGTCACCTTACCCGGGTTGGCAGAGAATCAGGTCGCATTATGTCCACATTGTGGTTACAAGCTGGCCCAGCATTCTGCCAATCCGCCTTCGAGTGTGATAGCACTTGGGTTCAGTGCGGTGATTATGCTGATCTGCGCTTTGTGTTTTCCATTTTTATCATTCAGCCGCCAGGGTTTGTCACATCAGGTAACTCTGCCAGATACTGCGCCCATTCTGTTTGAGTATCAGTATACCGTGCTAGCCATTTTGTTTGCTGTGATGACCATTGTGCTACCACTGTTGATCCTTATGTTATTGATGTTTCTGCATACAGGAATTTTACGCCGACTTCCGCCGGTGCAGGCACAGCGATTATTGCGTTTTACTCTGGCTTTATGCCCCTGGGCCATGGCAGAAATTTTTCTGGTCGGGGTGTTGGTAAGCATGGTCAAGGTTATGTCTCTTGCTGACGTTGGATTTGGCTGGAGTTTTTGGGCCTATGCAGCATTTGTCCTGCTATATATTGGCTGTTTATCCAAACTCGACAGAGCCCGTTTATGGCAACAGATTCAGTGTGAGCCACCAGTGAACACGGCGCCGGACTGTGACACTGCCAGAGCAATGGATAGCGGCCTGTATCAGTGTCACACCTGCCATTTGCTCAGCCGGGATTTGCGTTGCCCGCGCTGTAACGCACACAATCATCTTCGCAAACCGCATAGCATTCAGCACACTCTGGCCTGGCTCATCACTGCGATGCTGTTTTTTATTCCTGCCAATCTGTTACCCATTATGTACACCACCACTTTGGGAAATCCATCGGGCGCAACCATTATCGGTGGTGTCATTATTCTGTGGGAAATGGGTTCTTACCCTATCGCCATGATCATTTTTTTCGCCAGTATTGTCTTACCCCTGGCCAAGGGGATGGTATTGGTTTGGTTGTGCTATATCAGTGGTCAACCACCATCAACACAAAATGCAACCCATGCACAAATTTATCGAATGACCGAACTCATTGGCAAGTGGTCGATGGTTGATGTGTTTGTGGTGATGGTATTGGTTACCCTGGTGCAGTTGGGCAATTTAATGTCAATCACCCCGGGTTTGGGCGTGGTCTGTTTTGGGGCAATGGTTATATGCCAGATGATCTCGGCGCATGCCTTTGATCCGCGTTTAATGTGGGATACACCAAAGCCAATAAAAGGAGCCTCATCGTGACACAAACGGCGCAGGTCAAATCTGCTTCCAGAATTTCGTTTGTCTGGTTTATTCCTTTACTTGCCCTGTTTATTGGCGGTTGGATGGCCGTTCAATACCAGCGTGATAAAGGCAAAACCATTTACATCACTATGGCGCAAGCCGACACCATCACCGCAGGAAAAACCCAGATAAAAGTACGGAGTGTACAAATAGGGTTGGTGGATGAAATTCGCCTGGCAGATGATCGCAAGCAGGTGGTGGTTAAAGCCACCATCGAAAAGGATTATGCCAATCTTCTGACCGAAGACAGTGCGATCTGGCTGGTTAAGCCGCGCGTTGGTGAAACCGGGATCAGTGGCCTGGGTACCTTGTTATCCGGTGTGTATCTGGAACTGGACCCGGGAACCTCTGGCAGGTTAACCGATCAATTTGCCTTGCAGGCCGAACCCTCCCTGATCAGCAGTGATATCAAGGGGCAGCGCTTCAAACTGAACAGCAAGGGCTCACAGGTTTTAAGTGCAGGTACGGGAATTTTTTATGAAGGCTATAAAATTGGCGAAATTGAAACATCTGAATTTGACTGGCAGCGTCAAAGTATGCGCTACGGTATTTTCATTTATGAGCCTTATCCCAATCTGGTGACTTCCAATGTGGTTTTCTGGATCAATTCAGGGATTGAACTGGATTTATCAGCAGATGGAGTCAGCATCAATACCGGGCCATTATCGAAAATACTCAGTGGCGGAATCTCGGTAGGTTTACCCGAACATACGCAGCCAGGAAAAACTGTCCAGGCCGGGCATGAATTTACGTTAAGCAGCAGTTATAAAACAGCTCTGGCGCAGCGCTTTAATGATTTTGAATATTACATCGTGCTCTTTAACCAGTCACTGCGCGGCTTGAAAGCAGGTGCGCCGGTAGAATATCGCGGCCTGCGAATTGGTACGGTAGTAGAAGCACCCGCAATGATTCTGGTTGATGGCAAGCCCAGTTATTTGAATGTTGACATGGATGAACTCCCAACCCTGATTAAAATAGAGTATGGGCGTATCTATCACGATGTTGAAATGGCGCGCAACTACTGGAAAAGCAGCATTCAAGAATCATTGCAATCCGGTTTGCGCGCTTCATTAAAACCCGGAAATTTGCTCACAGGCGCGATGTATGTTGATTTGGACATTTACCCGGATGCTCCGCCCGAACAGCTCGCCAGGTTAGGCGAATATAATGTGTTCCCAAGTGTTTCCAGTGGTATCAGTGCATTAACCAACCAGGTATCCGGTATTTTAAATAAGGTCAAACATCTTGAAGTGGAGAAGAGTTTGGCGACGCTGGATCATACGCTTGCTGAATATCGCCAACTGGCGAAGGATTTGCGCCAACTTGCCAATCAGCCTGCAACCGCAGCATTGCCAAAAAATCTTACTCGGGATATGGCAGAGATCACACAAAGTATGCGGCAATTCAAACAAACAATGGCGAGTTTCCAGCAAGGCTCGGCGCTGCAACAGCAAATAACGCAAACACTGCAACAAATGCAAGCGATGCTGGCAGAATTGCAAACCTTGTCGAAAGGGTTAAACAACCAACCCAATATGCTTATTTTTGACAAGAATTTACCTGAAGATCCGATCCCGAGGAGTAGCAAATAATGCGTTACACATGGCTGTTGGCAGTATTGTTTTTAGTTGGATGCAGTAGCACATCGAATAAGGGCGCGATCAAGTATTATCAATTTGGCAGTAGCGATCGTACTATGGTACAGCGCCACATCAAACACAGTCCTTTTATTTTGCAAGTCAATCCTGTGCACGTAGAAGGGTTAATCAACCAACGGGGAATTGTAATGCAATTGCCCGATCATCGAATTTACGCCGCCAACTATCATGTGTGGGCGGATTTGCCGGGTAATATGCTTACCAATACAGCACAAAGGCTGTTGCTAACCATGCTGCCGCAGTGGCTGGTGGTGAAAAGTGGCTCCCTGCACAGCAATGATAGCCAGCAGGCGTTTTATCAGCTCGATATGAAACTGAACGAATTGAATGGTTCTGCCGACAATACGGCGCGGGTTTCAGGAATCTGGCAGCTATCTCGTGTCGATAACTCGGGGAAAATCGCTATTGTGCAATTGCATCGTTTTCATCAGGAAATTCCGCTGGAAGCCGATGGTTACGCGGCATTGGTGGCTGCATTACAATCGGGCTGGCAACAGGTGCTTCAGCAAGTTAGCCAGAATGTAGCGGCACTGAACAGGGCACAATAATATACACGAACATACACGCGCAATGGCGACCCCGATTTCAGGCAATCTCGATCGAATGATGGGTGCCTTTTAACACCAGACGGCGAATGCCTGAAATCGGTATATTCAGGCGCACGACCTGATCGCAAAATCTATAGCAACTGTTCAACATTCTCCGGAGGTCTTCCCACTACGGCCCGGTTCCCCCTGACCACAATGGGGCGCTCGATCAGTTTCGGGTATTGCTGCATCAGTGCAATCACCTGATCGTCGGTCAGTTCCGGGTTGTTCAGTCCCGCTTCCTTGTATTCTGCCTCTTTGGTGCGCAACAGTTCCCGTGGCTTGATGCCGAGTTTGTCAATAATGTCTGTCAGTGTGGCCTGGTCAGGTGGTGTTTCCAGATACTTGATGATGGTCGGCCGGATGCCCTTTTCTTCCAGCAAGGCGAGAGTTTGCCTGGACTTTGAGCAGCGTGGATTGTGGTAGATGGTGACGGTGTCTGACATGGTTATCTCATTCGGTATTTACTATTTTTACACTGGCTGGGTGCAGGTACGGATGATATTGGTTAAGATTGCTTTCGGCGCGATTATAGCACCATTTTCAAACGGACAATAAACCGGAAAAAGCGTTTCGGGTCTGTTGGCCAAATCGGAGGCCGATACCGGGTGGGTGGTTACAACAGGAGCATATTTCAAGATGTTTAAAAAATTTCGCTTTTTCATCTTCTGCCTGTTACCCGGTTTACTAACGGCTTGTGGTCAACAGGGCCAGGATACAGTGGCCGGGATAGACCCCGCAGCGCTGCGATACTATCAAAGCCTGGCGGCACCCGGAGACTGGTTGGTGATTAATTACTGGGCAGAATGGTGTCCACCCTGTATCGAGGAGATCCCCGAGTTAAACAGGGTGCATCAGCAGGCCGGCTTTTCGGTGTTCGCCGTCGATGATCACCTGAGCGATAAACAGGTGCTTGACGCCCGGGCGAAAAAGGCGGGTATCGACTATATTGTGCTGGACCATGACCCGTCTGAAAGTTTGGGATACGAGCGCCCCGGAGTGCTACCCGCGACGGTGTTGATTCACCCTGAGAGCGCGGTGACCAGATACCTGTTTGGTGCCCAGACAAAAGCATCGATTCTGCAAACCATCAGGGCGCTTCAGGAAAGTGCCCCCAGTGAGACCAACTGATTTATGACTCCCGAATTTGTACATTTACGTGTTCACACCGAATTTTCTCTGGTGGATGGCCTGGTACGCATCAAGCCCCTGATTAAAAGAACGGCTGAACTTGGTATGCCTGCCGTGGCGGTAACCGATCAGTCGAATATGTGCTCGCTGGTCAAGTTTTACAAGGGGGCGATGGCGGCCGGTGTGAAGCCTGTGGTCGGAGCGGATATCTGGCTGGAATATCCTGATGAGCCTGAAAACCCCGGCCGAATCACCCTGCTGGCCATGAACGACAAAGGCTATGCCAATATTATCGAGTTGGTTTCTCTCGGTTTTACCGAGGGGCAGAATCATGGTAAAGCCATTGTCAAAACGGTATGGCTTGAGCGGTTGTCTGATGGAATCATTGCCTTGTCGGGAGCCAGGCTGGGAGATATAGGCCGGGCACTGTTGTCGGGCAAGGAAGATTTGGCGGGGCAAAGGCTGGCGCACTGGATGAAAGTGTTCCCGGACAGGTTCTATCTGGAATTGCAGCGCACCGGTCGCAGCAATGACGAAACCTGCCTGCATGGTTCGGTGAAACTTGCCCAGGCTTCCGGGTGCCCGGTTGTCGCGACCAATGATGTTGTATTTATGAATCAGGAAGACTTTGAAGCCCACGAGGCAAGAGTCTGTATTCACGACAGCCGGACGCTGGACGACCCCCGTCGTGAACACAGATACAGCAGTGAGCAGTATTTTAAAACAGCGGAGGAAATGCAGGCGCTGTTTTCGGATATTCCGGAGGCCCTGGAAAACACTGTCGAGATCGCCAAGCGCTGCAATGTCGAGGTGCGATTGGGTAAATACTTCCTGCCTGAATACCCGGTTCCTGAAGGTATGACGATGGATGAGTTTTTCGCGTCAATTTCCAGGGAGGGGCTGGAAGAGCGTTTACTGGTCATCCTGGGTGACAGGAATGCACAGGACGAAGAAAAAAGGCAGGTCTATTTTGACAGATTGCAGTTTGAGCTGGATATTATCTGTCAGATGGGGTTTCCGGGCTACTTCCTGATCGTCATGGACTTTATCAAGTGGGCGAAAGAGCATGATATCCCTGTCGGGCCGGGGCGGGGTTCCGGTGCCGGTTCCCTTGTGGCTTATGTACTCCATATTACCGACCTCGATCCGATCCAGTATGATTTGCTGTTCGAGCGATTCCTCAATCCCGAAAGGGTGTCGATGCCCGACTTCGATGTTGATTTCTGCATGGAGGGGCGAGACCGTGTGATAGACTACGTGGCCGGAAATTACGGCCAGGATGCAGTCTCGCAGATCATTACATTCGGTACCATGGCGGCAAAGGCCGTGGTGCGTGATGTGGCCCGGGTTCAGGGTAAACCCTATTCCCTGGGTGACCGCCTGTCCAAGATGATTCCGTTTGAAATCGGCATGACCTTGTCGAAAGCACTGGATCAGGAGGAAGCGTTACGCGACCATCTCCAGCAGGATGAGGAAGCCCAGGAAGTCTGGGATATGGCCGTCAAGCTGGAAGGTATTACCCGTAACGTGGGCAAACATGCCGGAGGCGTGGTGATCGCGCCAACCAGATTGATTGATTTTGCGCCTCTGTATTGTGATGAAGATGGCGACGGGGTGGTGACCCAGTTCGACAAGAATGACGTGGAAGAGGCCGGTCTTGTCAAATTTGACTTTCTGGGTTTGCGTACTCTGACCATTATCAAATGGGCATTGGAAATGATTAACCCGGGCCGACTTGCAGCCGGGCAACCCGAAGTTGATATCGGCAGAATACCTCTGGATGATGAGGCCTCCTTTGCCTTGCTCAAGCGTGCCGAAACCACCGCAGTCTTCCAGCTGGAAAGCCGGGGTATGAAAGACCTGATTCGCCGCCTGCAGCCGGATAACCTGGAAGATATGATCGCCCTGGTTGCCCTGTTTCGACCTGGCCCGCTGGAGTCCGGCATGGTTGATGACTTTATCAATCGCAAACACGGCAGGGCGGAGGTGGCTTACCCCCACCCGGATTACCAGCATGAATCCCTGAAGCCTGTTCTGGAGCCCACTTATGGAGTTATCGTCTATCAGGAACAGGTGATGCAGATCGCTCAGGTGCTGGCCGGTTACTCTCTCGGTGGTGCCGATCTTTTACGTCGGGCAATGGGTAAAAAGAAACCGGAGGAAATGGCAAAACAACGGTCTGTTTTTGAGCAGGGAGCCGCCAGCCAGGGTGTCGACCCGAACCTGGCCATCAAGATATTTGACCTGGTTGAAAAGTTTGCCGGTTATGGCTTCAACAAATCTCACTCTGCCGCCTATGCACTGGTTTCCTATCAAACCCTCTGGCTGAAAACCCATTTTCCTGCGGAATTTATGGCCGCCGTATTGACGGCTGATATGCAGAACACAGACAAGGTGGTTGTGCTGATTGAAGAATGCCGGAAAATGAAGCTGGATCTTATCCTGCCCAATGTCAATGTCAGCGACTATACCTTTACGGTGGATGACAGGGGCCGTGTGGTTTACGGACTGGGTGCGATCAAGGGGCTGGGAGAAGGGCCGGTTGGCGCGATCACCGAAGCGAGGGCCAATGGCGGGCCATTTAAGAATCTGTTTGATTTTTGTGCGCGTATTGATGTCAAAAAAGTCAACAAAAGAGCCATTGATGCACTGATTCGTTCCGGTGCACTCGATGATATGGGGCCGGGCCGGGCACGTATTATGGCGAGCGTCGAGGAAGCCTTGCAGCGCGCGAACCAGAACAACCGTAATCTCAATTCCGGTATGGGGGATCTGTTCGGGGAAGTGGTGCCGGAAGATACGGGTGAGGAAGACCTGTTTGCTGCATCCGAGGGCGTGCGAGAGCTGACCAGCAAAGAACATTTGAATGGAGAGAAGGAAACCCTCGGATTGTACGTGACGGGTCACCCCTTTGACGAATACGAAAAAGAAGTGCAGAACTTTATTTCTTCGTCAATCAGTGATATCAGGCCAAAGCCAAAGGAATCACAGGTTGTGGCCGGGTTGGTGGTAGCATTCAGGGCAATGAAAACCAAAAAAGGCGATACCATGGCTGTTGTCACCCTGGATGACCGGACTGCCAGAATGGATGTGACCCTGTTTTCAGAAGCCTATGAGGCGAGCAAGGAGTATCTGGTCAAGGATACTGTCTTGTTTGTAGAGGGTGAAGTCAGTGAGGATCATTACTCGGAAGGCTTGAAAGTCATGGCGAAGCGTTGTTTTGATGTGACTGCTGCCCGTTTGAAATACGCTCGCTCTGTTCGTCTGGATGTGCATGAATCCCTTTTTTCTGGCGGAGTCCTGGCCGCGCTTCAGGCAACGCTCGAGCCCTACCGTCAGGAAGACTCTTGTGCTGTTGTTGTGCATTATCAAAAGTCGGATGCAGAGGCGCTGATCGAATTTGGCGATGAATGGCGCGTTCGGCCTGCTGACGATCTTTTGGAAGGGCTTGCCTGTGTGTTGGGAAATGAAAATGTCAGCATGCAGTATTAGTTCGTTGTTTATACCGATAATCTGTGGTGTTTTTCCCCTTGCAGGCTCTTCTCTCCCTGCTTGTTCTTCTCCTCTTGCTTGCTCTTCTCGATTGAAGAGCAGGTTCAACGCCATTGGTGGCCAATTATTGATAGCCAAAGCTCCGGTTCGCAATTATGTCTGTTTTAACCGCTGATCGTATTTCGTCAGTTATCAACAAATATCCTGAGTGCAAGCATTCATTTGATGCTGTTCCGGAAAGTGCAGCTTATGTGGTTGCCTATTCCGGTGGCATGGATTCGACGCTGCTTCTCTGGCTGGCCAGGTGGTTTCTGGCAGAGAAAAAAAATCGGCAACTGAGAGCGATCCATGTGAATCATGGAATCAATGAACGGGCCGACGACTGGCAAAATCACTGCCATGATCAGGCACTTGCACTGGGAGTCGATCTGGTTTCGTACAGGCGCCAGGTTCAAATTGCCGGAAAAGGTCTGGAGTCTGCGGCAAGAGAGGTCAGGTATCAGGTATTTCAGGAAGAAATGAAAGCTGGTGAGGTTTTGCTGCAGGGGCATCACCTGAACGATCTTGCTGAAACCGTATTGTTTCGATGTGTAAAGGGGGCTGCCGTGGGTGGTCTGGCCGGCATTCCGGAACAAAGACGGGTCAAGCTGCCAGCAGGCAGGGCTGGAGATGTTGGAGATGCTGGAGATGTTGGAGATGTTGGAGATGTTGGAGATGTTGGAGATGCCGGAGCGTACCTGATTTATCGGCCCTTGCTGGGTGTGGCGCGTTCAGTTCTGCACGAATTGGCCTGTGAACTGAAGCTTCAATGGATCGAAGACGACAGTAATCAGTCGCTGAATTTTGATCGAAATTATCTTCGTCACAAGGTGCTGCCCAACATACTGCAAAAGTGGCCAGGTGCACTGGCAGGAGTGGCCGCTTCGGCGCAACATTGCCGGGACAGCGAGCAGTTGGCATTAGAGGTTGCCCGGCAGGATTTGAAGGATTGCCATCTATCCCCTGTACATCCCGTCGTCACGTTGTCGGGCTGGGGAGAATGTCCCTTGAGTATTGAAAGAGTATTGTCCCTCAGCCGGGTTCGCCAGAGAAATCTGCTCCGTTACTGGTTTCGGGCTGCCGGGCACACCTTCCCCGGAAACAGGCAGTTTGCACGAATCTGGTCGGAAATGCTGCAGGCGGATAAAGACGCAAGGCCGGTAATTGTCTGGCGAGGCAGGAATGGGCCAGGTGAGATAAGAGTATACCAGGGGGGGCTGTATATTGGTCAGCAAATTACGGTGGGTAACCGATGGCAGGATGCGCTTTTGTCCGTCGGGTCAGGGCAGGTGGTTGAATTGCCCGCAGGCTGTCTGCAGATTTATCGGCAGGAAGATGGCCCGAGTCCGGGGAGGGGAGGCGGAATGAGCCTGGCCTTATCCGCAGGGCGTATTTCAGGTCAGGCACTGTCTGTCCGATTTCGACGCTGTGGTGAAAAGATGAAATTGACCAATCGGCCCGCGAAACCCGTAAAAAAGCTGCTGCAGGAAAACCGTATCCCATACTGGTTACGGGATAGTGTGCCCTGTGTTTACTGCGGGGACAGTCTGGCAGGTATTTTCGGGGTGGGAGTTGCGGAGCAATTCATCGGTGAGGATATCGTGCTTTCCTGGTCATAGTGAGGTAAATCAATTGTGAACAAAGGCACTTTCTGGTACGCTGGCATCCCATCATTGAGATGACTCTCTCCCCTCAATAATTCAATTTTGAAAATCTACGGGATACGCATGACACGCTATATCTTTGTCACTGGTGGTGTGGTTTCTTCCTTGGGAAAAGGCATTGCCTCCGCTTCTCTTGCTGCAATTCTTGAAGCTCGGGGGCTGAAGGTTACCTTGCTGAAGCTTGACCCCTATATCAATGTTGATCCGGGAACCATGAGTCCGTTTCAACACGGCGAAGTGTTTGTGACGGACGATGGCGCAGAAACAGACCTTGATCTCGGTCATTACGAGCGATTTATCCGTACTACGATGACCAGGCGAAACAACTTTACCAGCGGCCGAATCTACGAAGATGTCATCAGGAAAGAACGCCGTGGAGACTATCTGGGGGGAACGGTTCAGGTCATTCCTCATATCACCGACGAGATCAAACGCCGGATTGTAGAGGGTGCAGGTGAAGCGGATGTCGCACTGGTTGAAATCGGCGGCACTGTCGGAGATATCGAATCCCAGCCTTTTTTGGAAGCAATCCGGCAGCTCAGAGTCGAGGTAGGCAGCAAAAGGGCGATGTTTATGCACTTGACCCTGGTGCCCTATATTGCAACAGCCGGTGAAGTAAAAACCAAACCAACCCAGCACAGTGTCAAGGAGATGCGTTCTCTGGGCCTTCAGCCGGACATTCTCATTTGTCGCGCCGAGCATGAAATCGACGCTTCTTCTCGCAAAAAAATCGCCCTGTTCACGAATGTGGAAGAACGAGCCGTTATCCCGCTTCAGGATGCAAAGAGCATTTATCTGATCCCCCTGATGCTGCAACAACATGGTCTCGATGATGTTATTGTTGACCGTTTTGCGCTTGATTGTAATAAAGCAGACTTGTCCGAGTGGCAGAATGTGGTTGAGATGGAGAGCAACCCGAAGCAGGAAATCACCATTGCGATGGTGGGCAAGTATATGGAGTTGCTCGATGCCTACAAGTCCCTGATCGAGGCCATAAAGCACGCAGGTATTCATACTGGAACACGGGTCAATATACGCTATATTGATTCGGAGGAAATTGAACGCAAGGGTTTTGATGCCCTGCAAGACGTGGATGGCATTCTTGTTCCCGGCGGCTTTGGTGAAAGGGGTGTGGAAGGCAAAATTCAAACGGTCAGATATGCGCGCGAGAACAAGGTACCCTATCTGGGGATCTGTTTGGGGATGCAGGTTGCGGTGATCGAATTTGCCAGGCATGTTGCCGGCATGGAAGGAGCACACAGTTCCGAGTTTGATTCATCTTCCGGGTTTCCGGTTATCGCTCTGATCACGGAGTGGGTTGATGCAGAAGGCAGGGTTGAAACGCGAACCGAACAGTCAGACCTGGGCGGTACAATGCGCCTGGGTGGCCAGGAATGCAGGCTGGTAGAAGGGTCAAGGGCACATGCTTGCTACGGGAAAGACAAAATCGTCGAGCGTCATCGACATCGTTATGAGGTGAACAATACACTGTTGCCCCGTTTGAAAGAGGCCGGGCTGGTGGTATCAGGAATGTCTGCAGATGGCGAACTGGTGGAGGTGATTGAAGTGCAAGACCATCCCTGGTTTGTCGCTTGTCAGTTTCATCCTGAATTTACCTCAACACCAAGGGATGGCCACGGTTTGTTTCAGGGGTTTATAACGGCAGCTAACGAATATGCAGGTTCCAAACAGGCCGGTTCTGAATAGTTGGTTCTGAATAGTCGGTTCTGAATAGTCGGTTCTGAATGGTCTGAAATAGTCTGAATAGAATAATCTGAATAGATTGCGCGTTTCGAACAGGCAGCAGGTTCCAGACAGGTTGATATTGACAAGGTACAGGCTGGTAATATTTTGATCAGCCGTTCAGGTAAAGTGCTTATGGCTCAGGAAGCTAACGTGACTCAAAAATTGATAAAAGTAGGTGATATCAGCGTCGCCAACGACTCTGCCTTTGTTCTTTTTGGTGGAATGAATGTGCTGGAATCCCGGGACATGGCTATGCAGATTGCCGAAGCATACAAGGCTGTGACTGAAAAACTGGGTATTCCCTATGTTTTTAAAGCCTCGTTCGACAAGGCAAACCGATCCTCCGTTCACTCTTATCGAGGGCCCGGGATGGACGAGGGGTTGAAAATCCTTGAAGAAATCAAACGCAATTTCGATGTTCCGGTTATTACTGACGTCCATGAAGTCCATCAGGCGCAACCGGTTGCAGAGGTGTGTGATGTCATTCAGTTGCCTGCTTTCCTGGCCCGCCAGACAGACCTCGTGGTTGCCATGGCCAAAACCGGTGCAGTGGTGAACGTGAAAAAACCCCAGTTTTTGAGTCCCTCTCAAATGGGGAACATAGTTGAGAAGTTTCGGGAAGCCGGAAATGAAAACCTGATTCTCTGTGAGCGAGGTTCCTGCTTTGGTTATGATAATCTGGTTGTAGATATGCTCGGGTTTCATACCATGAAGCAGGTGAGTAACGGCTTGCCGGTTATTTTCGATGTGACACATGCCTTGCAGTGCAGAGACCCTTCCGGTGCTGCATCAGGAGGGCGACGTGGTCAGGTGACCGAGTTGGCACGTTCCGGTATGGCTCTCGGGTTGGCGGGCCTGTTTCTGGAAGCCCACCCCGACCCTGACAAGGCAAAATGCGACGGCCCCAGTGCACTCAGACTGGACAGGCTGGAGCCATTTCTCGATCAGGTGAAGCGAATTGATGATTTGATCAAGGGTTTTGAAGAACTGGATACTGATTAATCTGCTTTATTGCCTTATTTTATTGCTTTACATGGATACATATAATAGATACAGATTGGTATAGACAGATATAGATAGAGATACAGCCGGTTTTTCCGGGATATTTGAACGATTTTTACAATAAATAAATGTGTTGGAGATGGAGATTTTATGACGAAAATAGTCGATATTAAAGCGCGTGAAGTTCTGGATTCCAGGGGTAACCCCACGGTTGAGGCGGATGTTACCCTGCAATCCGGGCATGTCGGTTCTGCCTGTGCACCCTCAGGTGCATCTACAGGGTCCAGAGAAGCGCTTGAGTTGCGTGATGGTGATAAGTCTCGTTATCTGGGTAAGGGTGTTCTGAAAGCCGTGGCCGCAGTCAATGGCCCGATTCGTGATGCGCTGTCAGGTATGGATGCGACGGATCAGCGAGCGCTGGACAACAAAATGATCGAACTGGATGGCACTGAAAACAAAGCCAGCCTGGGAGCCAATGCAATACTTGCCGTGTCACTGGCCTCTGCGAAAGCGGCTGCAAAGGCAAAGGGGGTTGAACTTTACGCTCATATTGCGGAAATCAACGGCACCCCGGGACAGTTCTCCATGCCCGTACCCATGATGAATATCCTGAATGGTGGTGAGCATGCGGATAACAACGTGGATATTCAGGAGTTTATGGTTCAGCCTGTTGGCGCACCAGGTTTTGCCGAGGCGCTTCGTGCCGGTGCCGAGGTGTTTCATTCGCTGAAAAAGGTATTGAGCAGTCAGGGTTTGAATACAGCAGTCGGAGATGAGGGCGGCTTTGCTCCCAATCTGGCTTCTAACGAAGCAGCCGTAACCGCCATTCAGGAAGCGGTCACCAATGCCGGGTATGAGCTTGGCAAAGACATTACGCTGGCGCTGGATTGTGCCTCTTCCGAGTTTTATAAAGACGGTCAGTACAACTTGAGCGGCGAGGGGAAAACCTTTGATTCCGCCGGATTTGCCGAATATCTGAATGAGCTGAGCACCAAATATCCCATTGTTTCCATAGAAGATGGTATGGATGAAAGTGACTGGGATGGCTGGGCAGCGCACACCAGATTGAGTGGGGATAGAATTCAGTTGGTCGGGGATGATTTGTTTGTGACCAATACAAAAATTCTCAAGGAAGGTATCGCAAAGAATATTGCAAACTCGATTTTGATCAAATTCAATCAGATTGGCAGTTTGTCGGAAACACTGGACGCCATAAAAATGGCTAAAGATGCTGGCTATACTGCAGTCATTTCACACCGTTCGGGAGAGACTGAAGACACTACCATCGCCGATCTGGCCGTGGGAACCTGTGCGGGGCAGATTAAAACCGGTTCACTTTGTCGCTCTGACCGGGTAGCCAAGTATAATCGTTTGCTCAGGATTGAAGAGCAGCTTGCTGGCAAGGTGCCTTATAATGGCCTGAAAGAGATTAAGGGCCAGAGTTGATCAGCGTTTTAGCCTGCCATTCTGCTTTATTTTGTTCCATTTTCAGGCAGGCATCTGTAAAAAGGCGGTTTTTACCGCCTTTTTCCGTTGTTCGGCTGTTCGGGTATTGTGTCCATGTTGCTCGCATATCTGACAAATACGTCTATATTCAATGTGATAGAGTGTTAACTTCACTGTATGTCTAATTGGTTTGTTTTTACCGGATCATCTGTGCTGTATGAATGCGTTTAAGTGGATCTGGGCGGTTCAGATTGTGTTAATTGTCTTGCTGCAGTTTCGGCTTTGGACCGGAGAAGGCAGTTTCGCGCAAATGACGATGTTACAACAGGAAATTGATCAGCAGCAGCAAATAAACGATACACTTGCCGCTCGTAATGCCGTGCTGGCGGCCGAGGTGAAAAATCTTAAATCAGGATTTGATGTGATTGAAGAAAATGCCCGTTATCAGCTCGGCATGATCAAAAAAGGCGAGACGTTTTTCCTGGTAATTGACAAATGATTATTGTCTGGCTGTGGAGGCGTGAGCAGGTGCCAGGGCAGCCTTGTCCCCGTTCAACATCTGCCTTGTCGAGAACCCGATGACCGAACAGAACACTGAAATACAGAGCACTGAAATAAAGAGGCCGCAGGAGTTGCCCGAGTGGCCTGTTAACTGGCCTTGTGCCTGGGGTTTGCCGGCGGCCACTGCGGATATTCGTCAACAAAACAGTGACTTCCGGGTTGAGGAGTTAATTTCGGACGGTTTGTTTCAGGGTGGCGAGCATCAGTGTATTCAGGTTGAAAAAGAGGGGCAAAACACGGCCTATGTTGCCAGACGCCTCGCCAACCACGCCGGGGTGCGTGAAATGGATGTAGGTTATTGTGGCCTGAAAGATCGAAATGCCGTGACCACACAATGGTTCAGCATTTATTACGGGAAAAGGCCCCGATGGAACCCTGACAACCTCGATCTGGACGGGGTCAGGGTCAGGCAGGTGGCATCTTTCTCACGCAAGCTGCGCAGGGGAGATCATAGTGGTAACAGGTTCAGGTTGAAGTTGACAAATCCAGTCGGTGACAAAAGCGAGGTGGAGCGACGCCTGATGCGGGTTTCAGACAATGGTGTTCCCAATTATTTCGGAGAACAGCGATTTGGTCGGGATGGTCATAACCTGAAGGTCGCCCATCAATGGTTCACCGGCCAAAAAAGAATGAAAGTAAGGCAGGGCGCGATATATATTTCGGCTGCGCGATCTTTCCTGTTTAATTGCTTGCTGGCTGAAAGGGTTGCTAACGGAAATTGGTGTTCACCTGTCGATGGTGACCGGGTCGTTGATGCTGCGTTGCAACTGAGTCTTTTTGGTGACGGTGAACCGCTGGAGTCAGGTGAAGCATCGGGATATAGTCGGCATATCGAGGAAGCTCACGCTGTTTTTGCAAACGGGTTAAGGTCAAATCGCATTGCGATGGCATACAGAGACGCGGTTTGCAAGCCAAAATCATTGCAATGGGAGTGGGAAGGCGATAACTTGTGGATCATTTTTGAATTGCAACCGGGCAGTTACGCAACCAGTGTACTGCGTGAAATCGCCACGATCAGGGACGTCTCCTTGCTGCGTCAGAAACAGGCTTGACCGGGTAATATAGATATTGCGCAATATGAATATATTGATATCAAACGATGACGGTGTTCGCTCACCAGGGTTGCACTTGTTGGCTGAACAACTGGCCAGTGTTGCAGAAGTTCGTGTTGTCGCCCCTGACAGAGATCATAGTGGAGCGAGCAATTCGATGACATTGAATCGTCCGTTAAAGGTCGAGCAGGCGGTTCACGGCTACAACAGCGTTGACGGAACGCCGACAGACTGCGTTCACCTGGGAGTGACCAGGCTGTTTGATCTGGAATTTGCGCGTGTCGTATCAGGAATCAACAGTCATGCCAATCTGGGTGATGATGTGATTTATTCCGGCACAGTGGCAGCGGCGATGGAGGGCCGTTTTCTCGATCGACCGGCGATCGCGGTTTCTCTGGCCAATGCAGGTAATAACCACTATGCAACTGCCGCCAGGGTAGTTAAAAATCTGATCATCAACGACAGCTCATTGAAACTTTCCCCTCGCACAATTCTGAATGTCAATGTGCCGGATGTGCCTTTTGATCAGTTGCGCGGGGTGGAAATTACCCGTTTGGGGCATCGGGCCAGAGGCGGGCATCCTGAGAAAGTTATCGACCCCAGAGGGGTGACCCGTTACTGGATAGGGGCCGCAGGAGAAGGAGACGATGCCGGCCCCGGCACTGATTTCTACGCGATAGGTCAAAACAGGGTTTCTATCACACCAATACAGGCCGATATGACCCGTTATGACGATTTGGCCGACCTGACTGTCTGGAGTGGCGGGGTTTTCTGAATGAACCTTCAAGGTATTGGTATGACATCCAGACGAACCCGGGCCAGGCTGGTGCAAAGCCTGCGGGCAATGGGGATCGTCAATCAGTCCGTGCTGAATGTGCTGGAGGCGACGCCCCGCCATATTTTTCTTGACGAAGCGCTTGCTCATCGAGCCTATGAAAATACAGCCTTGCCCATCGGTTACAACCAAACCCTGTCGCAACCTTACATGGTTGCAAAAATGTCAGAGCTGGTGATTGAACAGAATCCGAGGAGAGTTCTGGAGGTGGGGACCGGGTCAGGCTACCAGACTGCCGTACTGTCGCAACTTGTGTCTGAAGTCTATTCCGTCGAGCGTATTCAGCCGCTGCAAAAAAAGGCCAGAGAGCGTTTTCAGATGATGGGGCTGAACAATATCCGGTTACGTCACGCTGATGGTGGTATGGGATGGCCCGAGATGGCTCCCTTTCAGGCGATCATTGTCACTGCAGCGCCGGATCAGGTGCCGGATGGCCTGCTCAGTCAACTGGCGGACAGGGGGCGACTGGTGATACCTGTAGGCCATGACAACCAGAAATTGATGGTGATAACCCGTCACGGGAAAGAATTTGCCCATCGTGTGGTTGAGAGCGTCAACTTTGTTCCCCTGCTTGGTGGAACTGTCGTGTAAGGGAAACCGGTTCATATTCAACAGATTTTACGGTTAACCATTATGTTAACCACCAGCTTGTCTATCGGGATGAGGACAATCACAAAGGGGGTTCCAGTGGTTACCAGAGATACCATCTTACTTTTTTGTAAAGGCCTTGCGATGGGGGCCGCAGATATTGTTCCGGGCGTATCGGGGGGCACAATCGCGTTTATCTCAGGTATCTACGAGCGGCTTCTGGCTGCCCTTTCGTCGTTTGCCGGCCCTGCGGTGAGGTTGTTGTTGAAAGGGCAGTTCAGGGCCTTCTGGCTGGCTGTGGATGCCAATTTTCTGTGCGTTCTCTTTTCAGGTATTCTCGTATCCATTTTCAGTCTGTCCTCGACAATCAGCTATCTGCTGGCAAACTGGCCTCATCTGGTGTGGGCTTTTTTTCTGGGTCTGGTATTGGCTTCTGTCTGGCATGTGGCCAAAATGATCCGGCAATGGTGCTTCAACCGGTTTGTCGCGCTTGTTGTCGGTGCCGTAGTTGCCTATCTCCTGACCGCCTTGCAGTGGTCACATCTTGCCCCGCTACCGCAAAACATTTTCCTTGCGGGCTTCATTGCGATCAGTGCCATGATCTTGCCTGGTATTTCGGGCAGTTTTATCCTGTTGATCCTCGGCCTTTACCAGCATGTACTGGGGGCAATCAAATCCCTTGACGTTACGACCATTGGCCTCTTTGCCTGCGGGTGCGCGACGGGGTTGCTGGTGATGGCCAAATTTCTTACCTGGGCTTTCAGGCACTTTCACGACATCACCATGGCGTTGTTAACAGGCTTTTTGATTGGTGCAATGAACAAGCTTTGGCCCTGGAAGGAAACGGTTTCATGGAGGACTGACAGCCACGGAGAGAAAATACCGTTTGAACAAATTCCTGTCAGCCCGCTACACTTTGAACAAATAAACGGCACCTCTCCCGATTTGGCGTTCGCCCTGTTACTGCTCGTTGCGGGTATAGGTGTGGTGGTCGTGGTAGAGGTTTTGGGAAGGGAGAAAAGGTAAGGTAAAAAGGTAAGCCAAATCCGGAACGCGGTAACTGCTTCGGGTGTTTGCGACGGTAACGATTGGCAGGCAGTAGCAAATCACTTGCGTCAAAGCCGATGATAAATAACGAATTAAAAAAACAGCTCGGGAGATATTCTTCCTCCCGGGTAAAGTGTGTCAGAAGAAATAGAAAAAAACAGATCAAATAGCAATCCTGAAAGAAATACATGGGCCTGAATACATTTTTTCGTGCACGCAAGGATTTGGTCGATAGCTGTTCAGCGTTTTGGGCCGGGCACTATGATGGTGTTCGTCTGCTTGCCTGCCTGCTCCTCACCTCCATCCTTTTTTCAGGCTGTACTTCAAAAAAAATTTACCAGGACGAAACATTCAATCCTCCCGTGTATTTTGGCGTTCATGTGGTTCGAAAAGGGGAGACTCTTTACGCCATAGCATGGCGCTATGGCAGGAATTACAAAGAGCTTGCTGCAGCGAATGACATTCCGCCACCGTACCGGTTAATCGAGGGTCAAAAGATACAACTGGAACTTAAAGCGAGTCCTGAAGATATAGCAGCTAACTACAGGGTTACAAAGCAAAAACCAAATATTACAAAAAAAAACAAACAAACCGGGGTCAACAAGGGCAGAATATCAGATGCGGGTAGTTCGACAGGAAATAATGTTGGAAGATCGGCAGATGCAGAAAGACTGACAAGAATGGCATCACGAATCAATTGGATATGGCCTCACCCGGGTACGGTTATTGCGAAATTTTCCGTTACCGGAAGTATTAACAAGGGGATTGATATCAGGGGGGAATCCGGAGATTCGGTAGTGGCAGCGGCGGATGGTGAAGTGGTTTATGCGGGAAGTGGACTTCGTGGTTACGGCAAATTGATTATCCTGAACCATGCGCATGATTTCATCAGTGCCTATGCCCATAACAAGAAAATACTTGTCAGGGAAGGGGAAAAAATTAAAGCCGGCGAGCGTATTGCGGAGTTGGGAGTGACCGGGGTAAACAAACCAAAACTTCATTTTGAAATCAGGAAAAATGGCAGACCCGCAAATCCACTGAATTACCTGCCCAAGAGATGACTTGAGGGGGTAGTCCAAATTTCATTTCAAACTGCTTGAAAACGGATGGAAATTTTTCCGGTGGAATGCAGACAACCAAATTTTAATGCAGGGCTATGTTATGTCAGCGGAAAGGGAAGAATGTGCAAGATTGGCCTTTGACTCGATTGAAGTCAGTCAAAGTGTTGTGAATACCAATTCCGATCTGGAATTAGACAGCGAAATTGATACGTCTGGCGTGGTCACGCGAATTGACAGTCGTAGAGTTAAGAAAACCGGGGTCGAAAAAACCGCTTATCGTCAACTTGACGCGACTCAAATCTACTTGAACGAGATTGGTTTTTCGCCACTGCTTACACCGGAAGAAGAAATCTATTTTGCGCGCCTGGCGCAACAGGGGGATGAATCCGGGCGCAAGCGAATGATTGAGAGCAATTTGCGATTGGTCGTTAAAATTGCCAGACGTTACGTGAATCGCGGGCTTTCTCTTCTTGATCTGATTGAAGAGGGGAATCTCGGCTTGATTCGTGCCGTTGAAAAGTTTGATCCCGAGAGAGGTTTCCGTTTTTCCACTTACGCAACCTGGTGGATCAGACAAACGATCGAGCGGGCCATAATGAACCAGACCCGCACCATTCGTCTTCCTATCCATGTTGTCAAAGAGTTGAATCTCTATCTTCGAGCTGCGCGTGAATTGACTCAGAAGCTCGATCACGAACCTACCCATGAGGAAATAGCGGATCTTCTTGACAAGCCGGTGGAAGATGTCAAGCGCATGATGGGATTAAATGACAGGGTCACATCCGTTGACTCGCCCATCGGTGGTAATTCAGAAAAATGTCTGCTTGATACGGTTGCTGATGAATCTGCCAGCGATCCGGCCGAAGTGTTGCAGGATAACGATCTTCGAGGCAGCATCGACGGCTGGCTGGATCAGTTGTCTGACAAGCAGCAAGAGGTACTGGCGCGTCGTTTTGGGCTGCGCGGTTATCAAATGAGCACGCTTGAAGAAGTCGGCAGGGAAATCGGTTTGACCAGAGAGCGTGTTCGTCAGATTCAGGTGGAAGCGCTGAAGCGCTTGCGAGACATTCTGGAAAAGCAGGGTCTGAGCGGAGAAACGCTGTTTAATAGCGCTTTTTAACAAAATCTGTCTTACACTTCTCTTTCAAACGCCGCCTTCACTTGTGTTGGTGGCGTTTTCTACCTTTGGTTCCCCTCGCGTTGCCCTGGCAAAATCAGGCAACTTTTCGAAAAATTGTCAAAAATATCGTTTCGTATGAGAACTGTTGAACATTATAATGCGTGCTTCCTTGCTACCATGCCTTTGCACCGTAGAATATGCTTTTGCACTATAAAACGTGCCTTCGCGTTATAAAACGTGCCTTCGCACTATAAAAGGATAACCGGCTTATCGGATGCCAACCTGTCGGTTGGCTGTGATCCGGCGGATGGTAGGGCCGGGAAATCAACTTACAATAATATTATAGGGATGATATGACAATGAAACGAATAATTACTGCCTTGGTTTTCGCGCTTGTAGTGGCTCCGCTTTCTTACGCCAAAGAAGTTGCCGGGGTTAAAATAGAGGATTCCATCTCTGCAGGTGGTACTGACTTGCAACTTAACGGTGCCGGTGTGCGTACCAAGTGGTTTATGGATATCTATATAGGGGCACTGTACCTGCCGGCGAGCAGTTCTGACCAGAAAGCTATCATCAATGCGGATGAGCCCCAGGCGATCAAGCTTCACATGGTTTCCGGCCTGATTACCAGCGAAAAAATGGTCAAGGCGACCACTGAAGGTTTCAACAATGCCACGGGTGGCAATGTTGCACCAATTCAGGACGATGTCGACGCGTTCATGGATGTGTTCAAATCCAAAGAAATCAAGGAGAACGACGACTTCGACCTGATCTACATTCCTGGTACGGGTGTAGAAATCTATAAAAACGGTGAGAAGCAGGATACACTTGGCGATCTCGCCTTCAAGAAAGCCATGTTTGGTATCTGGTTGTCTGACAAGCCTGCTCAGGAAGAATTGAAAGAGTCAATGCTTGGAAAATAACCGGTAATCACCTGCTGCAGTCTTTTGCAGCCCTGAAAAGAGCCGACTCGTCGGCTTTTTTTGGTTTCCGGCTGTAAACGTGAATCATTCACTATCCAGCAGCAATCCGGCATCCAGCAGTAACCCGGTTTCAGGTATGGCTTTGTTTTCAAACAAAATGGTATTGTTGGTAATATCGAGTTTTTCCTGTGCCATCCAGGCTATCACTTTCGGGAAGATAATGTGCTCTTTTTCCAGAACCCTGGCAGCCAGGGACTGAGCTGTTTCATTTTCGGATAGTCGAACCTTCGCCTGAAGAATGGGGGGGCCGCCATCCAGTTCGGCTGTGACAAGGTGTACTGTTGCACCATGTTCGCTGGCACCATCGTCGATAGCTCTTTGATGTGTATTCAGCCCCTGGTATTTGGGAAGCAGTGACGGGTGGATATTGATCATTTTTCCCGGGTATCTGTTAACAAACCTGCTGGTAAGGATTCTCATAAAGCCGGCAAGGACAATAATGTCAGGTGAGTAGCTGTCTATTATGCCGGCCAGGTTGTCATCAAATTCTTCCCTGGAGTCAAAGGCAGTATGGCTGATCACTCTGGTCTCGATACCTGCCTTTCTCGCTCGTTCCAGCCCGAATGCGTCAGCCTTGTTGGATATGACGGCGGCAATTCTGGCAGGTATTTCGCCATTTGCCACGCCGTCTATGATGGCCTGAAGGTTTGACCCCGAGCCGGAGATCAGAACGACGATAGTTTTCAGTTGATTTGAGTGGTTGCTGTCAGACATTGTCTAGCCTATTTCTACCAGAGCCTGTTGTGCCGTATTTTTGGCAATGGAGCCTTCGGTAATGGAACCGGAACCTTCGGTAATGGAACCGATAGTCACAGCCAGAGGTTCACCGTTACCCTGAGGTTCACCGTTATTAAGCATATCGAGCGCCGCCTGCTCATTTTCTCTGGATACACAGATAACCATGCCAATTCCGCAATTAAATGTGCGATACATTTCGTCCTGTGTCACGTTGCCCGCTTTTTGAAGCCATCGGAACACCTCCGGCATTTCCCAGCTTGAGGAATCGATGACCGCTTTGGTATTTTCGGGAAGCACGCGGGGCAGGTTTTCCGGCAGGCCTCCACCGGTAATATGAGCCAGGGCATGAACAGGCAATTTCTTCATTAACTCCAACAGGGGTTTGACATAGATACGCGTAGGCTCCAGCAATGCATTGGCCAGCGTGGAGTTACCGATCGGGGTATCGAGGTCAGCTTCAGATACCTCGATAATCTTGCGTATCAACGAGTAGCCATTTGAGTGAGGCCCCGAGGATTTGAGCCCGATCAGTACGTCACCTGCCTTTACCCTGCTGCCGTCAATGATATTGGTTTTTTCAACAACGCCAACGCAAAAGCCGGCGAGGTCGTAGTCTTCTCCGCTGTACATTCCCGGCATTTCGGCAGTTTCACCGCCGATGAGTGCGCAGCCGGATTGCTCGCACCCGAGGCCTATACCGCTAACGACAGCGGCAGCAGTGTCAACATTCAGTTTTCCCGTCGCATAATAGTCCAGAAAAAACAATGGCTCTGCCCCTGCCACAATCAGGTCGTTCACGCACATGGCCACGAGATCAATACCAATAAAATCGTGACGATCCAGATCCATGGCAAGCTTCAGTTTGGTGCCGACCCCGTCTGTGCCGGAAACCAGAACCGGTTGTCTGTATCCTTCGGGTATCTCGAAAAGTGCCCCAAACCCTCCCAGGCCGCCCAGTACGCCGGGTCGGTGTGTGCGTTTTGCCACATCCCCTATCCGGTGAACCAGCTCGTTACCTGCGTCAATATCGACACCTGCGTCTTTATAGCTGAGCGACTTTCTGTTTTCTGTCATAGGGCCTGTCCACCTTTGGTTGTTTTGGACCTGATTGATCCGGTTTTGATTGTCAGGGTTGCAGTCAGGCAATAATTGCTACGACCACTGCCGGTGTGCGGGATTCTACCAAAGGCTGCGCCCCAACAAAATAGAAGGAGCGGGTTCGTTACAACATTATACGAATCATGTATTATGCAAGCTGCTTCCAAATGACAGGATATTCAGGGCAGTTTATGAAGAGAGTGTTCGTCTTATACTTTTTGTTGCTCGGTATGAGCATATCGGTCAGCGCAGTTCAAATAAAAGACCTGTATGTTGCCTCTGTTCCGGTTGAGTCTCAGGATACTTCGATCCTGTCGTCTTCTTTTCGTGTTGCCCTGGAAAAAGTCCTGATGAAAATGTCCGGCAGCCGGGCTTCTCTGGAAAACAGGCAGATTCAGAAATCGTTGAGTCGCGCATCACGCTTCGTTCAGCAATACGCATTTGTGGAAAATGTTAGCTATGATGCCAATGCCCCGATTGGCCCTGCCAATTCACCGTATTATTTAAAAGTCAGTTTTTTGGAGAAAGCCTTGTTGACGCTTTTTGCCAAAAGCAACGAAGCAATATGGGGGCGCAACAGACCATCGGTCATTGTATGGGCTGTATATGAAAAACGCGGGCGCAGAAAGATTGTCTCTGCCGGTGAACGAAACCCGATTGTATCCGAAGCAGGTAAATCAGCCAGTCAGTGGGGTTTGCCGATTTTTTTTCCTGTTATGGATATGGAAGACGAAAACGCGATTTCTGCCAGCGATTTGTGGGGAGGTTTTGTCGATCCGATTGTATTCGCCTCCGAGCGTTACACTCCGGATTTGATTGCCGTGTTGCGTATCCGCAAGAACTCGAACAGGGCATGGCGAGGGCACTGGACACTGATTCAGGGGCAGGCCGCCATGGGGGAGGTTTCTGCCGGGCTGGACGAGTCTGCCAATTCTCGTGCGGGTCTTGTTGGCAATATGATGGAGTCATTAAGTGCTCACATAGCGGCCCGATATGCAGTTTCCTCCGGGCCAAATGTAACGGGAAACGTGGTTATGAATGTGAGCGGGGTGAGTACCTATAAACAATATGTGGCCTTGATCGGATATCTTTCCGGTCTTACTCCGATAAAAAATACCCGGGTCGCCGGTGTAATGAGTGACAGTGTCAGTCTGGTGCTGGATATACAGGGTTACATTGACAAACTGGAGCAGCACTTGAGTCTTGATTCGGTGTTGATTCCCGAGTTGAGTTCGGTGGGGGAACCCGGTGATACGCTTTCGATTAATTATCGCTGGAACGCATCGGGTAAATCTGAAAAATAATACGGTTACGACATTGTGGCAGCCTTGGTAGAGTGGCGCAATATTCCTAATATACTGACAATCGGGAGAATTATTCTGGTTTTACCCATTGTCGTGTCAATCTGTTTCGAGTCTTTTCGACAAGCCCTTCTTCTGTTTCTCATTGCCGGTGTTTCGGATGGTGTTGATGGCTATCTTGCCAGGCGTTTTGACTGGAAGAGTCGTTTCGGATCCATAGCGGATCCTTTGGCGGACAAGCTGCTGCTCGTTTCATCCTACCTGGCGATCACCGCAGTGGGCCTGGTTGACTGGTGGCTGGCATTGATTGTTTTGGGCAGGGATTTTGTCATATTGGTTGGTGCCGGTTTGTATCATTACTTCTACGGCCGCTATGAAATCACCCCTTCGCTTCTGGGGAAGTCAAGTACCCTGTGTCAGATAGTCTATGTGCTGGTTGTTATCATGTATGCCGCTCAATGGCCGATGCCTGAACTTGCAGTGCAATCAGGCAAGTGGCTGGTTGCCTTTATCTCACTCGCCAGCGGGCTGGCTTATCTTTGGGTGTGGGGGCGCAAAGCCCTGATTGCGCGTGGAGCCTGACATGAGCCTGAAAAATAATCCCCAGTTGGTACTTAATGTCAGGCTGAGAGACGACGACAGTTTTACCAATTTCCTCGGGAATACCAATTCACAGGCCTCGGGGATTTTGCAGAACTCATTGCACAATGATGACTTTTTTATCTTGCTGCATGGTGGTCAGACCTCGGGCAAGTCGCATCTTCTTCATGCCGCATGCCAGTCTTTCCAGTTATCAGGCAAATCTGTGGTGAGCATCCCTCTTGCCGAGCATGCAGATTTGTCTCCTGGCATCCTTGACGGTCTGGACAGTTGCCAACTGGTCTGTCTGGATGACCTGGACACAGTGTTTGGAATAAAAGACTGGGAGCTGGCGGTTTTTGACCTGTATAACCGGGTTCAGTTGTCCGGCGGCAAACTGCTTGCTGCGGTTTCGGTCGCTCCTGCAAATCTTCAATGCCAATTGCCCGATCTGTTGTCAAGGCTTCGTTTTGGCGTTTCCATTGCGCTGAGTGAGTTGTCCGATGCCGAAAAATCCGATGTGCTGATCGCCAGGGCAAAGCAAAGGGGGATTGAGTTACCAGGTGAAGTTGCCAATTACATTATGAATCGAAATGACCGCAATCTTGAGCATTTGCTGGGTGTGCTGCAATTGCTTGATGATGTTTCCCTGTCTGCCAAACGCAAATTGACCATTCCTTTTGTCAAGTCTGTCCTTGGCTGGTAGCCCGGATGTCCCGGTTGGCACGCCAACGCCCTGTTGCCTGTTCGGATGTGGCGCAAAATCCGTTTCTGGTGTCGCATATATTGCAAATACCGGGTGTTGTGTCATTATCTTCATAAAAATTAATGCAGTGTGATCAAGTCGTTTATCGGGGGGGTGTATGAAGCGTGTTATTTTTAACCAGAAGGGCGGGGTGGGTAAATCCAGCATTACTTGTAATCTTGCGGCAATTGCGGCCAGTGAGGGTTTAAAAACCCTGGTAGTCGATCTGGATCCCCAGGGCAACTCGACCGGTTATCTGCTGGGCAAATCGGCCTCGGGCCTCAACGATACCCTGGCAGATTTTTTTGAGCAGACAGTGGCATTTAATCTGTTCAGCAAAGGCCCTGAAGACTTTGTGCATGCAACCCCTTACGAGGGGCTGTTTGTGATGCCATCCAGTCCTGAACTGGATTTTCTTGAAAGGAAGCTTGAGACTCGCCATAAAATCTACAAACTGAGAGAGGCCTTGAAAAAGCTGTCGGAAGAGTTTGATCGTATTTTTATTGATACCGCCCCCGCGTTGAATTTTTATACCCGCTCTGCGCTTATAGCAGCGGATTCCTGCCTGATTCCTTTTGATTGTGACGATTTTTCCAGAAAGGCGCTTTATACCATTATGAACGAGATACAGGATTTACAGGAGGATCACAATCAAGGGTTGAGGGTAGAGGGTATTATCGCCAATCAGTTTTTACCCCAGGCCAGCCTGCCCGGAAAGATTATCTCGGAAATGATTGATGAAGGGTTGCCGGTATTACCCGTCAGGTTATCTTCCTCTGTGAAAATGAAAGAGTCGCATCAGGCCTGCCAGCCTCTCATTGTCATGGCGCCAAAACACAAACTGACCCGACAATTTATTGATTTGCATCGGCTTCTTCAGGGTGAAGAAATCGGGTTGGAAGAAGTGTGACTGAAACGCTTGAAGTCCTGGTGGCCGGGATTTGGCAACGATGACAGGTGCCGTGTGGATGACAGGTGCCGTGCGGCTTGAAGCAGGCTTGCTGTTGTCGGGATGTCGGTTGCTGCCGGGCCGCCAGTTGCGGGTCTGGCCCCCGGCCTGCGAGTGCACGGGGCGGCAAGTTCAACTGATTCTTGCCAACACCTCGTAGTGAGACCCTTCTGGCGTGAGTATGCTGCGAAATACCGCGATTTCAGATAGCGCACAGTCTCCGTCCAGTTTCATTATTTCTCCCAATTCAGGTGGTTTATGTCCAGGTTTCAGCCGTCCCAGGCTGATGTGCGGGCGGAATGCGCCATTTTCAGAGGGTATTCCAAGCTCTTTCAGAACTGTTCCTGTCTGCTCCTGAATTGACTGCAGCACTTCTGTCGCTTCGCATTCTGCAACCAGAAACCTGGCTTTTTCCTTTTCCGGAAAGCCTGTGATTGATTTGAACTGTATCGATGCTCCCGGTTCTACCCTTGGCACAGATTTCAGCTTGTCGATAAGCTTCTGCACCTTTGTCGGATGAAGCTCGCCAATAAAGTGCAGTGTCAGATGGTAATCTTGCCTCTTTACCCACTTGTAGTCGGGGAACTCGTTTGAATCACGCCAAAGCCTGACCTGTTTATTCAATCGGTTGGCCAATTCTTTGGGAGCAGGGATGCCGATAAAACAACGGATCTCTCTAATGGTGTCAATCATAAGTCGTTTGCTTCTTCGGGAGTTGATCTGGGTGGCGCCATTCTCACAGAACCACGCCCTGTGCTCTCAGTGTAGTGCAAAAGAAATGCGGCTGCTAATCGAAACGCATGGAAAGATCGACTGCCTTGCAGTCTTTGGTGAGGGTGCCGATGGAGATATAATCCACGCCGGTTTCGGCAATGGCAACCAGGGTTGTTTCCGTTACATTTCCGGATGCTTCCAGTTTGATATTCGCCGGCTTCATTTTGACGGCCTCTCGCAACTGGTCAAGTGAGAAGTTGTCCAGCATAACAATATCTGCTTGTGCGTCAATAGCCTGCTGTAATTCCTGCATGCTTTCCACTTCTACTTCTACCGGTTTGCCGGGAGCATTCGATCTGGCTTTTTGTACAGCATTTGAAATGGAGCCGCAGGCCATGATGTGATTTTCCTTAATGAGGAATGCATCATACAGGCCAATCCTGTGATTATTGGCGCCGCCACAGTGTACGGCGTATTTTTGGGCAATACGTAAACCGGGAAAGGTCTTGCGAGTATCAAGAATTTTGCAAGAGGTGTGTTTGACCTTGTCTGCATAGTGTCGGCTTTTGGTTGCTGTGGCTGACAGCATTTGCAGGAAGTTAAGGGCCGTTCTCTCTCCGGTCAGCAGGCCTCTGGCCGGGCCACTGAATTCGAAAACGATATCATTCGGTTGCAGGAGGTCGCCATCTTTTGCTTTCCACTGCAGTGTAATGTCGGGATCCACTCTTGCAAAAACCCGGTTGACCCATTCTACCCCGCAGATCACGGCAAGTTCTCGCGTGATCACCCTGCCTGTCGCTCTGCTTTCTTCAGGGATAAGGCGGGCAGTGATATCACCATCGCGGATATCTTCCTCCAATGCGGAGCTGACGTTAATTTCTATGGCTTGTTCAATATGCTGATTCATAAGGTTGATTGCATTCTGGTTGTTTCTCGGGAAGTGACACCGGTCACGGTTTGCCAACTGGCCTTTTTCTGTCTGTCTGCCAGCCTGGCGTTAACCAGTCGGTGTCACGGTTTATTGGTGTTTCGGGTTGGTTATTGGTATTTCGGGCCGGTTATTGGTATTTCGGACTGGTTACAATGCTCCGGTTAACCTGTTCCAGTATAAGTCGATTTCCATCTTGTTTGAAGTTGACCTGTCTGAGAGCGCTCATTCCGAGCAGTACGGGTTCATTAGGCCCCATTGCGGGGTTGATGGAGGCTCGAACATCGTGCAAGGTAATTTTCCCAAGATCGATGGTATCGATTTTTGTCTGAATAATGTTAATTCGGCCATTTGCCGTGAGCGCGACCCCTTGTCCATATTTGGGCAGATTCAGCGACTTTGCAAGTTGCTGTGGAATGACAACATCCGTAGCACCGGTATCAAGCATGAATACCACAGGCGTGTTGTTGATTTTCCCGCCAGCCAGATAGTGGCCGACGTGATTACGCTTCAGTACGGTTTGGGTCACTTCTCCTGATCGGGAGCTTTCGGGATTCTGGTTGGGGTTGACCCGGTTTTTTTCCCAGTAGCCAAAAAATTGTGTGAGCAGCAGCATGCCGGTCACCCAGGCAATAACCAACATGATTTTACCGACTTTTGTGTTCGTTTCCCTGTCTGTGCTGTTTTGTGGTTCTTGTGGGGATGATTCCATAGGAAAAAGAGAGTTGATTGACACCGGTGAATCTTACAATATGGAACGTCTTCACGCCATGGCAATTGTTTATGTGAATTTGTTCGCGTCGTGACAAAATGTGACAGATTATGACTGATTGGCGCCCTATACTATTACTGTAGTTGAACGCAAAAACTACTATAGTTGAACGTAACAACCAAAATGGTTGAGCGTAAAAATGCAGTTGAGCTTGAAAAAGTGGTGCCCGTTCAACCCGTGCATCCGGTTTGACACAGGGTTCTCACAGTCAAGAGGCGGGAAGAGCAATGCGTGGCGACAATAATGTTGTTGATTTGCAAAAAGTAAAATCCGGAGTTGAGTTGGCAAAGGCCAATGAGCTGGCGATTCCCTTGCCCGTGCAAAAAATCACAGGGCTGTTCAGGTCAATGGCGATTACCCGCTTCAAACATATGTTTGAAGAAGCGGATGATATTCTGTTCAAGCGAGCAGACAAGGCGGAATCGAACGCGGAACAGGTTGCCTATTTTGGTGCCATGCGAAATCTTCGATTGAAAAGGAAAAGTATCGAATTGGCTTTTTTGAAGAGTGTGGCTGGCAGCATACAGGATATTGGCAAATCAAAGGGGGCATCTTCTGTTGCTCCCCCCGTTTTGGCTGACGACCTGAGCCTGGTGGAGCTGGATGATATGGAGTCCAGGGTAGCCATTGAAGCCATGGTTACCAAGATTAACGAGCGGGGCGCGGCTTCACTGGAGCATTTGCAAATACGAATACAGACTCTTTTCCCGAATACTGAAATTGCACAGGATGCATTGCCATTTGGCCCGTTCCGGGTGTGTAACGCCTTTTCAGATGCGTTATGTAATATGGATATGGACATTCGAGTCCGATTGATCGTTTTTAAATTGTTTGATCGATTTTTTTCGGATCAGCTTGTTGTGTTTTACCAAAAGGCAAACCAGCTTTTGGCAAGGCTTGGCATTTTGCCGGAAATGGTGTCAGAAAAGCGCGGGGGCGGAAGCCGGCAGGATGGCCACTCTGAGCACCGGGTCGGACAGGAATCTCGGGATACCGGGTTACCGGGCAGTGAAAGCACGGCAAACAGCTCTGCAGATTCCGAATTGGACAAGGCCGGTGTTTCAGATTCCGGGTCTGCCATTACTTTTTCATTGCTTCAACAGGCCTTGAGGCAGGGAGCCTTGACCAATGGCAGTCATTCCGGCCATCAACAAGGGTCGACAGAACTTGTGTTCGGCGGGAACCCTGTCGAAGATGGGCAGCCAGGCCTGAGTGTTGATGAACTTGTGCAGGCAGTAACTGCGGTTCAGGGAGAGTTTTACCAGGAAGGAGACAAAGGGGTTCCCGAAGTTAAAAATAGTGGCAATGTGATCCCTCAGTTATTGAATCTGGTCAGGCAGCAAGCTGCCAATGCTGGTAAAAACGGGTCAATTAGCCAGAGGGATGCCGATATTGCGAGCCTGGTCAGCTTGTTATTCAGCTTTGTCCTGGAAGATGAAAACCTGCCCGAACGGATGAAACAGGTGATTTTGACCTGGCAAATTCCATTTCTCAAGCTGGCTTTGAAGGATGCTTCCTTTTTTGATCGTGAAAGCCACCCTGCGAGACATCTTTTGAATCAGACTTCCAAAGCAGTGATCGGCTGGCAGCCGAAAGAAAGGGGAAGAGACCTTCTGCTGGAAAAAATGGAAAAATTCAGTCGACAGATGGTCTCGGACAGCGACCTGAACACGCAGGTGTTTACTGATATCAATCAGGAAATGTCTTCTTTTCTTGATGCCGAGAGGCGTCGATCCCGTTTGATCGCTCAACGATTGAAGGATGCCGAAGAGGGCCGTGTCAAGGGTGAGATGGCCAGGAAAAAGGTTGAACTGACCATCCGGCAACATCTTGCCGACAGGCAGTTGCCTCGCGTTCTGACAGAAGCGATTGAAAAGGGCTGGTCGAAAAAAATGTTTGTTGCCTGGCTTCAGGGCGGAGAGCAAGGCATTGAATGGCAAAGGTTATCCCGGTTTGTCGGCGACCTTGCATGGAGCGTTGACCCCGATGAAACCGGCGTTGAGGCTCGTGGTCGGTTGCTGCAAATGGTTCCACGTCTGAGGCGGGAATGGCGAGAAGGTTTGAGCGAAATTTCTTATGATTTGACGGCCATAGACAAGTCTCTGGCAACAATGGACATGTGCCACAAGCAGTCCCTGCTCAAGATCGAACAGGTGCAGCAAGAAGAACCGGGCAATGACATCAATAATATCAATAACATCAAGCTGGAAAAACGTCCCAATGCTCCTGTGGCTGGCGATGCGTCCGTTTCTGCAGAAGAAACCGGGCCCGCCAGAGCCAGAACGGAACTTGAAACCATCTGGGATCAACGGGTGGATCAGCTTCGTATTGGCACATGGTTTGAGTTTTTGCCAAAAGACGGCAAGAAGCAGCGATTTAAACTGGCGGCAGCGATAAAACTGAATGGCCGCCATGTATTTGTCAATAGAAACGGTGTGAAGCTGGCTGAATTTGAAAAAGATGAGCTGATCGCCGAGTTGGCATCGGGGCGCTTGATGCCATTGGATGAAAGTCAGATTTTTGATCGTGCGCTGGAGTCTATTATTAGCGGATTACGTCGTTGATATGGTTGAAAATAATGGTTGGTTGTCGGCGGCCCGAAAAGTACCGTCTCCAAACTTTGATGAACGGCCAAATCCTGAAGATGTCAGCCTGCTTGTCATTCACAATATCAGCTTGCCTCCCGGCCGGTTCGGTACCGGCTGTATCGAACAGTTTTTCTGTAATGAACTTGACTTCGAGGGGCACCCGTTTTTTAACCGGATCAGAGGGGTAGAAGTATCAGCCCATTTTCTTATCAAGCGTGATGGCGAGCTTGTCCAGTTTGTTTCGACCTCGAAGCGAGCCTGGCATGCGGGGAGGTCTTTGTTTCAGGGAAGAGAGCGCTGTAATGATTTTTCTATCGGGATAGAGCTGGAGGGGACGGACGATCAACCTTATACCGGGGAGCAATATCATCGCCTGCGAGAGGTGACTGCAGAATTAATGGAACGCTTTCCCGCAATCAACCCTGATCGAATTGTCGGGCATAGTGACATCGCTCCCGATAGAAAGACCGACCCTGGGCCGGCATTTGACTGGTTCAGATATAAAAGTTCTCTTTGAGTTATACCAATCTTGTCTGTTCCCGTATGCTGTCTGTTCGGGTATATTGTTATTTAGCTCGAGAATGCCAATAATAAAGCTGTCTTGATCCTGAGCCAGGCATGGAATGTCAGCAATGTCTGGAAAATAGCTCGCCGGGTACCTTCGGTCAGAATAACTATGAACCTCATACTTTTCCTTTTCGCATTTGTCATCCAGAGAAAGACCCGCATTTCTTTCAGCTATGCCTTTGATCGCTGGTCAAAGCTTGTCGTTACCGGTATCTCTGCCCGTTTTGCCCGGTTGCCAGAGTGGTGCGGGGCGCTGGTCACTTCCATTGTGTTTCTGTCAGTGATTGCAGGGTTATGGGGAGTTCTGTCTTTACTTCAGGGAATAGCATACGACGTGTTTTATTTTTTTGTTGTGTTCCTTGTTATTCTGTCGCTTATTGGAGACGCGGATTCCGCAGGAAAGCTGGATGAATTTTTAACCCATTGGCGCCAGCGTGACAGCCAGGGAGCGTTATTGTCCTTGCTCAGCAATAATATTGTACCTGGGCAAGAAGCAGATTCTTCCCGGCTGTTATTGCGAGAGGTTGCAAACTGGTTGTTGCTGGATACTTTTCAGCGCTATTTTCTGATTTTATTCTGGTTTGCGGTTGCGGGGCCGACAGGCGCACTGGCTGCCCGAATCGTTGAACAGGTTTGTCGTACAGATTCCAATGCCTGTTTGGTAAAGGTATTTAACCCGATTTTATTTGTGCTGGAGGCTGTTCCCTGTCGAATTGTCGCCATAGCAATGGTCTTTTTGTCAGATCAATCGCCATTGAACTGGCAGTTTTTTCGCCAGGTTATTTTTGGAAGGTTTTCTTCAGATCGTCTATTGCTTGTTTCTGCCCAGGTTGCCTTGCCGGAACACAATCTGGGCAAGCGGGACAGGCTGGTGAAAATGGTGGTGTCCGAGGAGGTTCTGTTGCAGGAAGACTTTGACGATTTCTATCTGGCAGGAGACACGGGGATCAAGGCGCTAAGGGTGCTGTTGACACAGGTTGTCTGGGGGTGCTTTTTTGTCTGGGCGCTGGTGCAGCTCGGAGTATATTACTTTCCTGGCTGACTCCTCTCGTCCGGTTCGCCAACACTTTATACCTCAATTCGCTAACGCTCCATACCTGAAAAATACATGTGCACTTTATATTGTCATATCGTCGAAGGTTGGGATTTCGTCGAAGGTCTTGATGTCATTGAAGGTTGTGATTGTTCAAAGGTCGTGGCGGTGGCCCGATATTTTGGTTAGAATCTTTCCATGACTATAAAAAAAATAAACGATATTGTCAGTTTGATTGTGCAATCCAGGCGTATTCTGTTTATCACCGGGGCAGGTATTTCTGCCGAATCCGGGCTGCCAACCTATCGTGGTGTTGGTGGTCTTTATGATAATCAGAACACGGCGGATGGCTATCGAATCGAAGAAGCGCTTAGTGCCCCTATGCTTCGCCTGCGACCGGAAATTACCTGGAAATACCTTTGGCAAATCGGTTCTGCCCGTATCCACGCCCGGCCAAACAGAGCCCACGAGGTGATTGCAGCGATTGAAAACAGCTCGAAAGATGTTTGGACATTAACCCAGAATGTCGATGGATTTCATCGGGCCGCAGGCAGTAACCAGGTGATTGAAATACATGGTGATGCGTTCGATCTGTTTTGTACCGGATGTTATGCACCTTACGATGCTGAAAAGGTTTTTCGTTCTGCCAGTGGTGGTGATTATGTCTTGCCTGATATTGAACTTCCTCCAAAGTGCGAAAGGTGCGGGGCTATTGTCAGGCCCAATGTGGTGCTGTTTGGTGAAATGTTGCCCCAGGGCCCTATTATTGAACTGGTTCATCAGTTGAACAGCGGGTTTGATCTGGTTTTCTCAATTGGTACATCCAATGCGTTTCCGTACATATCCGAACCGGTAATTCAGGCGATACAGCTGGGGATTCCTACTGTAGAAATCAATCCATCGGAAACGAGTTTGTCGTCTATGGTTGATATCAGGCTTTCTTCGACCGCCGCTGCAGTAATGGACGAGGTCTGGCAAAAGCTGCATGGCTGCCTGTAAACCATGGCCGCCTGCAAATAATGGAACGGCGAAGTACCAGTAAAAGAAGTACCGGTAAAAACTGCCCTGTAAACTTCACAGAGAAACCAAATTTGTGTATTCTACGCTCAGTATTTTACCAATACCTATATCTTTTCAGGAGGGTTACATGCTCAAAAACAAGGTGCTGCTTGCTGTGGCTGTTCTGGCCTCATCTGCCGCGATAGCCGATGGTGAACCGGACAGGTTTTATATTTCAGGGGGCTGGAATAAGTTTTTGTATGACAGTGACCGGTTTATCAAGGATCAAAATGACGTTTACCTGGGGATGGGTTACCATTTCAACCCGCAAACTGCGGTTGAGCTCATGGTGAACCGGGGTAATACGACAGATCGCGCTTCCCTGGGTAATGAAACCGATGTTACGCTGGCCTCTCTGAATCTGGTGCAGCGCATGACTCCTGTTGGAGAGAGTGGCTTGTTTGGTCGTCTGGGAGTCGGTTTTGACAAAATGACACCGAAAACCGATCACATCAAGAAAGAAGCGGCTGGCAGACTGGGTTTTGGCTATGAATACCATGTAACAGATTACATGGCGCTTACTGCGGCCATGGATGTGGTTTATGGCATTGAAACAGAAATGGCCGATTTTATACCTTCAGCGGGTATCACTCTCTTTTTTGGCGCATCTGCTCCGGCGCCGGTACCGGTGGCACCTGCACCGGTAGAAGTGTATAAAGACACTGACGGTGATGGTATTGCTGACAATAATGATGTGTGCCCGAATACACCGGCCGGAGATGAAGTCGATGCCAAAGGCTGTTCGTTGCCGAAAGATGCCGATGGTGACGGTGTGCTGGATAAAGATGATGCGTGTCCGAATACACCGGCCGGGGATGCAGTCGACGCCAAAGGCTGTTCATTGCCCAAAGACGCCGATGGTGATGGTGTTGTTGACTCACGTGATGACTGCCCTGATACCGCGGCCGGTGCGAGAGTTGATGAACATGGCTGTGCACTGGTACTGACAGAAGTGGTTGAAATTGACCTCTATGTCAGTTTCGGGCTCAACAGTTCCAAATTGAGTTCATCCGACAGGAAGGCGGTTGCCGATGTTGCGGCGTTCCTGAAAGCATATCCTGATACTCAATGCCACCTGGCAGGTTATACCGACTCAACCGGACCCGCAGCATACAATCTGGTGTTGTCGAAAAAGCGGGCGGAAGCGGTCAAGCGTTATCTGGTTGAAGAGTTCGGAGTGAGTGCTGATCGTGTCAGCGCCGAGGGCTTCGGGGAAAGTCAGCCTGTTGCCGATAACAGCACGAAAGCCGGTCAGGCTAAAAATCGCAGAGTGACTGCAACCATTAAAGCGACAGTTAACAAGTACCAGTGATGGTTAAGGGTGCTATGTGATATTGATAAGACTGCGTGACAGGCAACCTGTTGCGTAGTGTTATCAGTCAGTTGATCCGTTTGTCAATTTTGTCAATCAGTCAATAAAGCGGGCAGTGTGTTACTGTCCGCTTTTCTTTTCAGGGTGGGTAAAATCATCAAGAAGACAGGCAAAGCCGGAAATCAGCGCAGTTTGTCTATGATACTTTTGGTTTGCCTTGCCAGCTCTTTATTTGACGCGAAAATCAGGCCCTTGTGGTTCATATAGGTAGACTCTTTTCGGTTCAACTCAAAAGGTTCTCCTGCTATGTCAGTAGCAGGTAGCCCCAATTCATTATATATGCAAGCTGTGGCTGCATAGTCCCAAATGCTTCCCCCCTTGTCTTTGGGAAACTTGAAATAGACAGCAGGTGCATTTTCGAGTACCCAGCAGGCATTGAGTACCGCTCCCCCTTGCGCTGTAATTTTGACATCGGATAAAAAGCCGGAAGTCTGAACCAGAAAATCAATAACCGAGCCGTAACGGTGATCATTGGCGTAGCTACGATCAAAAAAACAGTTAAGAGTTGTACCCTTTGTAATAACAGAACGGGTTTGCTGCCCATTGATACGGGCACCCAGGCCCCTGGTTGCGTGGTAGAGTTTGCCACTGATCGGGTCATAGACGACACCGATGACAGGTGAACCGTCCGATTGAACCAAAGCAATGGAAACCGAGTAACCCTTGCGTTTTTCACAGAAACTCAGGGTTCCATCGATAGGGTCAACCAGCCAGAAACAGCTTTTTTGAAAACGGCTGCCATCATCCTGACTTTCTTCCCCCAAAAACGCGATGTCGTGCTGCTCGCAGCTCTCTTTGAGGGCCGTTTTAATAATGGCCTGAGCTTCGAGATCGACCCTGGTGACGACTTCTGCCGCAAGGCTGCCCCCTTTTCCCTTGTGATGAACCTCAATTTCCACGTCATCATAGGAATTGATCAACTCGCCTGCAGATTTGGCTGCTTCTATCGCAACCAGGGTAAGTTCCTGCAGTTGATCTGTCTGTAGCCGATTGTTATGTAATTGATTTTGTCTCATGAGCTCAGGTTTTCCATTGTTTTTATTGGCCAATTGCTCGCTATGGTTGTGTTTCTTCCAATGGGTGGGCCGGTTTTTTTACCCGGCGACCCGGCAGACCCGTAGATATGGCGATGGTTAATGCGAGGAAAAGACTGGATACAATAAGGCAGGCCTCCAGTCCTGCATATTGATAGGTGGCACCGGATAAAACTGTGCCGATCAATCTGCCCATTGCATTGGCCATGTAATAGAAGCCAACATCGAGTGATACGCCTTCCTGTTTGGAGTAGGCAAGAATAAGGAAAGAGTGGATTGAAGAGTTTATCGCAAACAGGCCACCAAAGATCAGCAGGCCTCCCACCAGGACTATTTCAGAATACCCGGATTCTGTATAGAGACTGACCGCGATCAGAGCAGGAATCAATGAAAGTGGTACGGCCCAGGCCATGGCTGATCTGCCATCGGGAACCTTGCCTTTGTTAAGCCCGGTCAAAGCCGGAGCCAATCCCTGTACAAACCCGTAACCAATAATCCAGAGTGCCATAAAAATGCCCACCTGGGTGTGTGACCAGTGCAGGGCAACTTCAAAGTAAACGGGCAGGGCGACAACAAACCAGACATCCCTGGCGCCGAACAGGAATAATCTGGCCGCAGAAAGAATGTTGACAGAATGGCTTTTTGAGAATATCTCAGTAAATCTGGGTTTGTATTTTGTTTTGCCCAGGTCGTTCCTGAGTAACAGCACGCTAATAATAAAAACGACCGCGAGTGCGCCGGACATGGTAATCAGTGATGATTGAAACCCGATGGTGGCAAGCAACCAGGCTCCGATAAAAAAGCCCGCTCCTTTCAGCGCGTTTTTTGAGCCGGTCAGCAGGGCAACCCACTTATACAGTTTTCCGTGTTGCTGTTCGCCGGGCATCAGAATCTTGATCGAGCTTTTGGCGCTCATTTTGTTCAGGTCTTTTGCGATGCCCGATAGCGCCTGGGCTGCCATAACGTAAGGTACGCTTAACCAGCTGCTATCAACAGCCAGCATGAGCAACGCAATGCTTTGAATTAACACACCCAGATGCATGGTTTTATTCAAACCGAGCCGCGCTCCGAGCCAACCGCCCACAAGATTGGTTACCACCCCGAAAAACTCATAGAGAAGGAACAGCATTGCTATTTGCAATGCGGAATAGCCCAGTTGATAAAAATACAAAACGACCAACATTCGCAAAGCGCCATCAGTGATGGTAAACGCCCAGTAGGTGCCCGTCACCACGAGGTATTGTCGAAGACCCTGATTCATCATCGGTTGTCCATTCGTATGCAATTGTATTCGATATCTGCCACACCACCGTCAGCAGACTGCCCGCGGTGGCCTGGTGCTGTGCGGGTGAGCAGTGACCGTATCGGTTTTCAGAACCGGTTTTCAGAACGACAGTTCGCTGGCGACCTTGTCTGTCAGTTCCATCATGCGGTTAACATAACCAGTTTCATTGTCGTACCAGACCAGCATTTTCACTTGTCTGTTATCGATAACCATAGTGGAGAGGGCATCAACAATGCCTGATCTTCTATCACCGCGATAATCGACAGAAACCAGTGGAGTTTCCTCGTAACCCAACACACCCTTCAAGGCGTGTTCCGCTGCGTTTTTTATCTGTCGATTGACTTCTTCAACCGAGGTGTCCCTTGCGACCTCAAACACGCAATCGGTCAGCGAGGCATTGGCCAGAGGCACCCTTACTGCCACACCATTCAGTTTGCCCTGAAGCTCTGGGAATATCAGGCCAATGGCCGTGGCTGAACCTGTTGTGGTCGGGATCAGGGACATGCCACAGGCTCTGGCTCTTCTGAGATCCTTGTGGGGTTGATCAAGAATGCTCTGGGTGTTGGTGATGTCATGGATAGTGGTCATGGAGCCATGAACAATGCCGAACGCCTCGTGAATCACCTTGACAACCGGTGCCAGGCAGTTGGTGGTGCAGGATGCTGCGGTAACGATGTTGTGTTTGTCGGCCTGGTACAGGTAGTCATTTACGCCCATGACTATATTCAATGGGCCATCTTTTACCGGAGCGGATACAATGACTTTTTTTACACCCTGCTGTAAATAGGTGTCGAGTTTTTCCCGGTTTTTATGTACTCCTGTACAATCGACGACAATATCCACACCCATGTCTGCCCAGGGAGTGTCTTCCAGTGCCCTGTTGCTGGTAAAACCCGTTTTCACGCCATTGACCGAGAAACTCTTGTTATCAATGACTTCAACTGTGGCCGGCCAGGTACCGTGCACCGAGTCGTACTTGACAAGGTGGGCGGCGGTGTGGACATCACACCCGACCTCATTGATGTGAGTCACTTGATAGTGTTGTCCGGTCATGGCTTCTCTCAGGGCCAATCGGCCCATCCTGCCAAAACCGTTGATTGCTACATTGGATTTTGCCATCGTCATATCTCACCGTTTTCAGGTTGAATTTCAGGTTAAAAGGCGGGCTTTTTACCGGTTTATATGCCGCAGGTGATTCTCTCAGATGCAGGTGTGTTTTACAGGTTTATTATATTGGTTTTGGTAAATATAATAAGTGGAATTTCATCATTAAACCAAAATTGTCCATTTTGAAGGGGGGTGGACTCGCTGCGTGTGAACTTATAAATTATTTTCAGGCATTTATGATCTGTTCATCTTACTCATAATTATTATTAAATAGCGATATCATTTATGGCAAAATTCAAAGCGTTACTTCAACCTTCATTGCTGGAAGCCGGTTTGGTTTCTGTTACGACCATTGCGTCGCTTTCCTTTTTGATTATTGGTACAGGGTGGGTGCCTCACATTGGTATCGTTTTCGTGATGCTGTGCCTGCTGATTTATGGGCGATTACGCGGTATTCAGTACAGTCAAATGCAGCACGCAATGGCCGACTCCCTGATGTCCAGTGTCGGTGCGCTGTATTTGTTTTTCTTTATCGGCTTGTTGGTGACGGCGTTATTGATGAGCGGCTCGATTCCCAGCCTGATTTACTACGGCACAGCAATGATGAGCGCGGATTACTTTTATGTCTCCGTGTTTCTGATTACCGGTGTTATCGGTATTGCCCTGGGCAGCAGTCTAACCACTGTGGCAACCCTGGGCGTTGCTTTCATGGGGATTGGTGAAGCCTTTGATGCCAGTGCCATGATTACCGCAGGCGCTGTCGTTTCCGGAGCGTTTCTGGGTGATAAAATGTCGCCCCTTTCTGACACCACAACCATTGCAGCGGCAACGGTGGATGTTGATTTGTTCGAGCATATTAAAAATATGATGCGGACGACCTTGCCCGCTCTGGTTATTTGCTGTGGTCTGTATGTTTACCTGTCAGTAACGGGGCAAAATACCATCGGCAATGTGGAACGCATCAACACCTTTCGATTGGCCCTGGAGCAAACAGGTTTGATCCATCTGGCTGCCTTGCTGCCGTTCATTTTGCTGGTTGTTTTGGCTGTTTTCCGTATTCCGGCAGTGATGGCGATGATTTATACCTCTCTGCTGGCGGTAATTATTGCCCAATTCACGGGGTATAACGAGTTTTCCCGATATGGTTCGTTTTTCTTTTCAGGTTTTGTGCCTGATCCGCAGTGGGCTCCTGACCTGGTTCGCATGTTCAGTCGTGGCGGGTTGCAAAACATGTTCTTTACCCTGACCATTGTTTTGTTAGCTGTCAGCATGGGAGGGTTACTTTTCGCTCTGGGTGTGATTCCCCGGTTATTGAACTCCATTGCAGCATGGTTAACCAGCCGTATACGGGCAACCGGTGCGGTTGCAACAACCAGTGTCGGAGTAAATGTTCTGATTGGAGAGCAGTATCTGAGTATCCTGCTCTCGGGTGAAACCTTTAAACCCGTTTATGATCGCCTGGGCCTGGAGAGAAAGCATTTATCGCGTACCCTGGAAGATGCGGGTACTGTGGTCAACCCGCTGGTACCGTGGAGCGTTTGTGGAGTCTTCATTGCCGGTCAGCTTGGTGTAAGTGTGATTGACTATCTGCCTTATGCTTTCTTTTGCTATTTCAGTGTGATCATCACCCTGATTATCCCGAGCAAAATGCGCTAGCCAATACTCCTGTCCATCAGTGATCGGATCATTGATCCGGTCTGGAATGGACGATCAATGCTTTCAGTTCCCTGATTTCCTTTTGCAGGTCCTCAATAGTGGGCGCACCTGCATTTTCTTGCGCTCTGGCTTTTGAATGTTCTTCTTCCATAACGTTGACCACGATGCCTATGACCATATTCAAAAAAGCAAAGGCCGTGAAAAAGATAAAGGTCAGGTAGAATATCCAGCTCATGGGATACACTTCCATGGTTTCGTATTGAATATCAGTCCAGTCTTCGAATGTCATGACCCGAAACAGCGTCAGCATGGAGATAGCTATGTTTCCCCATAAACCGGGATTAATCTGCTCAAACATGAAACTGCCGACAGCGGCATAGATATAGAAAATGATAAACATCAGCAGCATGACATAACCGAGTTGCGGCATTGCTTTCAGCAGTGAGTTAATCAGTATGCGCAACTCGGGGATGATGGATACCATTCGAAGTACCCTGAATACGCGAACCAGTCGAGCCAGCAGAGCCATTTCGGTGTCACTGACAGGTATCAGGCTGACCAGTACAACCAGGGTGTCGAAGATGTTCCAGCCACTTTTAAAAAAATCTTTCTTTTTTGGTTCTGCGATGAACCGAATGATGATTTCGACCAGAAAAAACAGGGTGATAAACAAATCCAGAAATCGCGTCAGATAAAGTGCTCTTTCGGAAAGGGGGTAAGTTTTTGCTCCAATTTCCAGCGCGGAAACGATAATGACGAAGATAACAAAGAGCTCGAAAGTTCTATTGCTTCGCAATTTAAGAAATGCGTTTTGCAGTTGTGCGTAATTCAATCGTAAACGTTCCATCGGGCGAGACCTTTTACTGATCAGGTACCAAAAAACAGGGTGTTGCCAATATCAAGAGAAAATGAGGCGGGGTATTCTAACCGAATTTCATCTGGCAATTGTATTACTTTTTGGAAAATACAGAATGCAGGCAAGACGGGCCTGGCGTGTCAATCGATGCGTGGGGCGGGTCATTCCTGTGCTTTGATTTCGTTACTCCTTTTTGTCGCGTTTGATCATCGATTTCCACAACTCCAGGTGTTTTTCCATTCGCTGGCCGATGGTTTTCAGTGATTCTTTGGGGTTCATCAATTCTTTAAAAATAGATTGCAAGGTGTCCTGCTGATCCATGAATATGGCAAGACTTTGCTCGATATACTGCCGCAATACTCCTTGCATGTCATTCCCGTAAAAACGGATTAACTGTTTCAGAACTGTATTGGTCAGCAAGGATTGTTGTTCGGTGGTTTCCTGTTCGGTAATGATTTGCAGCAGCATGCTTTTCGTCAAATCTTCATTGGATTTTGAATCGACTATCTGAAACTCTTCGTGCCGGAGCACGAGCTTTCTGACATACTCAAGGTTGACATATTGACTGGATGAGGTGTCGTAAAGCCGTCTGTTCGGGTATTTTTTTATTATAATCAATTGGGTTGCTCTTAGCTGATTGGGGTATTGTTGGATTTGGTGCCTAATACGCCACGGATTGCAAGTCAATGACAACATCACCGACATAATCGGCTTTGCCTGACAGTCTCAGTGCAATATTTTCCTGTGTGTCAATATACAGCCTGATGTTGTCCTTGTAGCCAAGAAATTTGAAGTCCGGGTTGGGTTTGTTATCAAGATAGGAAGACGCCCACAGGTTTGTTTTCAGTGCACTTACCGTTTTTTTTAGCGTGGACTTTTCTCCATTTCTGCTTACCGAGTAGTCCACCGGAATGCTCTCCACAGATTCCGCTTCCAGTGTTGCCCTGATGATGCCATCCCGGTCATAAATAAACAACTCTGCAGTGTCTCCGGGTTTCTTTAAATGACCCTGGGCGATCAGGTCAAAAATCGCTTCCGATTCGCTTACAACGATTTTTTCGGCCTCTTCCGGAATACGGTAGATACTTTCTGATCGCTTGCTCCAGGATTGCCACGGCAGGCCATCTTCACCCGGTCGGGGTTTGATTTTGATGGAGTAAACGCCGGAATCCAAATGGCGATAGGTTCTAAACCAGTCTTTCAATCCGGTATAGAGAGAATTACGCTGCAAAATACCCAGGTCGGGATTTTGCCAAATGGTGAATGTTGATTCGTTGCCCAGAACCCTGGTCCGTACCCGGGTTTTTAGCACTTCGTTTTTTGCGGGCAGTCTGGCTGTTTGACCGGCTACCGGAATAAGCTCATTCATGGCCTCCTGTCGGGTGAGGGTTTCCCTGGCAACCTGTGACAGGAGAGTGATAAACATCTTGCTGCCCTGGTAACTCAACTCTTTCCATTCTGGTGAAGGAGCTTCGGAGGCGTGTGCAGCAGGTAAAAAAGCAATCATCATCAGTATAAGCCTTATCGGAGAAACGTTTGAAAACAGCGTGTAGTTGACAAGATGATTTATTGTGAGGTTCATAGTTTTCTCCCGATACTGATTCTGAAGCCGGCCTCCGTTCCGGAACCGGTTTTCTCCCTTGTTTTCTCTCTTCAAGACAACACACAAGATAGCATGGTGACCTGTCGTTTTGGTCAGCATGACAGTTCAACCCTGAACGGATACTGAACACTTTCAGACAGCGGTATCTGATCAGTCTGCCAGTTTATTTGCTTTACATCTCTTTGAATTTATGAACGGCACTCGCGAAATCAGTATGTTACCGTTACCAACGTAGCATATTACTTCTCTCCGCCCAGACTGTATACTCTATTCAATATATTGTTGAAGCGAACTATTTGCTGGAGCGAACTGTTTATACCGGATAAAACAAACGAAAATGATGAGGGGTGCCGAGGTGGTGTTTGAAGTTGTAATTATAGGGGGTGGTTTTTCAGGGCTGTGTCTTGCCCATCAGTTGACCAGAAAGGGAATCCTGGATTTTGTGATTCTGGAGAAAGCAAATGAAGTTGGTGGAACCTGGCGTGACAATACCTACCCGGGTTGCGCCTGTGATGTGCAATCCCATTTGTATTCCTATTCGTTTGCAGGCAATCCCGACTGGACAAAAACCTACGCTGGCTGGAGGGAGATTCAGGACTATATCCTGTCCTTCACCGAGAAAGAGGGGTTGCGGAACAATATCCGCTTTAACCAGGAAGTGGTTTCTGCCGATTTTGATGAAAGCCGGGGAAAGTGGGTCATAGTCAGTCAAACGGGCGAGCGTTATGAATCCCGTTTTTTGGTGAATGGAATTGGCCTGCTGCACCAGCCTGCCTTACCGGCGATTCCCGGCCTCGACACCTTTCAAGGGCCTGTATTCCACTCGGCGAGGTGGCGGCATGATATTGATCTGACGGACAAATCGGTGGTATCCATTGGTACCGGCGGCAGTGCGATTCAATACATTCCCGAAGTGGCCGAACAAGCCGGGAAGCTGAGTGTATTTCAGAGAACCCCGGCGTGGGTGATTCCGCGACGAGAACGTAAATACGGTCGTTTTGAACGCCGATTGTATAGAGCCTTTCCGCTGTTAAGAAAGCTGCACCGTCTAAGGTTTTATTTGACCAACGAGTTTCGGATTCTTGCCGTATGGAACCCGTGGATTGCGGGCCTGGTTGCGATGGTTGCCAGGTCACATATTCGCCGCTCGGTAGCCGACCCGGAAATTGCTGAAAAGCTGACGCCGAATTATACGGTTGGCTGTAAACGTGTTCTGGTGTCAAATAAATTCTACCCGGCCTTTAACCAGCCTCATGTGCACCTTGTGACCAAAAAAATTGACAAAATAGTACCCGAAGGTGTTCTCACCGAAGATGGTGAAATCCATGACGCCGATGTGATTGTGCTTGGAACGGGCTTTCTTGCTGACCCGCGGGAGTATATGCAGGGCCTGACGATAAAGGGGCTGGGAGGAAGGGAATTGCTGAACGAGTGGAAAAACGGCCCTGAGAGTTATTACGGAATGACCACACACGGGTTTCCAAACATGTTTCAGATGACCGGGCCGAATACCGCGCTGGGTCACAGTTCAGTGATCTATATGATCGAAAGCCAGGTTAACTATATTGTGGATGGTATTACCAGACTGCGTCAAACGGGTGCCGACTATCTGGATGTCAAGGCTGATGTTCTGAAAGCATTCAATCAGAAGCTCCAGGACAAGCTGGCCGGTACGGTATGGACTACAGGCTGTACCAGTTGGTATCAGCAAAAGGAAGGCAAGAATATTGCCATTTGGCCCGGCACCACATTCAGTTACCGATCGCAAACCAGAACCTTCAATCTGGCGGACTATGATATTGTGAGCCGTTCTCGCGCGGAAAAAGAATCTGGTTTCACGGTAACTGAGCCGGTTTCGTAACCGGGCTTCTGAATAAAGGGAATGTGACACCCGCCATAAGGCATTTGATATGAGGCACCTGATATGAAAAAGTGGAAAAAAAGTCTGGCCGCAGTGGTTGTGTTGTTTGCTGTTGTTGCTCTGTTCCTTGCGGGCGGAGCAATGTATAAACAGGACATCTATGATGCCGCCATGAGTATGGAACGCGACAGAGCGGGCCTGGAAGCGAAACGGATGAAAATCGGCAAATACCGTATTGCCTGGCTTGAGAGTAAAAAAGGTGAGGGCCGTGAAACGCTTGTTCTGGTACACGGCTTTGGTGCAATGAAAGAAAACTGGCTGCGGTTTGCGGGTCACCTGGCTGAGGATTATCATGTTATTGCTGTGGATTTGCCCGGTCATGGTGAAAGCTCGAAAGAGCTGACCCATGACTATGGCATAGAAAGCCAGGCTGATTTCCTGTTCCGATTTGCCAACACACTGAAGCTGGAATCATTTCATCTTGCCGGTAATTCAATGGGTGGGGCGATTTCTGTTGTGTTTGCGGTTGCGCACCCGGAATTGGTGAAATCACTGGTGCTTTACGATCCTGCGGGGGTTTTTGATGTGGTCTCACCCTTTATTACCCTGCTGGAAGAAGGTAAAAACCCGCTGATTGCAAACTCGGAAGAGGAATTTGATTCCCTGATCCACTTCGTCATGGAAAAGCCTCCCTTCATACCCTGGCCTGTATCCGAAGTGGCGGCGGAAAAGGTGATAGCCAATGCCGAAATCAACCGGCTTGTTTTTTCCCGGATTTCAAGCAAAACCGGTATCGACTTCAAATCACTATTGAAGCAGCTCAAGGTGCCTGTTTTCGTGGTTTGGGGTGCCGAAGATCAAGTGATCAATGCAGGAAATGCCGATATATTTGTGGAGCTGATTCCGAACTCGTCAAAACTGATCTACCCGGGTATCGGGCATCTGCCCATGCTGGAAATTCCCAAACAGGCAGCAACAGATTTTCGCCGATTTGTTTCAGGGATCGAAAAATAGGGCGCAGAGCTGATTTGAAAGGTCAGAGCCGGTTTGAAAGGTCAGAGCTGGTTTTAACGGGTTGAATCGATGGCGAGGTTAACAGGAGCAGAGAACAGTTTGGCGAGTCCTGGATACGGCGCTTTGAACCCGGCTATATTATCCCCGCATCCAGGCTCGCAGCCATTGCAAGACCCAGTTCTTCGCACTGTGCAATAAACCCGGGTTGAAATTCACCACGGCACACAAGCGGTTCCTGCACCAGTTTCCAGCGTAACCCGGTGGTAATGCTCTCAATGGCTCTTCGCGTTCCGGTGCCGTCATGCCCGGCTCGAATATAAAAGGCAAAAGGCATCGCTTCTGTCTGTTCCAGACATTCATAGAAACACCGGTCAAATACGTCCTTGACCAGACCCGCCATGTATCCCAGGTTTTCAGTTGTGCCGATAATGATTGCATTGGCCGAGTTTATATCAGCAGGTGTGGTGTCGAGCGGAGCCAGGCAGCAGACATCAACGTTTTCGATATCAGGGTTACGAGCGCCTTTTAATACGGCAGTAGCCATCTGTCTGGTATTGGCAGACGGAGCATGGGCGATGATCAGGAGTTTTTTTTTATTCATCAAAACAGTACCTGCCAAATATCCTTTGAAGCAAAGTTGATTCCGAACGGAATTTGTTTCCAACCGGGTTTGTTTCCAGAAAAACACAGGTGGTGGCCAGGTTATTATGCCTGGCTGGCCATGATGCAGGCTGCACATGACAAAGAATTTCACGACCTATGATAGCCTCCTGTAAAACCGGGTGCCACATAAATCCGCAAAAAACCGGACATAACTCTCCATGCGCTTGACAGGTTACATGCTAACGCGCCCCGCTTGCTGGCTGCCCCCTCGTACACGAGGCAAGCTCGCGCACAAAACAGCAGCTTCCGTCTTCATCAGGAACCGTACCGGATTTTTCTTCATCCGGCGCTGTAATTGTGCATCTTTTTCATTCTGGCCGGTTCGTGCGCCCATGTTTTTTCCAAAGGCAGTCGTATGCGGGCCCTGGCAGTGTCTGTTCAGGTTGTATTTGTAGCCAAATGCGGGTTTAATCTAGCAAATCATTCAATCCGTCATTGCTGCGCGCTGCGGCTTGATTCAGGCGATAGCCCGTACCTTGTTTGGCTGTTTCCTGAGCTATTGCGAAAAAAGTGTGGTTTTTCCCGGGGGCAGTCTTCCATTTTGCTATGCCGGTCAATGTATTGTTGGCCCTGGTTCTGTAAATTGTGCAGCCTGCTGATTGAGTGACGGCTTGCCATCGGCCCGGTGCGGAATACTCAACCAGACATCGAATAACAAGTGTGAAAGCTCGACTATGAACAAGCATTTTTTCTACGGATTTTTAGTGTTGTGCACGGCTTTTCTATCGGCCTGTGATTCCAGTACCTCGGACATAATGGAAATTGACAGGGCATTGAACAACGAGCCGGATAACCACAATTATGACAGTTATTCTGGCAGGGCAGCAGAGGCTCATTACCTTCAAAACGCACTGGTTTGGCTTGATCTGAATGATAACAAGCTGGTTGATGAAGATGAGCCCGCAACCAGGACGGCAGAAGAAGGCCGATTTGATCTTGATATATCAAAGATCAATGACGAACGACGGGATAGCCTGCAACCCGCTCTGGATCCTCGAAATTACCCGCTGATGTTGATTGCGATTCCCGGTGAAACGCTCAGAGAACTCAAGGTCGGCAGTGAGACCCGGCTGGCCCCCGTTGACGAAGGCTTTTTTTTGATGGCACCGGCAGGAACGAATTTTATTTCACCACTTTCGACACTGCTCAAGATTCAGCGTGATTACAGTTTCGCTTCGACTAACAGGCAAGACCCGGTCGATGTAGAGCAAAAGCTGTCTGTTGCTCACAATACTGTTCGATCCAACACGGGTGCCTACGACAACTTGCTGCTCGATTTTATCAAAACTGAAAACGAAAAAATGGCAGTATATTCTGCCGTAGTTGCGAAATTTATCGAAAAAAACATCCCCGCCGATATTGATGAAAGGCTGATTTCCGGGAATATCGGATCGATCAGCGAGAGTTTGACCAGGCAAGTGGGGCGATTGGTATTGTCCAGGATAAAAGGTTTATGGTCGCAGGCGGATGCCGTTGCACGGGTTTCTGATGCAATGGATTACTCCAGGGTAAATGCCGATACAGATATAACTTACCCGATAGTTCCGCTTGATTTTGATGATCCAATGCTGCTGGTCGGAGAAACAACCTACAAAAAGCACACTCTGGTTGACGGTGAAGTGTTTGAAGAGCTGGGCGGATATATAACAGATGCCAATATCTCATCGGAAATGCAGTATATTTACAATGAAAATGCTGATCTGCTGAGTATTATTGTTGATGGTTACAAGGAGTTCAATGCCCTGATCTATGGTGGCTATGCGCCTTATTCCTTTTTGCTCGGTACCGAGCTTTTTCAGTTCTGGGGAAGAGACCAGATTGCAGACCAGATTTTCAGCTATGGTCTGGACGGTGATCGTTTTAAAAGAATCGAGCTTGATAGCAGGCACGTGCTTGATTTTAATGCTTTTATGCCCGGGGCTTTGGCAAAGGAACAGATGCTGGATAACCCTGATGCCTATGTGTTGGACGGAGTTCCGGATAACAGCGTGATTTTTTCCCTGCTCAATACCGCCAGCGGCCCGGATTCTGCGACGGGCGAGGGTGCGTTGGGCGATTATAGTCTCAAATATGCCTATTTGCCTGCCGGTAAACTTGAAACAATAGAGAAACTGGTTGATGGAGAAGTGGTCACCAGATGGAAATACACCCACGACTATGTCAAGACCACCCGGGGTGGTGAATATAATGTACTTGTAAGGATAGACGAGTACAGCCTCGATTCCGGTATGGAAGAATTAACCAGAAGCACAGAACTCTATTATACGCTGGCAGACGTGTTCGGGGAGCCTGTGAGGCAAGTCAGCCAAATATATATTTATCATCCTGCCAGAGAGACCGAGACCCGGAACCTGATATGGACACTGGAATACTATAATCCCATTACCATTGCTCGTACCCGTCGCATTGATCTTCCGTCAGGGTTATCAGAAGCCGACCCGGCAGACCTGGCCACGGCAAGGGCTGCCCTGGCTGATCATCCTGAACGAGAACTGGAAGGAAGAATCAGGCAAGCCCGCCTGAGCCGGGCAAGCAATGATGGTTTCAAGCCTGATACATTTGGAGCGTCTACGTTTTTGGTGCACAAATACGATTACGACCAGTTATCAAACTTTATTTTCTCGCTGGAGAAGTAACAATGTCTGACGGGCTGTGCGACAATACGCCCGTTCGGGCAGGCCGGGCTTACCCCGCTTTTGAGTAGCCCATGTGCGTGGCATGCTCGATCATCAGGTTCCACGCTCTTATTGCGTCACTTTTGCTTGGGTGATTGGTACTCTGTTTGCCACAGTTAAAACAAAACACATCCCAATGGTTAAACCGGCCAGGGTTGGTTTCGATAGTTGGATTCGCTCCACATTGGCATTTTGCAATATTCATAACGACTACCTCCTGTTACAAATAAGTAGTGAAATAAACAACCTGCTCCCACGTTAGCTTATTGCATTAGGCAGTGCACCCTAATTATCGAGAGCGCGTAAAACCCCGTACTTCCAGTGCGGGGATGTAAGCGCGTCGGCGATAGCCGACTGATTTGGCGTTCTCTGCTGCTGAACGTACTGCTTGATGATATTGATTGGTGCTCCGCCACAACTGGCAGCAAAGTAACTTGGGCTCCATAGTGCTGATTTGTAGTACCTGTTTGCCACTTCTGGATGAAACAGTTTCAGCCTTCGGCTGGATACCCCCTTCAAGCTGTTAACCAGCTTCGACAAAGCGATCTTTGGAGGATAGTTTACCAACAGGTGTACATGGTCTTCCTCCCCGTTGAACTCAACCAGCTCTGCCTCGAAATCCTCACAGACCTTTCTGAACAGGGTCTCAAGCGTTGGAAACATATAGTCTTCCAGTACCTGGTATCGGTACTTTGTGACAAAGACCAAATGGCAGTGCATTTTAAAAACACAATGCCTGCCAGTACGATATTCGTTTGTTTTACTCATAGGCCGATTGTATACTGAGCTCATGCAGAAGACAAAAACACTGAAGGTTCGCGTTAGGGACAAACACGCCAGTCAGCTTGAAAATATGGCTCGTGCTGTGAATTTTGTCTGGAATTACATTAACGAACTCAGTACCCGATCTATCAAGGAGCGGGGACAGTTTTTGTCAGCCTACGATATTCACCCGTACACCAAAGGTGCCGGTAAAGAGCTTGGCCTGCATAGCCAGACTGTAGTGTATCGCCTCTGAGTACGTCACTCGCAGAAAGCAATTCAGGAAAGCCCGGCTCAACTGGCGCAAATCTCATGGTGTTCGCCGGTCACTTGGCTGGATTCCCGTTAACACGGGTCAAGCCAGGTGGAAAAATGGTCAGATATTCCATAATGGCATGTACTTTTCAGTATGGGACTCTTTCGGATTGCATGATTACAGGTTCCGATCAGCCAGCTTCAATGAAGATGCCAGGGGACGCTGGTATTTCAATGTCGTTGTGACAGTGGAAACAGAACTCTCTCGGGGGCAGGCTTCAGTCGGCATTGACCTTGGCTGCAAGGAATCTGCTACTGACTCCACCGGTTTCAGCATCAAAGGTCGTGAATACCGTCGTCTGGAAGCCAGCCTGGGAATTGCTCAACGAGCCGGACACAAAAAACGTGTGCAGGCGATACACGCAAAAATCAGAAATCGCAGGCAGGACGCCCTGCATAAATACAGTCGTAAACTCGTTAATGAGAATGCGGCAATCTTCGTTGGTAACGTATCGGGCAAAGCCCTGGTCAGGACAAAAATGGCAAAATCAGTCTTGGATGCAGGGTGGCACTCACTCAAAACCATGCTGGAATACAAATGCGATCACGCAGGCGTGGTTTTTGAAGAAATCGACGAAGCTTACTCCACCCAAACCTGTTCGTGCTGTGGCGCAATCCCGTCCAGTAGTCCGAAAGGTAGGACAGGTTTGCGAATAAGAGAATGGATCTGCTCAGAGTGCGGAGCTGAGCATCACCGTTATCTACTACACAATATATTTAATCCACAAAGTATACAAAGAAGTCTTTACTGTTAATTAATAACGCTGTAGATTTATTATCAACTACATTTCTACAGCGTATATTTGATAGTGAAAGTACAGAAGATAAGAATCAATCATGATACTCAAGACTTTTGGTTAGTTATTGGTAGTGACTTCCTTCCTATCCCTGAAATAGATTCATACCTTAAGTATCTTCACTCCGTTGGTAAGTCACCTAACACTATCCGATCTTATGCCTACCATCTTAAAGAGTTCTGGTTGTTCCTGGATAACATGAATTATGAGTGGAGCCAGATAACTCTTAATGAGATGTCGCAATTCATTAATTTTCTGAAGAGAGGTGCAGTTGATAATGTTGTGCCTTTAAATCAATCAGAATCAAAACGAACAGCCAAAACAATCAATGCCATCGTTACCGCCGTATCATCGTTCTATGATTACAGCTCAAGGTTAAATGATTCTAAAGGCCCTAACGTAAAGAAGTTGGTCAAGGGCAAGAAAGCCAGCTATAAGCCATTTCTCCACCATATCAGCAAGTCAGAAACATCAACCCAAAACATCTTGAAACTTAAAGAACCTAAGCGTTTACCTGAGATATTGACGACCAAGCAGGTTAAGCAATTGTCTGGGGGCTGCAAGTCTCTTCGAGACAAGCTGCTTGTTTCAATGCTGTATGAGACGGGTATGCGCATTGGTGAATGTCTTGGCTTAAGGCATGAAGATATCAAAAGCTGGGATAAGACAATTCACGTTGTACCGAGAGGCGATAACGCTAATGCAGCTAGGGCTAAGAGCAATGAAAGTAGAATCATTGATATAGGCTCCGACCTCATAAAGCTATACACAGACTATGTTGTTAATGAGTTTGATGACATCGACTCAGACTATGTGTTTATCAATATCTGGGGTGCTGATGTTGGTAAGCCATTGGCATATTCAACAGTGTACACAAAGTTCAAACGGCTATCTAAAAAGCTTGATATACCGTTTACACCGCACATCTTCAGACATACCCATGCTACTGAATTATTAAGAAGTGGCTGGGATGCATCGTATGTTCAAAAGCGCCTTGGTCATAAGGACATACAAACAACAATCAACACCTATGCACACCTTAATGAGAAGGATCTAAAGAAAGCATTCAGTAAATTTAAGCGGGAGTCCACGAGTGTCGAGTAGTCTCAACATTGTACCGATCACATTAAAACAAGAGCCTCTTCCAAAACAGAAAAGTGTTGTTCACTGCGACTACAAAGGACAAGGCTCAAGGGAAAACCATGAAAAGCTGATTAACGCCCTAAATCAGATGATTCAAGAAGACTCCGAGATTATGGTGAAAGGTGTTTGTATTCAGGCTGGTATGCGTATTGGTTTCGACAACAATATCAGGAAGTCCTACAAAGACCTCCATAGAATTGTCTTGGAGCAAATGGATATCCAGACCAGGGATCGTCGCAATACCGAACGCAGAGGGCTTCTAAGCGCATTGGAGAGGCTTCGCAACAATGTGCCAGTCAACACCGATCCAGTGCGAGCAGGCGGATATATAAGCATAAAGAAGCTTATGCATGAGTCCGGTATTCACGAATCGACAATCAATCGGTATCACAAAGATATCTGTAAAGAGTGTACTGAAAATAAGCGCATAAACACTGACGATGTATGGTTCTTCGGTAGCGAAGAATTAACGCTACAAGGTGGATCAGACGCAATTAAAGTCAATTTTAGCGAGATTAACCCAGCGTGGTTAAAGCAATCGGCAAAGGACTTTATTAAGGCATGTAGCGCCACGAAATCCAGCGCCACCCTAGTGGCTAACGTGCATGCCATCAGGATGTTTGGACAGGATATATCCGCATCAAAGTCTGAGCTAAAACCGTCCGATATTGATCGCACTTTCATTGAAAATATACTCTACCGATGGTCAAACAAAAAGCTTAAATGGAGTACACGAAAGCGGAGACTTGCGTCTTTACGACAGTATATAGAGTGGTGCGAAGACACTGGCTCTCTTGTGTTTGGAGCTGTAAGGCTAATCAGAGATTCCGACTACCCCAAGCCCGAAGACAAGCTGCCAAGGTTCATACCTGAAACCGTAATGACCCAGCTTAATCAGCACATCGATCTGCTTCACCCTCACGTTATGCGGTTCTTTTTGGTGTTGCAAGAAGTTGGCATGCGGATTGGTGAATGCTGCGCCTTACCGTTTGACTGCATTTACCCAGATGACCAGGGCGATTACTTCATCAGGTACTATCAGTTCAAGATGAAGAAAGACCATGTTGTTCCTATTAGCAAAGAACTAACTGCGGTCATCCAAGAGCAGCAGCAAGCCGTAAGGGAAGAGTTCGGCTCACCAAAAGAGTTGTTATTCCCAACACCAAAAATGCAACTGGGAGGCAAGAGAGCTTACCCAAGAGCAGGGTTGGCGTGGTCGAGGGGAACTCTGATCAAGAATCTCAATGCACTTGCTGAAAGCGCAAACATCCTTGGGCCTGATGGTAGCGTTTATCACTTTACCTACCATCAGTTCCGGCATACGACAGCTACGCGCATGATTAATAACGGCGTGCCTCAGCATATCGTTCAACGCTATCTGGGGCATGAGACTCCAGCCATGACTAGCACCTATGCTCACATTATGGATGAGACACTTAAGAAGGAGTTTGCGGCCTTTCAGGGGAAGATGGTCGATATAAACGGAAAGATATATGAGCCTGAAGATGTAGCCAGCACGCTGGTAGAAGGTTCAGATCCTGATGATATTGACGCGCAATGGCTTAAGAAAAACATTGCCGTTCAAAGCCTTCCAAACGGGTTATGTTCACTACCAGTCGTACAAGGGAGCTGCCCTCACGCGAACGCTTGTCTGAGCTGCCCCAACTTCAGGACAGACCATAGATACTTGCCTCAACACCGTGAACAGCTCGCTAAAACGGAGAAGATCATAGCAACCTGTAAAGCAAATGGCTGGCAGAGACAGCTAGAAATGAATGAGTCTGTTAAGTCATCTCTTATTAGGATAATCGAACCGCTGGAGGTATCCGGCCATGACGCATAAGCGAAACACAACTGGCCTTGCTTCTTCGGCTGCAAGCAAGAAGGAATCTACACTCAAGAAGACCCAAACGGCCATATCTGAGCTTCTTAAGGCCAATGATATGATTAACTTCAATACTGTTGCCGAAAAGGCTGGAGTCTCTAAAGCTTGGCTTTATCGCGAGACAGATATTGCAGATCGTATTAAGCGATTAAGAGATCAGCAGGCAAATAAAGAGCCGAAGGTATACAAGGAAACACAACGCGCTTCCGATGCCTCGAAATCAGCCTTGGTGACGACACTTAAGGCAAGAGTTAAAGAGCTTGAGGTGGAGAATCGAGAGCTAAAAAAACAGCTAGAGGTTGTGTATGGAAAGCTGCATGACGCTTCAATGTAGAATGTTCTACAACGTAGTAAGCTGCATGAATAAAGGCACTCACTCACTTATAGGGCTAGGGTGTTTAGATAGTCACCGCGATATAAACGCGGCCAGAAACATTCTTGCGGCGGGGCATCGCCGTCTGGCAGCAGGAATCGCCGTCCTTTAGGGCGGGGAGGATGTCAAAATCTTTCAAGCGAGAAACAAGACCAGATTACATTGGTGAAATGTAAAATCCTCGTAAAATTGCGGTGATATCAACGCGCTCCCGATTGATATGCCCCCCTGTTTCCCTGCGCCACCGGGTAAAGCCCGCCGCTTGTTTCAGGTCTCGATCAAACCGGTCTTGATCCGGGAGTACAAAGGCTTTTTTCTGATGGCCGGGGTTATCCGCCGAGTTCCCTGAATTGTTTTTGCAAAAACATCAGCCTTTTGAATTCCCTGTGGTGTTTGGGCATGTGACGGATGTGTCTGAAGCGTTGTTGGCATTCGTTACGGTCCGAATTGAAAACGGCTTTGCTGGCGGTGGCTGTATTTTTCATTCGTTTGAGTAATACCTGAATGAGGTTGAGATTCAGTGAAATATGTCTGGGAGTCAGAGAGATAGCCTTTCTCAGTTCCTCGATCGCCTGATCAACATCGCCAGTATTGTACAGCTTGATGCCCCGTTTATTCAGGTCGGCAGCTTTTTGTCTGTCTTCCAGGCTGATTTGCTCCTTGAGCAGATTGTATATGTCCGAAATTGCTTTCGGGTCACCCCTGGCATTGTCTGCAGCGTCTTCCAGAATTTTTTCTGCTTCGCTTTGACGGTGTAACGATATCAGTGTCTGTGCAGCGAGTTTTGCTGTTGAAGAGGACAGCTTTTCCTGTCGTTTTTCGAGTTTTTTATTGACCTGTTCCAGAATCTCTTCCGCTTTTTCGGTATCTCCCATCTTTGCGTGAAGCGTTGCTTTTGAAAAATCAACCTGTTGCTCGATCTGACTGTCTTCAGAGAAGCGTTTCTGAGCCTTGCCTAACAGTTCGAAGGCCTCTTTGATATGCTTTTTCCCCGAGACCGAGTGATCATCCTTGTAGGTGTTCGCAAGATGATTGGCGAACTCGAAATACTGCTCGGGCCTGGCGTAAATGGACTGATCCCCCAGCTTTATTACCTTGCGAAACGCATTTATTGCTCCTTCAGGCTGGTTGTTCTTAATGCACAAGTCGGCCATTTTTTTTTGACGCAGCAGAGAGTTTGGCGAGGTTTTGATCGCTGACTCGATAAATTCCTGGGCTTTTCCTGTTTCGTTTTTCTTCTGGCACATATCTGCGAGCAGGTCGAGCGCTTCTACCCGGTTGCTGTCTGTGCTGATGATTTGGTTGAGCAGGCTCTCGGCCTGATCAAACTCCTTGTCGTCAATGTATAGTTTGGCCAGTGCAAACTCTGCCCAGATCAACCTGTTCCGGCTCAGTATATCTTGATACAGTTTTTTTGCTTCATTGAATCTTTCCAGCCTGGTTAAAAGCCATGCTTTGGTTTTCAGGCAGGTTGGCCTGTATTTTGTGTTGGCATGCAGCTTTTCATCACATGCTTGCAAAGCCTTCTCGAAATCGCCATCGTCTATTGCATGGTTAATGGCTCGCAGGTCTTCCTTTGCATCCAGTAACCTGACGAGCCGATTCATCAGTTCGGCGGGTGTAATCGGTTTGACAAGATAGCCGTCCGGCTCGTTTTCGATGGTGCCCATCACATTGGCCTTGGCCACTTCACCGGTTACTATAAAGAACAGGCTTCGAAACTTGAGCAGTTTTCTGTATCTCAGTTCTTCCAGTAGCTCCTGACCATTCTTACCTTTGCCAAGCTCGAAGTTACAGAGAATGACATCATAGTCTACATTTTGCAGGGACGATAGCACGTTGGAAGCGGTGCTTGCAGTGTCTACCAGTTTAATCCCCAGGGAAAGCAGGGTTTTTTTGGTGGAAAACCTGAATGTGTCGAGCTCGTCGACAATCAGGAAGCGTTTTTTAGAGTAGGCATCCAGAGACATAGGTTGGGACGTCGTTATTGGTTTGTGAGCTATTGGCCTGTGAACATCTGTTTGTTGTTTTTAGTGTAGACAGGATACAGAAAATTTCGAGAATTGACCCGGGTTGCTGACAGGTTTGTCACACGGTTACTGGTAAAAGCAACGGTTTATGGTATAAAGCGTCTTATCCGTTTTATCTGTTTTGTCTGTCGGTCAGGGCTTCGTTCCTTGTTCCCTGAAAATATCACTTGTTTCCTGAAAATATCAAAAGCAGGCCAGGCTAAATTCATGTTCAGAATTCCGATTACCCGGGAGACCTTTGATCGTGTGTTGTCAGTAACGTCTTTGGAGTCGATTGGCAAGGGCCTTTCCGTGCCTGAACTGGCGTCTTTGCTGTTTGTGCAAAAGCTGGCTGATTGCCAGGGCGGGAAAGATGACCAGGTGCAGCGAACACTGTCCGGATTGATTGAAGCATTGAAGCCACTGACTCCCGATCAACTGGCAAGGCTGGCAGTATCCAGGCTGGCTCCTGATCAGTTGCAGCGCGGGCAATCCCTGCTCAGGGAAGCATCTATTGCGACAATGTCAGCAGAAGAGGTAAAGAGTCGGCATTACCTTGACCGGGAGGGGGGCTGGAACTGGTCATACCAGGCGTCGCATTCAGACCTGGTTGAGCGAGATGACCTTCAGCGACACTTTTCCCGACAAAAACGATTTACCCCTGATCAGGGGAGGTTGTTCGCAGAGTTTGTGGCTAACCCCGGTGAGTCGTTAGATCTATACGGTTATGCGGGCACCGGGAAAACCCTGACAATCAGCAATATGATCGAAACACTGGATACCGGTAAAGTCCTGCTTTGCGCCATGAATCGTATGCAGCTGCAAAGCCTGGCTGCCAGGGTCAACGCCAGCGTTTATCGGTGCACTTTTGGTCAACTGGCTATCAGCATACTTGAATCGAATCGCCTCGACCGATCTCGTCGAGGCGGAAGCCGATATAAAAAATTCTATATGCTGAGTTACGATGAAATCGCAAATAAAATGGGGTATCCGAAAATTGGTTCTTGTGCGCCAAAATGGGTTGCCTTCAATGTAGTAAAAACAGTGAATCGATTTTGCTATTCCAGTGACAGTCAGATTTGTGACAAACACATACCAACTGAAAGCTATATCACACAACCGGCAGATCGCGCTGCAATCAGGGAGCTTGCGGAGCAATTCTGGCGAGAAACCATTACTCCTCGCCCGAATGACAGCAGGCCTTTGCCAGTTCGCGAGTACCATCGAATCAAGCATCTGTCGCTGCTGGAAGATACAATACCTGACCACTTTACGCATGTTTTCTTTGATGAGGCCCATGACCTGAGCCAGCCCGTACTTCAAATACTGGATCGAAGCCCTCAGGCTGTCATTACCATGGGAGACAAATATCAGGCACTGGGCTCATTCACCGTACCACCCGGGCGCAGTGATAAAATCAGAAAGCGACATATGGGTTATTCCTTCAGGGCGGGTGACAATGCAAGTGATTTGTACAACGGCGTTTTGAAGCATCACCCTGTACAACTCCGGGTTCCCTTTGAAGGAGCCAGAACCAAAAAGACAGAAATTGTCAGATACGATACATTCAGTTTTCCCGATGACTATTGTACAGTGCTGGCCAACTCCAGTTGGCAGGCTTTTGCAATGATGCAAAGGCTTGCCCACGCGAGTGCACCGTTCGCAGTTTTGCCTCGCACGCTGCAAGATATCAAATACCTGATTGGTGAAGCGATCGAGCTGTTTTACCGGCGAAGCAGCAGATCAACACATCCCGAGTTGAGAGAGTTCAAAAGCTGGAAACAGTTTATGAAAAAGCATCCCGAAGACCCTTATGGCAAACTGGATACCCTGTTTCGGAAAGGGTATGACGTGAGTGATTTTGAACGCACGGTAAACCAGGCTCGTGCGTCTGGTGACAATGTCTATATTGTCGGGCGTATAGAAGACGCAAAAAACATGGAATTTGACCGGGTTGCTCTACTACCCGATATCCTGGTATTGCCGGACAATACCAGGGGGGGAAGGGTTGGTTTGATTAACAGGCTGTATACCGGACTTTCCCGAGCCAAACGGCAACTTGTCATTCCTGGATATATCGAGGATTGGCTGGCAGATGCTTGTCCGAAAACCGGCAAACTGCCTGAAAACCGATAAAAAACTAAAGCCTTACAGGATGGGTGAAATCCGGTTTTTGGGAGAAAGGGCAGTAGACTCGTGTTATTACCTGTCGATTCTGTTTGTTCCAACACAATTCGTAAAGGTCAAATTCATTTGCCGGTTGCCTGTCTTGTTCAGACAGTTTGATTCCCAGTTTGCTGATTTTGAGAGGGGATTTTTCTATTCGCAAGTGCCCGGCAGCAGTCTTCAGGTAATTGATCAGGGCTTCCAGATAGACTTCCGGATTATTCAGGCTTTTTATGTAAGCCTCGGGAGTCTGTTTATCTTTTCGAATTGACTCTTTCCGCTTTTGGTTTCTCATTTCCTGCCTTGCGTGTTGAAGCACGAGGTTAAACATAAAATGTTTTAGATTGGATAAATCGTCTTCCCTGGATGAGCAGGGTGAATTCAGGCTATGTCCGGAAAAATTTACGGTTACCTGAACCACATCTCTTACTACCCTGTCATCCACTATCCCCGTTCCCAGTCTTTTTTTCTCTTGCTTGTCTGCCGTTAAAAATCCAAAGACTGTCAGCGGGAAATCGTGATGCCTGTTTTGAAAATAGTCCCTGAGTGTTGACTGGTTGCCGAGAAATCGGGTGATATCGTGCTGATTGACGAACAGGGAGTTGATCAAGGGTTCGTGGTTAAAGGCGTCTTCATTCAAACATATGGGAGCAGGGAGTCGTTCTGCCAGTTGACAGACATAGTGGAAAAGTGAACATGAGCAGGTTCTAAGCTTGTCTGCATATCCGGATACAGCTCGTATTCGTTTATCAGACCCTTCTACCACTTCTTCAATGAGCTTTTTTTCTTCTTCCTGTTGACTCTTTTTGTTCTCTCGTTTTGCTTCCCAGCTCAAAAAAAGATCGCCAAGGTGATCAAGGTGATCGTCAATAAATTTCCTCAGGCCGGAAGCCTCTTTGGTACGCCGTTCAATTCTCATCGTTGACTTCTTATAGGGAGTTGGAATCGTCAGACAACCATGCCGTTAAAAATGAAATTCATCAAATCTTTTCCAATCCTCAAAAGATTAGTCTGGCTGCGAACCGTACCACTCGACCCATCGGCTCCTGGCATGCTGATTGTCGGGAGCAAGAGCCAATGCTTTTTCCAGCATATTTCTCGCTTCATGCTCAATTCCGCGAGCGTGAGCCGCTGCCGCTTTTTCAGTCAGCAGTTGGGCACAGATTTCCAGCAGTGATTTTGCCAGTTGATTGTCCGGGTAGTCCTCTAACAGGCTGCCAAGGTATGCGACGGCACTTTTGCCTGGGGGGGTTATGATTTCATTGGCATGAATTCTTTTAATGGCGTAACTGAACCGAGAGTCCTCGTAGACTGACGAGGAAGGCAGTGTGACCAGTTTATTGGGAAGCAAAGGAGTTGCAGCTTGCGCGTCACTCCGGTTTGCTTTGGAAATGGCCAGTCCCTGGAGGCTGGCCAGGGTGTCAGCCAATTTTTGTGAATCTGTGGCTGTAACTGGTGCCGGTGCTGGCGTCGGCGCCGGGTCGTAACTGATTATTGTAACAACAAAGAAGAAGACAGTAGCGATTATTGCAAAAGTGGCAAGCGCCCCTGCCAGCAGTTTTCTGAGGAAACCCCGGAAAGAAGAGGCTGTATTTTTTTTTACATTACGGTAAGCGGTTTTGCGCGAGACATTGGCGGAAGCGATCAAATTGATCTTTGAATCCTGTTTGCCTCGGCCTGAGCGCTTCAGAACCGGAGTGGAAGAGATCATATTGACCTTTGAGTCCTGTTTTCTTCGGTTTGAGTGCTTCAGGGGCGGAGCGGAAGATATCTTTTTTCCGGCAATCTCACCAAATCTGGCTGTTGTTCGGGGGGTGGCCTTTGATAACCTGTTTGTCGGGCGTCCGATTGTGGCTTTTTTCCTGATGGTTTTTTCAGGAGCGCTCCCGGAGATTTGATGTGTCCGGACTTGTCGGGGCCTGTTTGAAGCAGCACTTTTTGCAGTGGGCGCGGCCGGCTGCGAGTCAGGTGATTTGGGTACGATGGTATATCTGACCAGTCTGACTATCAGGTTGGTTTGCTCAAGGCCGAACAGGCTGTCGCTAACATAAAACCTGTTGTGAGGAAGTGCTATAAGTGTACCGGGTATCAGATTGACTGTTTGTTTGAGACCACTCGTGACTTTCAGGTGGCACTGATCATTCACAATATTGACTGAGAGCCCGCCATTGTTATCAAGCCTGAATTCTACCCATTGGTGGTCAGGAGTTATATCGTTAAAAGTGAGTGTGCCATCGGCCGACTCCCCTACCTTGAGGCCATTTCTGATTCGAATGGCAGAGTCGCCATTCGGGCTTGAAAAATACCAATGGCGAGGTGTTAAACTTTGTTGTGTGATATCCTGACTTGCATTCAGCATGGCGTTATCCGTATGACCATTGCACTTGATTAACATGCCACCAAAAAAAGGCGGTACAATACGCCTGACGGTACAATACGCCTGTTAATTAGTGCATTCAGTGCATCATTTCATAAAAAAACACGAAATGAGTATAAGTTTTTCGATTGTTGCGACAAAAATAACAAAAAATGAGCGTTGGTTCACTTCTTTTATGCAGAAATCCGGATTTACTTGTTGGCCTGGATGGCCTCGGCGATCCGACAGAGGCGATCCTGCCCCCAGACACTGAGGTCATTATAACGGAAACCGGGGACACCCCAAATACCCAGTTCCAATAATTCATCCAGGTTTTTTTGTGCCCAGGTACGCCATTGTGCATCGGGGTCGCCTGCCTTTAAAAGCAGGGGGCGGGCGCTTTCCCAGTTCAGCCCCGCACGTTTGACGATAATCTTCATGCCGGACTCTGTCTCCGAGCGAATGCCCTCTGCGTTTACACCGCGTGCATAGCTGAGCAGATACGCCAGTTCCTTCCCTTCCTGTTGAGCCATCTCATAAAGGGCATAGCAGCGTTCAACACCGGCTCCCAAAGGGTCAGCCACCTTGCCATAGGGAATACCCAGCGTTTCGGCTTCCCGTTTGGTATCAGAAAAAATATACATCTTTTTGGCGTGAGGTACCGCCATGCCTCGCATAACCATTGGCAACACAGGTTTAATGGTCAAGGGAACAGCAAATGTTCTGGCCAGGTGAGCGGCCTGTTCCAGTCCCAGGTAAGAGTAAGGGCTTCTGGCTGAAAAAAACAGTTCCAGACTGTTCCCTGTCGATGGTGACAGTTCAGGTGCCTCCACTCTTTTTCCAGGTGTTTTAACGCTATGATTAGGTTCCTCAAAGCGATTGTCGGATTTCTTTACGCCATTCCGGGGCGTGCTGGCAGAAAACAGTGTATTTCGGGTTTTATTGTATCGTATCTGACTTTTTTCTTCCCTCGAAGCGTTCAAGGTAATTAACCGGGATTCCAGATGGTCGAGACGGTCAAGTCCTCTGTACCATTCACCGGCATAGTAAATCATCGCACTGTAATAATGGCCAAGTTTTTCGAGCAGCCTCTCGTTAGTCTGCAATCTGATTTGATTGGCGGTAGTGTCTGGCAAGTTTTTCCATGGTGGTGAATCCGGGTCTTTGCTATCCGACCAATAGTGCCGAAAAACAGTCAGCACTGTTCCGGTAGCCTGTTTTTCTGTCTCTGCTGCCAGCAAGGCGTGCAAGAAGGGGGTCGGGTCTTTCGCTGATGGCTCGTTTGCGGGGAAGTCCAGCTGGTACAATTCGGCGAGCCATCTGGCATCTTTCAGCGCATTCATGTCCCACATTTCTCTTTTTGGAAATGCCTCTTCCGGCAGGTGCATCACTGTATGAATGGCAATGTCAACGGTGAAGCGATTCAGCAAGTCATCCAATACCTGCACCAGAAGGTAGCTGTATGGATCGTCCGGTTTGATGAAAACATCCAGTGTGTGCGTCTGCCCGGTGATTCTTCTTCGGAGTTCATGGGCGTGTCGTTTGATACGCTTCAGCTTCGAACTCGAAATAACACTCGCCACATGGGGCATAATCAGGTTTTTTATCGACAAGGGGGTCTTCGTCCTTAGAGTTTTTGCCAACTATCGTACCATCGGTGAGCTTGTGGAAGCCATTGGTATTTCAGTTTGTTTCAGGGCAATCGGGCTTAATACCTCCTGAATTTAGAAACGAATTGAGGTAATCAGTCTATCTTTATGATTTATAATAAAGGATTGATTTCATCGAATGAGCAAGCCCACAGCATCAATTATTCAC